>Ga0307472_100000343_pt1 | contig 15545 bp, 13 predicted proteins | sample atmos_gasesAM5C__2_FD_204582 | JGI IMG/M metagenome (GOLD analysis project Ga0307472, IMG submission 204582) | Hardwood forest soil microbial communities from Morgan-Monroe State Forest, Indiana, United States - atmos_gasesAM5C_05 | ecosystem: Environmental > Terrestrial > Soil > Temperate...
CTCGCGCTCCATGCGCCCGCCAGCGCAACCAGGCCCATGGCGGCCACGCGGAATCGAATCATGGCGTCATCTTACCCTCTCCGTCGCGTTCGGCACGCCGGCCGAGCGCCGTCACGACACGCCTCGCCGTGGACGTAGACGGTGGCCGCGCTCGAGTCCCGAAGCCCGCGCAGCGCCCCAACGGCTAGTGCTCATCGTTCGCCTCTCCCCTCGGGGTGCCACCGAAACGATTGTTTGTCGCGCTCTCCGCGCCCACGCTATTCCTGGTAGATGGGTTGTGCTCGGCCTTGGGTGCCGACGCTCGGCGCTCTCGGCCTCGTCGCTCTGCTCGCCGGTTGCGGGATGTCGCGGCAGGCCGGCGCGGCGGTCGACGCGGGACGTCAGGCGACGAAGCAGGGCGATCTGCTCTCCGCCCTAGAGCACTACCGCACCGCGACGAAGCTCGCTCCGGACTCCGCCACGGCGCAGCTGGCTCTGGGAGAGGCCGCCGAAGCCCTCGGAGAGTTCGACGAAGCGCTGAGCGCCTACCAGGCGGCGGCTCGGCGTGCTCCTTCCACGACGACCTGGCGCCGTCTTGGCGAGATGGCCGATCGGATGGGCCAGGTGGACGTGGGGATCCAGTCGCTCGAGCACGCGTACGGGTCGTGGCGCGAGCACGCCTCGGTTGGTCTCGAGGTCGGCACGGTCATGTTCGTCACCTGCGTGCCGAAGGTCTGGCCGCGCGTGTCCGCCCTGTGGAGCGTGTGCCTGCCCTCCGCGTCTCGAATCGGCCACGCGTCCTTCCGGTCTTCCCGCGAGACGGTGCCGCAGTACGTATTTCGCGCTCTGGTCGAGGCCGGCCGCCGCGAGCAGGCCATCGCCCTCGCGCGCGCGCGAGGCTGGCTCCGAGACCAGGGCGACTACTGCCGGGTCGGTGATCTGGCGCTATCGGCCGCGACGGGCGCGCTGCTGGCCATGCTGCTCGAGCCCGATCGCGCCGACTGCGCCGCCCTGCTCGGCGAGCGGGTCGCCGACGACGGGCTCGCGCGTCTCGGGCGGCTGATGCTGCGGGACCGCGCGGCGCGCTCGCCGCGGTCCGAGGTCAGGGCGCAAGCCGAGTGGGTGCTGCGCTATCGCCTGCCCGATCGCGAGGTGTCCAAGCTCGCCGAGTCGCTGAACGTGACAGGCTGGCAGCTGCAGCATCGCAGGAACAAGCCAGCCGAGGCGCTCGCCGCCTACACGAAAGCCATCACGGCCGATCCCGCGTTCTCGTGGCCTCACAACAACATCGGACGGCTCTACCTGAGCCAGAACGACGACGCGCAGGCGCTGACCTGGTTCGCCAAGGCGCTCGAGGTCAACCCGAATCACCTTCGTGCACAGTCCAATCGGGGTCTCGCCGCCGCCCGACTCGGACGCTACGACGAGGCGCTGGCCGCTTACCAGCGCGTGCTGACGATGAACCCGACCGACGCTCACGCGCACGCGAGTCTCGGCTGGCTGCTCCTCAACGCCGGCCGCCAGACCGAGGGCCTTCGCGAGCTCCAGGTCGCCCTCCGGCTCGAGCCGGGTCTCGAAGAGGCGCGGAGCGTGCTCGACGCGCAATACGGGCGCGACGCCCGACGCGGACCGACACCGTTCAGCGCGCGATGACCCTCCGCACGGTCCGGGCCATCGCGTCGGCGACCGCGCTGACCTTCTGCGTCGTGGCGGCCGACGCCGCGCAAGAGCGCCCGGCGTCGACTGGAAGCGACCTCGACCGCGCGCAGGCGGCGTTCGAGGCCGGCCGCTACGGAGAGGCGCTCGGCCTGGCGCGGCGCGCGGCGAATGCGGCCCCCACGTCGGTGCGCGCGCAGACGGTCCGGGCCGGCATGGCCGAGTTCATGGGCGAGTTCGACGAGGCCCGCACCTACTACGATCGCGCGGCCGCGCTCGCGCCCGACGACCCCGAGCTGATCTATCGTACGGCGTCGTTCGCGGTGCGCGTCGGCGACTACGATCGCGCGCTCGCCCAGCTCGACCGCCTCCTGGCCCTTCATCCGGCCCATGTGCGCTGGCTCTTCCAGTGGGCGCCGACCTCCATGCAGCCGGCGCTGCTGCGCGATCATCCATCGCTCGAGCACATCGTGCAGATCAAGCTCGACATCCTCACTGAGAAGGGCGACCTCGCGCAGGCTCGCCAGCTGGCGCGCTCGTACGCGATCGTGAAGCCCGGCGAGAACTACTGCGACGAGGCGCGGGCCAAGTCGCGCGCGGGCGCGGAGCGCGAGGAAACCTTCAAGGCGTTCCGGCTGGCCACCCTGGGCCAGCCCGAGGCGGCGGACTGCATCTGGTGGTACGGCCAGTGGCTCTCCGACGAAGGATACGTGCGGCTGGGCCGCCTGATGGTCATCGAAGGCACCCGCGTGACGGCGTCGGCCGCGAACAAGGAATCCGGCGCCCGCTATCTCAAGATCCGTCTGGGCGGCAACCGCGAGGTCTCCAAGCACGCCGAGCAGCTCTTTCTCATCGCGCGCCAGCGCTACCTGCGGGACGGCGACGTCGACGGCGCAACGCGGCTCTTCGACGAGACGATCCGCCTGGCGCCGACGTTCGCGCGCCCCTACAGCTATCGCGCGGCAATCGCGGCGGAGCTCGGCGATCGAGAGGCCGCGCTCGGCTGGCTGCAGCGGGGGCTGCAGGCCGATCCCGACTCGTGGCGGACCCACCGGAACCTCGGCAAGCTGCTTTCGGATCTCGAGCGCTACCCCGAGGCCGAGATGCACCTCAGAAAGACGGTGCAGCTCTTCGGGGACGACGCCGGAGGGCGTCTGGCCCTCGCGCGCGTGCTCTACGCGCAGGGAAAGTACGACGACTTCGCCAAGGAAGCGCGCGCCGCCCTCGCGTTCCTCACGACCGGCAAGGTGCCCGTACCCGAGGTGCAGGACTTCCTCGCGAAGTTCGATCGCTGGGGGCCCGGCGCCGTCCTGCCGCCGGCCCCGGATCCGCGGACGATCCTCGGATGGAACTATGACTGATCGGATCGCGCCGGTCCTGACAGCGATCATCGCACTCGCCCTCCTTCCCGCCGCGAGCGGCGCGGAGACCTACCGCTGGATCGACGACAAGGGCAACGTCACCTACTCCGATCGCCCGCCGCAATCGCACGAGATCGGCGCGCCGGAGACGAAGCCCGCGCCGGAACGGAGGGCGCCCGAAGCGAAGACGGGCTCGGAGACGCCAGCGTCTCAGGCAAAAACGCCCGAGGCGAAGACGCCCGACCCGCGAGCGATGGAGCCAAAGAGCCCGGAGATGAAGACGCCCGAGCCGCCGCCAAAGGCACGTGACGCGAAGGCGACGGCGCCACCGGCTCCGGTTCCCCGATCCGGCCCCACGAAGGTCGACGAGCTTCTCGAGCTGTCGGGAGCGCGCATTCAGCTCGCCGGACTCCTGAGTCGCGTGGCTGGAGACTTACGGCCGCCGCCGGGCCAGATGAGCGCCGCGGACATGGCCACCATCGAGCGGATCCTGGCTCAATCGCTGCGGCTCGAGGCGGTCTACGGCACGCTGCGGGACGCGTTCCGCCCTCAAGTGGACCGACCGAACCTGGAAGCAGCGGCCGGGTGGCTCAGGACTCCCGTGGCCCGCAAGATCATTGCTTTGGAGATCGCGTCCTCGGAGCCGAGCGCCGACCAGAAGCTGGCCGACTACGCCGCGAGCGTCAAAGCGAACCCCACGCCGGCACGGCGCCTCGAGCTTCTCCATCGACTGGATTGGGTAACCGGCGCGAACGAAACCTCGGCGGACCTCGTCGCGGCGATCGCGCGAGGCCTGGCCAGCGCCGTCTCGGCGGCCGGACCGCCGGAAGCCCGGCTGCGCCCGGGGCAGCTCGACGACCGAGCAGCCCAGGTGCGAGCTCGGACATACGAATCTCTGCGTGAGGTGCAGACGATGTCGATGCTCTATACCTATCAGACTCTCGACGACGACGAGCTCTCGGAATACGTGCGGTTCGCGAGCTCCGACGCGGGCCGTTGGTACAACACCGCGATGCGCAAGGCGCTGGTCGGCTCGATCGGGAAGGCCGTCGAGCAGACCGCGGCCGAGCTGGTCCGCGCCGTGCCGCTCGAGCGATGGGCGCGCGCCGCGATGCCGGCGCCGCAGCCGGCGAAGTGATGGCGACCGCATGCCCTCGCTGTGGCGCCCCGGCGGTCGAGCGCGACAAGTGTGCGCAGTGCGGCGTCGTCGCCTCTGTCTACGCCGCGGCCCTCGAGAAGATGCGGCGCGCCCCGACGCCGCCCCCGATGCCCGCCGCACCCCGCGCGAGGGCCCTGGCCGCCCCGCCGCGCGTGGAGGCGCCTCAGCCGCCGCGACCGGCCCGCGGGGCGGCGGCGGCGGCCACCGCGGTGATGACGGCAGCGCCGGCGCCCACGTCCGCGGTCGGAGCCGGCGGCTCGCGTCGGCTCACGTTCCACGGCTCGGGCGGCACGCTCTTCGGGATCTACGTCGTGAATATCTTGTTGACGATCGTGACGCTCGGCTTCTACCGGTTCTGGGGTAAGGTCCGGGTTCGCCGTTTCATGTTGAGCCAGACGGCGTTCGAGGGCGATCGCTTCGCCTACCACGGCACCGGCAAGGAGCTCTTGCTCGGATTCATCAAGGCGCTGCTGTTCGTCGGTCTGCCGATCACGGCGATGAACACCGCGGCGCGGCTCTCGGGCGACCTGAGGATCGTCATCGCGAGTCACATCCTCACGTACGTCCTCGTCTTCACATTCATCCCGATCGCGATGGTCGGCGCGCGCCGTTATCGCATGAGCCGCCTCTCGTGGCGAGGGATCCGCTTCTCGTTCCGTGGTCGTGCGTGGGCCTACGTCAAGATCTTCATGCTGGCGACGCTCCTGAACGCCCTGACGCTCACGCTGTACTATCCCTTCTTCGAGGCGCGCCAGCAGGCGTTCATGGTCTCCAATTCGTATTTCGGCCGCCGGCCGTTCCGCTTCGATGGGCGCGGACGCGACCTCCTGGGCGTTCACGTCGTCGCGCTGCTCCTGCTCGTGCCGACGCTCGGGCTCTATCTGTTCTGGTACCACGCGAAGAAGACGCGTTATCTCTGGAACCACACGTCCTTCGAGACGGCGCGCGTCCGCTCCACGATGACCGGCGGCGCGCTGCTGGTCCAGTCCGTCGTCAACCTGCTCTTGCTGATCGTCACCCTCGGCCTGGCGTGGCCGTGGGTGCTGATCCGGCGCACGCGATTCGAGTTCTCGTATCTCAGCGTCGAGGGGCCGCTCGACCTCGCCGGCATCGTTCAGGAGCCTCAGCTGGCCACCGCCACGGGCGACGCGCTCTCGAGCCTGCTCGGGGCGGACGTCGGGTTCGTGTAGCGCACCGAGATGCCCGGCGCGTTCACGGGCTTCTATCTCGACGGCCGCAGCGCCGCCCGCCGAGAGGCGTCGATCCGCCTGTCGGCGAGCGGGCTCGAGATTTCCCTCGGCGACGGCACGCGCCTGTGGTGGCCGCTGCGGGAGGTCCGCCAGACCCAGGGCGCCTACGCCGGCGAGCAGATCCGCCTCGAACGCGGCGCGCCCTTTTCCGAGATTCTCTTGATCGACGACGCCGCTTTCCTGGCGGCGCTGCACGCGACGGCCCCTGGCTTCGGGCGCCGCTTCCACAACCCGGGCTGGCGACGCTCGCGGGTGCTCCTCACGGTCGGAGCGGCGCTGGCCTCGGTGGCGGTCGGCGCCGTTCTCTACGTGTGGGGCATTCCCGCAGCCGCCGGCATCCTCGCCGCGCGGGTGCCGGTGTCATGGGAGGAGCGCCTCGGCCAGGCCGCCGTGGAGCAAATCACCACGTCGAAGCGCCGCTGCGTCGACGCAGAGCGCGAGGCCGCGATCGGCGCGATCGTCAAGCGGCTTCTCGAGCCCTACCCGAACGTCCCCTACACGTTCCGCGTGACCGTCGTGGACGACAAGACGGTCAACGCGTTCGCCGTCCCCGGCGGGCAGGTGGTGCTCCTCCGCGGACTCGTCGAGCGCTCGCGTAGCCCGGAGGAGCTCGCCGGCGTGCTCGCGCACGAGCTCCAGCACGTGCTCCAGCGCCACTCGACTCGTCTGCTGCTGCAGCACGCCTCCACGGGGCTCTTGCTCGTCGCCATCTCGGGCGACATCACGGGCGCGATGGCGTACGGGATCGAGAGCGCGCGCGTGCTCGGGACCCTGCGCTACAGCCGCCACATCGAGAGCGAGGCGGATACGGAAGGGTTGAAGATGCTACTGGCAGCGGACGTCGACCCGCAAGGGATGATCGCATTCTTCGAGAGCATGCGGGCCATGGAGCGGGGCACGCCGAGCGCCGCGCGCTATCTGACCTCCCACCCGCTCGCCGAGGAGCGGGTCGAGACCCTCAAGCAGCTGGCGGCGGCGCAGTCGAGAACGTTCCGGCCGCTCCTGCCCGGCCGGGATTGGACGGATCTCAGGCGGGTCTGCGGGGGCTAGGGAAGCTCGGCTCTAGCGGCGCGGCGCGTCGCCGAGCGCCACGACGACGAGGGAGCCGTGGGAGTCGACCGGCCGTACGCCTCGTCCGTAGCCCGCGACGTTGTCGCACAGCCAGCCCACGCACGGTGTGCGCGAGTCGACCTCGCTCTTGATCGCGGCCCACTCGTCGGCCGCGGCGCTTCCGAGGGCACGATGGCGCGCGCCGGACTCCACGACCAGCACGAGCCGCGCCCCGTCCCCTTCGAGGCGCTTGAGGGCCGATCGTGCGGCCTCCACGGACCCCTGGATGAGGGTTTCGGGATCGGGCACCGCCCGCTCGTCGAATCCCTCCGCGTAGCCCAGCCCGGTCGAGTAGGCGGCTTCCAGGCACGCGGCGCTGGCGAGCGGCTCGGTCGACGAGGCGCCGTAAACTACGGGGGACGAGAGCACGCTGCAGACCGTACGCATCTTGGGCCCCATCAGGATTCGCCAGGGCTGAAGGAACGACTCGGCCGGTGCACCGAAGCCCGGCTTCACGAACGCGAGGCCGAGCCCTCGAGGATATCGCATCCTGAACGGCCACCCAGAAAGGATCAGCCGGGCGGCTCCCTGCCCTGCCTCCGTCAGGTCGCGCCCTCCCGAGGCGGCGACACCGCTGACAGCTCCTTCGCCATTGGTGAGGCAGACGACCAGGGCGCCCGCGGTCACGGCGCCGTTGTGGGTCAGGATCGCCGAGGTTGCCCCCCCGGCGACGCCGACGGGCCCGAGCACGCCGCGAATGAGCGGGACGACGTCCTGGGCCGGTACGCCGGCCGTCACCAGCAGGACGAGGTCTGGAGAGCTCCCGTGGAGGCCGGTGCGCGCCATTGCGGTCGCCCGGACGGCGGCCCAGATCGCGTCCTGATGCGAGGCGAACCCGATGCCGATCTGGAGGGTTTTCGACTCTGTTTCGAGGGGGATAGTCGCGTACATAGCTCCGGGCTTCTGCAGCAGGGGTGCCAATCCGGAATGGGCTAGAAGATCAGGGACTTTCTGCGACGACGGGGTGCTGGAGGGTGTCAGTTCGGCAACAAGGTGTGCTATTTAGAGCATCCCGTACTCCTTCAGCCGGCGGTAGATGGTCCGCCTGGAGATGCCGAGGGCACTGGCGGCCGCCTCCTTGTCGTCCTTGTAGAAGGACAGGGCGCGAAGGATCAGATCCTTCTCCACGTCGGCCAGCCGGGGCACGGATCCGCTGGCGGGCGCGGCCACGGAGGGCACCGACGCGGTGCCGAGGACCGGGAGATCCGTGAGGGTAATCTGCTCGCGCGCGCCCATCGCGAAGGCGCGCTCGATGACGTTCTCGAGCTCACGCACGTTGCCAGGGAAGTCGTAGGCGGCGAGCGCGGCCAGGGCGTCTTGCGTGATGCCCTTCACGTCGCGCCTGAACCGCCGGTTATAGCGGCGCAGGAAGTGGTTCACGAGCGCCGGGATGTCCTCTCGCCGGGTCCTGAGCGGCGGCAGGCTCACTCGAACCACGTTCAGCCGGTAGTAGAGATCCTGCCGGAACCGCCCGTCGGCGATCGATCGATCGAGGTCCCGGTTGGTCGCGGCGATGACCCGAACGTCGACCGGATGCGCCTTCGTCGAGCCGACCGGGCGCACCTGCATCTCCTGCAGCACCCGCAGCAGCTTGACTTGCAGACCGGGCGACAGCTCGGCGATCTCGTCGAGAAAGATCGTGCCCTCGTTCGCGCCCCGGAAGAGGCCGAGCGCGTCGGAGACGGCACCCGAGAAGGCCCCGCGGACGTGCCCGAAGAATTCCGACTCGAGCAGGTCTTCGGGAATCGCGCTGCAGTTGACCGGGATGAACGGCCCCTTGGCGCGGCCGGAAAGCCGATGGATGGCCGCGGCGACCAGCTCCTTGCCGGTCCCGCTCTCGCCCTCGATGAGCACTGGCGAATCCGTCGTGGCGACCTTGCTGATGATCTCCTTCACCCGCTGCATCGGCAACGCGTTGCCCACGAGCTCGTTGACGGTGAGCTCTTCGCCCAGGCGCGCGCGCAGCGATTGGACCTCGCCCTTGAGGAACCGCCGCTCGGTGACGCGCGCCATCAGGTGGCGCAGCTCGTCGAGGATCAGCGGCTTGGACAGATAGTCGTAGGCGCCTTCCTTGAGGGCTTCCACGGCCGAGGCGATCGTCGGGTAGCCCGTCATCACGATCACCTCGATCGATTCGTCGTGGCGCTTGATCTCACGCAAGAGATCGAGGCCGCTCATCTCGGGCATGCGAATGTCGGTGATCGCGGCGTCGTAGAGCTCGGTCCGGATCGCTTCGAGCGCCTCGGTCCCCGTGCCGACGCAGCCCACGTGGTAGCCCCATTGGGTAAGGGCCTCCTTCAGGAGTTTGAGGATCGAGGGTTCGTCGTCGACGACGAGGATCTTGGCGACTTCCATGTCCTTTACCGACTCTAGCATGGTCAACATGTCAAACTGACAAGCTATATAAAGGTTTCCGGCAATGCCTTGCTTGCGCTAGGGGACCCGCCATGTTAGCGTAGACGTTGACTTTTTACCGAGGAGACCGCCATGGCCAACCCCGAGACCGTCCACCTGACCGAAGAGAATTTCGATGCGGCGATCGGCCGTGAAACCGGCGTGATGATGGTGGACTTCTGGGCCGAGTGGTGTGGCCCCTGCCGCGCCATCGCTCCCGTTCTCGAGGATCTCGCCCGTGAGTCCCACGGCAAGGTGACGCTCGCCAAGGTCAACGTCGACGAGAACCCCGGGCTCGCGGCGCGTTACGGGATTCGCTCGATTCCGACGATCCTGTTCGTGAAGCAGGGCAAGGTCTCCGATCAGGTGATCGGCGCGGTACCGAAGGCCAAGCTCCAAGCAAAGCTGGACGCCCTCGCCTAACGACGCCCCCAACGGGGTCCGCATCAGTACCGCCGGCACAGGCATCCCGTCGCTTTCTCCGAGCCGTGAGGAGTTCCGGGCTCTCGCGGCACAGGGCAACCTTGTGCCCGTGTTCGCCGAGCTGCCGGCCGATCTCGACACGCCGCTCTCGGCCTATCTGCGCCTGAGGCCCGGCCCGTACTCGTTCCTGCTCGAGTCCGTCGAGGGCGGCGAGGTGTGGGCGCGCTACTCGTTCCTCGGCGCGGAGCCCCTGATGGTGCTCACGGCGAAGAACGGCCGGCTGACGCTCAGCCGCGACGGCCGCACCGAGCGTCTGCCGGAGGGCAATCCTCTCGTCGCCGTCCGCGATCTCCTCAAGCAGTTCCAGCCCGTCCCGGTGGCGGGGCTCCCGAGATTTCAGGGCGGCGCGGTCGGCTTCCTCGCGTACGACATGGTCCACCACATGGAGCGCCTGCCCCGCACGACCGGGGACGATCTCGGCCTGCCGGACGCGGTGTTCCTCTTCACCGATACTCTGCTCGTGTTCGACAACCTTCGCCATCGGCTCCTGGTCATCGCTAACGCGGTCATCGAGCGGCACGACCCGGCGGCGTTGGATCGAGCCTACGACCGGGCGGCGGTGCGGATCGGGATGACGCTCGCCAAGCTGTCGCGCCCGGCGAGAGCGCCCGCGACGTTCTCGCTCCCGGCGACGGCGCCGCTCCTTGCCGAGGGCGAGGCCGGCTTCACCTCGACCATGAACGAGGCGCAGTTCGTCGACGCCGTGCACAAGGCGAAGGAGTTCATCGCCGCGGGCGACGCCTATCAGATCGTCCTCTCGCGGCGGCTCGACTGCCGCCTCACGGCCGATCCGTTCACGGTCTATCGCGCGCTCCGGACGATCAACCCCTCGCCCTACCTCTTCTTCCTCCGGCTGGGCCCTTTGTCCATCGTGGGCTCGTCCCCCGAGGTGCTGGTGCGGGTGGAGGGCGGTCGGGTGGACCTCAGACCCATCGCCGGCACACATCCGCGCGGCGTCACCGAAGCCGAGGACCGCGAGATCGAGGAGCGGCTCAAGAACGACCCGAAGGAGCGGGCCGAGCACGTCATGCTGGTCGACCTCGGGCGGAACGACGTCGGCCGCGTCTCGGAACTCGGCTCGGTCAAGGTCACCGAGTTCATGGAGATCGAGCGCTACTCGTACGTGATGCACTTGGTGAGCCACGTGACCGGCAAGCTCAAATCCGGCAGCGACGCGCTCGACGTGCTGCAGGCTTCCTTCCCGGCCGGGACCCTGAGCGGCGCGCCGAAGATCCGCGCGATGGAGATCATCGACGAGCTGGAGCCGACGCAGCGGGGTCCCTACGGCGGCGCAGTGGGCTACGTGTCCTATTCGGGCAACCTCGACTCGTGCATCACGATCCGCACGATCGTGTGCCACGGCCGGCGCGCCTCGGTGCAGGTGGGCGCCGGGATCGTCGCCGACTCGGATCCCAAGACCGAATGGCTCGAGACCTGCTCCAAGGCGCGGGGCATGATCCTGGCGCTGCGGCTCGCGGCGGGGACGGAGCGATGATCCTCGTCATCGACAACTACGACTCCTTCACCTACAACCTGGTGCAGTATCTCGGCGAGCTGGGCGCGACGCTCGAGGTCGTCCGCAACGACGCGCTCAGCTGCGACGCGATCGTCGCCAAGCGACCCGAGCGCATCGTGATCTCGCCGGGGCCGGGCAATCCCGATCAGGCGGGCGTGTCGCTCGAGGTCATCCGTCGCCTCGGCGCCACGACGCCGATCCTCGGCGTCTGTCTCGGCCACCAGTCGATCGGCCAGGCCTACGGCGCCACGGTCGCGCGCGCCAGGACGCAGATGCACGGCAAGACGTCCGCGATCCGCCACGACGGCCGGGGCGTGTTCGCCGGGCTCGGCAACCCCTTCGTCGCCACGCGGTACCACTCGCTCGCGGTCCTGCGCGACACGGTGCCCGACGCGCTCGAGGTCACGGCGTGGGCCGAGGACGGCGAGATCATGGGCCTTCGCCATCGGCGCGATCCCGTCGAGGGCGTGCAATTCCATCCCGAGTCGATCCTGACGATCGAGGGGAAGCAGCTTCTGAGAAATTTCCTCTCCGGATGAGTCGGCCCCAGGGCGCGACCGAGCGGCGCCTGATCGAGATCATCCGGCGGGCGGCCCGGCGATCGCCGGCGGTCCGGGTCGGAATCGGCGACGATTGCGCGGTGCTCGAACCGGCCTCGGGGAGCCTCTTGCTGGCGACCACCGATCTGCTCATCGAGGACGTGCACTTCCGCCGGCGCTGGGCCACCCCGACGGACATCGGCTGGAAGTCGCTCGCGGTGAACGTCTCCGACATCGCCGCGATGGGCGGCCGGCCCCGGTGGGGTCTGATCGCGCTGGCCTGTCCGGAAGCCGTGACCGTCGAGGAGGCCGAGGCGTTCTATGCCGGCGTCCAGGCCCTGGCGGCCGAGCACGACGTGGCGATCGTCGGCGGGGATACCTGCGCGTCCCCGCGGGGCTGGATCATCAACGTGACCCTTCTCGGCGAGGCAGTCCGGGCCCCTCTGCTTCGGTCGACGGCGCGCGCCGGCGACGTGATCGCCGTCACGGGATCGCTCGGACGGTCGGCCGCCGGCCTGGCGCTCCTCGAGGCGAATCCGGCGCCCCCGGGAGTGGCCGGCGACGCGCGCGCCGACGTGATCACCGCGCACCTGAGGCCGCGACCGCGGACGCGCGAGGGGCTGTGGCTCGGCGAGGCCGGCGGCGTCACCGCGATGATCGATCTCTCGGACGGCCTCGCCACCGACCTCGGGCATCTCTGCGAGGAGAGCAGTGTCGGGGCGCGGGTCGACCTCGTCCGGATTCCGGTCGGCGCCACGGTCCGCGAGGTGGCGCGCGCACTCGGCCGTGACGCCGTGCAGTGGGCCACCGGAGGCGGCGAAGATTACGAGCTCCTGCTCACGTGCGCGCCCGACGCGTTCGATCGTCTCGCCGGCGGCCTCGCGCGCGCGACCGGAACGACGCTGACGGCCGTCGGCGAGATGATGCCGGCCGCCGATGGGATCCGCTACCTCGACGCCTGCGGGGAGGCCGTGTCGGTCGGCCCGGGATTCGAGCACTTCGTGACGGGGCGCGGCCATGCCTGACGGTTTCGGCCTGAAAGTCCTCGCGCTCTGCGTGCTGATCGTCTGCTCCGCGGTCCTCACGGGCGCCGAGGCCGCCTACTTCTCGCTCGGCCGCGCCCGGCTCAAGCACGTCGCGCCGAAGGACGAGGACGAGCCAGCGGGCGAGCCGAAGACGCTCATCGCGCGCCCGCACGAGCTGCTCGTCACCTTGCTCGTCGGCATCACCGTGATCAACATCGGCGCCGCCTCGCTCGCCGCGACGATCGCCGACAACATCTTCGGTCCGACCGTGGGCATGTTCGTCACGATCATCGTGCTGGTCTTCGTCCTCACGACCTTCGGCGAAATCCTGCCGATGACCCTGGCGGTCAAGTACCCCGAACGGTTCCTGGCCATCGCCGGCCGGCCGGTGGCCTGGCTCGGCGTGGTCCTCGCGCCGGTAAGGGCCGCGCTGGCGGGACTGACCGCGCTGATGGTGCGAATCGTCAGTCGCGGGCGCGTGGAGCAGGCAACGCTCAGCGAAGAGGAGCTGCGAACGCTCGTCGACGTGGGCGCCAGCGAAGGCGTGGTCGAGCGCGAAGAGCGCGAGATGATCCATAAGGTGTTCGAGCTCGAGGACACCCTGGTGCGGTCGGTCATGGTGCCGCGCACGGACATGGTGTGCCTCGACGTCGAGACGCCGACGGCCGAGATCCTGCCCGCGCTGCGCGAACACCTGCACTCGCGGGTCCCGGCCTACGAGGGGTCGATCGACGTCATCGTGGGCATCGTCTACGCCAAGGACCTCTTGCCCTTCATGGAGGGGCTGCCCCCCGATTTCGACGTGCGCGCGCACCTGCACCCGCCGTACTTCGTGCCGGAGTCCAAGCGCGCCGACGCGCTCTTGCAGGAATTCCAGGCCAAGCGCGTGCAGATGGCGATCGTCGTCGACGAGTACGGCGGCACCGCCGGCCTCGTCACGCTCGAGGACCTCCTCGAGGAGCTGGTGGGCGAGATCGCCGACGAGTACGACGAGCCCGAGCGGCTGATCCAGCGAGTCGATGCGACCACGTATCGAGTGGCCGGCAAGCTACCGATCGAGCAGCTGAACGCGGCGACCGGCCTCAAGATCTCCAACGAGGGGTATGACACGGTCGGCGGGTGGGTTCTCGATCTCTTCGGTCGCGTGCCCCGGCGGGCCGAGCGCGCCGAGACGGCCGAGCTCCAGCTGACGGTCGAGAAGGTGGAGCGGACGCGAATCGTCGAGGTGCTGGTGGCGCTGAAGAAGCCCGCGAAGGAGGCGGCGGCGTGAGCCTGGTCTGGCTGGCGGTGCTGTGTCTGGTGCTCACGATGTTCTTCTCGGCGGCCGAGATGGCGTTCATCGCCGCCAACCGTCTCCGGCTCAAGCATCTCGCGGAGGAGGGCAGCGGCGTTGCGCGAAGCTACCTCGAGGCGTTTCGCCAGCCCGAGCGCGTGCTGTCGACCGCCATGATCGGCGTGACGATCTCGCACATCGTGGCCGCCGCGGCGGTGACGTGGGTGCTCCTGCCGATGCTCGGCTGGATGACGCCGTACGTGGTGACGATCTTGCTGACCCCGGTGATGCTCGTCCTCGGCGAGATCATTCCGAAAGCGGTCGCGCGCGAGTGGGCGACCAGCCTGATCCTGCGACTCTACCGGCCGCTGACCTGGGCCGCGGTCATGCTGGTGCCGTTCGTGTCGTTCGCGAACTTCGTCGTCGGCGCCGTCCTGCGAGCGTTCGGCGCCCGCGGGGGCGACATGCGCGCCTTCGTCTCGCGCGAGGAGCTGAAGGCCTTGCTCCAGCTCGAGCCCGGCGAGGCCGACGTGACCACGATCGAGGCGCAGTTGATCGACAAGATCTTCGATTTGGGCGACACCACGGTGCGCGAGGTCATGGTGCCGCTGGTCGAGGTCGCGATGCTCCCCGACACTGCTACGCCGCGCGACGCGGTCGCCTTCATCATGGACCGAGGGTTCTCCCGCGTGCCGATCTACCGGCAGCGCGAGACCAACGTCGTGGGCGTGGTGGGCGCCAAGGACATCCTGAGCCGCGGCGCCGCCGTGCGGACCCTGGACGAGCTCAAGCGCCAGCCGTACTATGTGCCCGAAACTAAGCGCATCGACGACTTGCTCCGCGAGATGCAGCGAAACCGCACGCACATGGCCGTCGTCGTCGACGAGTACGGCGGGTCGACAGGCGTCGTGACGCTCGAGGACATCCTCGAGCAGATCGTGGGCGACATCCACGACGAGCACGAGCGGGCGGCGGCGCCCGCCGAGCGCCTGCCCGACGGCAGCTATCGGGTCTCCGCGCGCGCGAACATCGACGAGCTGAACGAGGCGCTCGACTGGACCTTGCCCAAGCGAGACTACGAGACCGTCGCCGGGCTCGTGCTCGCGACCCTGCATCGGATCCCTCGAGCCGGCGAGGAGTTCCAGATCGCGGGCTACTCGATCACGGTTCTCGAGTCCGATGCCCGGCGCGTCATCTCCGTGAAGATCGTTCCGGCCGCCGGCGCGAGCCTGCCGGCGGCCGGCCCCAGCAGTTCATGATCGCGCCCCGGCCCGCAGAGCGGCGACGGGCCGAGCGCGCACGAGGAGGAGAGTGAGCATGGCTGGAAACATGGTCGAGTTCGCGTCGAACGGCAGCAAGACCGCCGGATACCTGGCCACACCCGCCGGCGGGAAGGGACCGGGCGTGCTGGTGCTCCAGGAGTGGTGGGGGCTCGTCGGTCACATCAAGAACGTGTGCGACCGGTTCGCGGCCGAGGGCTTTACGGCGCTCGCGCCCGATATGTACCACGGCAAGACCGCCAGCGAGCCCGACGGCGCCGGCAAGCTCTTCATGGCGCTCAACATCGGTCAGGCCGAGAAGGACCTGCGCGGCGCGGCGACATACCTCTTGGGCCAGTCGTCGACGAAGAAGATCGGCGCGGTCGGCTTCTGCATGGGCGGCCAGCTCGCCCTGTACGCGGCCACGCTCAACCCCTCGGTCTCGGCGTGCGTCAACTTCTACGGGATCCATCCGAACGTGAAGCCCGACTACACGAAGCTCACCGGGCCGGTGCTCGGCCACTTCGCGGAGAAGGACGGC
>Ga0307472_100000344_pt1 | contig 15532 bp, 12 predicted proteins | sample atmos_gasesAM5C__2_FD_204582 | JGI IMG/M metagenome (GOLD analysis project Ga0307472, IMG submission 204582) | Hardwood forest soil microbial communities from Morgan-Monroe State Forest, Indiana, United States - atmos_gasesAM5C_05 | ecosystem: Environmental > Terrestrial > Soil > Temperate...
GGTGCGAGGTTCGATTCCGCGGGCAAGCCGCTGCGCCGAAGCGATGGCTTCCGCGTCGATGACGAGCTTCTCCAGGCTGTGACAAGCCAGGGAGTCGAGCATGCCGGCACCGGAAATCATATTGATTCCGGCGAGCGCGCCCAGCACAGCTGACATACTGCTTTCCATGGCCGCTTGTGCGTCCACGAGCTTGGAATCGCTGGCGACAAGGTAGGCGTGAGTCGGAAGGCCGAAGTATTTTCCAACCTGGGCGCAGGCCAGATCGAGCATGGCGGTTTCGATTGCGCCCATCGGGGCGCTGCCCGAGCTCATGTCGAAGATCGCGGGCGCTCCTCCCCACACGATGGGAGCTCCTGGCTCTGCCAGCTGATGAATGGTAAGTCCGCTGATACTTTCAGCCGCGTGTTGTACGACGGAACCCGCCAGCGTGACCGGCCCGGTCGCTCCGGCTAACGGCATCGAGATGAGTTCGGCAGGGACGCCGGCTCGAGCTAACGTTACCAGGTTGTACGCCGCGAAGTCAGTCCAATTCAGCGGCGGTGAAGGACAAACGTCGAATACCGCTCGCGGCTTCTCTTTGAGCGCTGCGGAACTGCCAGAGTCGGCAATTAGCAAATCGATCATCGCCTGCAGCGTTGGGCCGCTGAATGCGCCCGTTACTATGGGCTTGCTGGAGTGCCACAGGACCAGAAACAGGCGATAGAAGTCGCCGATTTCCGAGGGGACATCGTTGCAGACTAGCGCCGTGGATTGAGCGGCGTACTGGGGCAGCATCTCCGTCGTCTGGATGAAGGCGACGAGGTCTGTGGTTTGCGCAAGGCGCGGTCGCAGGGTGTCGGCATCGAGGATTTTCAGGCAGGAGGATCCCGGGTCGAAATGAACGTCGTCGCCTCCATAGTGAACAGCCTTGTGTCCGGCGCGATCGTAAAGAAAGAACTCCCGGGGAGCGGATTCGAGGGCACGCCGGGCCAGCAACTCCGGAATGTGAGCGACACCATCTTCGACGCGAGCGCCGGCGCTGAGTAATAAGCGAGCGGCCTCGGGATCGCCCACTTTTACACCCGGTTCCATGAGGAGTGTGAAAGCCTCTTGGAGAATGCGGTCGAGCAGGGCGCGGTCGAGGAGTTCAAGCTTGGGTTTCACGACTCAGTCCGCGCGAGCATCCGCAGGTAGAAGTTCTCTGGTCCGCATGAGGCTCTTCATCAGGGTGACCGCCGCGGCCGCGTCTTTGCCGTAGCCATCGGCGCCGATTTCCTCCGCCCAGCGACGGGTTACGGGCGCGCCTCCCACGACGATTTTCACGCGCGGACGAAGGCCTTGCCGCTCGATGGCTGCAATCACGTTTCTCTGGCCACGCATGGTAGTGGTCAGCAGGGCGGAGACCCCGACAATATCGGCGCCGACTTCCAAGGCGGTCGTGGCGAACTTTTCACTGGGGACGTCGACGCCGAGGTCATACACCTTGAATCCGTGTGCCGTGAGCAGTGTTCCCACCAGCGTTTTGCCGATCTCGTGGATGTCACCCTGGGTGGTGCCGAGCACGACGGTGCCTGCGACCGGGCGTTCGGCGCCTTGTTTCTTCAACTCCGGTTCAAGCACTTGCATGGCAGCGCGCATGGCTTCGGCCGAGGCCATCATGTCGGGTAGGTACATCGTGTGTTGCGCGAATTGTTCACCGACTTGGTGCATGCCGGTTACAAATCCGTGATTGATGGCATCCAGAAGATCGAGGCCGTTGGTCAGAGCGGTCTGAGCGAGCGCAAGCGCCGTCTCGGGCGCGCCATCGATGATGCTTTGCCGCATCGCCTGCAGAATGGGTTCGTGCATGCGCTGGCCTCAGGAGACGATTGGACGCGGTTTGCCGAACATTTGTCTGTGATTTGGGTCACGCAGGGGCAGACGCCCCGTCTGCCCATCCTCTGCACGCTCACGTTAACGACTACCATTCGTCCCATAGGGGTGCCCATCTTAGAGAGGAGAACCATGTCTCATTTCCTGCATGCGCTGCCTGCCGTGTTGTTATTCATCCCATTTGCGACCGACCAATCGAAAATCGAATCCGTGCTGGACCTGCCTGAATTTGTTCACGACTGGGAAATCTCCAGGCAATTCACTCTCGATGTCGCCAATGCGATGCCTGCCGAGCTCTACAGCTTCAAGCCCAACCCGGAGGAGATGACATTCGGCGAGCAGATCGTGCACATCGCGGGTGCCAATGTCTACCGCTTTCATGAGATCACCGGGGTGAAGCCGCCATTCGACTTTGATCCGGCAAAGGAACCGCCCACGGACAAGGCATCCGCGGTGAAGATGCTGGAGGAGTCTTTCGATTACGTGCTCGCCGTGCTACCCAACATCACGCCGGAACAATTGCGCCACAGCTGGCACATTCCCTCCTGGAAGGGGCGGAACGATCCTGATGGCAGGGCGATGATCATGAACATGTTCGTGCACACGGCGCATCATCGCGCACAGTGCGAGGTGTATATGCGGGTGAAGGGGATCAAGCCGCCGAGTTACACGTTCTGAGTCAACGCTGAGAACCGCCCTGATGCGTTCCCTTCGGGCTAAAGGCGGCGTTTCACTCATGCCTCTTATTTGCTTCTTTGCAGTTGTCGATACGCCTCACTTTTGGAAACGCCCATTTCCTTGGCGACTTTCTTCAGCGCGGCTTTCTCGTCCACTTTGTCCTCCGACATGATCTGATCCACGCGCTCGCGGATGGACGGAGGGGAGGCGGCGACTCGCTCCCCTTGCTCGGCTTTCGCGATGAGCAGCGTAATTTCGCCTTTCACCTCGCCACGCGACTTTAGAGTTTCCAGAATTTCCACGGCGCGGCCGCGCAGGAATTCTTCGTGCACTTTAGTGACTTCGCGGGCAATCACAATATGGCGATCCGGTCCCAACACTTCCACGATGTCTTCCAGAGATTCGAGAACGCGGTGGGGCGCTTCGTAGAAGACCTGGGTGCGCGGCGAGGTGGCAATGCTCTCGAGAACGGTGCGGCGCTCGCCGCGTTTGGCCGGGAGAAATCCGCTGAAGCGGAAGGAATCGGTCGGGAGGCCGCTCGCCACCAGGGCGGCCAGGAAGGCCGAGGCGCCTGGAATCGGGATGACCGGCACGTGGTGGCGGATGGCCAGCGTGATCAGGCGAAATCCGGGGTCAGAGATCCCAGGCATGCCCGCATCGGTCACCAGCGCAATCCTGGCGCCACCTTCCAGATCGACGACCAGTTCGGCGGCCTTGGTCATCTCGTTGTGCTCGTGGTAGCTGATGGTGCGCGTCGTGATCCCGTAATGATGGAGCAGTTTCTGCGTTTGGCGCGTGTCCTCGCAGGCGATCAGGTTGACTCCCTTGAGCACGCGCAATGCGCGCAGAGTGATGTCCTCGAGATTGCCGATAGGGGTCGCAACCAGGTACAGCGCTGGACCAGGATCGAGCGGCGTGGATTTGGGAGAGGCCTCGGGGGACATCGCGGGAAGAATAACACCGCTGCCAGACTACCCCAGTACCGAGTACCGGGTAGCGAGTGCCCGACGAGTGCTGCTTGCTGAGTGCCAAGTAGCTAAATTGACGCGGCCTGCCGCATCCCCCTAGAATCTAGGCAGTTGAGAGGCGCGCCAAGCGGTTCTGGGCGCGGTCTGGCCGTTTCCTTAGTCATTGGAGTTTCATGCCACTTTACGAGTACCAGTGCAAGAAGTGCCACCACCGCTTTGAACGGATCCAGAAATTCTCTGACCCACATGTGAAGAAGTGCCCCGACTGCGGCGGTCCGGTCGAGCAGGTTTTGTCCGCTCCAGCCGTGCAGTTCAAGGGTTCCGGCTGGTACGTGACCGATTACGCCAAGAAATCGTCGGGCAGTGCGGCCTCGTCGTCGAGTAATGGCGAGTCAGGGAGCAGTGGTGATTCCGCCGGCAAGAAGGACGAGAAGAAAGAAACGAAGACCGAAACCTCGAAGGCCGAGGGATCGTCGAAGAAGAAGAAATCGTAGAACAGCTATTAGCTGTTGGCTATTAGCTTTTAGCTCGAACTAAACCTTGTTTTCGCCCTCGTCGTTTCTTCTGCTGCTAATGGCGATCACATCCACACACGCACTTTCCGCGTCCCTAAGCGGCGACCATCGCGAATGCCTGCTTGGCGGCGGCGATGGTTTTCGTGATGTCTTCCTCGGTGTGAGCTGCGCTCAGGAAGGCAGCCTCGTACTGCGACGGCGGTAAATAAATTCCCCCATCCAGCATATTGCGGAAGAAGCGTCCGAAAGCTTCCGTGTCTGATTTGGAAGCCGACTCCCAGTCGGTGACTGGGCCCGGCGTGAAGAACCAGGTGAACATGGAGCCAACGCGGTTCGTGGTCATCGGAACGCTCGCGGATTTCGCGGCTGCGGCTACGCCCGCTACCAGGTCACCGCTCAGCTGGTCGAGCCTGGCATAGATTTCTTTGTGCTCTTTGAGGTACCGCAGTTGCGCGTAACCGGCCGCCATGGCCAGCGGATTTCCGGAGAGCGTGCCTGCCTGGTACATCGGGCCAAGCGGTGCGACCAGGTCCATGATCTCCGTGGGACCACCATAGGCGCCCACTGGCAAGCCGCCGCCGATAATCTTTCCCATCGTGGTCAGGTCGGGCTTGATGGCATAGAGTTCCTGCGCGCCGCCAAAGGCGAGGCGGAAACCCGTCATGACCTCGTCGAAGATCAGAAGCGCGCCGTCGTTCGAAGTGACCGCTCGCACCGCTTCCAGATAGCCGCGCGCGGGGGGAACGCAGCCCATGTTGCCGACCACCGGCTCGATGATCACGCAGGCAATCTGCTGTTTGAATTTCTTAAAGGCCTCTTCGAGTGCGTCGGTGTCGTTGTAGGGCAGCGCCAGGGTGAACTGGGTGAATTCTTCGGGAACTCCAGCGGACCCCGGAATGCCGAGCGTGGCCACACCCGAACCAGCTTTCACGAGCAGGGCGTCGGCGTGTCCGTGATAGCAGCCCTCGAACTTCACGATGTACTTGCGCTTGGTGCAGGCGCGGGCCAGTCGAATTGCGGACATGGTCGCTTCCGTCCCGGAACTGACGAAGCGGACTTTCTGCATATGCGGGAACGCCGAGAGCACGAGTTCGGCGAGGTCCGCTTCCGCGGGCGTGGACGCTCCGAAGCTAGTGCCGTTGCGCAGGGCTGCGCCCAGGGCCTCGATGACCACGGGTGCGGCGTGGCCGAGAATCAGAGGTCCCCAGGAGCCGATGTAGTCGATGTACTCGTTGCCATCGGCGTCGAAGATGTGGGAGGCCTTGCCGCGCACCACGAACGGCGGGTCTCCGCCCACCGCGCGAAAGGCACGCACCGGGGAGTTGACGCCGCCCGGAATCATCATTTCGGCGCGTTTCTGCAGTTTGCGCGACTGTTCGACTTTACGGGGCATGCGACCTCCTGACGAGTGCGTGGGAAAGAACTAACTATAACAGCGGGCCGGAGCGGCGGGCGGAGGCCTAATCACCAGCAATTGTGACGGAGGGCACAAGCGCGCGTGGCCTACATTTTTACGAGATTTTCACGGGTTGGAAACATTGCCGAAACATCGGCGGCGTATTTTCGAGACAGTAGTTTGCCCTTCTAACCGGGAGGGATCTAAAGGACAGCCTCGGGGGCTCCGGGCTGTCCCGATTTTTTTTGGACAGTTTGCGGGAGGTGCGAAAGAGCTTTTAACCGCAAAGATCGCGAAGCAATCGCGAAGGACGCAAAGAAAACCTTTTGGCCATCTATAAATTTGGGCCATCGATAAATGAGATGCTTTGCAAATGAGGATGCTTTGCTTAGCGTCCTTTGCGGTCGTTCTTTGCGATCTTTGCGGTTAAGAGCTTTTCTCCGCGAAGGCCGCTTACTTCTCCACCTTCACGCCTTTCCAGAACGCCACGTAGCCCTTGATCCGCGTGGCGGCGGGTTTCGGCTCGGGATAGTACCAGGCGGCATTCGCATTGCGCTTGCCGTTGACTTCGACATCGTAATAGCTGGCCAAACCCTTCCAGGGGCAGGTGGTGTGCTGCGCACTCGGCTTGAAGTAGTCGGTCTTGAGCGCCTGCGGAGGGAAGTACTGGTTGCCTTCGACCTCGATGGTCTGATCGCTCTCCGCCAGAACCGTGTTTTCCCAGATTGCTTTTGTCATGATGCCCATTTAGATTCCTAAGACCCACTGACGGTTTCATATGACAACCCTGACCAAGACGGAAAAGTACAACGGCCACTCCATGGTGGGCGATCTCCAGAGAGTAATGGTCTGCGCGCCCGAGGCGGCAGGATGGAACGATGCGAAGCGGGTCGCGCAGGCGCGAAACCTGGGCTTTACGCGCGCGCCGCTGTTCGAACTCGCCCAGGCGCAACATCGCAGGCTGTGCCAGATTCTGCAGGAAGCGGGCGCGGAAGTCAGCTACTTGCCGCCGTCGCCCGATCTGACGCTCGACGCGGTCTACACGCATGATGCTTCCCTTGCCACGGATTTCGGTCTGATCGCCATGCATCCGGGTAAATCCAATCGCGTGGTCGAAGCTGCGCGTCAGCGCGAGTTTTGCGCAGGACTCGGCATTCCCACGCTCGGCGAAGTGAAGGCGCCCGGGAAAACGGAAGCCGGCGATATGGTCTGGCTGGATGAAGGCACCCTGCTGATTGGCCTCGGTTACCGTACGAATCGCGCAGGTATCCAGCAGATGCGCGATCTGCTGGAGCCGCATGGGGTGGAGGTGCTGGCAGCGCCCCTGCCCTATGGTCCCGGCCCGTCGGCGTGCCTGCATTTGATGTCGCTCTTCAGCGTGCTCGATGAGAACACGGTGCTGGTCGATCTACCTTGGCTCGCGGTTGAGACAGTCGAATTGCTGAAGGAGCGTGGTTACCGTTTCATCGAAATTGATTCGTCCGAGCGCGACACCCTGGCCGTCAATGTGCTGTCGCTGGGACGACGCCGGCTGGTGGCGATCGAAGAGAACCAGAAAACGAATCAGCGTCTGCGCGATGCCGGGTTCGAAGTACACACCTTCCCCGGCTCGGAAATCTGTATCAATGGCGCCGGTGGGCCCACGTGCCTGACCCGGCCGCTACTTCGTGGGTAGTTCGTGTAAGCAGAGCTAGCCGCATAGGCAGGCGTGTACAGGAAGCTCGCTGCCATCCCTAGCTCTTGCGCGATCCGAGCACCAACGCCAACACTCCGCCGGCAAGCAGCACAATTCCCACCCCAGCCGGCAGCTTCTCGCTATGCTCTGTCTGCACCCCAATCTTGGCGTCCCCAATTTTCACGCTGTGGTCCTCCCGCTGCGGAACGGGCGCCACCAGCGCCAGCACTCCCAGCAACAGCAAAACAATCCCGATCAAACGCGTGCTATTCATAGTCAGCTCCTATTTCAGACTGCACACGGCAGGCTGCAACCGATCGACTCCGAGGCCCTGATCCTCAGGTTTCATTGACCCGACCAGATTCACGACGTAACATTCTGCCCGGCCCATGATCGGCGAGACCATCTCGCACTACCGCATCGTCGAGAAACTCGGCGGCGGAGGCATGGGCGTAGTCTACAAGGCCGAAGACATCAGCCTGGGCCGTTTTGTGGCCCTCAAATTCCTTCCGGGACACGTTGCCGGCGATCCGCATGCGCTCGAACGTTTCCGCCGCGAGGCCCGTGCCGCTTCTTCGTTGAACCACCCCAACATCTGCACGATCTACGAGATCGGCCAGCACGACGATCAAGCCTTCATCGCCATGGAATTTCTCGAAGGCATGACCCTCAAGCACCGCATTGCCGGAAAGCCCCTGGAGATCGAAATCCTGCTCGCCCTCTCCATCGAGGTTGCCGACGCCCTTTCCGCCGCGCACGCCAAGGGCGTGGTTCATCGCGACATCAAGCCTGCCAACATCTTCGTCAAACTCGATGGCCACGCCAAGCTTCTCGATTTCGGCCTCGCCAAGCTCTCGCTCCAGCAACAACCGGCGGCCGCAAATGCCACTCCAACTCTGGAAATCACGGAGGACCATCTCACCAGCCCCGGCACCATGCTTGGCACCGTGGCCTACATGTCCCCCGAGCAGATCCGCGCCAAGGAACTGGACTCGCGCACCGATCTTTTTTCCTTCGGGGTGGTGCTCTATGAAATGGCAACGGGAACCTTGCCCTTCCGCGGCGAATCCAGCGGCGTCATTCTCGATGGCGTCCTGAACCGCGAGCCCCTTCCTCCTGCCCGCTTGAATCCCGACCTTCCCCTCCGCCTCGAAGACATCCTCGCCAAGGCGCTCGAAAAAGATCGCAACCTCCGCTATCAACACGCGTCTGAAATCCGCTCCGATCTGCAGCGCGTGCAACGAGACCTCGCCAACGCCACCACCAGCGCAGAACGCGCGCCCAGCCAGCACACGCGGCAATCGCGTGTTCCTGTTCCCGAGAGCCCGGATGCTTCGAAGAACAGAGCGGGCGCCCTGCTCATTTCACTGACCGCGTGTGCCCTCATCGCGCTTGCCATCGTCTTTACTGTGCGCTGGAAGTCGTTTTCTTCCTCCGGACTTCACACAACGCTCGCGCAACTCACCTTCGCCGAGGGCATCGAAGAGTATCCGGCCTGGTCGCCGGATGGCAAGACGTTGCTCTATACCGGCGAGGTGGGCAAGATCCGCAAAATCTTTCGCAAGGACCTCTCCTCCGGACAAGATGCCCAACTGACCCACGGCGACTCCGACGATCTGCAGCCTGCCTGGTCGCCGGACGGGAAGCGCGTTGTCTTCGTCCGCGCGCGCCAGCCTGGAGTCAAACTGCAACCCGGCGACGTCTTCGGCCAGTTCGACGACGGCGATATCTGGGTGCTCGATCTCGCCTCCGGCGCGGAAAGCAAGCTGGTCGAAAAAGCCTTCAATCCGGCCTACTCGCCCACAGGAGATCGCATCGCGGTCGACGCTTCCTGGGTCGGCCCTCGGCGCATCTGGACGCTCGATCGCGATGGTCACAATCCCCAGCAAATCTCGACCGACACCAGCGAGGAAGTCGCCCACGTTGCGCCCGCCTGGTCTCCCGATGGCAAGAAGATCGTCTTCCAGAATCTGCTCCGCACCAAGTTCGACGTTCGCGTCGTGAATCTCGATTCCAAGCAGATGACCTGGATCACCAACGATTTTTTCACGAACACTCGCCCGGCGTGGGCACCCTCCGGCAAATTCATTTATTTCTCGTCTTATCGCAGTGGAGGCATCAACGTGTGGCGAGCGCCCGTCAACCGGGATGGTGCGCTCGGCGGCGCGTTGCAGCAGGTCACCACCGGCGCCGGACAGGATGTCGAAGTCGCCGTATCTCCTGGCGGCAAGCGTCTCGCCTATGCCACCCTGCGCCAGAACGCCGATCTCTGGAGGCTTCCCGTCTCCCCGCAAACCGGTCTGCCTACAGGAAACCCCGAGGCCGTCATCAGCACCACGCGCGAAGACAGCCGTGGCGCCTGGTCGCCCGATGCCCGGAGCATCGCCTTCAACTCCGATCGCGCCGGTGACATGAACATTTGGCTGTTCTCGCTTGCCGATGCGAACGCCCGCCCGCTCACGAACGGCCCCGGCGGCGACTTCCAGCCCAACTGGTCGCCGGACGGAAAAAAGATCGCCTTCTTCTCCTCTCGTTCCGGAAGCCCAAACATCTGGGAGGTGGATGTCGCCGGAGGCGCGCCGAAGTCGCTGACCTCCAACCCCGGCGTGAACGTCAATCCATTCTTTTCTCCCGATGGATCACACATTGCTTTTCAGTCCGATCACTCCGGCAGGCTCGAAGTCTGGGTGATGAATGCGGACGGAGGGAATCCCCGTCAGCTTTCGAACGTTGGCGTGACCGGGCACTTCATGCGCTGGTCCGATAATGGCCACGAGGTGATCTTCCGCTGCACCTGCGCCGGCAAGCCCACCACCATGAAAGTCTCCATCGACGGCGGCGCTCCTCTACCCTTCGCTGAGACGAAGGGCGGCTCGCACATGTCCTTCTCACCCGATCGCTCCCGCATCATGGATGTCGTCGGCCATCGCGTGCTCTGGGTCTCGCCCGTAAGCGGCGGCGCACCCGAGAAAGTCTACGAATTCCCTGACCCTGACGTTCGCATCGATTATCCGGTCTGGTCTCCCGACGGAAAGTGGGTCCTCTTCGATCGCTTCCGTCCCCAAGGCGGCGATATCTGGTCCTTGAGCGGGCTGGAGTGATCGGAGTCGGCTGAGACGAGTTACGGTTCGGGAGGATTCTATGAGCAAAAACACCTGCAACTTGTAAGAGAACGCGGATAACTGCGTGGAGGGCGCCGAGAGAAGCCTTTAACCGCCAAGTTCGCAAAGAAGTCGCGAAGTACGCAAAGAAACCACAAGGTGGTGGAGTCGAGCTGCTCTTATTTCGATGGGTTCGCCTGCAGTTCTTTGTGCTGCATTTTCACATACTCTGCAACCTGCTCGAGGGTCGCGAACCAGACCCCCGGCTTCGCCTTCATGTAGACAATCAATTTCTCCAGCGCCGCAATCCGTGACCGGTGCCCGCTGATATGTGGATGCAGCGTGAGAATAAACATCGTCCTTTCCCGATACGCCCCATCGAACTCGCCCTTGTACACCTCATACACCAACTCCGGATCGGGCAGCGATCCGCTCGCCTCCGGTTCATAATAAGGATAGTCATCCGCGATCCAGTTGATGGGTAGCTCGATCATTCCCGTCTTCTGTCCGCTGGCGAGCAACTCGTAAGGCTCATCCATCGCCATGAAGCTGCTGTCATACAAAAATCCAGCCTTGCGAATTTGCTCCATGGTCGACCGGCTGAACTCCCACGCCGGCGCCCGGATTCCCACCGGACGTTTCCCGATCGCCTTGGTCAGGTACTCGATCGACTGCGTCAGCAACTGCTCTTCCTTCGCTGCATCATTTACCTGCGTCAAATTCTCGTGCATCCAGCCATGGACGCCGATCTCGTGCCGCTTGCGCTGCAAGATGTCCTGGATCATCTGCGGATGCAGGACCGCGCTCATGGCTGGAATGTAAAACGAAGCCGGAATCGAATGCCGATCTAATAAATCGAGCACCCGCGGCAAGCCTGTGGTCGCGCCGTACTCGCCCTGCGAGAGCGGAACCGGCCACGGCGTCCGCCTCCACAGCAGTTCGTTATCGACATCAAAGGACAAGCACACTGCAACCCGCGCCCCATTCGGCCAAGCCTTCGGCGTAAGTTTCTCCCCCGCCCGCACCAGCGACACAGCTTGCCGCACTTGCTCTTCGGTCGCGTCGATCGGAATCGGAGGCACTGCTGACGGAGAAACCGGTTGGCCCATCGCAGGAAGAGCGAAAAAAACTCTTGTAACCAACGCCAGCAGGAACACTCCAGACTTGAAATTCATATCGTCCTCGAAGAAATTCGCCAGCCAGCTAACTCGCTCGCGTTTGTGCATCATTCCGCTACTCTGGTCGCACTCGTGCCGTCCTCACGCTGTCATCCTGAGCGAAGTGAGGCGCCAGCCGAACGTAGTCGAAGGACCCCCGACTGCGTGGGGTACCGATGGCCTTACTAGTTCTCCATCACGGGCCGCCCTTGCGACGGCGTGCCGAGACCCCATAAAACAAAACCGCCTCTCTCCCTAGTAGTGCTCCCGCTTGTTCCCTGCATTCGCCTGCTCGCCGTTGTACGCCTTCCACGCCTGATCGATCACGTACGCATGAATCGCTTCCGCCTCCTGTGCCGTCATCTTCATGTGTGGAAAGGCAAACTTCGGAGGATCTGCGAAGCCCGGCATACCCTGATCCCAATGCGTGCCCGCCAGTACGATCGCCTGCCATTGGCTGTGCACCTCGGGCGGCGCGTAGCGAAGATCGGGCACTGCGCCATCGAGCACCCATGCTCCACTTCCATCCGCGCCCGGCGAATGGCATCCGTCGCACACCCAGGTGACGTAAAGCTTCTCGCCTCGCTTAATGACGTCCGCGCTAGCCTTTTGTTGTGGAGGCTTCGGCACCGGAGGCACGATGTCCGGTGGCGTCGGGAATGGCATGCTGGCGCCCAGTTTGAACGCATAGAGTCTCGCCGGACCCCGTTTCGATTGCGGAGTGGCCATCGTCCACGCCGGAGCAAAGAGCCGCGATCCCGAGCCCCATCCAACCGGCGTGAGAACGTATTGCTCTCCCTTCAACGAATAAGTCACGGGAATCGACTCGATCGCGGATCCCGTTTGCACCGACCACAGTCTCTTTCCGCTATCGGCTGCATAAGCCGCGAACTCGCCCGTGCCCTGTCCTTGAAACACAAGATTCCCTGCCGTGGAGAGCACTCCGCCATTGGTGGGAATTTCCTCTTCCACGGACCACTGCGCCGACCCTCGCACTGGATCCCACGCGATCAGACGTCCTTCTGTCGCCTTCATCCATTCGCCGTTCTCCACCGCAGCCCGCGACGCCGGACGCCGATCCGTTGCCGGAACATACACCAGCCCAGTCCCGGGGTTGTAGCTCATCGGCCACCAGTTGTGCACGGTCCACTGCTTGCCGCCGCCTTCCGCGACCGGGATCTCCACCGCGCGCCCCGTTTCCAGGTTGTACGAGTTCGCCCACGCCAACTTCACCAGCGGTTTCGCCGAGAGCAGCTTCCCGGTTTTTGCATCCAGCACATAGAAGAAGCCATTCTTCGGAACGGTCATCGCCACGTGACGCTTCTCGCCATCCAGCATCAGGTCGGCAATCAGGATGTGATTGTTCTCTGTCTGCAATCCGGGCGCGCTCGTCTGGAAGTGCCACACGTATTCGCCCGTCGATGCCTTTACCGCAAGAATGCAGCCGGCGAACAGCTTGTCTCCCGTCACCTTGATCGACGACAATTCGCCGTAATCGACGCCTGCGCCCGCCGTGCCGAAAATCACATAGTCGTTCACCGGATCATAGGTAATGGCATTCCACACGTTTGCGCCGCCGATCCTCCAGCTATCGTTGCCCGTCCACGTCTTGGCAGCCATCTCGAGAGCTTTGGTCTCCAACGGTTTTTTCGGATCGCCGGGCACAGTCCAGAAGCGCCACGCTTCCTTCCCGGTTTCCGCATCGTAGGCCACCAATGATCCTCGCACGCCGTCATCGGAGCCGTTGTAGCCCATGAACACTTTTCCGTTTGCGACGTGCGGCGCGCCGGTGATGCCGGTTTGCGTCGCATCACATACCGGAGACTCCCAAACCTGCTTGCCGGATGTTGCGTCAATGGCAACCAGCCGGCAATCTCCAGTGCCCACGTACACCTTCCCATTCCATACGGCCACGCCACCGTTTGTGCGCGCTGAATAAGAGCCGTTGATCGCCAGATTCAGCCGGACTTTGGGATCGAACCTCCAAAGCAATTTTCCCGAGGCTGCATCCACCGCGTACACCTTCGACAATGGGGCGCTCACATAAATGACTCCATCGACCACCAGCGGCTCCGCCACGATTCCGACCGTGCTATCCACATCCAGATACCACGCCAGCCCTAGCCCGCTGACGTTCTGATCCGTAATCTCCTTCAACGGACTGAAATGCTGCGACTCGAAATTCCGCCCATTCACGAGCCACTCATTTCCGCCGGAGTCGGCCGATACTCGCGCCTCATTCACATCGCCTGCTTTCGTGGGAGCATCAGCCAAACTCTGTAGAGCCACAGTCGCTGTGATTAGCAAAATCACCAACCATCCGAACCTTCGCCCTTGTTTCATGCAAAGCCCCCTGTGCCAGACGCGGAATTGTATGACATTCGGTAGAGAAAAACAGGGCAGGCGTAGGCCCGCAGAATTTAGCCTCACACACACGATGAAATTTCATAGATACGCGATTTCACATTCGCCCTTCTATGGTTTGGTGGAGTCGCATTCTTGTGTACGACGTCGTTCTTACCAAGCCGTATAACTGAAAATTCCGCGTGCGCAGAAAACCCTTTCGAAAGTATCGTGCATCGATATTTTGATTTCGGTCTCCGGTCGATTGTTGAAACAACCCGGTGTCGACCGCTTAAGGTCTCCGAACGCTAATTCCGGGACGAAAGAATTGCCAGCTACCGCCTTCTTCTGCACGAGTTGGTCTGCTCGCCGCCGTGACTGAACTGCTCTTTTGCTTTTGCCACTCAGGGGACCAAACACGAAGATCGATATCGTGAGGAGAATGTTTCATGAGTTCACATCTTTTGCGCATTCACGCGCGCACGACCAGCACCCAGGGCACGCTGTGGCTGGTAATTGCTCTGCTACTCCTCTGCGCCACTGCTCTCGCGCAGGTACAAACCGGAACCATTAGCGGCACGGTGCGCGACAGCACTGGCGCCGTCATCCCCAACGCACACGTCACCATCAAGAACCTCGATACCGGTGCCACCCGCGACACCGTCACCAACGCTCAGGGCGGATATACCGTCCCGGGTCTCCCGCCTGCAAATTACCAGGTTGACGTTGCCGCGGGCAGCTTCAGCAATTTCAAACAGAACGTAGCCGTAACTGTGGGTGGTTTTGCCACAGTGGACGCAACCCTGGGCCTGGCCGCCGCTTCCACCACGGTGGAGGTGTCGGCTCAACAAGAAGCCGTACAGGTGAACACGCAAAACCAGGAAGTCTCACAAATCATCACTCCCACGCAGGTCGCGCAGCTTCCCAGCTTGACTCGTAATCCCTACGACTTTGTCGCAGTTGCGGGCAACGTGAGCGGCGGCGATCGCGCCCAGTCGAGCAGCAATCCCCAACTTGTCGGTTCCGGACAGAACAACACCGATCGTGGCGTGGGCTTCTCCATCAACGGCCAGCGTGCTTCGGGAACGGAGATCCTGCTCGACGGCGTCGAGAACACCAATATCTTCGACACGACCATTGCGCTCTGGATTCCCCAGGATTCCGTTCAGGAATTCCGCGTGGTGACCAATAACTTCGAGCCTCAGTACGGGCGCGCGGCTGGCGGCGTGATCAACCTGACCAGCAAGAGCGGCAGCAACAGCTTGCACGGGTCGGCGTGGGAGTTTAACCGCCTCTCCGATTACACCGCGAACACCTACGACAACGCCGTCCAGGGTATTCCCAAGGGCAAATACGCCCGCAACCAGCACCATCGGTGGGCCCATCGTGAAGGACAAGCTCTTCTTCTTCCAGAGCACCGAGTGGCTGCGCGTCCGAAGCAACGCCACCCTGCTTGGGTACGTCCCCACCCCGCAGCTTCTGGCGCTCACCGATCCCAGCGTGCAGGCCTATTTTGCCAAGTTCGGCTCTCCTGCGCCAAGCTTCACATCGACCGTTCCTGCCAGTGCTCTGCAACCAACGGGTGGCGCGTTTGACGGTATACCGGGGAGCACACCCGCTTTCGGACTCGCGCAGTACAAAGCGCCTGCCGATGCCGGTGGCGACCTGCCTCAGAATACTTACACTCTGGACGGCCGCGTTGATTTCAACCCCACCGACAAGACGCAGATGTTCTTCCGCTTCGGACGAGAGAGCCTGGATGCCTTCCTGGGCACCGCGTTCGCCAGCCCGTACCCGCAGTACAACGTCGGCACGACCATCTACAACAATTCGTTCCTTTACTCTCTA
>Ga0307472_100000345_pt1 | contig 15530 bp, 12 predicted proteins | sample atmos_gasesAM5C__2_FD_204582 | JGI IMG/M metagenome (GOLD analysis project Ga0307472, IMG submission 204582) | Hardwood forest soil microbial communities from Morgan-Monroe State Forest, Indiana, United States - atmos_gasesAM5C_05 | ecosystem: Environmental > Terrestrial > Soil > Temperate...
ACATGGTAGCGAGCGCGAGCTTGCCGCCGCGCTTCTCCAGTCCGTGGATCGCCGTCAGCACCAGCCGCGCCCCCGACATGCCGAGCGGATGGCCGAGCGCGATCGCCCCGCCGTGCGGGTTGACGTACTCGGCATCGTCGGCGACGCCGAGCTGGCGCAGGCAGGCTAGCCCCTGCGAGGCGAATGCCTCGTTGATCTCGATCAAATCGAAGTCGCCGATCTTCAGTCCGAGCCGCTCCATCAGCTTCCTGGTCGACGGCACCGGACCGATGCCCATGATGCGCGGCGCAACGGCGGCCGACGCCATGCCGAGCACGCGGGCCCGCGGCGTGAGGCCATGGCGCTTGGCCGCCTCGGCCGAGGCGACGATCATGGCGGCGGCGCCGTCGTTGACGCCCGACGCGTTGCCCGCCGTCACCGTGCCCGGATTGCGGAACGGCGTCTTCAGCTTGGCGAGCGCTTCGAGGGTGGTGTCGGGGCGCGGATGCTCGTCCTTGTCGACGACGATGGGCCCGGTCTTGCCGCCCGGGGCCGCGACCAGCACGATCTCCTCGGCGAAGTAGCCAGCAGCGATCGCCTTGCCGGCGCGCTGCTGCGAGCGGAACGCAAAGGCATCCTGATCCTTGCGCGCCACTTGGAATTCCTCAGCGACGTTCTCGCCGGTCTCCGGCATCTGGTCGACGCCGTATTGCGCCTTCATCAGCGGATTGATGAAGCGCCAGCCAATGGTGGTGTCATAGACCTCGTTGGTGCGCTGGAACGCCTCCTGCGCCTTGCCCATCACGAATGGCGCCCGCGTCATCGACTCGACGCCGCCGGCAATGGCGAGGTCGATCTCGCCGGCGCGGATCGCGCGCGCGGCGTCGCCGACGGCGTTGAGCCCGGATGCACACAGCCGGTTGACGGTGACGCCGGGGATCGACTCCGGCAGCCCGGCGAGCAGGAGTGCCATGCGGGCGACGTTGCGGTTGTCCTCGCCCGCCTGGTTGGCGCAGCCGAAATAGACCTCGTCGACCTGCGACCAGTCGACCTTGGGGTTGCGCTTGACCAGGGCCTTGATCGGGACGGCGCCAAGGTCGTCGGTACGCACCTTCGACAGCGCACCGCCGTAGCGCCCGATCGGCGTGCGCACGGCATCACAGATGAACACATCAGCCATGGTATCGGTCCTCGAACGCGATGCGCGGGCGGCGCCCAGGTATTTAAGAGCCGCCGCCGGGTGGGTCAAATGACGGTCCGCTTGACCGGCTCCCGGACGAATGTCATGGACCATAACAATCCAGCCGGGATGAGGAATTGCCCATGCCCGCCAAAGGCCTCGACGTCGCCCTGCCGTCCTCGCTGTCCGCCGAACGCCGCGGCGCGATCGCGATCCTGCGGCTCGCCCGCCCACACAAGCGCAATGCCCTCGACGACGTGATGGTGCTCGGCATCGAGGCTTTCTTCGACGCGCTGCCCGACGACGTGAAGGCCGCCGTTATCTGCGGCGAAGGCGAGCATTTCTCGGCCGGGCTGGACCTGTCCGAACTGACCAAGCACGACATCGCGCAGAGCATCGAGCATTCGCAGATGTGGCATCGCGCCTTCGCGCGCATCGAGTTCGGCCGCGTGCCGAGCGTGTCGGTGCTGCATGGCGCGGTGGTCGGCGGCGGGCTCGAACTCGCGGCGGCGACCCACATACGGGTGGCGGAACGTTCGACCTATTATGCGCTGCCGGAAGGCAGCCGCGGCATTTATGTCGGCGGCGGCGGCTCGGTGCGCTTGCCGCGCCTGATCGGCACCGCGCGCATGATGGACATGATGCTGACCGGCCGCACCTATGACGCCGTCGAGGGCCAGGCAATCGGCCTGACGCATTATCTCGTCGAGCCCGGCGCCGGCCTCGCCAAGGGGATCGAGCTTGCCGAGCGCATGGCCGCCAACACCGACATGACCAATTTCGGCGTCATGCACGTGTTGCCGCGCATCGCCGAGCAGGATCCGGCGAGCGGCTACCTGATGGAGTCGCTGATGGCGGCGATCGCCTCGGGCAATGAGGAGGCGCAAAAGCGCCTCAAGGATTTCCTCGAGAAGCGCGCCCAAAAGACCGTCCGCCGGTAACCGACAATGCCGCAAGTCATGCGCGAGCCCGCATCGACGCCGCCGCTGAGGACGGTGCGGCTCGGCATCCGCGAATGCGCGGTCGAGCGCCGGCCGGACGGCACGATCATGCTGCGCGCCCAGGGCGAGCTCGGCCTCTACCCCGCCAAGATCACCGAGCGGCTGGTCGATTGGGCGCGCGCAGCCCCCGACCGACCGTTCATGGCCGAGCGCGACGCACGCGGCGGCTGGCGCACGATCACCTATGCCGAGACGCTGCATTCCGTGCGCTGCATCGGCGCGGCACTGCTGGCGCGCGACCTCGCGCCGGACCGGCCGATCGCCATCCTGTCGGGCAACGACATCGAGCACGCCCTGCTCGGCCTCGGCGCGGCCTATGTCGGCATCCCGCACGCGCCGATCTCGCCGGCCTATTCGCTGGTCTCGAGCGATTTCGGCAAGCTGCGCCACGTGATCAACCTGCTCACGCCCGGCCTCGTCTTCGTCGCCGACGGCAAGACCTTCGGGCGCGCCATCGACGCGGCGGTGCCGCCCGGCACCGAGATCGTCGCGACGCGCAACGCGTCGGCCAAGCGGCCGACGACGCCGTTCCACGACCTCACGAGGGGGCCGGATGCGGCGGTGGAAGCGGCGCACGACAAGGTCGGCGCCGACACGATCGTCAAATTCCTGTTCACCTCCGGTTCGGCCGGCATGCCCAAGGCGGTGATCAATACCCAGCGCATGTGGTGCGCCAACCAGATGATGCTACGCACCGCGCTCGCCTTCTTCCAGGACGATCCGCCGGTGATCGTCGACTGGGCGCCGTGGCACCACACCGCCGGCGGCAATCACGACGTCGGGCTGGTGCTCTACAACGGCGGCACGTTGTACATCGACGAAGGCAAGCCCCTGCCCGGCGCGATCGAGGCGACGGTACGCAACCTGCGCGACGTCGCGCCCACGTGGTACTTCAGCGTACCCAAGGGATTCGAGGCGCTGCTGCCCTACCTGCGCAGCGACGAGCGGCTGCGCGCGAATTTTTTCAGCCGGCTGAAAGTGCTGTGGTTCGCGGGCGCCGGCATCGCCCAGCATGTGTTCGACGAGATGAAGGATCTGGCAGTGACGAGCTGCGGCGAGGAGATCCTGTTCCTGACCGGGTTCGGCGCGACCGAAACGGCGCCGTTCGCGCTCGCCCGCACCTGGCGAAGCGCCAACGCGACCAACATGGGTCTGCCGGCTGTCGGCATGGATCTCAAGCTGGTGCCATGCGCGGGCAAGCTCGAGGCGCGCGTCAAAGGCCCCAACGTCACGCCGGGCTATTGGCGCGACGCCGACCTCACCGCCGCTGCCTTCGATGACGAGGGTTTCTATCGGCTGGGTGACGCTTTCAAGTTTGCCGATCCGGCCAATGCCGGCGCCGGACTGCTGTTCGACGGGCGGATCGCCGAGGATTTCAAGCTCGCCACCGGCACCTGGGTCAGCGTCGGGCCGCTGCGGGCGCGCCTGATTGAACACTTCGCGCCGTTCATGCGCGACGCGGTGATCACCGGCGCCGACCGCGACGAGATCGGCGTCTTGATATTTCCCGAGGTCGAGGCCTGCCGGCGGCTGGCGCCCGACCTGCCGGACGGCGCCACAGCGGCAGCGCTGGTCGCCGATCCCCGCGTGATCGACAAATTCCGCTGTCTGCTCGGAACGCTGGCGCAGACGGCGACCGGCAGTTCGGTGCGCGTGTGCCGCGCGATGCTGCTCGACGAGCCGCCGTCGCTCGATCGCGGCGAGGTCACCGACAAGGGATCGATCAATCAGCGCATCGTGCTCCAGCACCGCGCCGCGCTGGTCGAGGAGATGTATGGCATCGCGCCGCTGCCGCGCGTGATCGCGCTGGAACAAGGAGCCTGACGATGCCGGACAAGACCGCCGGATTGGGCGCGACGTTTTCCGACGCGGTCATCCTCGACGGCGCCCGCACACCGTTCGCCGACTACAACGGCGCACTCGCCGCGGTGTCGCCGATCGATCTTGGCATCAAGGCGGCGCGCTCGGCGCTCGCCCGCAGTGGCGTCGCCGCGCAGGACGTCGGCACCGTGATCGCCGGCAATATGGCGCAGGCGAGCTTCGACGCCTTCATGCTGCCGCGCCATATCGGTCTCTATTCCGGCGTGCCCGTGGAAGTACCGGCGCATATGGTGCAACGCGTGTGCGGCACCGGTATCGAGGTCGTGTGCCAGGCGGCGGACGCGACCTCGCTCGGCCGCGCCGAGCTCGCGCTCTGCGTCGGCACCGAGTCGATGAGCCGCAATCCCATCGCGGCCTATACCCACCGCGCCGGCTTCGCCCTGGGTCAGGTCGCGTTCAAGGACTTCCTGTTCGAGGCGCTACGCGATCCGTCGGCCGACGTAACCATGGGCGACACCGCGGAAAACCTGGCAAGCCAGTACCAGATCACGCGGCCCGAGGTCGACGCTTTCGCTGCGCGCAGCTTTTCGCGCGCGCTCGCCGCGCAGCAGAGCGGCTTCCTTGCCGGCGAGATCGCACCGGTCGCGACCGAGACGTTCGAGGCCGAAGGCTACCATCCGCGCGGCCTTGCGTTGCGCGGCGAGACCAAGGAACTCTCCGCCGACACCCACGTACGCCCCTCCTCGGTCGAGTCGCTCGCCAAGATCCGCCCCGCCTTCGGCGGCGTCCAGACCGGCGGCAATTCCTCGGCCATCGTCGACGGCGCCGCCGCCGTGCTGGTCGCCACGTCCGACTACGCCAGGCGCCACGGCAAGACCCCGCTCGCCCGCGTCGTCGCCGGCGCCGCCGTCGGCGTGCCGCCGGCGGTCATGGGCATCGGACCGGTGCCGGCGATCAATGCCGTGCTGGCACGCGCCGGCTTGAGCCTGTCGGAGATCGGCCGTTTCGAGATCAACGAGGCGTTCGGCGCCCAGGTCATGGCCTGCGCGCGCGAACTGGGGATCGACGAGGACAAGCTCAACGTCAACGGTGGCGCGATCGCCATCGGCCATCCGCTCGGCGCCACCGGCGTGCGCCTGAGCCTGACCTTGGCTCGCGAATTGAGGCGCGCGGGGCTGCGCTATGGAATCGCCTCGGCCTGCATCGGCGGCGGCCAGGGAATCGCCCTGCTGATCGAGAACCCCGATGCGGTATCCGCCTCGACGCAAGGGAACAGCTGATGAAGCCCAACGGACATGCCGCGATCGTGACCGGCGGCGGCTCCGGCCTCGGTGCCGCCACGGCGAGGAAACTGGCGGCCGGCGGTGCCAAGGTCACCGTGTTCGACGTCAACATCGGCGCCGCACAGGCAGTGGCAAACGAGATCGGCGGAGCGGCGATCGCATGCGACGTCACCGATGCCGACGGCACCGCCGCCGCCATGGCGAAGGCACATGAGAGACACGGCGTGGCGCGGATGGTTGTCAATTGCGCCGGCGTTGGCCCGGCAAAACGCATCGTCGGCCGCGACGGCCCGATGCCGCTCGGCGACTTCAGCCGCGTCATCAATATCAACCTGATCGGCACGTTCAACGTCCTGCGGCTTGCCGGCGCCGCCATGGCCGGGCTCGAAGCGTTGGAGGACGGCGAGCGCGGTATCATCGTGTCGACCGCCTCGGTCGCCGCCTATGAAGGTCAGGTCGGCCAAGCCGCCTACGCCGCCTCGAAGGGCGGCATCGTCGCGCTGATGCTGCCGGCGGCGCGCGAGTTCGCCCAGTTCGGCATCCGCGTCAACGCCATCGCACCGGGCATCTTCGCCACGCCGATGCTCATGGCGCTGCCCGAGGAGGCGCAGACCGGCCTCGCCGCGGCGGTGCCGTTCCCCAAACTGCTCGGCCGGCCGGAGCAATATGCCGATCTGGTGTTGCACATGGTCGAGAACCGCTATCTCAACGGCGAAGTGGTCCGGCTCGACGGCGCCTTGCGCCTGGCGCCGCGGTGAAGCAGCAGGAAGGGATAACGCAATGCTGAAAAACACCCGCAACGTGCGGATTGAATGGGGCGACTGCGATCCCGCCGGCATCGTGTTCTATCCGCGCTATTTCGCCATGTTCGACACCAGCACCACCGCGTTGTTCGAGCGCGCGCTCGGCATGACCAAGTTCCAGTTCATCAAACACTACGACTTTGCCGGCTATCCGATGGTCGATACCCGCGCGCGTTTCCTCATCCCAACGCGGTTCGGCGACGACACGGTTATCGAAACAACGATCTCCGAGCTCAAGCGCTCGAGCTTTTCGCTTACCCATCGCCTGCTCAAGGACGGCGAACTCGCGGTCGAAGGCTTTGAGACGCGCGTATGGGTCGGCCGCGACCCGCAGGACCCCGACAAGATCACGGCCAAGCCGATCCCGCAGGATGTGGTCGAGCGCCTGTCACGCGCGTGAGATGTCGGCGATACGCTCCAGCAGCGCGAGCAACTGCCGGCGTTCCGCGTCGTCGAGACCGGCGGCGATGCGCCGTTCGTGGACGTCGAGCATGCGCTTGAGCCGGCGCAGCAGCGCGCGGCCCTCGTCGGTGAGATGAAGCGCAGACGATCGGCGGTCGTGATCGGCGACACGGCGCTCGAGCAGGCCGCGACCCTCCAGCCCATCGATCAGCCCGACGAAATTGGTGCGCTTGATGCCGAGCGCGGTCGCAATCGCGGTCTGCTTGAGGCCGGGATTGCGCTCGAGGATGGCGAGCACGGCAAGTTGTGCCGGGCGAACGTTGGCATCGGCGAAGGTGCGGAAGAAGTCCTGATAGACCGCCAGCTGCGCCCGCCGCAGCATATAGCCGAGCAGGCCGTTGAGAAAACCGAGATCGAGGCGCGGGGGCTCGCCCGGCGCCGGCCGATCGGGCGCTGCGTTGTGTCGCCGTGGCTTGCGATGCGGCTTGGTCATGGAAGTCCGGCACTCGGATCGCGGAACACTACAGGGTATTTCGATACGGGCGACGGCATTCGCAGCGACGTGCGCCTTACGCCTCGGCAGCGATGCGGCGCAGGATCTGCACGAACTTCGCCTGGTTGCGCGCACCGATGATGCGGTCGAGGTGCTGTTCGTGAATGCGCGCGCAGTCAGTGAGCTGACGCAGCAGCTTGTCGCCGGCGGGCGTGAGCGTGAGGCGATAGGCGCGGCGATCGTTGTGGGTGCGCTTTCGCCGCACGAGACCGCGTCGGACCAGGTCCTCGAGCACCGGCGTCAAGGTCGACTTGTCGCGGCCGTTGGCGCGGCTGAGCGCGGTCTGGCTGATGCCGGGGTTTTTTCCGATCAGCATCAGCGTGGCGAAGCGCCCCGGCCGCACGCCGATCTCTTGCGACAGGCGCGCGAAGGCCTGAAAGGCGGCGGTCTGCGCCATGCGCAGGTTGAAGCCGACCCAGTGCTCCAGAGGACCGTAGCGGATCGGCTCGATGACCTCGTCGGCGTCGTTGTCTACTTTGGTCTTGCGTGGCAAACAGGTCTCCGCAACAGGGCAAGCAACGGATCTGGGGGCGGCCGACACATACATGGCGTAACGCCAAAAGCCCAGCAGCGATATAGTTTTATATCCAACTATTTTCTTTACAAGCCTCCGGACTTGAGGCTGAATCTCGCCAAAGTTGCCATGCCGTGACCGAGCGATGCCGGTGCCGGACCACAGGGAGGATTCGATGCCTTTATGCCTGCACTCACGTCGTGGAGCGCTGATCGCGACCGCCGCCGGACTTGCATTGGTGGTGGGCGCGGCGTCCACGTTCGCCCAAGACAAGGACAAGACGTTCGAATTGAAGCTCGCCCACTGGGTGCCGCCCAGCCATCCGCTGCAAAAGGCGCTCGAGGACTGGGGCGCGTCGGTGCAAAAGGCGTCGAACGGCACCATCACGTACAAGGTCTATCCCTCGCAGCAGCTCGGCAAGGCGTTCGACCACTACGACATGGCGCGCGACGGCATCGCCGATCTTACCTACGTCAACCCCGGCTATCAGCCCGGCCGTTTTCCGATCATCGGCGCCGGCGAACTGCCGTTCCTGATGGCGGACGCCAAAGGCGGCTCGCAGGCGCTCGACGCCTGGTATCGCAAATACGCCGCCAACGAGATGAAGGACGTCAAGTTCTGCCTCGGCTTCGTGCACGATCCGGGAACGTTTCACACCAAGGCCAAGAAGATCATGGCGCCGGCCGACGTGAAGGGCATGAAGATCCGCCCGGCACACGCCACCATGGCGACGTTCGTCACCCAGCTCGGCGGCACCAACGTGCAGTCGAGCGCGCCGGAGGTGCGCGACATTCTCGAGAAGGGCGTCGCCGATGCCGTGACGTTCCCGTGGGGCTCGGTGCCACTGTTCGGCATCGACAAGGTCACCAAGTACCATATGGACGTCCCGCTCTACGTCACGACCTTTGCCTTTGTGTTTAACAAGGCCAAGTATGAGCAGATGTCGGCGGTGCAGAAGAAGGTGATCGACGACCACTGCAACAACGAATGGGCCGGCAAGGTGTCGGCGCCGTGGGCCGAGTTCGAGCACGCCGGTATCGCCAAGCTCAAGGCGGACTCCGCACACGAGGTCTACGCGATCTCATCCGCGCAGCTCGCCGAATGGAAGGCCGCGGCCGGGCCGCTCGAGAAGGCCTGGGCCGACAACGTCAAGCGGGCGGGCGGCAATCCCGACGCCGTCATGAAGGAGCTCAAGGACTCGCTCGCGCGCTACAAAGCGTCATATTGATCGCGACGCGGGCGTCCCAGCATTGCGTCGATCGTTGACGCACGCGAACTGACGGCGGCGGACCGTGCGCCGCTGTCATCGTTCGCTCCATGGCGCCTTCATGCCGATCTTGTCCGTCGCCAAGAGGCAACCCATGCAACGCAAATATATGGATCGCTTCATCGACTCGATCGAGCTCGTCGCCGCGGTGTTCGTCGGTATCGTTGCCGCCGACATTTTCATCTCGGTGCTGCTGCGCTACTTCTTCAGCGTGCAAATTCCCGACAGCTACGATTTCGGCCGGCTCCTTCTCGGTATTCTCATTTTCTGGGGCATCGCGGCGACGTCGTATCGCGGCACCCACATCACCGTCGATCTGGTGTGGGCGAATGTCGGGCCGAGATACCAGCGCGTCATCGACGTCTTCGCCACGCTGGTGCTTCTGTTCGTGGTGACTGTCCAGACCTATACGCTGTTCGACAAGGTCGTGAGCACCTATCACGACAACGTCCTGACTTTCGACCTACGCCTTCCGACCTGGCCGTTCTTCCTGGTCGCCTGGCTGGGCGACGTGTCCGCCGTCATTCTCATCGCCGTCCGCACCTACCGGCTGATCTTCCGACCGGACCTGATGGAGAGCGGCGGCTATCAGATCAAGCCGGTGGAGTGAGGACGCGATGACCACCGACGCCGTCGCCGTCACCGGCTTCATCGTTCTGTTCTTGCTGATGCTGCTACGCGTGCCGGTCGGTATGGCGATGGGCCTCGTCGGCGTCACCGGCTTCAGCTATCTCGTCAACGGCGACGCCGCGCTCAAGATCATCGGCCACACGTCGATGCGCACGGTGACCGACTACACCTTCGGCGTTATTCCAATGTTCCTGCTGATGGGCGCATTCGTGTCGAACTCGGGCATGAGCCGCGAGCTGTTCCGGGCGGCCAACGCCTTTCTCGGGCATTTCAAGGGCGGGCTTGGCATCGCGACCATCGCCGCGTGCGGCGGCTTCGCGGCAATTTCCGGCTCGTCGGTGGCGACGGCGGCGACGTTCTCGACCGTCGCCTATCCGGAGATGCGACGCTACGGCTATCCGCAATCCTTCGCCACGGGCGTCATCGCCGCCGGCGGCACGCTCGGCGCCATGCTCCCGCCCTCGACTGTGCTCGCCGTCTACGGCATCATCACCGAGCAGGATATCGGCAAGCTGTTCATCGCCGGCATTATTCCCGGCCTGCTCGCCGCATCGATGTACATGGTCACGGTCACGCTGATCGGCATCACCCGGCCGAACTTCCTGCCCACCGGTCCTCGCAGCTCGTGGAAGGAACGGATGGCGGCGCTGCGCGACATCTGGGCGACGCTGCTGCTGTTCTTCTTCGTGATCGGCGGGCTCTACGGCGGCCTGTTCACGCCGACCGAAGCGGGCGGCATGGGCGCCGGTGGCGCCTTCCTGATCGGCGTTCTGCGCCGACGCCTTGCCAGGCCAGAAATCCGTAAATCGCTGCTGCAGGCGACGCGCACCGCCGCCGCGGTGTTCACCGTGCTGATCGGCGCGCTCCTGTTCGGCTACTTCCTCACCATCACCCAGACGCCGCAAAAGGTGACCGCGTTCCTGACCGACCTCGGCATCGGCCGCTACGGCGTGCTCGGCCTGATCATGCTGATGTACCTGGTGCTCGGCTGCCTGATGGACGCGCTGGCCATGGTCATCCTCACCGTGCCGATCATCTTCCCGGTCATCAAGGAGCTCGGCTTCGACCCGATCTGGTTCGGCGTCATCATCGTCATGACCGTCGAACTCGGGCTCATCCACCCGCCGGTTGGCATGATCGTGTTCGTCATCAAGAGCGTCGTCCAGGACGTCAATTTCTCGACCATCTTCTACGGCGTGTTTCCCTTCATCATCACCGACCTGATCCGGCTCTGCATTCTCATCGCCTTTCCGGTTTTGGCTACCTGGCTTCCGTCCCATATGTGATACAATGGTTTGAACCCCAACGATCCGGATGGCCCATGGAACGCTCGTTCAAGAAAGAGGTCGAGAAGCTGAGACTCGGCGACGGCGAGACCTTCCGCGGCGAAGGCATCCTCGCGGTCACCAAGGCGCTGCTCCAGGCCGGCGTGAGCTATGTCGGCGGCTACCAGGGCGCACCGGTCTCGCACCTACTCGACGTCATGGTCGATGCCGAGGACCTTCTGTCCAACCTCGGCGTACATCTCGAGACCTGCACCAACGAAGCCTCGGCCGCCGCTATGCTCGGCGCCTCGATCAACTATCCGCTGCGCGGGGCGGTCACCTGGAAGTCCGTGGTCGGCACCAATGTGGCGGCCGACGCGCTCTCCAACCTCGCCTCGCCCGGCGTGGTCGGCGGCGCCATGGTTATCCTCGGCGAGGACTACGGCGAGGGCGCAAGCGTGATCCAGGAGCGCTCCTATGCCTACGCCATGAAATGCGCGATGTGGCTGCTCGATCCGCGGCCCGACCTGCCGTCGATCGTGACGACAGTAGAGAAGGGCTTCGAATTGTCGGAAGCGAGCCACGCTCCGGTGATGTTGCAGCTGCGTGTGCGCGCCTGCCATGTCACGGGAGAGTTCGCCGCCAAGGACAACCGCCGCGGCGTCTATTCCGGCCAGAACCGGATTTCCGGCCCGCCGCGCTTCGAATACGGCCGGCTCGCGCATCCGCCCGTCATCTTCACGCAGGAACGCCTTAAGGTCGAGGAGCGCCTGCCGGCGGCGCAGGACTTCGTCCGTGAGCACAAGCTCAACGAAGTGTTTCCCGGCGACGTCGAAGACGTCGGCATCATCCTGCTCGGCGGTCTCTACAACGGCGTGGTCCGCGCTCTGTCGCGGCTCGGCCTTGCCGACCTGTTCGGCAACGCGCGCATCCCGATCTACTGTCTCAACGTCGCCTATCCGCTCGTGCCCGATGAGCTTAAGCGCTTCTGTGCCGGCAAGCGCGCCGTGCTGGTGGTCGAGGAAGGCTATCCCGACTATGTCGAGCAGCAGATCAACGTCGCGCTGCGCCGCGCCGACTTGCCGACCCGCGTGCTCGGCAAGGACTGCCTGCCGAAGTTCGGCGACTACAATTCCGAGGCGATGATCAACGGCATCGCCGCGTTCGTGGCCGAGACGCGCCCGGCCGGCATCGAGGCCGACGCCGTCGCCGCCAAGGCCAAGCAGATATTTGCCCACAAGACCGCCGCGCTCGCCGCGGTCGGCGACATCCCGGCGCGGCCGCCGAATTTCTGTACCGGCTGCCCGGAGCGCCCGGTATTCAGCGCCATCAAGCTTGTCCAGCGCGAGATCGGCCCGATCCACATCTGCGCCGATATCGGCTGCCATTCGTTCGCGACCTTCGCGCCGTTCAGCCTCGGCAACTCGATCCTCGGCTACGGCATGTCGCTGGCGAGCGCGGCAGCGGTCGGCCCCAACATGGATCGGCGCACAATCGCGGTGATGGGTGACGGCGGCTTCTGGCACAACGGCCTCATCACCGGCGTCGCCTCCAACCTGTTCAACAAGGGCGACGGCGTGCTGATCGTCATGCAGAACGGCTACGCCTCCGCCACCGGCCAGCAATATCTGCCGTCGAGCAAGGCAAACCGCAGTGGCTCGCCGACCGGCATGACCATCGAGCAGACGCTGCGCTCGTTCGGCGTCAAATGGCTGCGTACCATCCGCACCTATGGCGTCGCCGCCATGGTCAAGACGCTCCACGAGGCGATGCGCACCGCCGAGAACGGTCTCAAGGTCATCATCGCCGACGGCGAATGTCAGCTTGCGCGCCAGCGCCGCGTGCGCGCCGAGGACGCCGACAAGCTCAAGCGCGGCGAGCGCGTGGTGAAGACCCGCTTCGGCGTCGACGACGAGATCTGCACCGGCGACCATTCCTGCATCCGGCTGTCGGGTTGCCCCTCGCTGACCGTGAAGCCCAACCCCGATCCGCTGCGCAGCGATCCGGTCGCCAGCGTGATCGAGAGCTGCGTCGGCTGCGGCCTGTGCGGCGAGGTCGCGCATGCCGCGGTGCTGTGCCCCTCGTTCTACCGTGCCGAGATTGTGCGCAACCCGACCGCGTGGGACCGCATGCTGTTTGCGGTACGCCGGCGCGTGATCGCGCTGCTCGGCGGCCGTGCGTGCGAGGCCACGGCATGACGACACCGAGCCGGCCGATCACCATCCTCATCGCCGCGCTGGGCGGTGAAGGCGGCGGCGTGCTGACCGACTGGATCATCGTGGCGGCCGGCAAGGCGAATTTCATGGCGCAGTCGACCTCAATCCCCGGCGTCGCCCAGCGCACCGGAGCGACGACCTACTACATCGAGATCGTGCCGGTGCCACTGCGCGAGCTCGCGGGCCGCCGTCCGATCCTCGCGCTGGCGCCGGGGATCGGCGACGTCGATCTTGTGGTCGCGAGCGAGCTGATGGAAGCCGGCCGCACCATCGCCGGCGGCTTCGTCACGCGCGACCGCACGTTCATGATCGCCTCCACCAGCCGCTGCTATCTGGTGGCCGAGAAGATGGCAATGGGCGATGGCCGCTACGATCAAGACCGCCTGCTCAAGGCGGTCGTCGACAACGCCAGGGACGCGCTGCTGCTCGACCTCGAGGATCTCGCCAAGCAGAGTGGCGCGATGATCAACGCGGTGATCCTCGGCACCATCGCCGGCAGCGGCATGCTGCCCATCCCGGTCGAAGCCTTCGAGCAGGCGATCCGCGACGGCGGCAAGGGCGTCGAGGCAAACCTGCGCGGCTTGCGCGCCGGCCTCGCGGCGGCGCGGGCCGGGGCCGCGGCCGGCGGCGACAAGCCGCCCGACAAGCGTAGCCGCGGCAGCACCGGCTCGGCGATCGAGCGGGAGATCGCAGCGATGCCGGCAGCGGCGCGCGACGTCGTCGCCGAGGGCGTGCGCCGCCTCGTCGCCTATCAGGACGCGGCCTATGCGCGGCGCTATCTCGACCGCCTTGCCGCGATCTGCACGGCCGACGCGCAGGCCGATGCCGGCGGCAAACTGCTGCGCGAAACCGCGCGACATCTCGCGGTACGCATGTCCTACGAGGACGTGATCCGCGTCGCCGAGGCCAAGATCGATCCGGCGCGCCTCGCGCGGATCGAGAAGAACATGGGCGTGAAGCCGGGCGAGCCCTATTCGGTTGTCGAGTTCCTCAAGCCCGGCATCGCGGAAATCTGCCAGATTCTCCCAGTGCGGCTTGCACGCGCGATTCTGACCTTTTCCGAACGGCGCGGCTGGCTCGCCAGCATCCATTGGGGCATGGAGATCAACACCACGTCGGTGTTCGGCTACTTGCGTTTCCTGATGCTGGCGAAATTCAAGCGCTGGCGGCCCAAGAGCTATCGCTTCCACGAAGAACAGGCCGCGATCGATACCTGGCTCGGCCTGATCGCCGACGCGGCGAAGATCTCGCCGGAACTCGCGATCGAGGTCGCGGAATGCGCGCGGCTGATCAAGGGCTACGGTGATACGCACAAGCGCGGCACCAGCAACTACCGCGCGATCGAGGCGCGCGTGATCGGGCCGGTGCTCGCCGGCCGCCTGCCGCCGCGCTCGGGCGCCGATGCACTCGCCAGCGCGCGCGCCGCGGCACTGGTCGACCCCGAAGGAGAAGGCCTGGCCAAATGCCTCGCCGACATCGAGCGGCAGCCGAATTTCGCGATCGCAGCGGAATAGCTTCGCTCGGCGCAGGCCCCATTGAACGCGGAATCACACGCATGCCGTGCCCTGCCGATCCACGACCACGTGCCGCGGCGGCAGTGGTTGTAAGCCGTTTCCCCGTCCAGTAAGACTCTTGGCAAGGCCGGCATCGAACGATCGGCGCAGCCCTGGGAGGTGAACGTGCACAAGCTCTTCGTCGCAGCGCTCGGCGCGGCCGTTCTAGCGCTCGCAACTGCGGCACAAGCGCAGCCGCTCGGCATCGGCACCAATCCGCAAGGCACGATGGTCTACACCCTTGGCGCCACGGTTTCGAAAGCCCTTGCCGACACCGCGCAGATCCAGTCGCGCCTGCAGCCGCAGAGCGGCACCGGCACCATGGTCCCGCTGGTCAATTCCGGCGAGATCGACATCGGCTTTTGCAACGCGCGCGAATTCTACGATTCCTTCTACGGCGTCGGCTCCTCGGACAAGCGCGCCAACCCCAACCTGCGCGCCATCGCCATCCTCTTTCCGCTTCAGGTCGGCCTGATCGTGCGCAACGACTCGCCCATCAAGTCGGTCAAGGACATCAAGGGCAAGTCCATCTCCTACGGCTATGCCAGCCAGGAGGTCATCAGGATCCTGGTCGACGGAGTCCTCGCCAATGCCGGCGTGACCATCAGCGACATGAAACCGGTGCTGGTGCCCAATCTTGTGCGTGGCATCGACGAATTGATCGCCGGCCGGGTCGACGTGTCGTTCTTCGCCCTCGGGCAGGCCAAGGTCGCCGAGGCCGACGCCGCCGTCGGCATACGATTTCTTCCGCTCGAGACCGATCCGGCGGCGGTCGAGGCAATGAAAAAGGTCGTTCAGGTCGGCTACCCCGCCCAGGTCAATCCGGCGCCCAACCTGCCCGGCGTGCGCGAGCCGATTATGGTGGCGCACTACGACTACGTCGCCTTCGCCAACAAGGACGTGCCGGCCGAACGGGTCAAGACCATCACGCGCGTGTTGGCCGAGCAGCGCGATACGATGGCACAGGGCCTGCCGCTGTTCCGGCAGCTCAAGCCCGAGCGCATGTATTCGAAGGCGCTCAAGGTGCCCTACCACGACGGCGCGATTGCCTATTATCGCGATA
>Ga0307472_100000346_pt1 | contig 15507 bp, 14 predicted proteins | sample atmos_gasesAM5C__2_FD_204582 | JGI IMG/M metagenome (GOLD analysis project Ga0307472, IMG submission 204582) | Hardwood forest soil microbial communities from Morgan-Monroe State Forest, Indiana, United States - atmos_gasesAM5C_05 | ecosystem: Environmental > Terrestrial > Soil > Temperate...
CCACTTATGGTCTCGTTGCCGAGAAGCAAATTGCCATCAAGTTCGCGGGCAAGGAGCTCGTCGGCAATCAATATTTGACTGTTCTTCGCGGTGTCTATGCCGCGATTCTGACGCCCCGACCGCGCGATGAACCCGCAGCGCAGCAGGGCGGGGCTGCGGATGGAATTATAAAAGCACTGTCACGAGCCGAATCCGATCTTGGCGGTTTGCTACAAACGGCCGAGCTCGAGCGGGCGCTGGCCGCGACGCTTCGCGAGCTCTGGTCGAGCAAAGTCGAAGGCGAAAATACGGATACTTTGATCCTGGACGCGCTGGCAAAGGCGCGCAACTTGGCCTTGCGCATCGGTGATGACTCGAACCTGACGCTCGATCCGGACCTCGACACCTATTACTTGCAGAATATCGTGGTTGTGATGCTGCCAACTTTCCTTGACCAAATCGGCGAGATGCAGGCGTTGGTTCGAGCGGCTGCCGCTGCCGGCATGACTGCGGGCGAAGACAAGGTGCGCCTGCTTGTTCTCGATGGTCTGCTGCGGTCGACCGCAGATGGGATAAGAAGCAATTTGGAGGCGGCATATCGCGGACGGGCCGATGGCAGCCTGAAGCAGACGCTCCATCGCGTGTACGCGACAATGAATGAAAGAACGGATTCCTATCTTGCCCGGATGCGCACGAACGTGGCCGATGGCGCGTCCGACGGGCTCGATGCTTCCGCCTTCGCAAGCGGCTATGCCAGCGTCGTAGGTAACGCGATCGATGCCTGGTCGACCGCTCAGACCGAACTCGATCGGCTTTTACGTCAACGAATTTCCGGCTTGCGCGGCAAGTTGTTCTACAGCCTCATGTTGATTGGGGTGCTCGGGAGTCTCAGCATCCTGGTCGCGGTGATGACGCATCGACACATCGTGCGACCGCTTGAGCGGCTCGAAGGTATCGCGAGGACGGTACGCGAAACCAAGAACTACAACTTGCGAATCGATCACCATAATCAAGACGAGATTGGACGACTGGCCGTCGCCTTCAATGGTATGCTCTCCGAGCTCGCCGCCGCGCGCGAGCGGGAAATGTCGGAACATTCGGAAGTCGCGCGCGTCTCGCGGTTGACGACGATGGGGGCTATGACGGCTTCAATCGCTCATGAGATCAACCAGCCGCTCGCGGCGATCGTCGCGAATGGCAACGCGGGCTTGCGCTGGCTCGCAAATGCGTCACCTGATCTCGATGAAGTGCGTGCAAGCTTGAAGCGCATCGTCAGCGATGGTCATCGTGCGAGTCAGGTGATTGGCAGCATCCGGGCCATGTTCAGGAAGGACAGCCAGGAAAGGATTGATGTTAGTCTCAACGATCTTGTTCATGAGGTTACCGCTCTTGTTCAGGCCGAGATACAGAGCCGGCGAGTAACGCTCAAAACCGAGCTGCTCCAAGAGCTCCCGCCGGTCGTTGCCGATCGCGTACAGTTGCGACAGGTTTTTCTGAATTTGATGGTGAATGCCATTGAGGCGATGGGTTCGGTAACGCATCGTGCGCGATTGCTGCTGGTGAAATCCGAGATTCACGAGCCCGATGGTGTGCTCATAACTGTGCAGGACTCCGGAATCGGGATCGGTCCGACCGAAATGGAGCGTATTTTTGACGCGTTCTTTACGACGAAGTCCGATGGAATGGGGATGGGGCTCGCGATCTCCCGGTCGATCATCGAGGCGCACGGTGGACGCCTGTGGGCGTCGCCGGGTACCCCTCACGGATCGGTCTTCTACTTCGTTTTACCGTGTGGCAGGGTGAGTGGCGAATGACGAAGCAGCGCGCCGAGGCTCAGTCGGTGGTGTTCATCGTCGACGATGATGCGTCGATGCGGGAAGCGCTCAAAAGCCTTTTCCGGTCGGTGGGTCTGCACGTCGAAGCGTTCGCTTCAGGCCTGGAATTCCTGCAGAGCAACCGCGCGGACGTTGCCAGTTGTCTTGTGCTCGATGTCAGGTTGCCCGGTCTCAGCGGGCTGGACTTCCAAACCGAATTGGCCAAGGTGAACGTTCACATTCCAATCATTTTCATGACCGGCCACGGCGATATCCCGATGACCGTCAAGGCCATGAAGGCCGGAGCGATCGAATTCCTCACCAAGCCGTTTCGCGATCAGGACATGCTGGATGCTGTCCAACTGGCACTCGAACGGGATTGTACCAGGCGTCAAAACGACAAGGCGACTTCCGACCTCAAGGCTCGCTTCGATACTCTCACGCCTCGCGAGCAGGAAGTGATGGCCTTTGTGACTGCCGGTCTCATGAACAAGCAGATCGCCGCCGAACTGGGGGTTCGCGAGATTACCGTGAAGGTCCATCGGGGCAATGTCACCCGCAAGATGGGCGCGAGATCATTGGCTGATTTGGTAAGGATGGCAGACACGTTGGGGGTTCGTCGCACGAAGGCATGACGGCTATACCTAGGTATAATTTTATCAATCCTTCTCGATACCCAAATTTCGACGTCTGCTGGCTAGACCTGCTCGAGCGATTCGATTATGACACCGCTATGACACTGAGGAATGCCAACTTGCAGAAGGTTCCCGTGATATCAATCGTCGACGATGATGAATCCGTTCGTGAGGCAACCAGAGGTCTTATGAGATCGATGGGTTACTCCACCGCCACGTTTGCATCGGCCGAGGAGTTTCTAAAGTCGGAGCGGGTGCATGAAACGTCGTGTCTGATCGCCGACGTGCAAATGCCAGGCATGAGCGGTGTCGAGTTGCAGAGTCAATTGATTGCGAACGGTCATCGTACGCCGGTCATCTTCATCACCGCTTTTCCCGAGGAGAAGATCCGAGCGCGCGCGCTGCAGGCCGGAGCGGTTGGATTCTTGAGTAAGCCTTTCAACGAAGAATGCTTGATCGGGTGCCTCGAGAAAGCCCTCAACAGCTAGGGCGACGGCAACTGCCTGTCGGTCGCTTGCTGAAATGCTGAAACGGGTTGAACCGCACTCCCACGTCGCTCACGTGGCTGGCGTGCCGGACGACGATCGTCGGGCATCCGACAAATGGCGACCGCGGCATTGGCTCGACACCTAAATGTACGTAGACGCCTAAATGTACGTAGACGCCTAAACGTACGTATATGCTCTCACCTTCCTTTCGATATCGGATTCTTACGAACGTACAATAGTGCGGTTGATTTCAATCGTTCTAGCCTCCCAACAAATCAAAAACAAAAAAAGGGAGGGAAGCATGATCAGGATTCTCGCTGTCATCGCTGTCATCACCTTCATCGCCGGCGCCGGCGCCATGCTTATCGCGCTTACCGTACGCGTCGAGGCAAGGGCGCAGCAGCCTGGAATTAAGGGCGATCGACTCGACAGTCGTCCGCTTGGAGTCGCCTGCTCGCACCGTGGATGGCCCCACTACGAAACCCAATGTCTACGCGATCGCCAGTACCCGGCCGGTCAGGCACGCAACGTGCGGATTGTCTCCGCCGATCGTCTGCCGATCGTCAACTCGGCGGCAGCGAATGCGAAGTGAACGGAGTTTGCCAAGGAATGCCCGAGGAGGAAGAAGGGAATTTGTCATGTCACGCGTCGATATCAACACCCTGAGCCGCGCCGCCGCAGCCGCTGCGATGGCCTATGCCGCCTTTGCGGTCACAGCGGCGGGCGCCGATCCGCTTGGCTTTGCCGCACCATTTCATCACCCCAATTCAGTGTTCGAGCCGGTCCTGCGGGACGCGGGCAACGGCGACGCCGTGCAGGATGCCGCCAACCTTCCGGCGCGTCTGCGGCGCCAAGTGGTCGATTATTCGCCGCGGGAAACACCAGGCACGATCGTTGTCGATACTCCCAACACCTACCTCTACTACGTGCTCGCCGGCGGCAGGGCCGTCCGCTACGGCATTGGCGTCGGGCGCGAAGGGTTCACCTGGTCGGGCGTAAAGGTGGTCGACCGCAAGGCAGAATGGCCGGACTGGATTCCGCCCGCCGAGATGCTTGCGCGACAACCATATCTGCCGCGCTTCATGGCTGGCGGCCCGGGCAATCCGCTGGGCGCTCGGGCCATGTATCTCAGCGGAACGGCATTCCGGATCCACGGCACCAACGCCCCCTCGACCATCGGCCAGCGCGTGTCGAGCGGCTGTATCCGAATGCTGAACCAGGATGTCGTCGATCTCTATTCACGGGTGAACGTAGGTACCAAGGTTGTCGTGTTGCCGATGCAACCGCGCCGTAGCCCGGACGTCGCGAGCCGTCAATTGGTTTCAAATCCGTCATCGGTCGCCGTTGCGGGTACCAGCCGCAGATCAGAGCTTGCTGAGATCCACATCGCACGATGAACGGGTGTGCTTCTTCCTTTCCACGGCCGCGGTGACGACCGAACGAGACTGGGGAGAAAATCCATGAATGAATCGATTGCATCCGCCGATCGCGCGACGCACGTCAAGATCGTCGTTGTCGCACTCGCTGCCGCGGGCATTGTTGTTGCCGTCGGCATGAATGCGCGCGTTGCCGGTTCGGGTCTCGCGAGCAGGGGCATCCATGACAATGGTTCGGTGGTCAAGGCCGACAAGCGAATGAACTATTCGAGCCGCGCCGGCGTAGCCATTCGCTGAGCGTGACGGTTCAACAGGCAAGCTTTTGGAAACCAAATGACTGAACCCGGTTTCACGGTCTTCATCGTCGACGACGAGCCTAGCGTACGCAAGGCGTTGTCGAGGCTGTTGGGCGCTTGGGGGTATGACGTCAGAACCTTCACGTCAGCCGAGGAATTTCTCGATCAACATGATCCATCGATCCCAGGCTGCGCGCTTCTCGACTTCGTGTTGCCTGATCTCGATGGTCTCGCTGTGCATGCCGCGTTGAGCGCCAGAGGGGTCGAGCGACCGGTGATCTTCATCAGCGGCCAGGCAGATATTGCCACGAGCGTACAAGCAATGAAGGCAGGTGCGGTCGATTTCCTGACCAAGCCCGTGAGCGAAGAAGAATTGCTGACTGCCATCGAACGGGCCGAAGAAAAAGACACGCAAGCACGCCAAATCCAGAGCGAACGGGCGTCGATTAGGGCTAGGCTGACCAAGCTGACGCCGCGCGAGACCGAGGTGTTGACGCACGTTGTTGCCGGCCGCCTGAACAAGCAGATTGCGCGTGACTTGGGCACGGGGGAGAGAACGATCAAGGTTCATCGCGCTCGGGCGATGCAAAAGATGGGCGTGCGAACCGTCCCGGATCTTGTCCGCCTCGCCGAAAAGGCCGGTATTCCGCGGCAGACGAGTTTCAATGACGCGACGATGCCGGCACCAACCGATCGTCGGGAGTACGAGTCTTCCAGGGGATCGCCATATATTCAGCGGCCAAATCTCGCGTCGTTGCTAAGGGCAAGCCCAAGTCGGTAAGGCAGTGGCGTTGATCGTCTTGATCGCGGCCGTTCAGGGATCCGCGGCCGGCGCCGCGCCCCTTTCAGCTGGCTGCCACTCAGAATGGCATTTTGTCGGGTCTGCCGGCCGCGATATTGGCGCGACTGCAACCCAAATTGCGGCGGGCTCAGCTGAAGCGCCACGAGATCCTTCAAGAACCTCATCGTTCGATCGACCGGGTGCATTTCATCCAACGCGGCATGGCGGTCCCCTTGGCTCGCACCAGGCAGGACGGCGAGGTTGGAGTGGCGATTGTCGGCCGTCCTGGACTCGTCGGCGTGCCGGTCGTACTCGGCACCATGCGGTCTCCGCACCGGTGTTTTGTGGAGGTGCCGGGCGAGGCCCTGCAGATCGCCGCGGACGATCTCCGTCGCGCAATGGATGAAAGCCCGTCGCTTCGTCAGCAATTGATGAATCATGTACAGGCCCTGCCTGTCCAGAATGCGCAAACGGTCCTGTGCAGCGCCCGCCACCGGCTCGAGCAGCGGCTGACGCGATTGTTGCTGCTGGCCCACGACAGGGCGGAGGACGACGCGATTGCGCTCACGCATGAGTTCCTGGCGATGATGGTGGGCGCCCGAAGAGCAGGAATAACGACAGCTTTGGAGCGACTCGAGCAGGATGGCGCCATACGGAGGAAGCGGGGCGTGGTGGAAATCGTCGATCGCGTCCTCCTCGAGCACAGGACTTGTGAGTGCTACCGGGTCATCGCGGCAGAGTATCGACGTCTGATCGATTTCTATCGATTGGTTTGACACGTTTTCTACGGCAAACAGATATGCGCTTCGCCGATTATCGGACCCGGACGAAATGACCGGTCGGGCGCTGGCATCGATCGCCACGCCCATGTCTCGTTAGTCGACGAATGCCAAGGGCCGCGCCACGGCCTCGAGTGGTTGCCGCTCGGCGGCAATGCCCCAGCGCCATTGGATGGCGGCCGCGGCCACCATCAGCGCCGCTCCAAGAAGGTAGCCCGCGAACACGCTGGTGCGCGAGCCGGTATCGATCAGCATGCCGAACAACCACGGCGCGGCGACGCCGCCGATACCGGTACCGACAGCATAGAACACGGCGATCGCCAGCGCCCTGATCTCGAGCGGGAAGGTTTCGCTGACGGTCAGATAGGCGGAGCTCGCCGCGGCCGATGCAAAGAAGAAGATGACCATCCAGCAGACGGTCTGCGTCGTCGCCGACAGCACGCCCAGGCTGAACAGATAACCCGTGGCCGCGAGCAGGAGGCCGGAGACTGCGTAGGTCGCGGCGATCATCACGCGGCGTCCGAGCGTGTCGAACAGTCGGCCGAGGACGACAGGGCCCAGGAAATTGCCGGCGGCGAAGGGCAGGAGGTACCAGCCGACCCGATCCGCGGGAATACGATAGAAATCGGTCAGGATCAGCGCATAGGTGAAGAATATCGCGTTGTAGAAAAACGCCTGTGCGGCCATGAGGCTCAAGCCGACGAGGGCACGCTGCCGGTAGGTCACGAACAGCGTGTTGAAAACTTCGTTCAGCGGCGTGTGGCTGCGCGTGCGCAGCTTCACCACAGGCACGGCCGCGGACAATGTGCTGGCGTGTTCGTTGCAAACGTCGTTCTCGATCGCGGTGACGATTGCCTGTGCGCGCTGCGGATATCCGTGCGTCATGAGCCAGCGCGGACTTTCAGGAATCCACAATCGCATAAAGAAGATGACCACCCCAAGGCCGGCACCGATCAGGAAGGCCAGGCGCCAGCCCATGTCGGGATCGAACCGGGCCGGATCGAGCAGGACGATCGAGCCCGCAGCGCCGATCGCGGCGCCGACCCAGAAGCTTCCGTTGATGACGAGGTCGGTCCAGCCGCGGTACTTCGCCGGCACGAGTTCCTGGATGGTGGAATTGATCGCGGCATATTCGCCGCCGATGCCGGCGCCGGTAAAGAAGCGAAAGAACATGAAGGTCCATACGTTCCACGAGAACGCGGTTGCCGCGGTGGCGACCAGGTAGACCGACAGCGTGATGAAGAACAACTTCTTGCGGCCGAGCCGATCCGTCAGCCACCCGAAGAACAACGCGCCCAATACGGCGCCGCAGAGATAGGCACTGCTCGCGAGACCGACGTCGGTATTGGTGAATTGCAGCGTCTTGCTGTCTTTGAGTGCGCCCGACAACGCGCCGGCGAGCGTGACTTCCAGGCCGTCTAGGATCCAGGTCACGCCAAGCGCGACGACGACGAGCGTGTGGAAGCGGCTCCACGGCAGGCGTTCGAGACGCGCGGGGATGTCGCTCTCGACAAGGGCGCCCATGGCCGAGGCGGCCGGCCGCCGCCGCGAGCTTGTTTCGACCGGCGACGCCGTGACGCTCATGGGGTCTTTTCACGATCGAAATTTGCAGGGCGAACAATGGGGATAATGCCGAGCGGCAACGACGGGTTCCGACCGGCGCCCGCTCGACGGCGATCATCCGCGGCGATCGACGACGCCCATCCAGAGCGCGTTCCGGTTAAGTTGAATTGGAAACGCGCTCTCGCTTCTTCAGTTGATCGCATGTTTTGCGGCAAACCGATACCCGGTTTTCCGGACAATGCTGTGGATGCTCGCCGACACGATGGAGGGCCGTGGCCCCGCGGCCGCGGAACATTTCGGTGGGACGAACGTTGACGAACGCCGGACACCCCTTTCCCCGTGCCCACCCCATGTCCGGCGCCAATGGACCCCAAGCTCCCCCCGGCTTGGGGTCCTTCTATTGCCTCGACCAGCCACCGCGTACCGTAGACAAGTGCTTGTGCTGCCTTGCTATTGCGCTGCGGAACAATTCGCTCGCCTCCGTGGTTTGGTAACCGCGTGTCGCAGGAGCGAGTCGATGGTTCCACAGCCGACATACCGCCCCGACGCAACGCCACAGGCGGCGCGCGACGATCTCGACAAGGCCCTCGATCGGGCGCTGATGGATACGTTTCCGGCGTCTGACCCGGTCTCCCTCGTGCAACCCGGTCCGCATGTGCCGGAGGCACCGAATAGCGCCGCCACCGACACCGCACGCGATCGTTACCGCGCGCTGCCGCATTTCGCGCTGCATCCGCCGGTGCATCTGCATGGCCGCTCGCCGGTGCGTTCGCTCGACGAGGCGGTGGAAGCGGTTGATCACGAGATGAGGAGGTGGAACGACACCACATCGGAAAGCGTGTTGCAGCAATTGGTCGGCGCCTCGACCCCGGAACAGGCCGAAGCGGCCGGAAGGATCTTTCGCGCGTGGGCACAGGAGCGGGGCATTTTGATCGTCCCGCCGGAGGATCATTGATCCGATCGTAGCGGAGGTGGAAACGATGGAACCCGCTAGGCACAACCTGCCCCTCACCCTTCTCGACCGGCTGCTCGGCAGCGCGGTCGTCCCGCTCGAAGCCAAGCTCAAGGCGATCGAAAGCTGGCGCCGCGAATTGGCCGATGCCGCGTTGTCCGAGCCTGCGCTCGATGCGGTGGCAAGCCGTCTTGTTCATGCCGACACCTATTTGCGGCCGTCGGCTGACACCGACACCGATAACGCGGCCTGAAGCCCGCGTTAGACTTGCGGCGGCACCGCGGCGAACGCAGAGCCGCGCACGCACATGCGGCCTTCCGGGTCCTGCCACAGCTTCTCCAATCGATGCAGCTCACCCAGCGCGCGCGCGATCACCGGGAAATCATATTCGGCGAAGCGCTCGGCGATGTCGCTGTAATAGAGCGGTCTCTGCTCGATGGCGGCGAGGATGTCCTTGGCCAGCGTCGACACACCGTCGTTGTCGGCACTCTTGCCTATCGCGTCGCACTTGCCCTTGACGTAATCGTCGATCTTGGCGCGGTCGGCGTAGGCATAGGCGATGCGTTCATAGCGCTCGGGCGGAATGCCTTCGCCGATCGTGGCGTCGATGCCGACCTTGGCGCCGGTCGGCACGACGCCCGGCGGCGTCGGCGGCAGGCTGGGATCGAGGGGCTTCGCCCGCGCGTGGGGGATGATGAACACGTCGCGGTCGGCCTGCACGCGGGTCGCGATCGCCCATTCGACGTCGGTCGGATTGTTGACATCGATGTCGTCGTCGACCACGACCACGTGCTTGAGATCCATGACCGAGAGCGCGGCAAGGAGCGCGTTCTTGCCTTCGCCGGGCTGCTTCCTGATCGAGATCACGGCGTGCCAGAAGGCGCAGCCGCCGAGCGTCACGTTGATGTCGCGCACCATGACGCCCGCGGTCTTGAGCGCCTGGCGGATCGCGGCGTAGCGGGTCGGCGCGGCGAGCCAGGTATTTTCCCACGGCATGTGCAGCGCGTAGTAAATCGCGTCCTGGCGCATCGAGATCGCCTTGATGCGCACCAGCGGGTTCCAGTGCAGGCCGCCCATCAGGCGCGTGAATTCGCCGAAGCGGCCTTCAGGCCAGGTCCATCCGGTCGGCATGATCTCGGCTTCGAGCACGATCTCGGCGTCGGCGATGTAGGGCATGTCGATCGTCTGGCACGCCGCGAGCTCGACCGGCTCGCCGCGCAAGCCGCCGGCGATCGCCATCTCGTCGACGCCGAGCGGCGCGCGGTAGCCCGAGCCGGTGATCTCGATCGGATGCGTGCCGATGCTGATCGAAATCGGGCAGGGGCGGCCGGCCTGGTAGGCGCGCTGCGCGAACAGCCGCATGTTGTTGGGCGTGACGATGTCGATGCCGGTAAGGTTTTTCTCCTTGACGATGAAGCGGTAGATGCCGCTATTCATGCCGAGCTCGGGATCGCGCGCGATCACCACGCCGGCCGTGATCATCGGGCCGCCGTCGTAAATCGACGACATCGGGATCGGCAGCCTGTAGAGATCGACGTCGTCGCCGAGGAGCGTCACTTCGCGCGCCGGTGACGTCTTGACGTATTTGGGCGGGATGGGATGGTCGATCGCGTGCCTGAGCTTGTCCTCGATCTCGCCGAACGTCGCGCAGCCGATCGACATGGTCGCGCGCTCGCGCGAGCGGATGATGCCCGACACGACTGGGACCTCGTAGCCGATGACATTGTGGAAACAGAGTGCGGTACGGGCCTGGTCGACCAGGGTCGCGATATGGCGGATATCGATCGGCTGATGGAGGTCGACGAGCTCGCCCGCTTGCCGCAACCGGTCGAGGAACTGACGGAAATTTTCCTGCATGCGCGCGTGCCGGCGGTCGGCTCCTTCATGGTGTTGCGCGCCTAAGCTACTGGCGCCGATCTTCCTCGGCAATCCATCCCTCGGTCGCCGCGCCATTGGGTTTGTCGGTACGCGACGGGGCTGCGATAAGCGTATGGGCAAGGCCGCATGTTGTGGGCTAATCAGGGCGTCCACGGCCCATCCTGGCCGCCGGCAAGTGAGGAAGGAGCGCGTCGTGGCTGCGGATACGATGAAAGCGCTGCTGTTGCGGCAGCATGGCAGCCTCGAAAACATCGAGGTCGTCACCGATTACAAGCGGCCGCAGGCGGTCGAAAGCCATGTCGTCATCCGCGTCGGGGCCTCCGCGTTCAACTATCACGACGTGTTCACCGTGCGCGGCATGCCGGGCATCAAGGTTCCGCTGCCGGTGGTGATCGGTCTCGACATGGCGGGCGCGATCGTCGAGGTCGGCGCGGGCGTGACGGGGTGGAGGGTCGGCGACCGCGTGTTGGTCAATCCGGTCAACAGGAAGAAGGGCCTGATGGGCGAGATGCTCGATGGCGGCATGGCGGAATATTCGCTGGTCGCCGCCGATCAGCTCGTGGCCATGCCAGCTGGCGTGCGCTTCGAGGAGGCGGCCTCGCTACCGGTCGCCTATGGCACCGCGCATCGCATGCTGGTCACCCACGAAACGGTCAAGGCAGGCGACCGCGTCCTCGTCCTCGGCGCCAGCGGCGGCGTCGGCACCGGCTGCGTCATCCTCGCCAAGCTGCTCGGCGCCGAGGTGATCGCCTGCACCAGCAGCCCGGAGAAGATGCGTTCGCTCAAGGAGCTCGGCGCCGACGAGGTCATCAACGTCAAGGACGTCGATTTTTCCAAATGGGCGATCGAGAAATACGGCAAGCCGCAGCGCCGCTCCTATGACGGCGGCGTCGACGTGGTGATCAATTTCACCGGCGGCGACACTTGGGTGCCGTCGCTGCGCTGCCTCAAGCGCGGCGGCCGCTTGCTAGTGTGCGGGGCCACCGCCGGCCACGATCCCAAGGAAGACCTGCGCTACGTGTGGAGCTTCGAGTTGAAGATTATCGGCTCGAACAGCTTCTACGACGACAACCTCAAGGCGCTGATGGCACTCATCGCCGCGGGCAAGTTCAAACCAGTGATCGACAAGGTGCTGCCGCTCGAACAGGCGCGCGAAGGCCTGCGGCTGATCCAGGATCGCCAAGTCATCGGCAAGGTGGTGGTGACGCCGTGAGGACGCGGGCGCGGCGTGACTGCGATGTTTGGTAAGGGGGGGCGATTGATGGCCGACCTGTCTGCGAATACGGCGTGCTCTCCCTCCGCCAGCCTGCGGGGGAGGGCTGAGGTGGGGCATACACGTTCGGTACGCCAATCGCCTCCTGCCTCGCCTTCGGCGGGTCGAGCTCCCGCGCAAGCTGGAGAGGTCGGCACCGAGTTTGTGGCGCTTGTGCTTCGATATTCATTGCCATGATCGGAAACCGACCTCATGACTGAGCCAATGACCCCCGAGCGCGTCCAGGAGCTGATCAGCCGCGGCCCCTATCACCAGTGGCTCGGCTTGAAGGTCGTCGCGGTGAGCGAGGACGGCATCGAACTCAAGGCGACGTGGCGCGAGGAATGGGTCGTCAATCCCGATCGACGCTACACCCATGGCGGCGTGCTCGCCGCGCTCATCGATCTTGCCGCCGACTGGGCGATGGTGACGCGCACGGGACGCGGCGTGCCAACCATCGATCTGCGCGTCGACTATCACAGCGCCGCAATGCCCGGAGACCTCACCGCGCGCGGCAAGGTGGTTCGCTTCGGCAGCCAGTTCTCGACCGCCGAAGCACAGATCTTCGACCAGCAGGGCAAGCTGCTCGCCAGCGGCCGCGGCACCTATTTCACAGCGCCACCCAAGGGGTAGCGACGAGTCGCGTCCGGGACACGAATTGAGAGTTGGATGGCGGTATTGCAAAACCTCGGCGCTGTGATCGACCGCAGCCGCGACGGCGAGAAGGTTGCGGTGATCGATCTCGGCGGCGAGCAGGTGCCGCGCCGGTTCACCTATGCTCAGCTCGACGCGATGGCGAGCGGCGTCGCTCGGGCGCTGACGGAGCACGGGCTCAGGCGCGGCGAGCGCGTCGCCATCCTCTCGGTCAACCGCGCCGAATATCTCGCCGCCTACTTCGGTATCATGAGCGCGGGCCTGGTCGCGGTGCCGGTCAACTATCGCTTTCCGCGGGCGATGATCGACTTCGTGATCCGCGACGCCGGCGCGAAGCTCGTCCTGTGCGACCGCGGTCGCCGCAACGACTGCCCGCCGGACCTGCCGGTGGTCTGCTTCGGCGGCGAGGAAGCCGAAAGCTTCGATAATTTCCTTGACCCTGGCCCGTTCGATCCGGTCATTGCCGCTGCGAACGAGCCGGCGATGTTTCTCTACACCTCGGGCTCGACCGGCCCGCCCAAGGGCGTCGTTCTTTCGCACCGCAGCCATATCTGGGTGGTGGAGACGCGGCTCGAGGGCCAGGACCTCGCGCGCCACCGCTACCTGATCGCCGCGCCGCTCTACCACATGAACGCGCTGGCGCTGTCGCTCCTGGCCTGTGCGGCACACGCCGCCATCGTGCTGCTGCCGCAATTCAACGCCCGCGTCTATATCGCGGCAATCGAGCGCCATCGCTGCACCTGGCTCACCGCCGTGCCGCCGATGATTGCCATGATGCTGCGCGAGAGCGATCTGCTCGCGCGTACCGATCTCTCCTCGGTCGAGTTCATCCGCATGGGCTCGGCGCCGGTCAGCGCCAGCCTGATGGCGGCGATCCATCGCACGCTGCCGCGCGCGGCCGTCACCAACGCCTACGGTACGACCGAAGCCGGACCGGTCGTGTTCGGGCCGCATCCCCAAGGCCTGCCGCAGCCCGACCTGTCGGTCGGCTATCCCCATCCCAAGGTAAGGCTTCGGCTGGCCGACGGCGGCGACCGCAGCGCAGCGCAGGGCGTGCTCGAAATGAAGTGTCCCGCCGTCATGCTTGGCTATCACAACCGGCCCGACGTCAAGCCGCCGTTCACCGACGATGCGTTCTACGTCACCGGCGATGTCTTTCGCCGTGACGCGGCGGGCTTCCACTATTTCGTCGGCCGCACCGACGACATGTTCGTGTCAGGGGGTGAAAACATCTATCCGACCGAGGTGGAACGCATGCTCGAGCGCCATCCCGACGTCGCCCAGGCCGCGGTCGTGCCGATCGACGACGAGATTAAGGGCCACAAGCCGGTCGCCTTCGTCGTGCCGGAATTCGGCCACCGCCCGAATGAAGATGATATCAAGCGTTTCGCGCTCGCCAACGCACCGGCTTACCAGCACCCGCGCTTCGTCTGGCTCGTTGACGCGCTGCCGCTCGCCTCGACCAACAAGGTCGATCGCGCCGCGCTGCATCGGCTTGCCGAGCAGCACATCAAGCGACTATCTGCAACGTGAACGTTTGTTGGTCATTGGAGCGTGTCGTTTGAACGAAGCCGTGAAGGGGCAGCTTGGCGTTGCATTCGGCGCGATCGGCCAGCCGCTGCGCCGCAAAGAAGACCTTCGCCTGGTCACCGGCAAGGGCCGGTTTAGCGACGATTTCAACATCGACGGGCAGACCTACGCCGCCATGGTGCGCTCGCCCCATCCGCACGCGCGCATTCGCCACGTCGAAACGGACCGCGCCAAGGGAATGCCTGGCGTGCTCGGTGTGTTCAGCGGCGCCGACTGCCGGGCCGACAATCTACAGCCGATCCCGCACAGCGCCGTGCCGTCGACCCGGTTCGACATGAAGCTCACTGCACCCGGAGGCGGCGCGGTATTCATCGGCCCACATGTGTTACTGCCGGCAGACAAGGCGCGTTACGTCGGCGAAGCCATAGCGATGGTGGTGGCGGAAACCAAGGCGCAGGCGCTCGACGCCGCGGAGGCGGTCGAGGTCGACTATGAGGAACTTCCCGCCGTGGCGCAGACCGAAGCCGCGCTCGCCGCGGGCGCGCCGGTGCTATGGGACGAGGTGCCGGACAACGTCCTGGTCGATTCGGTGTTCGGCGACAAGGCGGCGACCGATCGCGCATTCGCCGCCGCCGATCACGTCGTCGCCATGGACTTCAACATCGGCCGCGTCACGGCGGTGCCGATGGAGCTACGCGCCGCGCTTGCGCATTACGACGCGACGAGCGATCGCTACACGCTCTACGCCGGCAGCGGTGGCGCCGTGAAGCAGAAGCAGGAGATGGCGCACGTGCTCGGGATCGCACCCGACAAGCTGCGGGTTCTCTCCTTCGATGTCGGGGGCAATTTCGGTTCGCGCAATCGCCCCTATGTCGAGTTCGGCCTCGTCTTGTGGGCGGCGAAGAAACTCGGCCGCCCGGTCAAGTACACCGCGACGCGTTCCGAAGCGTTTCTCAGCGACTATCAGGGCCGCGATCTTGTCACCAATGTCGAGCTGGCGCTGAACAGCGACGGGCGCTTTCTTGCCATGCGCGCGTCGAACGTCAGCAATGTCGGGGCGATGTGCGTCTCGCTGTCGCCGTTGAGCAAGGGTGCGGGCCTCATCACCGGATCCTACGCGATCCCGGTCGCGACCTTGCGGGCGCGTGCCGTGTTCACCAACACCATGCCGACCAACGCCTATCGCAGCTCGGGCCGGCCCGAGGTGACGTTCGCGATCGAGCGCCTGATCGATCGCGCGGCGCAAGAGCTCGGCTTCGATCGCATCACATTGCGCCGCAAGAACCTCGTGCGTCCGAAGGCGATGCCCTACACCAACGCAGTCGGCATGACCTATGACAGCGGCACTTACCAATCCAACATGGAACTGGCGATGCGCATCGCCGACTGCGACGGTTTTAAGGTGCGCCGCCGCGAGGCGAAGAAGCGCGGCAAGCTGCTCGGACTCGGCCTGTCGAACTACGTCGAGTCGTCCATCGGCTCGCCGCGCGAACGCGCCGAGATCACCGTGGCGCCGGAAGGCAGCGTCGA
>Ga0307472_100000348_pt1 | contig 15483 bp, 21 predicted proteins | sample atmos_gasesAM5C__2_FD_204582 | JGI IMG/M metagenome (GOLD analysis project Ga0307472, IMG submission 204582) | Hardwood forest soil microbial communities from Morgan-Monroe State Forest, Indiana, United States - atmos_gasesAM5C_05 | ecosystem: Environmental > Terrestrial > Soil > Temperate...
CGCGCAGGAGGTGAGAGGGCGAACCTCTCCGGGGCGAACCTCTCCCGGGCGAACCTCGCCGGGGCGGACCTCTCCGGGGCGGACCTCTCCCGGGCGAACCTCGCCGGGGCGAACCTCGCCGGGGCGGACCTCCGCGGGGCGAACCTCGCCGGGGCGGACCTCCGCGGGGCGAACCTCGCCGGGGCGAACCTCGCCGGGGCGGACCTCCGCGGGGCGGACCTCTCCGGGGCGAACCTCTCCCGGGCGAACCTCTCCGGGGCGAACCTCTCCGGGGCGGACCTCTCCGGGGCGAACCTCTCCGGGGCGAACCTCTCCGGGGCGGACCTCTCCGGGGCGGACCTCTCCTGGGCGGACCTCCGCGGGGCGATGTTGCCTGACGGCCGCGCGCTTGACGAGTACGTCCGATGGATGCCCGAGGGACTTCTCGTCAAGGGCGGCCATTCTCTCGACGAGGTTGCTGCCTCTTGGGGAAGCCATACGTGGGAGGGTTGCCCGATGGCGACGGCGTTCGATACAGGGTCGTTGCAGGGTGTGCCCGAGTGTCATCGCGCCGGCGCGGTCCTTTTCATCGCACTGTTCGACGGTAAGCACTTGCCTAGACCGGAGGCCCCGTGAATATCGATCAATTGCACCTTCGCGTCATGTCCGCGGAGGAAGCCAGTCGCGTTGCAGTGGCCTGGGACCTATCACCCGAGTGCGCCCGCCTCGCGGAGAGGCAGCGGAAGGTCAAACAGAAGATCGAGGAGAAGTCCGCCAGCTACTCGAGCCGGTGCTGAGATGACGTCGGATCAGATCCTTTGGCGTTACTGATCTTTTCCCTACTCGTTTTGCTGTTCGACTGATTCCGGCAGTGCGAAGTATCGCCGCGTCTCCCCGTCGATCCTCACGCACCTTGACGGCCCGCACGCCCGGCGGAGGATCTTCCTCGCCCTGGCCAGCATCGCCTTATCCTGCTTCTCCAGGCTGATCGCCGGGCCTAGGGACAGCGCATCCTCCGGCCGGAGCTGTCCGCGCTTCCTCAGTACCTTCATGATTGAATCGGTCCACGGGTCGTCGGACCGGAACTTCTTCTGCGCCTCGGAGGATTCCCCATGCCTGTAGTGAACCTCGCCCGCCGCTTCCAGGGCATTCGCCGCGGACCAGAACTCGTCCCTGTCGATCGCGTCGATCGCGATAGGCTGCATCACGTCGCACACGTCGTACCGCCGGTCGCCCGTGGCGTCGTCCAGGAAGTCCTCCTCGTTCGTCGTGCCGATGAAGACGCACTGCCTCGGGAAGGTCATCACGTGCCTCTCCCAGACCGGCCTGTACTGGTCCTCCGACCGGGAGAGAAAGTCCTTCTTCGTCTGCTCCGACGCTCGGCTGAACGAGGCCAGCTCGGCGAGCTCCACGCCCCACGCCCCCTCGAGCGCCGCGGATGCCTCCTTCCCGGCGAGGTCCGGCATCTGCTCGCGGAAGAACGGGGAGAAGATTTTCGCGCACATCCGGGATTTGTTGTAGCCCTGAGGCCCGGCGAGGACGAGCATCGTATCGAGCTTCGTCCCCGGTCGACGGATCCTTCGAACCGCCCCGACGGCCAGGCGACGGATGTGCCGCGACTCCTCCTCGGTTCCGCCGAACAGCCGCGCGGCGACGTCGGAGAAGTACCGGTCGGCATCTTCTCGAGATGTCTCGGGCAGTGCGTCCAGGTAATCTCGGACGGGATGAAACGACGCCGCCTTGGCCGACACCTCTACCGCTTCGCGAACCTGATCCGCGGTCACCTTGGCGCCGAGACAGGCGTACCACATGCGGACCGATCCTATGTCCGAGGCCGACAGGCCCGTCGTCTCGGCATCGAGCTTCAGCGGCGGCCCGTGGGCGCGGATCTGGTGACGGAACTCGTCGTATCGCCAGACGCCCGCCCAGGCAGGAGCCGCTCCCTCGCCGCACATGACCATCGTGGCCTGGCGCTGGCTGTACGGGACGGCCTTGCTCGCGTCGCCCCCGTGGATTTCTCGGGCGAGATCGAAGGAGTATTTACCCGTCGGGACTTTTTTAGAATTACCGACGTTTTGGAACGCGTCGAGCGAGAATGTCCCCGTCGGCCCGTGCCCCTCCGTCGCGGCACGTCGCAGCGTCCTCAGGATATCCGACTCTGGCCAAGGTCCCTGGCACCGCGAGTTCCAGTCGGCCATCAGCTCGAGAGACACCTCGGGGGGCAGCTCGTACGTCCGAGACATCCGCAGGCACGTGGCCCAGAGGCGCGCCTGGCCCCCTTGGCCGTCGACGCAGATCTCGGCGTCTTTCAGGAACGCTTTGGCCTGCACCACGCGGTCCGGGAAGCGGGGGTCGTCCTCCGCCATGGCCTCGACGGGCTCCGGTTCAGGAATTTCTTCCTTCGATCGGACGAGATCCAGGAGCCATTCGGGCGCCTCCGCCGGCGGCGCGTCGCTCACGCTCGAGTAGTCCCCGCCGGCGCATACGTAGCCACCCTCGCCGCGAACGTCGACGCCGGGGAGGATCGCTTGCCGGTTGCGCACTCCGGAGGACCACGCCCAGTACATATGGAATCCTCCGGACGGCGTTCGTATGACCCTCGTGTCCGGGATCTCGCGGCCCGCGGCGTGCGCAACGATCGCGGCGAGGCCGCTCGCGCCGTTCTTGCAGTCGAGATCGAGGACCCAGACGCCGTTTGCCGCGCCCGTCGGCAGGCCGTACGGCTCGGTAGGTACGTCGCCGTCGAAGGTCCGCCAGGGGACGGCGGGGCGCTTCGTGCCGGGGACCAGGGGGAACTTTTTTCGCGGGACGAACGTCTGCGAGGTTTGCGTCATCCGATCGCGAATGCTAGCCTGGGGACTCAATGAGCGCAACTCCTGAAGTGTTGGTCGAGATCAGTGAAGTGCTGTCGGACGAGCAAAGAGCCCGCCTGGATCGGCTGTATTCCGCAGACAACGATCAGCGTGCGTTCTCTCTATTCTGCAGCGCCTGCGGGTGCGACGCTCTCTGGCACGACATAGGTCCGGAGCGGCGGGATGCCTGGCGCGAGGCGGCCCTGGCGATGGCCGAATTAGCGGCGAAAGCCAATGGCTGACACCTACTCCGCCTCGCGCATCGAGACGTGGATCTCTTGCAACCGGAAGGCCGGTTTCGAGTACATCGCCGGTCTGCGGGGTGAGGCGTCGAAGTTCGCCTCCCTCGGCGGCGAGGTTCACCGGTACATCGAGGACCTCCTCACCGGGCCGAACCCGATCCCCGACAGGACGATCGAGGTCGGCGCCATAGCCGCCGAGGCGCTCCCGTACATAAACGAGCTGCGTCAAGCGGATGAGGCCCTCATCGTCGAGGGGTACTTTACCCTGCAGGGCCGGCACGCCTGGCGCGGGTACAAGGACCTGTCCTCGCCCGGCCACGTGACGGACTGGAAGACCACCAGCGATTTCCGGTGGGTGAAGACCCCGGAGGACCTGCTGCACGACCCGCAGTCGGTCCTCTACGCGAAGCACGACCTGTCCCTGGCCCCTGACCGTCCGTCCTGCCGCAATACGTGGCTCTATTTGCGGACGAAGAAGCCCTACCAGTCCCGCCGCAGCGAGCAGATCATGTCCCGGGCGCACGTCGACCGCGCGTTCGCCGGCCTCGAGCTCTTCGCCGACGACATGCAGGCGGCGGTTGACGGCGCGCCGAAGGGTGCTACGGTTGAAGAGTCGGCCAAGTACGTCCTGACGCTCGCGCCGAACTACTCGCACTGCTCCGCCTACGGCGGGTGTCCCCACATCGGTAGATGCAATCCACCACTGTTCCTGGAGAAGAGTCAAATGTCGAATCCCATGTCGTTGCTCGAGAAGATGGCCATGCTCAACGCGCAGGACGCGAAGACCGAGGCGCCGAAGGCGTCGGAGAAGTGGGTAAAGGCGGAGGGCGATTCTGCGCTGTACGTCCCTCCCACGTCGGAGCTGGCGCCAAAGGCCCCCGCGACGGACAAGATTGAGCCCGCTGTACTCGAGGCCATGCGCACCTCTGCAATCGACAAGGCGGCGAAGGAGGCGGACGTGAAGCTCGACGCGCCCGCGGTCAATCCCCCTCCGCGCGGCCGCGGTCGTCCCAAGAAGGTTGTCGAGGCATCTGCGGAGCTTGCCGCCTCGTTGGCCCAACCCGCACCGCCCGCACCGCCCGCACCGCCCGCACCGCCCGCACCGCCCGCACCGCCCGCACCGCCCGCACCGAAGCCGCCCGAGGCCGCGCTGATGTCCGATGCCGCGTATCAAGAGGTGGCGCCGAAGGCGGCCAAGCCCATGGTCCTCTTCGTCGGCTGCTTTCCCCAGCTGCCCGGGTTCGAGTTCGCGCCGTTCGACCAGATCGTAACCCGCGCGAAGGCCCTACTGCCGTGCGACTACCGCCTCGGAAAGGAGCACGAGTTCGGCCGGGGCAACGCGGCGCTACTCGATGCGGTGAGCAAGGTCCTGGCCGAGGTCAAGCCGTCGGCCCTGGTCGTCTACGACCCGCGCACGCCCGAGGCGACGCTCTGCCTGTCGATGCTCCGAGGTATGGCCGGCGGGACGGTGGAGGCCCTCCGATGATTCGGCCTCCGGTGATTCGACTCCCCAAGAAGGCCCGGGGCAAGATCCGAAGACCGTCGAGGCGACAGATCCGAGCGGTGAACTTCCTGTTCATCGGTCCGCGTGTTTGACCGACCGCCCGTAGGGCGGTCCCCCGACTTCGACCGCGTTCGGGGCCTCCCCGTGCGGCGCCCGGAGGACTACCCGCCGAACCTCGTGCAGTCGATGACGGCCCTCCTGCGGACGCCCGACGGTCAGCAGGAGCTCCGCGAGACGCAGGCCAAGGCGCTCTGGGACCTCGGCACGCACCGACGGGGGTTCTTCCCGATCTCCGTCGGGGTCGGAAAGACCCTAATCACGTTCCTGGCACCCCGGGTCCTGGAGGCCAAGCGCCCCGTCCTCCTGATCCCCGCCGCCCTCGTCGAGAAGACGGAGCGGGAGTGGCGCGCGTCCGCGAAGCACTGGCGCATCGCGAAGCACCTGCAGTTCCTCTCCTACGAGTTGGCCGGGCGAGTCTCGGGGGCGCAGCGGCTCGAGCTCCTTCAGCCCGACCTCATCATCGCCGATGAGATGTTCCGCCTGAAGAACCCCCGCGCCGCCGTCACGCGCCGGGTCATGCGCTACATGGCCCACCACCCGCAGACGGTCTTCGTCCCGCTCGGCGGGTCGATCTTCAAGGATTCGATCCGGGACTTCGCGCACCTGATGCAGTGCGCCCTCGGCCCGTCGTCGACCGTCCCCCACTTCGCGATGAACCTGGCCGAGTGGGCCGACGCGCTCGACGAGGACGCTAACCCCCTGACCCGCCGGTCCCCGGGCGTTCTCTTCCAGCTGATCGACGGCGTGGAGGATCCGGACCTCGGCAAGGATCCCCCTGGCCAAGCGCGGAGGGTCTTCAACGCCCGCATGAACGCGACGGCCGGCGTCGTCTCGGCGCAGGCGGCGGACGGCTACGACGGCTCGCTCGCGATCTCCGCCCTCGAGTACCCCGTCAACGCCGCTACGGAGGCGAACTTCCGGACCCTGCGGACGACGATGTGCCGGCCCGACGGGTGGGCGCTCTCCGAGGCCATGCAGGCGTGGTCCGTGGCGAGGCAGCTGGCCCTGGGCCTGCATTATTTTTGGGATCCGTCCCCGGAGGACGCGTGGCTCGAGGCCCGGAAGCGGTGGGCCCGATTCGTCCGGGACCAACTGGGGGACCCGAAGAATCACCGGTACGACAGCGAGCTCCAGGTCGCCAACGCCGTGACCGCGGGGGAGCTTGAGGACGACGGCCTGCTCGCGGCGTGGCGGGAGATTCGGCCGACGTTCACCATCAACAGCCAACCGAGATGGCACGACGACGCCGCGCTCCGTGTCTCAGCCGATTGGCTCAAGTTCCACCCCCGCGGGATCTGCTGGGTCGAGCATCGACACTTCGCCCGCGAACTCAGCAAGAGGTCGGGCGTCACGTACTACGGTGCGCGGGGATACGACGAGTCGGGGACGCGGTTCGTCGAGGACCACGACAAGGGCGCGATCATCCTGTCGATCGCCGCGAACAGCCAGGGCCGCAACCTGCAGCACTGGTGGTGCGAGAACCTGGTCACCGCCCCTCCGTCCGACAGCGAGCGCTGGGAGCAGCTCATCGCCCGCACGCACCGGCCGGGGCAGAGGGCGGACTGCGTGACCGTGGAGGTCCTCGTCGCTTGCCGGGAGCACCAGGAGTCGATCCCCCGCGCCCTGGCCAGCGCCGACGTGAAGCTGGACCTCCTCGGCTTTCGGCAGAAACTTCGCATCGCCGACTTGACTTGGCCCCAATTGCCGCGTACAACAGGATCGTTCAGATGGGAGTAACTCCCGAGGAGATCGAATCATGTCATTCTTCCAAGGCGCAAACAACATTGACCCGAGCAGCAAGCTGCCGTTCTTCCCCGCCGGCTTCAACGGCGAGGTCCAGGTGGACGAGTGCAAGGCCTTCGCCACCCGGGCGGGCAAGCGAGCCTTCATCGTCGAGTTCACCGTCCTCTCGTCGAACCTGACGGGTGAGGCGGACGTCACCAAGCGCGTGGGCCTCGGCGCCAGGCACTCCTGGTACCAGGGCCTCGACGAGCCCGGCACGGCATTCCCGGCATGCGTCGCGTTCCTCCACGCCGCGATGGGCCTGGATGCATCGCGAGATGCATCGAAGATCGCGGAGATCAAGCCGCATCTCGAGAAGTACCTGAACACCGCCGTCTCCGACGCCCGGCCACTGAAGGGGGCGAAGATGCGCCTCCAGACCGCGGTCAAGAAGACCAAGAAGGGCGCGGACTTCACCCTGCACACCTTCGCCGTCGCCGCCTCGTAGCCCATCCGGGGGCGCGGACGGCGGCGGGTCACGGTGCTCGGCGCCCCTCCACCTCGGGCCCGACCCGCCGCCGTCCGCGCCCCCGGCGCATTAGCTTCACCCCGGCCCCTCCCGAGTCGAGGCTTCCGGGGTCTCAATCGACCCAGGTATGATTTCTTCAGCGCATGGATCTACGGTCCCGAAGCGGGGAGAACGAAAAACGTCCGGTAGCGCTTCAACGGGCGGACCAGGGTCGATTGAGGCCCAGGAATGTACACAATAACGGCACGACATGACGAGCGTGACGTCTACGCGAAGACCCTCACGATCGACGCGGCCATCGTCGCGGTCAAGGAGCAGAGCATCCTGAAGGGCCGTGCCGTCGTCCGCGACGGCGGGCGGATCCGCATCGTGGCCACGAACGGTCGGGCGACGTGGGTGCGCGAGTGCGAGAGGTGCAAGGGGAAGGGATGCGTCGACGGGAAGTACTGCTCGTGCGTCGACCGGAGTGTCGGTCGGGGCCTGATGGAGGATCTACTAGTATGACGGATGTTGTGGCTTTTGACACGGAGACTTGGTTGATTGAGGAAGGGCTGAAAGCCCCGCCCCTGGTCTGCCTCCAATGGGATGACGGTTCGGGGGCGAAGATCGTTCACCAGTCCCAGGCGCGCCCCCTCCTTGAGGGATGGCTAGCTTCGGACAATATCCTAGTCGGGCACAACATTGCATATGATTTTGCCGTGATTGCGGCGCAATTCCCGGATCTGATTCCGGCCATCTTCGCCAAGTATCATCGTGACGAGGTGACGGACACTTTGCTGAGGGAGCAGTTGATTTTTATCTCACGCGGGCAATTTCGGATCATTGTGTTTCCCGACGGGACGGCCTCGTCCGTGACGTATCATCTTGCCGACTGCGTCCGACGGCACTTCTCCCGGATCTTGCCTAAGGAGGGGTGGAGGCTTTTTTATAGGGCGTTCACGGACGTCCCTGACCTAAAGGACTGGCCTGACCGCGCAGTCAGGTTCCAGGATTCTGTCAGGAACGGGCACCGGCCTGAATGGTTTTCACTTGTCAAGGACGCGGACGTCGCAGGTCTCCTGGCCGCCAGCCCCGAGGAGGCCCTGGGCTATGCTCTCGAGGATGCTCGCGTGACTCGGGCGCTCTATGAATCGCAAAGCCGCGTCGCGGGGCCGGAGATTTTGATCGACGAGTTCCGCCAGGCCAGGGCGGCATTTGCACTGCATCTTTCTTCTTGTTGGGGAATCTATACGGATGGTGATGCCGTCGATGCCCTGGAGGCGAAGCTCATCGCGCGGCGTGAGGAACTACTCGGCGATCTCATCGCCCACGGCCTAGTCCGCTCCGACGGGTCCGCCGACACGAAGGTCGCCATGGCCGCGATGCTCGAGGCTTGCGAGGAGTATGGTCTGCCCCCCATAATGACGAAGGGCGGCAAGGTCTCCCTCGCTGAGGAGGCGTGCGCGAGGTTTGACGATGACGCCTGAATACCGCGCGCGGAACCGGGAGCGACTAAAGGCGGCTGAAAAAACGCGTTATTTGAAAGACCGGGATCAGCGTTTGGCCAAAGCGAGAGAGATATACTGGGAGGTGTAATGTGTCGCTCGGACATTTCGAGAGAATACTTCAGGACGCGGTGACCTATTTGGAGGACGCATGAGTGCGGCATCTCTCATAGCTAAATATTCCCAATTTCAACAAGTCAGAAAATCGTTGGCTAATGACGTCGCGATGCTCCGCAGGGGCGTCGACGTCCCGATCCAGCCACGCTACGACCTCGCCGACACCGGACGGACGAGGGCCAGCGGGCCGAACATACAGGCGATCAATCGAGGCGAGGGCATCCGCGAGTGCTTCGTCCCCCGCCCCGGGTGCGTCTTCGCCCAGGCGGACTACGAAGGCCTGGAGCTCCACACCCTCGCCGCCTGGTGTCTGGAGGTCATCGGGGAGAGCGCCCTGGCCGACGCCCTGAACGAGAAATTGGACGTCCACCTCCTGGTCGCGGCGGACATGCTCGGCGTCACGTACGAGGAGGCCATGGCGCGAAAGAAGGGGGGCGATTCGGCTATCAAGGACGCGAGGCAGCGCGCCAAGGCCGTCAACTTCGGACTCCCCGGCGGTCTCGGCGCCCCGAAGCTGGCCCGGTACGCGAAGGCTTCATACGGAGTCAACATGACGATCGCCGAGGCTGAGGCTGCGCGCGGTACGTGGTTCCGTCGGTTTCCCGAGATGCGGGAGTTCTTGCGCCTGGCCTCGGTGGCCACAAATAACCCCGCGCGCCTAGGGACGGAGACCCACATCTTCACGGGACGCGTGCGAGGGAACCAGCGATACTCGGCGCTCTGCAACGGCCGGTTCCAGGGTCTCGGTGCCGACGCCGCGAAGGAGGCCCTCTGGCGAGTGACGAGGGCGCAGTACTGCGATCGAGCGTCTCCTCTGTATGGCACTCACGTAGTGGCGTTCGTTCACGACGAATTGATTATAGAGGCGCCGATCGCGACCGCGCCTGAGGCCGCCGTGGAGCTAGGCCGTCTGATGCGCGAGGGTGCGGACGTGTACCTTTCAAAAGTTCCTACTCGACTTGCCCCGCAGTTGATGGTACGCTGGTCGAAATTGGCAGAACCGAAATACGACGAGAAGGGGCGACTCGTGCCCTGGACTGGAGAATGACATGGCGACGACCGAGGTAAAATGCGAGTGGTGCGGGGAACAGACCGACGGAATCGAGCACAAGAGCTGCGCCATCGCCCTCGAGTACCGGAAGATCGCCACTTCCGGACCTCCTGCTTCTCACCCGGCACCGATATTCAATACCCCTTTGAAGGTCACTCCGCGCGGCTACGATACGAGAGGGAGACCGGTTGACGCATGCGCGTGCGGTGGGCGGTTTCGGGGCGCGGAAGACTATCGGGACCATCTCCCGTGCCCCGCCGTGTTCCCTCCCGATAACATCCCCATTCGCCTCGTCCGGAAAGCCGATCCGTTCGTCCTCCCCACGGACAGTGAGGAGCGCAAGGGCGTCCCGATCTTCTCCGGTGTGCTCAACTACTTTCCCCTGGCCATCGCCGCCGTCGCTCGGGTCTCCAAGCGGGGCAACGACAAGCACAACCCAGGCCAGCCTATCCACTGGGCCCGAGGTAAGTCGATGGACCACGAGGACTGCATCGCGCGGCACCTGGTCGACGTCGAGACGATCGATCCTAAAACCGGCGAGTACGAGGACGCGATGGCCCTGGCCTGGCGGGCCCTGGCAAAGTTGCAGGAGCTCGAGGAGCGAAGGCTCGGCAAGCCGCCGTCGAGGGGATCGAGATGAAACCGATGATGCCGCTACGGCTGTCGTGGATCCTGCCGAAGCTTGAGGCCAAGGCCTTCGAGGCCAGGCTGAACCTGAAGACCAACGACGTCGTTCTCATCGTCATCTTTGAGGAGGGCGGCCAGGACGCGCGGATCTTCTGCAGCACCCGGGCCGGGGCGATCGAGATGCTCATCGACGCCGTGCCGAAGATGAAGGATACGCGGATGCGTCTGTACGACCGACCGAAGGTAGATGAGGTGCCGGTAATCATGAACGAGGGCGATATGTTCTATTCGATCTGGTGGAAGGTTCCCGGGGCGGTGCTGTCGTGACGGGTCGCGAGGGCGGTTGGCTACAGACCTACACGGGCCGCCAGTTTTGGCCCTTGGACCCTAGGGCTTCGGAGGTCGACATCGTCGACATCGCGCACGCCCTATCGAATATGTGCCGATTCGGGGGGCACTGCGAGGAGTTCTACTCCGTCGCGCAGCACTCGTATTTGGTCTCCTCTATCTGTCCGCCGGAGGATGCCCTATGGGGACTCCTGCACGATGCATCGGAGGCCTATCTCGTCGATATACCGCGGCCCGTGAAGGCTTTCCTTAGGGACTACAAGACGTACGAGAGGGATCTCGAGAGGGTCATCGCGAAGCGTTTCGACCTGCCCTCCGAGATGCCCGAGAGCGTGAAGCGGGCGGACAACTCCCTGCTCGCGACGGAGGCCAGGGATCTTATGAAGTCCCCGCCGTTCCTATGGGAGCGTCTTGCGGAGCCCCTCGATAGCCGGATCGTGCCGTGGTCTCCGGCAATAGCCGAGGAAATCTTTCTCCGTAAATTTCATCTATTGCAGGGGCGCCAATGATCCAGCACGACGCCTTCGACGCGACCGAGGAGCGGCACGTCAGGGAGCTCCGGCGCCTGCTGCCGCTGCTCGACTCCCTGAACCGAGCCCCTCAGGCCCGGGCACTGCGGTGGGCGCTGGAGCTTCTCGGCGACTTCGAACCGGAGGTGTACCGATGTCCCTCGAGATGATCCAGCGCACCCTCATGTTCTTCTGCGTCGGGCAGCTAGTGCTCTGGGCCTCCTGCGTCTACATGATCACGAGGCGTCCCTGATGTACGCAGTCCGGCATACCGAAGACTCTTACGAGTTCATCCGGACCTGCGACGCCGTGACGGACATCACGCTGACCGATCCACCGTACACCGAGCACGTCCACAGGAACCTCTGCTCGGGCTCGCTGGTCGGCAAGAAGAGCGTCCCGAAGTACGAGCTCGAGTACCCGGCCCGGCGCGCGCCCTCTGACTGGCTCCCGGACCTTCTCCGGATCTCGCGACGATGGGTCGGTGTCTTCTGCGCTATCGAGGACTTCGGCCGGTTCCAGGATACGCTCCCGGAGAACTACGTCCGAGGGGGCGTGTGGTACAAGAAGAACGCCATGGGGCAGCTCACGGCGGACCGGCCCGCGACGGCCTACGAGGGCATTGCCTTTCTGCACCCGACGGACGTCAAGAAGAGCTGGAACGGCAAGGGCTCCTATGGGATCTGGTCGGCGAACGGCACGCGCGGCAAGAAGGGCCGCCACCCGAACGAGAAACCCCTGGACTTGTGCCTGAAGCTTGTTAGTCTATTCTCCGATCGCGGCGAGGTGGTCTTCGATCCCTTCTGCGGATCGGGGGCGATCGGCGAGGCGGCGCTGCTGCTCGGGAGGTCGTACGTTGGGCTGGACAATTCTGAGGCTTGGGTTGCAAGCTCTAATGCGAGGCTATCTCGCGTGGCGGTGGGTTCGGTCTCGGACGAGGAGGCGCTGAAGTTGTGCCGGATGAACGGAGGAGATCATGAGCGATCTGATTCAACGTCTTAGGTGTAAATCGACTCTACCATGTTCGGATCCGATCCTCGATGAGGCGGCGGATGCGTTAGAAAAAGGGTATCGGCGAATAGAAGTGACCAAAAAGTTCTTCAGAACTCTCTTAGAGGTCTTGAACGTATGCATGGAGGAAATGGAGAAAATCGATGCAGCGTGAGAAGGGGTACCGCTGCCCGAAGAGCGGCGTCGGGTTCCCTCACGGCAAGGACAAGCGCGTGGATCGGCGGAAGAGGACGCAGGAGAGGCTGAAGGAGAAAGCTGAAAAGAAGTGAAGAATTTCGTTCGCGTAGTCTGCCCCGATTCGCACGGCGAGCACATAGACCTTACCGCCCGCGACGCTTTCCTGTCCGACCTCAAGATGCTCGACCCCCAGGAGATCGTGATGCTCGGTGACCACCTCGATTGTGCCGGGACCTTCTCAACGCACCAGAGGTCCTACACGAACGAGATGGCCGAGTCCTACGAGGACGACGTGCGCGCCGCGAACCGTTTCCTCGACCTGATCCAGCGCCGCGCGCCGAGGGCGAAGATCCATTACCTCGAAGGAAATCATGAGCAGCACGTGGAGCGTTGGGCCGCGCGGACCTTCCAGAATCGGAAGGACGCTGTCGCCCTGCTCGAGGCCTTCGGACCGGAGAAGGTACTCCGCCTGAAGTCCCGAGGCATCCGGTACTACAACCGATCGACGATGTACATGGGCCTGAGCATCCCCGGAACGATCAGGCTCGGCCAGTGCTACTTCGTCCACGGCGTGAGCCACTCGAAGCACGCCGCGGCGACGCACCTGGCCCGGTTCGGCGCGAACGTCGTCTTCGGGCACGTGCACCGCATGCAGTCCGTCAACGAGCGAACGGTATCCTCGGCCGGGTACGGCGCGTGGTGTCCCGGAACCCTGGCCAAACTTCAACCGCTCTACGCGCACACGGCGCCGACGTCGTGGTCGCATGGGTACGGCGCGCAATTCGTAGCCGCGAGCGGGCAATTTTTGCACCTGAACGTGCCCATACACAAGGGCAAGTCTCTCCTGCACGCGCTCCGGGCCGGGTGATGCTGGACCTCCGCGAGGGCGTGGCCGACCTATTCGCCGAGGCGCAGGGGCCCGTAGGCTACCTCGGCCCCGCGTTCCACGAGCTCCGGCGGCAGGTGCCGTGCTCCGCCTGCGGCATCCCGGAGTTCCAGCACGGGCAGCTCGGGTGCCGGCCGCCGGATACGCACGCATTCGTGCACCGGCCCCGCCCGATCCCCCCGCCCCCCGCCGCGTGCCCCCGGTGCGGCCTGACCCCGGGGCGGCATCGACTCTGGGGTTGCAGGTACCCATCCCCCGTGGTAAGTTTCTTCCGTGGACAAGGCAGCTTGGCTGAAGTGGCGGAAGACGGGCGATCGGAAGACCTTCGCGGACATGGTCCGGGACAACGAGCCCCTGGTCGCGTCGATCGTGGCCAAGATGCGGGCCCGGTCGAACTTCCACCTCGAGTCGTTCGAGGACGACATGATGCAGGCGGGGCGGATCGGCCTCATGAGGGCGATCCAGGCGTGGCAGCCGAAGCGCGGGGCCTTCTCGACGTGCGCGTGGTTCTGGGTGCGCCGGGAGATCCAGGGCGTCATGCGGAGCGTCCTGCCGATCCGCCGGAACCGCCTCGGCGACCTTCCCCCGGCGATACAGCGGGCGCAGGAGGCCTACGAGGCGCGGCACGGAGAGTCCCCGGGTCCCGAGGAGATCGGCACGACCCAGGAGGTCCTGGACCAGGCGGACCGGGAGCGGTTCACGTACGTCTTTCCGGACGACGGGGAGGCCTCGGGGTGGGAGAAGATCCTCGGCTCGACGCCGGACCCCGAGGGGGCGATCGACCGGGCGAGGGACGAGGCCAGGCTGCGAGACTTCCTGGCCCTGCTGTCGCCGAAGCAGCGCAGGCAGGCCCTGAACGGGAAGTACCTGGAGGCGGCCAGGGAGTACATCGAGTGGAGGCGCGATGCTGATCGACAAGGGGTCTGAGATCTACGCCGCGTACGAGCGGATCTTTCGGGCGATGAACGACCTCCGGGTCTCTATCGAGGGACTGAAGGCCGAGATCGAGGCGGAGCGCGCGGCGCACGAGGTCACGAAGCAGCGTCTGGCGGAGGCCCTCGGGCAGGTCCATTGAAGTACGTCGTCTACCACCCGGACTCTCTCCGGACCTACGACACGCTGGCCGAGGCGACGTCTGCCGCCCGCGCCCTGAAGAGGCGCCTCATCGTCGCGTCTGTCACGGATATAGTGACGGTTGAACCCCCCATTGAACCCCTGGAGCTGAAGAAAGTATGAGTCCCTGGATGTACCAGTTGCTGTCCTTCGGAGGGGCCATGACCCCCGACGGGCACTTCACGCCGGAGTTCTTCGACTTCATCGGCTTCGCCGCCTGGATGTGCGAGAAGCCGCGGGACATGGTGAGCTCCTACGCCCTCCAGGTCCTCGGCATGTCCCGGTAGACCCGTGGACTCGCTCGAGGCGGACCTCATCGCGTGCGACCGGGAGACGGCCTTGAGGGGCTCCTTCTACGACTTCGTCCGCCTCGCCTGGCCGGAGGTATACCCCTCGTCGCCGTTCCGGGACAACTGGCACATCCCCCTTATATGCGAGCACTACGAGGCGGCGCTCCGAGGTGAGATCCGCGAGCTCGTCATCAACCTCCCGCCGGGCGGCAGCAAGAGCTCTCTGACGTGTGTGATGCTCAACGCCTGGGACTGGGTCCGCCACCCGCAGCGGAGCTACATCTACGCCGCCTACGGCCAGCACCTCGTCCGCCGCGACGCGTATGCCTTCCGGCAGATGATACAGTCCGACTGGTGGAGGAAGCGGTTCGGCGACCGATTCGCGATCCCGACCGTCCCCGCCGTCGACAATATAAAAAACGACAAGGGAGGATTCCGCTTCGGCACGACGCCGGGAGGCGAGGTCACCGGCTGGCACGCGAACGTCCAGGTCATCGACGACCCGAACAAGCCCGAGGACCTCACGAAGGCCGGGATGGACGCTGTGCGCCTCTGGAAACAGCGCACCCTGGCCAGCCGCTGGCGCCGGCCGCCGGAGCTGAACGCGCTCATCCTGATCATGCAGCGGCTTCACTGTGACGACCTCTCCCAGCTCCTCATCGACCAGGGCGCGGTGCACCTCTGCTTCCCGGCGGAGTTCGATCCTACCCGGCGCACGGTTACGAAATGGGGCGAGGACCCTCGGCGCGAGGCCGGCGAGCTCATGGATCCCGTGCGACTGCCGGCATCGATGATCGCTCGGCTGAGGAAGGACCTCGGCCTGCACGCGTCGGCGCAGCTCGATCAGGCCCCGGTGCCCGAGGGCGGCGCGGTGTTCAAGAAGGAGTGGCTCAAGTACTGGGACGTCCCTCCGCCGCAATTGGACCAAACGATCATCTCCTGGGACTGCGCGTACAAGGACGAGCAGCACGCTGACTACGTC
>Ga0307472_100000349_pt1 | contig 15483 bp, 12 predicted proteins | sample atmos_gasesAM5C__2_FD_204582 | JGI IMG/M metagenome (GOLD analysis project Ga0307472, IMG submission 204582) | Hardwood forest soil microbial communities from Morgan-Monroe State Forest, Indiana, United States - atmos_gasesAM5C_05 | ecosystem: Environmental > Terrestrial > Soil > Temperate...
GGGGACGGCGACGCTGAACATCAACCGCCGTCCGTTCGTGGTCACCGGCGACTGGTGGAGGTACCGGAACCGGAAGCAGATCACCCTGGCCCACATGCAGGCTGTCGCCCAGGAATCGAGGCTGGCGGCGGTGGTGGTCCCGGAGGTCAACGAGTCGAGCAAGGAGCTCACCGCCGGCGACGAGAGCATCACCCAGGTCGACATCTGCGGGACCCTGGCCGACTTCCAGCAGATCATGGGTTACGAGGTCCCCGAGGGCCGCTTCCTCACCGATGCCGACAGCGAAAACGAGCGGCAGGTGGTGGTGATCGGCTCGCAGGTCGCCGAGCAGCTCTTCCCCGGACGGAGCGCGCTGGGGGGCACGGTGCGCTTCGACAACCGCCCCTACCGGGTGGTGGGGGTGCTGGCGAAGAAGGGGCAGATCCTCGGCGAGAGCCTGGACCTCATCGCCCTCGTTCCCTTCAAGACCTTTCTCGCCGTCTACGGCAAGCGCGACTTCCAGATCGACGTCGCGCTGAACAGCGCCGAGGATCTCGACCGCGCCGAGGACGAGCTGACCGGCATCCTCCGCCGGGCCCGCAACGTCCCCGCCGGCCAGCCGGACGACTTCAGCATCAACCGCACCGAGCAGCTGGCCCAGACCTACCACCAGCTCACCGGCGCACTGTACGGGGTGGCGGTGGGGGTGGGGCTGATCACCCTCCTGGTGGGGGGGATCGGGATCATGAACATCATGCTGGTGAGCGTGCGGGAGCGGACCCGGGAGATCGGCATCCGCCGCGCGCTGGGGGCCAGGCGGAGCACGATCATCACCCAGTTCCTCTTCGAGGCGGCGCTGGTCTCGGCGGTGGGCGGAGCGATCGGCACCGCGGTGGGGCTGGGGCTGGCCAAGGTGGTCTCGCTGGTGACCAGCCTGGCCGCGGCGGTGGAGCCTCTCACCGTGCTGGGGGGCATCCTCTTCGCGGCGATGGTGGGCCTCTTCTTCGGCATCTGGCCCGCAGCCCGGGCAGCTCGCCTCGACCCGGTCGAGGCACTGCGACACGAATGAGCTCCGGGCGGTGGGTGGCGTTGACCGACAACGCCCGCCTGGCAGTGGGGACGCTGGCCTCCAATCCGCTCCGCTCGCTGCTCACCCTGCTGGGGGTGGTGATCGGTGTCACCACGGTGGTGACGATGATGGCCCTGGTGGAGGGCCTCCGGACCCGGGTCACCGCCGATCTCTCGCAGCTGGGGGCCAACGTCTTCACCGTCTCCAAGTGGCCGGGCGGCTTCAACATCGGGCGGATCGACTGGCGGCGGTTCCAGCGCCGGCCCAACATCGGGCTGGCCGACCTGGAAGCGGTGCGGGATTCCTGCCCCTCGGTGTCGGCGGTCTCGGCCCACACCTGGCTGGGGCCGAACAAGCTCGCCTCGGCCCGGGCGGAGACCGAGCCCAGCGTCATCGTGGTCGGCTCCACCTCGGAGTGGATCGACACCAGCGGCCGGGCCATCTCCCTCGGCCGATTCTTCTCCGCCAGCGAGGTGGCCTCGGCGCGGCCGGTGATCGTCCTCGGCCTGGACGTGGCCGACCGCCTCTTCCCGGGCGACGACCCGGTGGGAAAGGAGGTCCGGGTGCGAGGACGGATCTTCCAGGTGGTGGGGGTGCTGGAGAAGCGCGGGAAGATCCTCGGGCTCTTCAACGCCGACAACATGGCGCTGCTCCCCATCGCCAATGCCCTGGACATCTACGGGAGGTCGCGCTCGCTGCGCCTCAACGTCCAGGCCAAGGACCCGACCGTCCTCTCCCGCGCCCAGGACGAGGTCACCGCGCTCCTCCGGCTCCGGCGAAACGTCAAGCCCCAGGATCCCAACAACTTCGACGTCGACACCAACGAGTCGATCACCCGGACCTTCAACAACCTGAGCAAGGTCATCACTGCCGCCAGCTTCGGGATCTGCCTCCTCTCTCTCATCGTGGGGGGCATCGGGATCCTCAACATCATGCTGGTCAGCGTCACCGAGCGGACGCGAGAGATCGGCATCCGCAAGGCGCTGGGTGCCAAGCGGCGGCGGATCCTCGGGCAGTTCGCCCTGGAGGCGATCACCCTCGCCCTCTTCGGAGGGGTGATCGGGCTCGCCCTGGGCTTCTTCCTGGCCTTCCTCGGCCAGTGGGCCTTCGGCTTCCCGATGGTGGTCCCGGCCTGGGCGGTGGCGGTAGCGCTGTTGATGAGCAGCGGGGTGGGGCTGGTGTTTGGCATCTACCCCGCGGCCCGCGCCGCCGCACTCGACCCGGTGGAGGCGATGCGCAGCGAGTAGCGGGCCCCACCGGGTGGATGGGCAGGGGCGCCGAGGTGGGAGAGCGTGCGCTGGACCCTCCGGCGAGGTCGGGGGACACTCCCCGATCGCCATGAACCGAAATCTCCTCCTGCTCATGCTCCTCGTCGTGGTCGGCTTCAGCGCCTCCACCGTCATCCAGTTCCGCCGCGGGCAGGAGCTCAAGGATCGGGCGGCGAAGGAGGAGGCCGCGCTGCGGCTCCGGGCCGAGACCCTGGAGCGGATGGGATGGCTCCGGAGCAATCCGGACCCCGATGCCTACCGCAACGAGGTGAAGAGCTTCTTCCGCTGGTACTTCGAGCAGGTCTCGGCCCAGCGGGCGAAGTTCGGCGGGAGCGCAGGCTTCGACGAGTACCTCAAGGAGCTGGATCAGAAGGCCAAGCTCGCCGCGGAGACCGAGCTGCCCCAGCTCCCCGACGGGCGCCCGCGCGGGCCGATGGCCAACCCGGTCAACCGCAAGGCCTTCTGGGAGTGGGAGAAGGCGATGTTCGACCGGATGCGCAGCGGCAAGTACACCCCGGTGCTCACCGGCACCGACAAGGGCCTGCGGCTGGACGTGGTCGCCGCCGAGGTGGTGATGGTGGGGAGCAAGCCGAAGATCCGCTTCCCCCTGGTGCTGTGGGGTGCCCAGCGCGAGACGCGCGAGGACGAGCGCTCGGGCACCAAGCGGGTCATCACCTGGGCCGACTTCGCCACCACCTTCCGGCTCCTCGACGACAAGGGGAAGCTCTACGGGGAGATGGGCACCGCCAATCCGGGGATGCGCAACGATTTCCCCGAGCGGCTGATCGCCGAGTTCCCGCCCCAGATGGTGCTTGGGCAGTACGAGCTCGACCCGGTGCCGGCCAATGTCACCACCATGGAGATGCAGGTCGCGGTCCGCTCGCACGCACCGTCGGGCGGGGACATCAACGCCCAGTACTCCTGGAAGCTCCCGGTGCCCGACGACTGGAAGCTCAAGCCGGGCGAGGCGTGGGAAGGCGCCACCGAGACCACGCGCAGCGAGGAGGAGATCGACCCGGTGGCCGCGACGCGCAAGGCGGCGCAGAAGTAGCCGAGGCGTCGCTCAGCCGCCCCGGGCGTCCACCACCGCGAAGTGGCTGGCCAGCCGGTGAAGGGTGAGATCGCCGGCCTCGTCGAGCCGGGCCACCTCCAGCCCCGGCCCCACCGCCAGGGCGCGGATCCCCCGACCGCCGGGGAGCTCGGCCAGGACGCGCCCGGTTCGGGGATCGACCGCCCGCAGCGACTCGCCCGGGACGAGGAGCACGCCCCGCTCCAGCAGCGGGGCGACGGTGCTGACCGCGGTGGCCGCTCCGCCGAGGCGCCAGGCAGTCCGACCGTTGCGGCGCACCCGGGCCGCCGAGCCACTGCTTCCTGTCAAGATGACGTCCACCCCGCTGGTGAGAATCCCCGTCGGCCGCTCGGGGGTGGGCACTGCGCGGCGCCAGAGCAGCTTGCCGCGGACGTCGAGGCAGACCAGCGTCGGACGCCCGTCGTGGAGCCCGGCCACCCAGGCGCGTGCCCCGGCGGCGGCCGCCGGAAGGGGGGCCTCCAGCCCCAGCTCGGTGAGCCAGCGCACCTCACCGGTGAGTGGGTCGACCGCCAGCAGCGCCGAGCGAGAATCCCGGCCCATCCCCACCAGCGCCAGCGCGCCCCAGGCCAGCGGGGTCGCGGTGAACGGCAGCGGCGCGGCGACCCGGTAGTGCACCGTCCCGTCGACCATGTCCAGGCCGGTGAGCACGCCCGACTCGCTGGCGGCGAGCACCACCGACCCCACCGCTCCGGCCCGCAGGCGGCGGGTGCGAGGCGGGGCGAAGACCCACTGCTCGTGGCCGGTCTCGCTGGCCAGCGCCCGGAGGCTCCGCCGCTCGGGGGAAACCAGCAGCAGCTGACCGAGGGGGACCGCGCTGGAGTCGAGGCCCGCGCCGTCGTGTGGCTGGAACCACCGCGCGTTGGCCCCGTGGAAGGGAAAGGCCAGCAGCCTGTCCCGGGTGGCGAGCACCGCCCGACCCGAGGGATCGAGCGCCGCGCCCCGGCGAGCGACCCGGTGCGTCCGCGCGGTCCCATCCCAGGAGAAGGCGTCCAGCCCGCGGTCCGAGACGAGCAGGGCCCCGGGCTCGGTGGCGGTCAGGGTGGCGGGACCGGGCCCGGCCACGCCGGCTGCCTCGAGCACCGGGACGAAGCGCAGCCGCCGGAGCCCTCCTTCTCGCCGGAGCGGGCGCGGAGCGCGACGTGTCGGGCGCACCGCGGCGGGCGCCTCGGTCGAGCCCCGAGCGCTCGCCGGCCGGAGGAGGGCCAGGGCCGCCTCGGCGCGGGCGACCACGTCGAGCAAGTAAGAGTTCCTTCCCACCGTGGGAACCGCCCAGCGCACGGCCCGCGCGGTGTCGGTGCCGAGGAGCAGCAGCGCCCGGGCCACCTCTGCCGCCTCCCAGGGCACCTCCCCACCGCCGAGGCTCCAGGCCGGATGGTCGAGGGCCACCCGGGAGGCGGAGCCGGGCAAGCGCAGCTCCAGAGCCTCGGCGCCCGAGCCCAGCGCCCGGGCCACGTCCTCACCGCACCGCACCAGCTCCAGGACGTGGAGGAGCACCGGGCCCTCGAGCTGCCAGCCCACCGGCGCGCCCACCAGCGACAGCGCGCCGGACCCGAGCAGGGCGCCGAGCGACGCCGAGGAACCCCGGGGGGCACGCTCCAGCAGGCCGCTGGCATCGCCGAGCTCCATGCGCAGTCCCCGGCCGTCGCGGGGCTCGACCCGCAGGCCGAGCGGCGCGGGAGGAATGCGAGGCGGACGCCGCACCGGACCTTCCAGGTCGCGCAGCCGTTCCCGCAGCGCGCGGCGGGTGGAGCTCGCCACCGCCGAGCTGGAGAGGTCCTCGAGGAAGGTGGCGCCGGCGCGCTCGACCCCCTCCGCCCACTCCGCCCAGTCGAGGCGCACCCGGCGGATCAGGCGCGCCGGACGGGCGGTGGTGGCCACCCGGAGCGTGCACCCCTCCTCGGTGCGGTCGAGGCAGAGCACCAGCCCCGACTCGGGAAGCGGGACGTCGACCAGTGCTGCCCCACGGGCCAGGCTCCGCGTGCCTCCGAGCAACGACTCCATGACCGCCAGCAGCGGCTCCTCCACCGCCCCGGAGACCAGGGCCACGCCGTCGAGCTCGAGCGACACCGAATCGTGGGGCGCCGGCGAGCGTTCGCGGGTCCACCGCCGTCCGGTACGGATGCGGAGCATGAGCGGGCCCGGTGCTTGGCACGGACCCTGCGGGGGGTGCAACCTCGATTGACCCCGGCCCCGGCGGCCCGCTACCTTCCCGCGCCCAGATGACATTCTACGAGGCCGCCCTCCGCGTCCTGGAGGCCGCCGGCCAGCCGCTCACCTCCATCGAGATCACCGAGCGGTCGATTGCCCAGGGGCTCTTGAGCCACGTGGGCAAGACGCCCGAGCAGACGATGCTCTCCCGGCTGGCCGCCATGGCCCGCCGCGCTCGCGATCGCCGCGTCACCGTGACCGGGCCCTCGACCTTCGCCCTCACCGAGTGGGGACTGGGGGAGGACGCCGCCGCGCTGGAGGCGATGTCACAGCCCTTCGAGCATCCCGAGGAGGCGCTCCCGCCGCTCCGCCCCGCGGAGCGTCACCCCGAGCCCCACGGCGAGAACGTTCGCGGGGCGGGTCGGACGGAGCGCCGTCGCCGTCACGAGGAAGTGGAGGAACGTGGCCGCCGCCGCCGGTTCCCGCCGGTGGCGGAGGTGGTCTTCGAGCTGCTCGGGGAGGCCTCCGGGCCGATCGCCCCTTCCGAGGTGCTGCGCCTGGCCCGCGAGCGCCAGCTGGCCTCCGACGAGCTGCAGCCCGAGGCGCTGCTCACCACCCTGGCCGAGGAGAACCAGCGGCGGATCGACGCCGGCCGCCGTCCCCACTTCGCCCTCGACCCCACCGGGGCGCTGCTGATCGAGCGCGACGATGCGCCGGTGGCCGAGGTGCAGGCGGCCTTCGCCCGCGTCCTCGACCTTCCTCTGGAGGGAGGGCGGGTGGCGTTCCCTCAGGCGGCGCTGCCCGAGGTGGACGACACCGTGGTGCATGCGGCGAAGACCACGGTCAAGGAGGCGCGCCGGGCGATGGCGCGTCTGCTGCGCGGGCAGCTCGCCGCCCTCGAGCCGCGTACCCTGGAGAAGGCCTGCGTGCGGATGCTCCACGCCCTCGGCTACCGCGAGGTCCGGGTCGCCAAGCGGACCAACCAGGGCCCGCTGTTCACCGCCCGGCGCAAGGATGGGAGCCTCGAGCTGCGCTATGCCATCCGGGTGGCCCGCGGCAGCGGCGCCATCGACCGGCGGATGGTCCAGGATTGCCGGCGCGACGCCGGACAACAGTCGGCGCAGGTGGGGATGCTGCTTGCCACCGGGGAGCTCCGGGGCGATGCCCGCTCCGAGGCCCTCTCCGGCGGCGCGCTGGTGCTGGTGTGGAGCGGCGACGGGCTGGCGGAGAAGTTCCTCGAGGCCCGCACGGGAGTGCGGGTCACGCAGCTGGAGCTCTTCGAGCTCGACCGCAGCTTCTTCGAGGACGTCTCGCGAGATGCAGAAGAGGCCCGTCACCGCCGCGAGGAGCGGCGCCGGGAACGGGAGGCCGCTGCTCCCGCCACTTCTGACGACACCGCGGAGGAAGCGGAGGGCTCCCACGCCGAGGAGGGAGAGGAGGGCGAGGCCGGAGCTGCGGAGGAGGCTTCGGCCGGCTCCCCCGACGCGCCGGGCGATGCCGCCGCCGGAGAGCGCCGCCGCCGTCGACGCCGCCGGCGTGGGCGCCGGGGTCGGGCACGGACGGAGGGTGGGGCACAGGCGGAGGGAGGCGCTTCCTCGGCGTCTGGCAGCGAGAGCAGCCCACAGGCCGACGCCCCGTCGCCAGCGCCCGCGCCCCCCTCGGGTGGCGAGCCGCCTGCTTCCGGCGGTTGACCTTTTGCGGCGTGCCATCGCCCGTCAGGGCCGAGGCGCGACTAGAGTGGTCGACGTGGACTGGAGGACCTGCCTTCCCCTCGGCGCGGTGCTGCTCGCCGCGTGCAAGCCCGCCCCGCATCCCGTCGAGCGGGTGGAGGTGGTCGCCGCTTCGCTGGCCGACGCGCAGCTGCTGGCCCAGACCCCGGCGCAGCTCCAGGCCGCGCTGCAGGCCCGGCTCGTGCCCGAGCGGGGATTTCGCTACGCGCCCCAGGAGGACAACGCCAGCGGAAAGGCGGTGCGGATGACACTGGAGCTGGATGCGCTCAGCGAGCGGGAGCGGGGGGGCGGCGAGCCGCCGTTCGAGGAGGTCACCGCCTCGCTCACCGTCCGGCGTACCACCGACGACGGCGTGGACCGCATTCCCTTGCAGGCCATGCGTGCCCAGCCGGCGGAGGGGGAGGCGCTGGAGGGTCGACAGGAGGCCGCGCGGCGAGCGCTGGACCAGGTGCTGGACCGACTGGTGAAGGAGGCCCGGGTGTACCTCGATGCCCGGGGACACGACGATGCCCGGCTGGTGAAGGAGCTGCGCTCGCCGGATGCGCTGGTACGTGACGCGGCGGTGAACACCCTGGTGCAGCGCCACAACCGGTCGGTCATTCCCACCCTGGTCGACCGGCTGAAGGGCGACGACCCGCTGGAGATCCGCCGCGCCATCGGGGGCCTGGTCGAGCTCCAGGCCCGCGAGGCGGTGCCGGAGCTGATCGAGATCAGCCGGGGGAAGGACCCGGGCTTCCTCCGCGAGCTGGTCTACGCCCTGGGCGCCATCGGCGGCGACGAGGCCCAGGCGTACCTGTACACGATGTCCGAGGGGCACGATCAGCCGGCGGTGCGTGACGCGGCGAAGCAGGCGCTGGAGGAGCTGAACCGCCACGGCCGGCGGCCCCAGGCCGGAAGTCCGCGCAACGCGGCGGTGACGCCCCGGAGGCCCGTCCGATGAGGGCCGTCCGATGAGGCGCTTCTCCGGGCCACCGCGGCCCGGCTGCTGGCTGCTGCTCGGCTGGGGGGTGCTGGGTGTCCTGGGGTGTGCCCACGAGGCGGCACCGGCCCCGGCTGCATCGAAGGCTCTCCCCGGCCGGCCGCCCTCCGCCGCCGCCCGCTACTTCCCCCTCGCGGTCGGGAACCGGTGGACCTACCAGGCGACCTACCTCGGCGAGCGTTCCACCCGGGAGGTGGAGCTGGTCGAGTTTCGCGACGGGAGCTACCTGGACAAGGAGGGCCGCGCCCTCCGGGTGGACACCGAGGGGCTCCGCGACCAGACCCGGTACCTGCTCCACGAGCCGCTGGTGGCGGGGGGAACCTGGACCAGCGTGGTCGCCCCGGGCTCGGCCGAGCACTACCGGGTGGTGTCCGCCGGCGGGCCCTGTACCGCTCCGGCGGGGAGCTTCCCCGACTGCATCGAGGTGGAGAGCCGGAACCGAGCCGACTCCAGGCGAACCCTGGTCAACACGGTCACCTTCGCCGCCGGAGTGGGAATCGTCCGGGTGCGGACCGAGCTGGACGAGGGCGGCGGAAAGCTCAAGCCCACCGCCGAGCTGCTCCTGACCGCCTACCAGGTTGCTCCGGCGGCGGCCCGCTGAAGCGTCGAGCCCGGGTGCTAGGCTGATCCGGCGCCGCCATGCCCGACCGCCAGGATGCCACCCACGTCCAGCTGGTGCTCGAGCTCCTCCTCGAGTCGGGGGCGGACTACACCTCCGGCGAGGCGTTGTCTGGGAAATTGGGGCTGTCGCGCACCGCGGTCTGGAAGATGGTGAACGCGCTGCGGGACAGGGGCTACGGCATCGAGGCCGTGCCCTCGCGCGGGTACCGCCTGCTGCGCGTGCCCGACCGGCTGTCGGCGCTGGAGCTGCTGCCCTTGCTGGAGACGCACGATCTCGGCCGCACCCTCCATGCCTTCGAGAGCCTGGGGAGCACCAGCGAGCACGCCTTCCGGCTCGCGGCCGAGGGGGCCGAGCACGGGGAACTGGTGGTGGCCGAGCAGCAGACCGCCGGGCGGGGGCGCCGGGGGCGGAGCTGGTCGTCCCCGGCGAGAAAGAATCTCTACGCCTCGCTGGTGCTGCGCCCCGAGCTGCCCCCGCAGCGGGCACCGGAGCTGACCCTGCTCGCCGCGGTGGCGGTGGCCGAGACCCTGGGCGGGGAAGGGGTGGAGGCGCGCATCAAGTGGCCCAACGACCTCCAGGTCTCGGACCGGAAGATCGCCGGGATCCTCACCGAGCTCTCCGCCGAGGCCGACCGCGTCCACTTCGTGGTGCTGGGCATCGGGGTGAACCTCAACGCCGAGGCGTCCGACTTTCCCCCCGAGCTCCGGGAGGCCGCGACCTCGGTGCTCCGGCTGCGGGGGACGCCCGTCGATCGCCCGGCCTTCACCGCCCGGCTCCTCCGCACGCTGGAGGAGTGGCTCGACCGCCACGCCGAGGAGGGCTTTGCGCCGATCCGGAAGCGATGGCGGGCGCTATCGGCCACCCTGGGGCAGGAGATCCTGGTCAAGTCCGAGCACCGCGAGCTGCGCGGTGTGGCGGAGGACATCGACATCGATGGGGCGTTGATTCTCCGCACCGAGCAGGGCAAGGAGCGCATCCTGGCCGGCGACGTGGAGCAGGTCCGCTCCCGGCTGCGGCACTGAGTGCCTCGGCCGGAGTGTAGTGAGCACAGCGAGATGGCGGAGACCGACGCGAGACGGCGCACACGTGGAACGAGCAGCGGAGGCGTGCCTTGTGGCACGTCGAGCAGCGCAGGGCCGAGGCTGCGCGCCGCAGCGAGAGGATCGGCCATCGCAGCGCTCAGTACACTCCGGTCGAGGCACTGAGACCCATGCTCCTGGCGATCGACGTCGGTAACACCAACACCGTGCTGGGCGTCTTCGACGGCGAGCGGCTGCTGCAGCACTGGCGCCTGGCCACCGACGCCCGGCGGACCGCCGACGAGTACGGGGTCTGGATCCGGCAGGTGCTCCACTGGGCGTCGATCGCCGCCGACCGGGTCCACGCGGTGGCAGTCTCCAGCGTGGTGCCCCCGCTGCAGTTCCAGCTGGAGTCGATGTGCCTCCGGTACTTCTCGGTCTCCCCCCTCTTCGTCGGTCCGGGGGTGAAGACCGGGATGCCCATCCTCTACGACAACCCCCGCGAGGTGGGCGCCGACCGGGTGGTGAACGCGGTGGCCGCCTACGAGAAGCACCACCAGGGGCTGATCGTGGTCGACTTTGGCACCGCCACCACCTTCGACGCGGTGAGCCCCAAGGGGGAGTACCTGGGGGGGAGCATCTGCCCGGGCATCGCGATCTCCATGGAGGCCCTGTTCCAGAACGCGGCCAAGCTCCCCCGGGTGGAGTTCGCCCGGCCCCCGACGGTGGTGGGGAAGAACACCGTGCACTCCATGCAATCGGGCCTGGTGTTCGGCTACGTGGGGATGGTGGACGGGATCTGCGAGCGGATGGCCAAGGAGGTGGGGTTTCCGGTGAAGGTGGTGGCCACCGGAGGGCTGGCCCCGCTCATCGCCGCCGAGTCGCGCTCCATCCAGGAGGTGGACGAGTTCCTCACCCTGGAAGGTCTGCGGATCATCCACGCTCGCAACACCGGGCAGGAGTCCTGATGGGCGAGCTGGCCCCCACCGTGAAGAAGCACGTCGACCCCGCGGCGCCGCTGCCGATGAGGATGATGGCCGCCAAGGCCCTGGTGCCGCTGGCGCCCTCGGACATGCTGACCGCGCTGTTCCTCCTCACCTCCGACGCCGACGAGAAGGTGCGGAGCACCGCGGTGGAGTCGGCCTCGAAGCTGCCTGACCGGATCCTCAGCTCCGCCCTCCGCGACGAGGAGCTCCCCCCTCCGGTGCTGGGGTGGTTCCTCGACCGCTTCGCCAGCCAGGACGTCTACGCAGAGATGCTGATCCTCAACCCCGCCACTCCCGACGACGCGGTGGCCCGGGCCGCCTCCCACTGCAGCGTCCGGACCGCGGAGATCATCGGCCAGAACCAGCTGCGCCTCCTCCGGCAGGAGGACATCGTCCGCCAGCTCTGCCGCAACACCGCGCTGAGGGGGGCGCTGATCGACGGGGTGTGCGATTTCGGGGTGCGCTCAGGGCTGATCCTCGCCGAGGTTCCCCAGATGCGCGCTGCGCGGATCCGGGTCTTCGGGCCCGAGGCCGCCGAGGCCCCCCCGGATCCCGGGCCGACGGCGGACGAGATCATCGCCGAGTACGCGGAGCTGGCTGACGAGAACGCCCCGCCGATGGAGGAGGGGAAGCGAATGACCCTCGCCCAGCGGATCATGAAGATGAGCATCGCCGAGAAGATCAAGCTCGCCACCAAGGGCAACAAGGAGGCCCGGAGCTACCTGCTCCGCGACAGCAACAAGCTGGTCTCGGTGGCGGTGATCCGCAGCCCGAAGATCACCGACGGGGAGATCCTCGCCGTGGCCAACAACCGCGCCGCGCAGGACGACGTGCTGCGGGTGGTCTACAACAAGCGGGAGTGGCTGAAGATGTACCCGGTGAAGCTGGCGCTCACCAAGAACCCCAAGGTCCCGCTCCCGGTGGCGGTGAAGTTCCTCGCCCAGCTCCGGGAATCCGAGGTGAAGGAGCTGACCAAGAACAAGAACGTGCCCTCCGGCGTGCAGCTGCAGGCCCGGAAGATGCTCGACAAGAAGAACGCCCCGAAGAAGGAGCAGAAGTAGCCGCTCTCCAGACGTACTCCGGCCGGAGCCCTCAGGCCACCGCCGGCTCGTCCTCGCCGGGCGGCTCGCCACTCGGCTCGGGGCTCTCCGGGGTGGGGCGCGGCTCGGCGAGCAGCTGGGCGGTGACCGCCACCGCCTTCCGCGCCTTCTCCCGCGCCCGCTCCTCGGCCTTGAGCCGGGCATAGAGGCGGGTCACCCGGTCCTCGTGCTTCCGGGCCTCGGCCTCCAGCTCGGTGACCCGGGCCTGCAGCGCCTCGATCTCCCCCGCCCGGGCGGCGGCCTCGTCGGCGCGAGGGCGCAGCTCGTGCAGCTCGGCCTCCGCGGACTCGGCCCGCTCACGGAGCCCGCTCAGCTGCCGCTCCGCCCCATCGGCGTGGGCGCGGTTCAGCTCCAGATCGCGCTGGGTGGCCACCAGCTGCTGCTGGACCTGGTCCAGCTGCTCGGCCGCCCCGGCGCCGGCCCGCGCCGACTGGAGCGCCTGCTCCAGCCGCTTCCGTTCCTGAACTCCCTGGTCGAGCTTCGCCTGCAGGCTCTTGAGCTGCGAATCGCGCCGGGCGAGCTCGCCGCTCAGCTCCAGCGTCTTCTGTTCCCCCTGGGTCTGCTGGTCCCGGAGGTCGGCGATCGCCTGCTGGGCGGCCTCCAGCTCCGACTTCAGGCGGAGGGTCTCCTTGTCCCGCCGGGCGGATTCCTGGAGCCCGGGAATCCCGTGGGCCGCGGTTTCTTGAAGCTGCGCCTCGAGCTGGGTCGCGCGCACCTCGGCGGCGAAGGCCCGGGCCTGCGCGTCGTCCAGCGCGGACTGCAGGGCGGCGTGCCGGTCGGGGAGCGCCGGCGCGTCCATCTCCCGGAGCGCGGCCGGGGTCAGCTCCAGCTGCGAGGGGCCGGACCCGCCCTCCATCTCCCGCAGCGGGGCGGGGGTCACCTCCAGCTGGAGTGGGCCGGCCGGCATGGCCATCTCCCGCAGCGGGGCCGGGGTGAGCTCCAGCCGGATCGGCTCCGGCTCGGCCGCCGGCGGCGCGGGGGGGGTGGTCTGCAGCTGGACCACCGTCGGGCCGTCGCCGTCGTCGAGCGAGGAGAAGTCGTCCTCCGCCGGAGTCCGGGTGGCCTCCGGGGGTGGGGGCGGGGGCGTCGCCGGCCGGGGCGAGGCACGCGCGGGCCGGGCAGCAGCGAGGCGGGCGGGGGCCGGCACCTCGTCGAAGGCGGCGTCGATGAGGTCCAGGTCGGGGTCACCGGAGACGGTGGCCTCCTCTTCCGGCGGGGGCGGGGGCTCGTCGGCGGTGCCGGTCAATCGCCCCACCACCGCCACCAGCCCCTCGATGTCGACCGGCTTGGCCAGGTACTCGTCGGCCCGGTTCTTCAGCTTGGCGTGCGCCGAGAAGCCCTCCGGGTTGCCGACGATGACCACCGGCACCCCCCGGAGCTCGTCGTCCTTCTTCAGCTTGCCCACCAGGAGGTAGCCGTTCTGGCCGCCCGGCAGCTCCACCGCGAGGACGATGACTCCCGGGCGGCGGCGCCGGGCAATGTTCAGCACCTCCCGCCCGTCGGGCGTCTCCTCGATGGAGTGGCCACGCTGCGCCAGGGCGGAGCGCAGACGGGACGAGAGAGCTGCATCTCCCTCGACGATCAGGATGTGGGCAGGCATCGGCGGCAGCCGAACGCTAGCACCGAGACCACCCCCAGCGGAGGCAACGTCAGTTCTGGAGGACCGCCGGCTGGAGCTCGAAGGCGGGGCTCCGTGGCGGGATGGGCAGCATCGGGCGGACGCGCACCGGGACCGGCGTCTCGCGAACCTGGGTGGGCACCGCCGGGGCGGAGTTCATCTCGGCGAGCATCCGCCGCAGCTCGGGCTCGTCCACGTCGGCGACCAGCTCGTAGACCAGCCCCCCCGACCGCCAGGAGGCCACGGTGAATCCCCGCACCGGGCGCACCGAGACCTCGGGCCAGGTGCGGATGGCGGGAATCTCCCCGGCGCTGTCGTCGAGGACGAAGAGCCCCATCCGCCGCTCCCGTGGCTCGATTGCCGAGGGGGGGACCTCGTAGGCGATGTAGGCCGCGTCGTGCTCCCGCACGTTGGAGAGGCGAGCGCCGAGGATGTTGGCCCCGGGGAGCCGGGGCACCGGGACCCGGTAGCTCAGCTTGTCGTCGAACCACTGCTCGACGTCGGCATGGCTGGCCTGGGTCACCTCGAAGGGGAGCCGGCGCTGGAAGCGGAGCGTCGCCTCCTCGAGGAGCTGCTCGCGATGCCCGGGGCGGGTCACCACCCAGGTGGCGCTGGTCGCCGCGGCGAGCAGCGCGGCGGTGCCCCAGCGGGCCCAGGAGAGCATCTGCACCCGCCGCTGCTCGCGCCGGATGCCGGAGCGGAGCAGCTCCCGGAGGGCCTCCGGGGCCGGGGTGCGGCCGCGGACCTGGGCGCTGCGCCGCAGGGTTCCCTGGAAGGCCGCCTCCCGGGACAGCCGGGAACGGCAGGGCGGGCACTCCGCGGTGTGCGCGTCCAGGCGGTCGCGTTCGGTCTCGTCGAGCTCGCCGTCCAGGTAGGGATAGATGAGCGGGTCGAGGTCTCGGCAGGTCATCGGTCGGACTGGGGCCCGGGGCAATGTCTAGCCCGGGTGTCCCCGACCTGACCAGCGGACGGCCCTGGCGTCAGCCCGCCTTGCGGCGGCGGTACGCCTCCAGGTCGACCGGGGCCTCGGGGGCTTCGGGCGGTCTCGCGGGGACAACACCCTGACCGGCCGCGTAATCCCGAAGGGCCCTCTGAAGAGCCTTCCGCCCCCGGAAGAGGCGGCTCATCACCGTGCCGACGGGGACTTCCAGGATCTCGGCGATCTCCTTGTAGGAGAATTCCTGGAGGTCGGCGAGGATGACCACCAGCCGGAAGTCGATCGGCAGCGCGTCGATGGCCCGGAGCACATCGTCCGACAGCAGTCGGTCGAACATGTACTGCTCGGGGTTGGCCGCGTAGTCGCTGGCGTCACGGCTGATGAACGCTTCGTGGACGGCCTCTCGCTCGGCCCCTTCGGTGACCGTCCGCTCCTTCACCTTGCGGCGGTAGCGATTGATGAAGGTGTTGGTGAGAATCTTGAACAACCAGGCCTTGATGTTGGTGCCCCGCTCGAACTTGTCGAAGAAGCGGTAGGCCCGCATGCAGGTGTCCTGGACGAGGTCCTCGGCGTCGCGTTCGTTCTTGGTGAGGCGGAGGGCGGCCGAGTAGAGGGGGTCGAGGTGGGTGAGGACCAGCGCCTCGAAGTCCTGCTTCGTCCGGTGGGTGTGCCGAAAATCCAAGCTTCCGTTCCTCCCGTGCGGCCACGAATTCCGGGCCCCTTGTTCGAGACACGGGCGCCCAGCCAAGGTTGCTGTGTCTGATTACGGGCCAACGACGAAACGCGTCACCGATTGCATTGGATCTGCGTCTGTCCGGCAGGCAGGCAAGCTGCCTCAGCGCTTGCCGAGGGCATCGGCCAGGGGGACATAGGGGTACCCCATGTCCCGGGCCACGGCCTCGTAGGTGACGGAACCGCCGTAGGTATTGACCCCGCGA
>Ga0307472_100000351_pt1 | contig 15466 bp, 16 predicted proteins | sample atmos_gasesAM5C__2_FD_204582 | JGI IMG/M metagenome (GOLD analysis project Ga0307472, IMG submission 204582) | Hardwood forest soil microbial communities from Morgan-Monroe State Forest, Indiana, United States - atmos_gasesAM5C_05 | ecosystem: Environmental > Terrestrial > Soil > Temperate...
GAATTGAATAACAAGGAAAATCTGGTGCCCGGGAGAGGACTCGAACCTCCACGGAGTTACCCGCTAGTACCTGAAACTAGTGCGTCTACCAATTCCGCCACCCGGGCGAGGTGTCGAAGGCCGCGAAATGTACGCACGGCTCCCGGGGCTGTCAATTGATCGAGGCTGAGCGGATCGCATCTCGGGTGGCCCTCGAGCGCTCCGAGCAGGCTTCTCATAAAAAGGAAGGCCCCGCGAACGGGGCCTTCCAGCGCACCAACGTGCTGTACGAAAGGCGATCGTCAGGCGGCGGCCGCCAGCAACTGCCAGTTCCTCGGCAGAATGACGGCGTCGATGGCATGCACGATGCCGTTCGTCGCAACCATATCCGCCTTGGTGACGCGCGCCTCATTGACTCGCACGTCCGACGAGGACACGACTGCGGTGAGCGGGGTGCCCTGTGCCGTAGTCACTTCTCCTGACTTCAGGTCCCTGGCCATGAAGTAGCCCGAGACGACGTGGTAGTTGAGGATTGCCTTGAGCTTGCCCGCGTCCTTGAGCAGGTGATCATAGGCGCCCGCCGGAAGCTTCTTGAAGGCCTCATCGGTCGGCGCGAAAAGCGTGAACGGGCCCTTGGCGGCCAGCTCAGCAGTCAGACCCGCTGCGTTGATTGCGGCAGCGAGGGTCGTGAAATGGCCCGCGGCGATCACCGTGTCGACGATGTTCTTCGTGGGTGTCGTATGGGTGTTCCTGGCGGACTCGCCGGTAGGAACGCTCGTTGATTGATCCATAAAATTGAGCCTCGACGTATAGCCAGCGGAAATTCGCCGACCAACTCAGCTCGTATGCGGCTGAGGGCGCGGAGTATGCGCCCTGGATCGAGCGTGTGCGGCGCGTGAAGAAAATAAACATTCGCCGAGCACACACGCCGCGGCTCGACGCCGAGCGTGCGTGGCATCGTCTTCGGATCCGCGCGCACGACAGTCCATTCAACGAAAGCTGACGGGACGCAGGTGCTGATTGCGCGCTTCGAAGCTCTTGATTTGCCGCTCGGCTTCCTCGTCCGTGATTCCATAGGCATCTTTAATCTCATTGCAAAGACATGCGCGCCTGCCCGCAATGACGTCGAGGTGAACGGAGGTGAGCCGCCCCCAGTTGGCGAGCACTTCGCTCCTGAACTGCCGCCAGTTGGCTTCCGCGAATTTCCAGTCCATTTGAGCCTCCTGGGCGCGCCTCCCAAAGAGTATTGGGGCGCCGCGCGCCTTTTAAAGGCGTGAGCTCAGATTTCGAGGTACCTCGGCGCGAATAGCCAGCGCAGCACGCGGTGAGCCAGATAAGAGCGTGGCGATGCGCCATTTGGTGTAGAAGAGTAGCGAGTGTGAGCGGGCCGACCAGCCCGTGGCGTTGGTGGTAGTGGAGGTTTCGATGAAGTCGCTTTTTGAAGCCGGCCAGGAGGCTGCCAGACACGAGCGTGCGATGAGCTCGTTGTGCGACCGGACCGGTGCACCGCCCGCGGAAGTTCGGCGCATGTTTGCGCAGGAATTCTCCAGGCTCGAGCTCGGCGCCAAGGTTCGCTCGTACCTGGCGGTCCTTACGGCGTCCAACGTGCGCGCAATGTTACGTCGGAGAGCCGCGTGAGCAGCAAATGGGTATATCGCCGGTCATCGTAGCGGTAGCCTCTTCTGCCGAAGACCTCGAGGCCGGCTGCGTGCATTTCGCCTCGCGGCCGCTTTTTGCGAACCGGGCATCCACCGAGCGACTCTAGATGCGCTTTGAGCGCAGCCAGCGCCGACTGATCTCTGCCACTTGCTCCGCAGCGGCCTTGCTTGCCGTGGGACTGACCGGGATTGCTCGAGCCGAGCCACACACGTTCGAGCTGAACGCGCCCGATGCCCATGACGTGTACCTTGCCGGTGAGATGACCCAATGGGGCAAGGGCAAGTTACCGATGCGTAGGGAAGGCGATGGAATGTGGCAAGTGACCGTGGATTTGGGCAAAGGAGAGTGGCTCTACAAATACATCGTGGACGGCAAGTGGATCGCGGACCCTGCCTCGCCCGATCATGATGCGGACGGGCAGGGCGGCCAGCATTCATTTGTGTTCGTGGGTTCCGGAGATTGGCAGCAGCACCCCGAGGTCCCGAAAGGACGCGTGGATACCGTGCTGCTCGAGTCCACCGCCTGGGGCAAGGCACTGAAGGTGAATGTCTATCTGCCACCCGGCTTTGCGATCGGCAAACACTATCCGGTGTTGTGGTTGCTACACGGCAGCAACATGGATGCCGACCAATGGCTGAAGACCGGCGAAGTAAACACCTACATGGACAACCTGATCAGCCGTCGCGCAATACACCCGTTCGTCATCGTCATGCCAAGCAGTGAGCGCGTACCCTACACGGGAGAGAGCGCGGCTTTCATCACGCAGGAGCTGCCAGCCTGGCTCGCGAGGACCTACGGTCTCGACACGGGTCGCGCCCAATCCGCCGTAGCCGGGATGTCCATGGGCGGGTTTGGCGCCTTCGATCTTCCGTTACGACACCCCGGGCTGTACGGGTTCAGTTTCGCCCTCAGTGGCTACTTCAGCGACGATTACATCGCCAGGCTTCCCAACATGAACATACTGCCGATGCAAGCGATCCTGCGGTGCGGCAGCGACGATGACCTGGTCGGCACGAATCGACGACTGGTACAGGCCTTACACGAGCGCAAATTGGCATTTTCATATCGCGAAGACGTCGGCGCACATTCCTGGCAGTACTGGAGCAACCGCATGGTCGAGATGCTGACGGCGGTAGATGAGTTCTTCGTTGCGGGACAACCGCCCGCCCCGTCGGTGCAATGACGCGCGTTGGCGCAGTGCTGCTTCGGGTTTGCAGGCCATGGCTACTGGTCGGCCTGGCAGTCATCGCTCTGCCGGCCAACTGCGGCGCGGCCGCGGCCGTGGTGCTGACGACGTCCGGCTCGATATCCGGCCTGCGCGAGGGCGGATTGAGCGTCTACGAGGGCGTGCCGTTTGCGGCCGCTCCGGCGGGCGAATTGCGCTGGCGACCGCCCGAGCCTGCTGCGCCATGGACCGGTACTCGGACAGCGACGACGTTCGCCCCGGCATGCATGCAGGAAGGCGTGTCCATGCCGGGCGAGGCGCCGCCGAAGGTCAGCGAGGATTGCTTATTCCTCAACGTCTGGACTCCGGCGAAACGGGCAGCCGAGCGCCTGCCGGTGATCGTCTGGATTTACGGCGGTGGCTACCGCAACGGCTCGGCCTCGATGCCGCTCTATTGGGGCGACCAGCTCGCGCGTAAGGGCGTCGTCGTCGTCACCATTGCGTATCGATTGGGTCCGCTCGGCTTTCTCGCGCTTCCGGAGCTGACACGCGAATCCTCGCATGAGTCATCCGGGAATTACGGCCTCATGGACCAGATCGCGGCGCTCCGCTGGGTTCAGCACAACATCCCGGCATTTGGCGGCGATCCCGGGCGCGTGACGATCGCGGGCCAATCCTCCGGCGCCATATCGGTCAGCATACTGATGGCCTCGCCGCAGGCTAAAGGGCTGTTTCAGCGCGCCATCGGCGAGAGTGGCGGTCTCTTCGAGCCGCTGCAGCTTGCCCCGAGCTACTTACTGGTCAATGCCGAGCGCGATGGGGAGAAATATGCCGCCACGCTGGGCGTGCATTCGCTCAAGGAGCTGCGCAGCCTCCCGGCGACGAGGTTGCTCGGCGGCGCCGATGCCGGCGGCGTCACCCATCCGGTGATCGAGCCTTACCTGCTCCCGATGGCGCCTTACGCGGCGTTCGCGGCCGGGCGGCAGAACGATGTCCCGGTGCTGATCGGTTCAAACGCCGAGGAAGCGCGTTCACTGACCGATGTCACGCGAGTCAGGGCGGCCAGCTTCGATGCCGACGTGGAGCGGAGTTTCGGTTCCTTGCCGCCCGCGATTCTTGCCGCCTATCCCCATACGAGCGATCAAGCCGCGCGACAGGCACGGCTCGACCTCGAGCGCGATCTGCGCTTCGGCTGGGACATGTGGGCCTGGGCCAGACTGCAGGCGGCAACGGGGCACGCAGCCGTGTATTACTACTCGTTTCGGCAGCGACCTCCGTTTCCCGCCGGCTCGGTGTACGCGGGATGGGGCGCAAGCCACTTTGCCGAGCTCTGGTACGTGTTCGATCACCTGAACCAGGAGCCGTGGCGCTGGAGCAAGGCGGACCGCAAGGTCGCGGAAACCATGTCCGGGTACTGGGCCAACTTTGCGCGAACCGGCGACCCAAACGGCAAGGGGTTGCCTGCGTGGCCGGCATTCAGAAATGCGGATCATCGGGTTCTGTATTTTGGTGATCCCATCACGGTCGGAGACGTACCGAATATCGATAGCCTGACCGTGCTGGATACCGTGTACGCGAGCCTGCGCGGAAGCCCGGCGGCGAAGTAACCCTGGCGGTCGGTTCGCCCGAATAGCTGCCACGACGTCGGGAGAGACTTCGGCATCGCTTTCAGCACCTCCAGTAAAGAGTGGAGGTCTTCGAGTAGCCAGCGTCGCTGAGCGAGAGTGCGTAGAATCGTTCGGTCGGATCGCCTGTCTCACGCGCGCAATCTTGCGCGCGAGCAGCGAAATAACTGTCAATAAATTACACTAAGAATGTTGTATAAGTATTTGAAAGTAATGTCAGAGCGAAGGCCGAGAAATGTACGCAAGGCTCCCGGGGCTGTCAATTGAAGGCGCCCAGAGGAAAGTCCGGGCGCCGTGACCGCCACGATGGAAATCCGCCGAAGGCTCACGGCGCGAAGCCGCACGGTCACAGCCGAGGCGCGCAAGCCAAGCACACCAGCACGAGTGCCGCGGCGCGCAGCCATCGCAGCGGCGGCACTGGCGGACGTGCGCGATCCGCAGCTCCGCCCGCCGGATTCAGGTCCGGCTCCATCATCGAGGGTACCGTGAGCGCCAATCGCGCAGGCTACGGCTTCCTGCGCGTCGAGGGTCTGAAGGAAAGTGTGTTCCTGCCGCCGCCCGAGATGCGAGGCGTGATGCACGGCGATCGGCTGCGCGTGAAGCTCAAGCGCGACGCGAGCGATCGCTGGTCGGGTGCCGTCGAGCAGGTGCTCGAGCGCGGCGTCAGCTCATTTCTCGGTACCGTCGAGGTGCAGGGTCGCAGTGCCTGGGCGAATTCGGCCGATCGGCGGCTGCAGTTGCGCTGTGCGGTGGCACCCGCAGATCTCCACGGCGCGCACGCGGGCGACTGGGTGATCGCGAAGATCACGCGCCACGCGGGCTCCGCCTCCGTCGCGCAGGCCGCGGTCGTCAAACGCCTCGACCCGGATCGACCGGTCGAGCTCGGGACTGAGTCGGCCATCGCGCGTTTCGACCTGCCGAATGAGTTTCCGGCGGCGGCGCTGCGCGAGGCACAGGCCTTCGGCGAGCAGGTGGACCCCCGGGAGGCGAATGCACGTATCGATCTCCGCGACCTGCCGCTCGTCACCATCGACGGCGAGGATGCGCGCGACTTCGACGATGCGGTGTACGCCGAGCCTCATCCGGCGGGCTTTCGCCTCATCGTCGCCATCGCCGACGTGAGTCACTACGTGCGGCCGGGATCGGCGGTCGACGCCGAGGCACAGAAGCGCGGCACGTCGGTGTACTTTCCGACGCGCGTGCTGCCGATGCTGCCGACCGCGCTCTCCGATCATCTGTGCTCACTCGCCCCGCACGTCGATCGCCTGTGTTTCGCGGCCGACATGATCGTGAGCCACAACGGTGCGTTGAAGGGCGCGCGCTTTTATCCGGCGGTCATGCGCTCGGCGGCGCGCCTCACCTATACGCTCGCCCACCAGGCGCTGTTCGAAGGCCGGCCCGCCGCGCGCACACAGCTGGGACCCCTCACCGAGCGGCTCCTGATCCTGGTCGATGTCTATCGCGCGCTCTATAAGGCACGCAGCCGCCGCGGCGCTCTCGATTTCGACGCGGCGGAAGCCGAGTTCGTGATCGACGAGGCCGAGCGCGTGCGCGCGATCGAGTTGCGTGCGCGGAATGAGGCGCATCGGCTGATCGAGGAGTGCATGATCCTCGCGAACGTCGCCGTCGCCGAGGAGCTCGAGAAGGCGCACGTTCCGACGCTCTATCGGGTCCACGGAACGCCGGAGGACGAGAAGCTCGAGCGCCTCGTCACGACGCTGAGGGCGCTCGGGATCGAGGCGCGGATCCCCAAGACCGTCACGACGCGGGACTTGCAGGCGATCGCCCGGCGGGTGCCGGACGCCTCCGAGCGCGCCTTCGTCGAGTCACTGGTCGTGCGCGCCATGCCGCAGGCGATCTATCAGGCGACGAATATCGGGCACTTCGGTCTGGCGCTCTCTCACTACGCGCATTTCACCTCGCCCATACGCCGCTACCCCGATCTGGTCGTCCACCGGACGCTGAAGAGCCTGATCGGCGCCAAGGGTGGATCGGCGGTGCGCTACGCAGCGAGCGAGCTCGGCGCGCTCGGCGAGAGCACCTCGCGGCTGGAGAAGCGCGCCGACGAGGCGGATCGCTACGTCTCGACGTTCCTCAAGTGCACCTATCTGAAGGAGCGCATCGGCCAGACCTTCCGCGGCCTCATCACCACGGTGGTCGAGTTCGGCTGCTTCGTGCAGATTCTCGATGCGGCAGTCGACGGCCTGCTGCATCTCGACAACCTGAGCGACGATCAGTACGTCATGGAGGACGACGGTCACGCCTGGCGCGGGCGGCGCAGCGGGCGGCGCCTGCGCACCGGCAGCCACGTGCGCGTGGTCGTCACGGCGGTCAACCCGATCGAGGGCCTGATCGACCTGGCACTCGCGGAAGAGGATTAGGCACGGCGCGAGGCGCTGCGGTGATGAAGAGCGCGGAAACGATCTTCGGCCTCCATCCGGTGCGCAGCATGCTCGAGCGTCATCCGGAGCGCGTGCTCACCGTGCGCCTCGCCGAGAGGCGCGATGACCCGCGGGTGCGCGCGATCGAAGAGCTCGCGCGCAAACAACAGCGGCCGGTCGAGCGCCTCGACGCCCAGGCACTCAAGCGCCTTCTCGGTGACGTCGTGCATCAGGGCGTGACGGCGCAGATCACGCCGCTCCCACCCTGGAGCGAGGACGAGCTCCTCGCCGCGCTTCAGAACGCCTCGGCGCCAGTGCTGCTGGCGCTGGATGGCGTTCAGGATCCCCACAACCTCGGCGCCTGTCTGCGCACGGCGGATGCCTGCGGCGTGCTGGCCGTGATCATCCCTAAGGATCGCGCGGCACAGCTGACACCCGCGGCACGCAAGGTCGCCGCGGGAGCCGCGGAGACGACGCCCGTCGTGGCGGTGACCAATCTCGTGCGGACGCTCAAGCTCCTCAAAGAGGCGGGACTCTGGGTTGTGGGAGCGGATGCCGCGGCGGACAAGAGCGCGGATGCCGTCGATTTCAGAGGTCCCGTGGTACTCGTGCTCGGGGCCGAAGGAGCCGGACTGCGGCAGCTTACTCGGCAGAACTGCGATTTCCTCGCGCGGCTGCCGCAGCTCGGCGCGGTGGAGAGTCTCAATGTATCGGTGGCTGCCGGCATGCTCCTCTACGAGGCGGCACGCCAGCGCGGCAGCTGGCAACGGCAGGAGTGACCCGTGGACTTCGAATTCAGCCGCAAGACCAAAGAGTACCTCGAGCGCCTCGGCGCCTTCATGGACGCGCATGTGTATCCGAACGAGCAGCGCTACCGTGAGGAGCTCGACCGGGGCGGTCGCTGGGAAGAGCCGCCGCTCATCGGCGAGCTGCAGCAGCAGGCACGCACCGCAGGGCTGTGGAACCTGTTCCTGCCCGATTCGGCTCATGGCGCCGGCCTCACCAACCTCGAGTACGCGCCGCTTTGTGAAGTGATGGGGCGCGTCGTCTGGTCGCCCGAGGTCTTTAACTGCGCCGCCCCCGACACCGGCAACATGGAGACGCTCGAGCGCTACGCCACGCCCGAGCAGAAGCAGGAGTGGCTCGAGCCGCTCCTCGAGGGGAAGATCCGCTCGGCTTTCGCGATGACCGAGCCGCGCGTCGCCTCGAGCGATGCCACCAACATCGAGAGCTCGATCGTCCGCCAGGGTGACTCTTATGTGATCAACGGCCGTAAGTGGTGGACCTCCGGGGCGGGGAGTGCGCGCTGCCGGCTCTTCATCTTCATGGGCAAGACCGATCCAACCGCACCCCGGCACAGCCAGCAGTCGATGATTCTGGTGCCGCGCGAGACGCCTGGCATCACGATCCTCCGTAACCTGCCGGTATTCGGCTACGACGATGCGCCCCACGGGCACATGGAGATCGACTTCCGCGACGTGCGCGTGCCCGTCGCGAACCTCCTCCTCGGCGAGGGGCGGGGCTTCGAAATCGCTCAGGGGCGCTTAGGTCCCGGGCGCATTCATCACGCGATGCGCCTAATCGGCGTCGCCGAGCGCGCGCTCGAGAAGATGTGCCGCCGGGTCAAGGCGCGCATCGCCTTCGGCCGCGCCGTCGCCGAGCAATCGGTGACGCTCGAGCGTATCGCCGAGTCGCGCATCCGCATCGATCAGGCGCGGCTCCTCGTCTACAAGGCGGCGTATCTCATGGACACGGTCGGCAACAAGGCGGCGCGCGCCGAGATCGCCATGATCAAGATCGCCGCCGCCGACACGGCCTGCCAGGTCACCGACTGGGCGATCCAGGCTCATGGCGCGGCGGGGGTGTGCGACGACTTCGAGCTCGCGAAAGCGTATGCGCACGCACGCTCCATCCGTCTCGCCGACGGCCCTGACGAAGTACACCGCAATCAGATCGGCAAGCTCGAGCTCGGGAAACATGCCTGACACGCTCGGGCAGGAATTCGCGGGCACCATGCCGGTCCCGGACCGGCAACGCTTCGATGAGGCGCGGCTCGCGCGCTACCTGAGCGCTCACGTCGCTGACTTCGAGGGTCCGCTCACCGTCGAGATGTTCCGCGGCGGCCAGTCGAACCCGACCTTCCTCCTCACTGCCGGCAATGGCGCGCACTACGTCCTGCGCCGCAAGCCCGCCGGACAGCTGCTGCCCTCCGCGCACGCGATCGACCGCGAGTTTCGCATCACGCGCGCGCTCTGCGGGCACGGGGTGCCGGTGGCCGAGCCGATCTGCCTATGCGAGGACGAGGGCGTCATCGGCACGATGTTCTACGTCATGAGCTACGTGCGCGGACGCAACTTCTGGGACCCGCGGCTCCCCGGGTCGACGCGGGAAGAGCGCGCCGCGATCTACGACGAGATGAACCGTGTGCTGGTGGCGTTGCACACCGCGAACTTCGAGCGCCTCGGGCTCGCCGACTACGGCAAGCCCGGCAACTACTTCGCCCGGCAGATCGCGCGCTGGAGCAAGCAGTACCGCGCCTCCGAGACCGAGCCGATCGAGGCGATGGAGAGGCTCCTCACCTGGCTCCCGGCCAATATCCCGCCGGGCGATGAGACCACGCTGGTGCACGGCGACTATCGCATCGACAACATGATCTTTGCGCCCGATCAGCCACGCATGCTCGCGGTGGTCGACTGGGAGCTCTCGACGCTCGGGCATCCGCTCGCGGACTTTTCCTATCACGTGATGCTCTGGCGGGTAGGCGCGGGCGAGATCCCGGGACTGAAGGGCGTCGAGCTGGCCTCTCTCGGGATCCCCACCGAGGCGCAGTACGTCGCCGCCTATTGCCGGCGAACCGGGCGCGCGCCCATCGAGCCCGTGGTGTGGGAATTCTGCATGGCGTACAACCTGTTCCGCATCGCCTGCATCCGCCAGGGCATCATGAAGCGCGTGCTCGAGGGGACCGCGGCGAGTCGCCACGCGCGCGAAGCCGGGGAGCGCGCCCGCGAAACCGCGGAGCTTGCCTGGCGGCAGGTCGAGGATTCTCTCGGGGGCTGACACGTAAGTCCTTGATCGAAGGGCCTCACACAAGGCCTTGATCGGAAAGCACACAGGGGCCGCGGCAGCGTTGCAGCGGGGGTGCGCTTTGAGTATGCTTCGCGCCCCTTTTTAACCGAAGGGGCGTCCGAGCGGGCCGTGAGCCCGACGACGTAACTCCTTGCCGCACCGGCGAAAGCCTTACGACCGGGCGGCTCAACCCGTAGGGAGACTTAGTGATGAGGCATTACGAAATCGTTTTTCTCGTGCACCCCGATCAGAGCGAGCAGGTGCCCGCCATGATCGAGCGCTACAAGGGCATGATCGCCTCGGGGGGCGGCCACGTGCATCGGCTCGAGGACTGGGGCCGGCGCCAGCTCGCCTATCCGCTCGCCAGGGTGCACAAGGCCCACTACGTGCTCATGAACATCGAGACCGGCCAGAAGACGCTCGATGAGCTCACCGGCGCCTTCCGTTTCAGCGACGCGGTGCTTCGTCACCTCGTCGTGAACATGGATTCCGCCGTAACCGATCCCTCGCCGATGGCCAAGGCCGCGGACGAGGAAGGCGAGGGCGGCGGCCGCCGGCGCGATCGCGCCCGCGAGGAGTCAGCGCCGGGTGGCGACGACGACGATAATTCCGTCTCCGACAACGCCTGAATGCGTCTACACTCAAACGAATTTCCGAGGATCTGATCCATGGCAATGTCCAGAGGACACGGTGGGGGCGGCGGCAGCCGCTTCTCACGTCGCAAGAAGTTCTGCCGCTTCACCGCCGAGGGCGTGAAGCAGATCGACTACAAGGATCTCGCCACGCTCAAGGGCTACGTCACCGAGACGGGCAAGATCGTTCCGAGCCGCATCACCGGCACCAAGTCCTTCTACCAGCGGCAGCTGGCGGTCGCGATCAAGCGTGCGCGCTTCCTCGCGCTGCTGCCGTACACCGACCAGCATTAAGGGGCGCGTTCGTGAACGTCATCCTGCTTCAGAAGGTCGCCAACCTCGGCAACATCGGTGATCGCGTCAAGGTCCGCTCGGGCTTCGGGCGCAATTTCCTCCTGCCCCAGGGCAAGGCCACGCTCGCGACTCCCGAGAACATCGCGCGTTTCGAGGCGCGCCGCGCCGAGCTCGAGCGCCTGGCACGCGAGCACCTCACCTCGGCGAGCGAGCGCGCCGAGGCCATGAAGGACTTCAAGCTCACGATTCCCGCCAAGGCGGGCACCGAAGGCAAGCTCTTCGGCTCGATCGGCACCGCCGACATCGCCGAGGCCTGCAGCAAGGCGGGCTTCAAGGTCGGGCGCAGCGAAGTGCGACTGCCGAGCGGGCCGTTGCGCACGCTCGGCGAGCACGTGATCAGCCTGCACCTGCACGCCGACGTGGACGTGCCTCTGACGGTAGCGATCGTCTCCGAAGAGTAAGTCCCGGTACAGCCGATGGCCGGTGCCGCCAAGGCGCGTGATTCGGGCTCGGTCGCACTGATTGACGCGCCCGCTCCGCCGCACTCGGTCGAGGCCGAGCAGGCGGTGCTCGGCGGCCTCGTGATCGACCCCGTGGCCTGGGACCAGGTCGCGGACGTGGTGCGCCAGGAAGACTTCTACCGACCCGATCACCAGCTCATCTTCGGCGCCATCGCCGCGGTTGCCGGCGAGGGCAAGCCCTGCGACGCCGTCACGGTCGCGGGCTTTCTCGAGCGCAACGGGCAGCTCGACAAGGCGGGCGGGCTTGCGTACCTGAGCTCCATCGCGCGCGACACGCCGACCGCGGCCAACGTGCGCGCCTACGCGCAGATCGTGCGTGAGCGCTCGCTGATGCGCCAGCTCATCGAGGCCGGCACGCAGATCGCCTCCGCCGTCTACAACAACGACGGCACCAGCGCCCGCGATCTGGTCGACCGCGCCGAGCAGCGCGTGTTCGAAATCGCCGAAGGATCGTTCCGCGGCCGCGAGGGCGCGCGCCCGGTGCGGGATCTCCTCCCCGCGGTCATCGACCAGATCGACGAGTGGCACACCAATCCCGACAAGCTGCGGGGGCTCCCGACCGGATTCACCGAGTTTGACAAGATCACCGGGGGCCTGCGCGGCGGGGACCTCGTGATCATCGCCGGCCGCCCCTCGATGGGAAAGACGACGCTCGCGGTCAACATGGCGGAATACGCCGCGGTGCATCCCGGCACGCGCGCCTCGGTCGCGCTCTTCAGCATGGAGATGCCCTCCGAGCAGGTGATCACGCGCATGCTCGCCTCGGTCGGCGGGGTGCCGCTCTCGAGCCTGCGCAGCGGCCGCATTTCCGATGACGACTGGGTGCGCATCACCGGCGCGACCAGCCAGCTCTCGGAAGCGAAGATCTTCGTCGACGAGACGCCGGCCTTGAATCCCACCGAGCTGCGCGCCCGTGCCCGGCGCGTCAAGCGCGAGCACGGCCTGCATCTCATCGTGGTCGACTACCTGCAGCTCATGCAGGTACCAGGCACGCAGGAGAACCGCGCGACCGAGATCGCGGAGATCTCGCGCGGGCTCAAGGCGCTCGCGAAGGAGCTCTCGGTGCCGGTGATCGCGCTGTCGCAGTTGAATCGCGGCGTGGAGCAGCGCGAGCACAAGAGGCCGGTGATGTCGGATCTTCGTGAGAGTGGTGCGATAGAGCAGGACGCAGACATCATCCTGCTGATCTACCGCGAAGAGGTCTACGACCGGAACACCACCAAGAAGGGCGTCGCCGAGATCGATCTCGTCAAGCATCGCAACGGCGAGATCGGCAGTTTCCTGCTCACCTTCCAGGGCCAGTACACCCGCTTCGCCAACTACGCGCCGGACTCCTACGGCGAGGGCGTGCTGCGGTGAGCCGGCTCATCCGGGCCGTCATCGAACCGAGCGCACTGCGCCACAATCTCAACACCGTCCGCGAACGCGCCCGCCGCGCGCGCGTCATGGCGGTGGTCAAGGCGAATGCCTACGGGCACGGGCTGGTTCCCACCGCGCTCTCGCTCCCGGAGGCCGATGCCTTCGCAGTGGCGCGGCTCGAGGAGGGCCTCGCGCTGCGCGCCGCGGGGATCACCCAGCCCATCGTGCTGCTCGAGGGCGTGTTCACGGCCGAGCAGCTGCTGGAGGCTGCGCGCCACGGCTTCGATCTCGTCGTGCACGATGCGCTGCAGGTGGAGCTCCTAGAGGAGATGACCGGCGCACACCGCTTCGTGCTCTGGATCAAGATCGATACCGGCATGAACCGGCTCGGCTTCCCGCCGCGCGAATTTGCCGGCGCGCTCGAGCGGGTGCGGCGCCTGAAGCCGGCGCCGCTCGAGATCCGGCTCCTCACCCACCTCGCCTGCGCCGACGAGCCCGACAACCGCATGACGAACCAGCAGGTTGCGCGTTTTCGCGAGACGACGCGCGGCCTCGACTGCTCAGTCAGCATCGCCAACTCCGCGGGGATCTTCGGCAGCGCGCAGCTGAAGGGCGATTGGGTGCGCCCGGGGCTCGCCCTCTACGGCGCCTCGCCGTTCGCGGACTCGACGGCTGAGCAACTCGGGCTCGAGCCCGTGATGAGCCTCGAGTCATCGGTGATTGCGCTGCGGAGCGTGACGGCCGGAGAGACGGTCGGCTACGGCGCCGCCTGGACCGCGCCACGGGATTCCAGGATTGCAATCATCGCCGCCGGCTACGGTGACGGACTGCCGCGCGGACTGCCCGGCGGCACGCCGGTGCTGATCGGCGGGATGCGCGCGCCGACCGTCGGGCGCGTGTCGATGGACATGATCGCGGTGGATGTCTCGGCCGTTCCGGCTGTGCACGTCGGAACCGGTGTGCAGCTCTGGGGCCCGGGACTGCCGGTGGAGGAGATTGCGCACCACGCGGGGACGATCCCTTACGAGCTCCTCTGCAGCGTGAGCCAGCGCGTCCCGCTCGAGCTGCGCTGACGACTCGCGCGGTCCGCCCGGACCGCCGGGGGCTGCCGATTCTGAGCGCTCTCGGTCCGCAATTCCCCTCACGCCGCCGCGCCGCGGGCGTCTATGCTGCGCGCCTCCCGCTCCTCCTGAAAGAGCCGCGACCATGACCGCTTTCCTGGACTTGAGTCACGTGATCGAGGACGGGATGATCACCTACCCGGGAATCCCCGCGCCGCACGTGTGCGATTTCCTGAGCCGTGAAGCCTCGGGTACCCGTTACGCGCCCGGGACGACCTTCCAGATCGGCCGCATCGATCTCGTGGCCAATACCGGCACTTACCTCGACAGTCCTTTCCATCGCTTCGGCGACGGGCGCGACATCTCGCAGCTCCAGCTCGCCGAGCTCGCCGACCTCCCGGCGGTCGTACTGCGTGCCACCGGCACCCGCTCGATCGATCTGCCCTCGCTCGCGGGACTCAACGTGCGGGGCAGGGCGGTACTCGTGCATACCGGCTGGGCGCAGCACTGGCGCACCGAGCGTTACGGCCGCGGCCACCCGTTCCTGACCGCGGCGGCGGCCGCTTACCTCAAGGATCAGGGAGCGCGCCTGGTTGGGATCGATTCGCTCAACATCGATGACACGGAAGACGGCGAGCGCCCGGTGCACACGACGCTCCTCGGCGCCGGAATTCCCATCGTCGAGCACCTGCGCGGTCTCGAGCAGCTGCCCGAGGCGGGATTCACCTTCAGCGCAGTGCCTCCCGCCGTGCGCGGGATGGGATCGTTCCCGGTGAGGGCCTACGCGAGGGTTTAGTTCAAAAAGAACCCCATCTTCACCCCGGCGAGCTGAATGACGTCGTTGTCGTTCAACTTCGTCGCCTGGGCGCCGATGGGCGTGCCGTTGAGGAGCGGGAAGTCGCCGTCCTTGCCGCTGTCGACGTGCACGATGTAGTAGGCCTCGGCGCGGCGCGTGATCGCCGCCACCTGCACCCCGGGCCTTCCCAGGGTGGTGAGCGCCTTGCTGAGCTCGACCTCGCGGCCGGCGAAGGCCCCCGAGAGCACCTGCAGCTTCGCCTTCTTCACCGCCGCGGCGCCGTCGACGATTGCACGCGAGCGGCCGGTGGCGGTCAGCGACGTGGACACCTTGTCGGCGCCCTCGGTCGCGGCGCGCACCTTCTCGACCGGGCGCGCGGAGGGCTGGATCACCATGGTCTTCTCGAACTCGTCCTGCGCCTCGTCGTCCTCGGCGAAGCGCAGCTGGTGATGGCCGACCGTGATCACGTCGCCGTGCTGCAGCGCATGCTTCTTGATGAGCTTGCCGTTGACGTAGGTGCCGTTGGTGCTGTTCAGATCCTCGAGGAACGAGTCATTGAGGATGTTGATGATCAGCGAGTGATGGCCGCTGACGGCAGCGTTGTCGATGCGGATGTCGTTGTCAGGGAGGCGGCCGATGGTGTACCGCTCCTTGTTCATGTTGTATTCCGCCATCACCTGGCCGTCCAGGCTCAAGACCAACCTTGCCATTTGCTAGCCCCTATCGCGTTGTGTCAGCCGAACCAACTCAGGATCTTGTCGAAAATCTTCGTACGAGCCGGAAACGCGTCCTGTATGTGCGCCATCACCACCGAGATGTTGTCCCGGCCTCCATTGTCATTGGCCAGCTGAATCAACTGCTTGGCGACCGTATCCAGATTAGCACTAAAGGTGTTTATGGTTAAATGAATATCTTCATCTTCGACCAT
>Ga0307472_100000352_pt1 | contig 15455 bp, 16 predicted proteins | sample atmos_gasesAM5C__2_FD_204582 | JGI IMG/M metagenome (GOLD analysis project Ga0307472, IMG submission 204582) | Hardwood forest soil microbial communities from Morgan-Monroe State Forest, Indiana, United States - atmos_gasesAM5C_05 | ecosystem: Environmental > Terrestrial > Soil > Temperate...
GCATCGGCCGCAAGCCGTTCTGGATCGCGCTGCTTGTGGTGGTCGCGGCGGAGATCGCGGCCCACATCGTGGCCTACCGCATCGAAGGCGAGCGCTTAAGCGCGATCGTCGACCTCGCCTTCGCCTACCCGGAATTCGCTATCTTGGCCAAGCGTGCCCACGACCGAGATATTCCGACCTGGGTGCCGGGGCTGTTCTTCGCGGTCTCGGTCTTCCTGGATTTCCTGACCATCCTCGGCTTCGGCGGCACCGCCGAGGCGCCGAGCCTGATCTCGCTGGTCATCGGCGTGCCGTGGATGGCCCTGGGACTTGCCCTGCTGATCGACCTAGGATTTCGCCAGGGCGTCGTCGGTCCGAACCGGTATGGCCCCGATCCGCTCGAGGGTCGGCAGTGATCAGCAGAGCATTGAGGCCACCGCTTCCCACTGGGAAGTGTATCTGCTCTAGCCCCAGTTAAATTGCATCGGAACCGCGCTCTAGATCTTCAGTTGCTCGCACTGTGTGCGTAAAACCGGTACCCACTTTTCCGGAAAATGCTCTAGCATCTTTCGAACGGAAACCGCATTCCACATTCTCCAAGCATGCGCTAGGTCGACAGCGATCATGGCCGCCGATCCCACTGCTATCCTGCGCGAGCTCGTGCGTTGTCGGTCGGTCACACCGGCCGAAGGCGGCGCGCTCGCCTATCTCGGCGGTGTTCTGAAAGGTGTCGGCTTTACCGTTCACCGCATGACGTTCACGGCGCCGGACACGGCGTCCGTGGACAATCTCTATGCGCGGATCGGCAGCGGATCGCCGCATCTTGTCTTTGCCGGTCATACCGACGTGGTGCCGCCCGGCGAGGAGGCAGGCTGGACCCGGCCGCCGTTTTCCGGCGACGTGGTGAACGGTGTTCTCTACGGCCGCGGCGCCGTCGACATGAAAGGCGCCATCGCCTGCAAGGTGGCGGCGACGCTCGATTATCTCGCGGCCAGCGGCGGTAATCTCAAAGGCTCGCTCTCGTTCCTAATCACCGGCGATGAGGAAGGGATTGCCGTCAACGGCACAGTCAAGCTGCTGCAATGGGCGGCCGAGCGCGGCGAGAAATTCGATCATTGCATCCTCGGGGAGCCGACCAATCCGCAGGTGCTCGGCGAGGCGATCAAGATCGGCCGCCGTGGCTCGCAGAACGGTTCGTTGATCGTCGCCGGCACGCAGGGACACGTCGCCTATCCCGCGCTTGCCGACAATCCGATCCGCGGATTGACCGGGATCATGAGCGCGTTGATGGCTGAGCCGCTCGACCGCGGCTCGCAGCACTTCGATGCGTCTAATCTCGAGTTCACCTCGGTCGACGTCGGCAATACGATTGTAAACCTCATCCCGGGCGAGGCACGCGCGCGGTTCAACATTCGCTACAATGATTGCCACAGCCGCGACGTGCTCAGGGCGCTGGTCGAGCGGCGCGCCGCCGCGGCGGCGGGAGACGCGCGCTGGCGGATCGACTGGGACCCGTCGAACGCCGACGTCTTCCTCACCGCGCCAGGGCCGTTTGTCGACACCGTATGCACGGCGATCGCCGCGGTCACCGACCGCCGGCCGGCCCTATCGACGTCGGGCGGCACGTCCGACGCGCGTTTCATCAAGGACTATTGCCCGGTGGTCGAATTTGGCCTGCTCAGCCAGACTATGCACAAGGTGGACGAGCGGGTCGCAGTGACCGATCTCGAAAAATTGACCGCCATCTACCGGCGTATCCTCAACGCCTACTACGCCGTTTGACGTATATTGTTCTGACGATCCGCTCACTTCAATGCGAGATCGTGAACGAACTGGCGGGAGGTGCGTTGTTGGTCGGCTAGGAGCGGGATTGTTGTGCGCTGGCACGTTGGGGAAGGCCATGATCCTCACCGCTGACGAGGTAGTACGGTCACTCAAGGGCTCCTTTCGCCTGCTACGGCGCGAGCACGACGGGTTTCGCGCCTTCGACACGAGTTTCGAAGGGTTTTGGCGCTCCTTCGCCGCCATGATCCTCACGCTCCCCGCCTTCATCGTGCTGCTGGCCGAACGACGGCTCGAGGCCGGTCTTGTATTGGCCGATTCCGGCCTGTTCGATGACACGGCGCTGGTGGCCCGTGAGGCGCTTGTCTTCGTGGTGCCCTGGATCGCGTTTCCGCTGGTCATGATCGGCTTCGTCCGGATCATGCATCTCGAGCAGCGCTATGTCGGCTACATCGTCGCCTACAACTGGTCGGGCGTGATCGCCTCCGTCGTCTTTGCCGGGCCGGCGATGCTGCACGTCCTCGGTCTGGCCACCGCGGCCCACGCGATCTTCTATACCTTCGCGTCTTGCATCATTCTTGTGCAGTACCGCTGGTTCCTGGCGCGTGCCGCGCTCGGCGTGAGCGGGGGCCTTGCCGCCGCAATCGTGGCCATCGACATCACGGTCGATCTTGGCGTGACGTCGGCGCTGCGTTTGCTGGTCGCGTGATTCCTCCTCGCTGAACGCAACAGCGGCCACGCCGGCCTTACTGGCTCAGTTTGATGCCGGCCTTGTTTGCAAGGTCGAGCCATTTGGCCACGTCGGCATTGACGAAGGCGGTGAACGCGTCCGGCGCATTGGGCTCGGGCTCGGCGCCTTGCTCGGCAAGCCGCTGCTTTGCCTCGGAGCTCGACAGGACCTGCTTTACGTCGGCGCTGATCTTGTCGACCACATTGCGCGGCGTGGCGCCGGGTGCGAACAGTCCGAACCAGCCGAGCGACGAATAGCCGGCGAGCCCGGTCTCGGCGATGGTCGGGAAATCGGGAAACAACGCCGAGCGTGCCGATCCGGTGGTACCGATCACTCGTAACGTGCCGGCGGAAATGTGCGGCGTCACGGTCAGGGCCGGCGAGAACATCATGTCGATGCGGCTGCCAAGCAGGTCAGCCACCGCCGGTCCAGTGCCGCGATAGGGCACGTGCAGCACATCGACGCCGGCCATCTGAATGAACAAGGCGCCGGAGAGGTGCGAGGCCGATCCAACGCCGGACGAGCCGAACGTCAGCTTGCCGCGATTGCTCCTGGCGTGTGCGATCAGGTCGGCCGCGGTGCGTACGGGCAGCGACGGGTTGATGACGAGAATGTAGGGCGGTGCGGCGACGAGCGACACCGGCGCAAGCTCGCGGGTGACGTCGAAGCGTTCGGCGCCGGCGCGGCTCGCCGCCAACGTCAGGATGGCGCCGGTCGAGGCCATCAGCAGGGTGTGGCCGTCGGGCGTGGACGAGGCGGCCTGGCGCGTGCCGATCAATCCAGCGGCGCCCGGCCGATTGTCAAGGATGACGCTCTGGCCCCACGACGTCTGCAGTCCGGCGCTGAGCAGCCGGCCGAGCACGTCGGTCCCGCCGCCCGGCGGGAACGGGACGATGATGCGAACGAGACCCGCTGGGAAGGTTTGCGCGTGCGCCGGCTGGACGACAGTCCGGATGCCGAACGCGGGTGCGAGGACCGCCGGCGCAAGCGAACCGAGCAGACCACGTCGTGAGATCATGTGTTCTTCCTTTCGCCGGGCGGCGCGCTAATAATCCACGCGCATCAGGTAAAGCCCTTCCGGCGGTGCCACCGGGCCGCACGCCGTGCGGTCGCGCGCGGCGAGCGCTGTCGCGAGATCGTTCGCGCTCCACTTGCCTTCGCCGACGAATACGAGCGAGCCCACCATTGAACGGACCTGATGATGGAGGAATGACCGTGCCACGGCGCGGATCGCGATGTCGTCGCCATCGCGCGTGACGTCGAGGCGGTCGAGGGTCTTGATCGGTGACTTGGCCTGGCATTCGACCGCGCGAAATGTCGTGAAGTCGTGCCGGCCGATGAGGCCTTGCGCGGCCGCGTGCATCGCCGTGGCATCAAGTGGTCGCGGCACGCGCCAGGCCCGGTTGCGCGAGAGCGCCAGATCCGGCCGGCGATTGGCGATGCGATAGAGATAGTGGCGGCGGATGGCCGAAAAACGCGCCTCGAACGTCGCCGGGACGAGGACGACCGAAAGAACGGCGACCGGATGCGGACGCAGATGCGCGTTGATGGCGTCGCGCACCGTATCGGTATCCCAGTCTTTGGCAAGGTCGACGTGGGCCACTTGGCCGAGGGCGTGCACGCCAGCGTCGGTGCGGCCGGCGCCCTGCACTGTCACCATCTCGCCACTAAACTTGACTATCGCTTCGGTCAGTACGCCCTGTATGGTTGCGGCACTGTCCTGCACCTGCCAGCCCACGAAGGGGGTGCCATCGTATTCGACCACGAGCTTGTAGCGAGGCAAGGTTAATTCACCTCATACTGGCCGGCGCCGTCTATTGATCCAGTGGTCTGACCCCAGCATTTGGGTTCCAAATGTTGGGACAAAGGCAGCCCACGAGCACATTGAAGTCGTGGGGCGACCTGCCCAAACAGATGGCGACCACCTGCTTGGGTCGCACCACGAGGAGTGACACGTCGGAGGATTACCATGAAGCGTGAATTCAGGCGCCAGATCGTCGAGTTGCTCGACGAGCATCGCATTATGACGATCGCGACCAGTCGCGATGACGGGTGGCCGCAGGCGACGGTGGTCGGGTACGCCAATGACGGGCTGGTAATCTATTGTTTTATCGATCGTAACAGCCAGAAATACGCCAACATCGCCCGCGATCCGCGCGTGTCCCTCGCCATCGCCAAGGACTATCCGCAGCCGTTGCAGATCAAGGGCCTGTCGATGGCCGGGCATGCGCTGGTGGTCGAGGATGGCGGCGAGATCGACCATGTCCGCGAGCTGCTGCTGCATCGCTATCCCGAATACAAGGTGATGCCGCGGCCCGATCCCGCCGCGGTGCCAATGGTGCGCATCACGCCGGACGTCGTCTCCATTCTCGATTATTCCAAAGGCTTCGGCCACACCGATCTGGTGCGGGTCAGCGAATACGATCTCGCCGAATTCGTCGAATCCCAGCGCCATCATTGGGCCGGCCAGCACGTAGCCTAAACGAGCGGTGGCCGTCATATCAGCCGGGTGCCGGCGGCAACCGGCGTGCCGCGCAGGAACTCATCGGCCTTCATCGGGTGCTTGCCCGCGCGCTGCAATTCGAGGATGCGCACCGCGCCCTCGCCGCAGGCAATCGTCAGCTGGTCATCGAGCGCGGTGCCGTGCCTGGCCGAACCCCTGCCCTTGGTGGTGCGCAGCACCTTGGCCCGCAGCGGGCGGCCGTCGGCGGCGATCTCGCACCAGGCGCCCGGGAACGGCGACAAACCGCGACAATGGTCGTGCACGGCCTGCCATGACTTGCTCCAGTCTATCCGGGTCTCGCTGTTGTCGATCTTGGCGGCATAGGTGGCGCCGGCCGTGGGTTGCGGCGTCAGGACCAAGGCGCCCTTCTCAAGCGCGGCGAGCGCACGCGCCATGAGGTCGCCACCGAGCGGGGCGAGCCGGTCGTGCAACGCGCCGGCCGTCATGTCGGGACCGATTGCAACGCGTTCGGCCATGGCGACCGGCCCGGTGTCGAGCCCCTCGTCCATGCGCATGACCACGACGCCGCTCTCGGTGTCACCGGCCATGACGGCGCGGTTGATCGGGGCGGCGCCGCGCCAGCGCGGCAGCAGCGACGCGTGCAGATTGAAACAGCCGAGCGGCACGACGTCGAGGATCGGCCGGGGCAGGATCATGCCGTAGGCGACGACAACGGCGGCATCGGCGCCGTGGGCGCGGAAAATCTCTTCGGCTTCCGTGGTTTTCAGCGTCGCCGGCGTCAGCACAGTCAGGCCGAAGCGGCGCGCCTCGCGCTCGATCGGGGAGGGGGTGTGCGCCATGCCGCGGCCCGCCGGCTTGGCCGCGCGGGTGTAGACTGCCGCGACCTCGTGGCCGCTGCCGACGATGTCGACCAGGGTCGGGACCGCGAAGTCGGGCGTACCCATGAAGACGAGGCGGAGGGGCATGTGTTGCGCCAGGGGTGCTAGCGAGCGACAATCGCTTCGAACGCATTGACCACATCGCGCCCGAGGTCGGCGAAGCCGTTGGCATCGCGCGTGGCGTCGTGCGCCAAGACGATCGCCGGGATCAGTGCGTCCATCTGCTCGATTCGGCGCCCCATGCGCCCACGCTTGGCGACAACATGTCCGTACTCCGCTGCGGCAGCGGCGTCGAGTAGAAGGATGCGGCCGCGGCAAAGATTGCTTTCAATGCCGCGATATTTGCGCGCAACCGGTTGCTCCGTCTACACCCCCCTCGATCGCGTTCAGGGGCAGGCTTTTTGCGGAAAATGCCCTCGCTCGGAGCAGCGCGCCGGCTATTCGGCCGCCCGTTTCGCTGCCTTGGCAAACTTCTTGATGATGCGGTCGCGCTTGAGCTTGGAAATGTGATCGACGAACAGGATGCCGTTGACGTGGTCGACCTCGTGCTGGATGCAGGTCGCAAACAGCCCTTCGGCCTCGACCTCGTGCGGCTTGCCGTCACGATCGAGATATTTGAACCGCACCGCGGCCGGGCGCTCGACGTCCTCGTGGATATCGGGGATCGACAGGCAGCCTTCTTCGTAGACTGAGAGTTCGTCCGACGACCATACGATCTCCGGATTGATGAAGACCTGGGGGTTCTTCGGTTCCTCCTTCTTGGCGAGGTCCACGGTGACGACGCGCTTGGGAACCCCGACCTGGATGGCGGCAAGCCCGATGCCGGGTGCCTCGTACATGGTCTCAAACATGTCCTCGATCAGCGTCTTGATCTCGCCGGTGATCCTGCTCACCGGCTGGGAGACGAGCCGCAGCCGCTTGTCGGGTAGGATGATAATGTCGCGCCGTGCCATGGCCGCGATGTAAGCCGTTTATTTTGCCTAATCAATGCGATCGGAGAGTGGACAAAGGTTCGCCTTTCGTTCCATTGCCGCGCCGAATCGGGCTACAAAGGGGGATGACCGGACATGCCGTCATCATCCTGCTGGGACTCGTCCTCGTGCTGGCCGCAGCCGCGACCGGCCTCACGGTCGTCGTCCTGCGCCGCCCGCAGACCGGCGAGATCGACCGGCAGATCGCCGAACTGATGCGCCTGCAGGTCGATGCGGCCGGGCGCATGCAGGCAATGAGCGACAACCTCGCCGGCCGCCAGGGCGAACTCGCGCGGCTGGTCAACGAGCGGCTCGATTCCGTATCGCACGGGCTGGGCCAGTCAATGCAGACCAATACCCAGCACACTGTCGAACGCCTGCAGAATCTCCACGAGCGCCTCGCCGTCATCGACAGCGCGCAAAAAAACCTCGCCGAACTGTCCTCGCACGTGACGTCACTGCGCGACGTGCTCGCCAACAAGCAGTCGCGCGGGGCCTTCGGCCAGGGCCGCATGGAGGCGATCGTCCGGGACGGGATGCCGCGAGGCGCCTACGAATTCCAGTACACGCTGGTCAACGGGAAACGCCCGGATTGTGTGGTGTTCCTCCCCGACCGGCGTCCGCTGGTGATCGACGCCAAGTTCCCGCTCGAGGCCGTCACGGCGCTGCGCGCGGCCAATTCCGAGGACGAGCGCAAGCAGGCTGCCCAGCGCGTGCGGCAGGACGTCCTCAAGCACGTCACTGACATCGCCGACAAATATCTGATCCCGGGCGAGACGCAGGATCTCGCCTTAATGTTCGTGCCGTCCGAGTCGGTCTATGCCGACCTGTATGACGGATTCGACGATGTCGTGCAGAAGGCCTATCGCGCCCGGGTGGTTATCGTCTCGCCCTCGCTGCTGATGCTGGCGATCCAGGTCATGCAGCAGATCCTCAAGGACGCGCGTGTGCGCGAGGCGGCCGATCATATTCGGACCGAAGTCGGCCGCATGATGGACGACCTCGGCCGGCTGCGCGAGCGGGTGTTCAAACTGCAGCAGCATTTTGGCCAGGCCAACGAGGACGTGCGGCAGATCCTGATCTCCGCCGACAAGGTGGAAAAGCACGCGACTCGCATCAACGAACTCGAGTTCGAAGGCGACGAGGCTCAGCGCGACACCGGCGTGGTCATCCAGGCCGCCGTCGGCCGCCGGCTGGAGGCCGGGGAATAGGCCTGAGAGGGTTTGCGTTGACCTTCGCACTCGCAGCATTGGTCAGCGAAAGTGTGCAGCGTTAATTGGCGCAAAATTTGCTTCGACTGGATTTGCCTGTGAGTGTGAACCGCGTTTACGACGCTTCTCTAAGGGGAACCGACGTGGAGTTCGATGTGGGGCTGCTGGTCCTGCCGGCGGTATTGGCGCTGGGGGCGCCGAACGACCCGGCTCCCTACGAGAAGGGACTGTTCTGCGAGACGGTGGAACTGGTCGAGGCCGTGGTGGTGGTCGCTGATCGCGGCGGCGACCCACGCCGGGCGGTCGAGGATATCAACCGGAAGTCGCGCCGCCGATCGTGCATCTACTCCATGACCTCGGAGATCCGGGCGCGGACCGTCAAGTTTGAAAAGAACATCGCCGCCAATCACTCAATCTATTCGATTTATCAGGTCGAGGTGACGACGCTCGGCTATCAGAAGACCGAAGCCGGCGATCTCGACTGGACGCTATCGCAGCCGCTGATCATGTATACGCTGCGCGACGTGCGGCCCGATCACCAGCACGATCACTGATCGCCGGCCGGGCCCATATTCGCTTTGCCGGCGAGATCGGGCTAACGTCCCGGTCCGCCGCGGCTGACCGCGCCGCGCAATCAGAGGGCCAATGACGACATCGCAAGCCGACGCGCCCGCAAAACGGCGGTTCGCCGACACGCTCACGCTCTATCTCAAGCCACGCGTGCTCGTCGTAATGTTTCTCGGCTTTTCGGCGGGCTTGCCGTTGGCGCTGTCAGGCTCGACGCTGCTGGTGTGGATGAGCGAAGCCGGCGTCGACCTGCGCACCATCGGCTTGTTCGCCTTCGTCGGCACGCCGTACACGATCAAGTTTCTGTGGGCGCCGCTGGTCGACGCGCTCGATGTGCCGATCCTGTCGCGCCTGTTGGGCCGCCGGCGCGGCTGGCTGGTGTTCTCGCAACTCGTGCTGATCGCTGCGATCATGCTGCTCGGCCTGTGCAATCCGTTCGCGGTATCGCCGGTCGTGGTGGCGTGCGGGGCGCTGTTGGTCGCGATGGCGTCGGCCACGCAAGATATCGTCATCGATGCCTTGCGGGTCGAAAGTCTTCCCGAGGAAGAGCAGGCCGCCGGCATGGCCTCCTACGTCGCGGCCTACCGCGTCGGCATGCTGATCTCGACCGCCGGCGCGCTCTACATCGTCACCGGGTTCGAACACGGGCTCGGCTTCGACCGCCAATCGGCATGGACGGCGAGCTATGTCGTGATGTCGGGGCTTGTCATCGTCGGCGTGCTCACCACGCTCTACGCGACCGAGCCGCGGAAATCGGCCGACGTGATCGCTGCGCGTGCCGGAAAAAACCCGCTCGCCCGGGCGGTCGAAGCGGCGGTCAGCGCCTTCGCCGACTTTCTGACGCGCGACGTGGCGATCGTCGTTCTCGTCTTCGTCGTGCTGTTCAAGTTCACTGACGCGCTGGCAGGCGTGATGACGGCGCCTTTCGTCATCGACATCGGCTTTTCGCGGAATGAATACGCGACCATCATCAAGGGCGTCGGTTTCGCTGCCACATTGATCGGCGGATTCGCCGGCGGCTTCGTGGCGCGCGCCTATCCGCTCGCGACCAGCCTGTGGATCGGCGGCATCCTACAGGCGCTCGCCAACCTGGCATTCTCGTGGCAGGCCGTCGTGGGGCGCGACATCGGCGTGCTGACTTTCGCCATCACGGTCGAGAACTTCACCAGCGCCATCGGCACCGTGATCTTCGTCGCGTATCTGTCCGCGCTGTGCAACAATCCGCTCCACACCGCAACGCAGTACGCCTTGCTTACCGCGCTTGCCGCCGTTGGACGCACCTATCTGTCGGCCGGCGCCGGGTACGTCGCCGCCGCGACAGGATGGGCGTGGTTCTTCGTGATCTGTGCCGTGGCGGCGTTTCCGAGCCTCGTGCTGCTTGCCTGGCTGCAACGCCGCGGGCATTTCGAGAAGCTCGGTCCAAGAGCATGACCGGCGCGCGGCGAAAAAGTCCGCAACTTTTCGGGATCATGCCTCCGTCAGAACGGCGTCCTTTGCCTCATCGCCGCCGACAGCGTGCCCTCGTCGAGATAGTCGAGCTCGCCGCCGACCGGTACGCCATGCGCCAGCCGGGTCACCGACACGCCAGCATCCTGCAGCAGGTCGGTGACGTAGTGCGCGGTGGTCTGACCGTCGACTGTGGCATTGAGTGCTAGCACGATTTCCTTCACCGCGGCGTCGTGCGCGCGTGTCACCAGCGCGTCGATCGTAAGATCGTGCGGGCCGACGCCGTCGAGCGGCGACAGCGTTCCGCCCAGCACGTGGTAGCGGGCGTTGAGCGCGTGCGCCCGTTCGAGCGCCCACAGGTCGGCGACGTCGGCGACCACCACGATCACCGAGGGATCGCGCCGCGGATCGGCGCATACCGTACACGGATTTTGCGTGTCGATGTTGCCGCAGGTCCTGCAGATCTCGATCTTGTCGAGAGCGGTCTGCAGCGCGGCCTGCAGCGGCGCCATCAGCATTTCGCGTTTCTTGATCAGATGAAGGGCCGCCCGCCGCGCCGAGCGCGGTCCGAGCCCCGGCAGGCGCGCGAGCAGCTGGATCAGGCGCTCGATCTCGGGTCCGGCGATGGCGACGGGCATTTGTGATGGCAGCGCGATCAGAACAGCTTGAGCCCGGGCGGCAAGGGCAGCCCGCCAGTCAGATTCTTCATCTTTTCCTGCAGCAGCGCTTCCGCCTTGCGCCGGGCATCGGCATGGGCGGCGACGAGGAGATCCTCGACGATCCCCCGCTCCGAGACTTTCATCAGCGAGTCGTCGATATGCGCGTTCTTCAACTCACCCTTGGCGGTCAGTTTCACCGTCACCAGGCCGCCGCCGGCGACGCCCTCGACGTCGATCAGGTCGAGCTCGGCCTGCATGGCCTCCATCTTCGATTTCAGCTCGGTGGCCTGCTTCATCAGGCCGAGGAAATCCGCCATGGTCTACCTACCTTCGTTTCCATCCCCGGCCGCAATACGGCTCATACATCGTTGTCCGCGCCGTGCGGCCGCTCGTATGTGCCGAACGCCGGCGTGTCGTCGTCGACGAACTCGGGCGGCGCGTCCTCGGCGGACGGCAGGCCGGGCGCCGTCGCGTCCCCCGCCGCGCGCACGGCGACGATCTGCGCACCGGGAAAACGGGCGAGCACGGCCTGCACCAGCGGATCACCTTGCACGCCGCGTTCGAGCGCGGTGCGGCGCGCGTCATTCTGCGATTTGACCGTCGGCTGCCCTGCTTCCGCCGAGACCACCACCATCCAGCGCCGACCGGTCCAGTCGCTGAGCTTGCGAGCGAGGTCGTTGACCAGCGTCTTGGAGGCATTCGGCTCGAGCGCGATCTCGAGCTTGCCGTCCTCGTAACGCACCAGACGGACGTCGCGCTCGAGCGCGGCCTTGATCTGCAGATCGCGCTTGTCCGCAGCGAGCGCGATCAAGTCCTCGAAGTGGGGGACGGCGAGCGCAGGTGACGCGCCGAGCGCCGGATCGGTGCTGTGCGCCACGCGTTCGCGCGCAGGCGAGGGGGTCGGGGCAAGCGCCGCGCGTGGGGTGCCGCGCGGAGTATCGAGCCGCGGCGCCGACGGCGCTGTCGCCTTGGGCATGGCGGTGACGCCGCCATTGCCCTGCGGCCGCGCCGGCGTTCCCGCGGGGTCCTCCGACAGCGACCGGATGACCTCGTCGGGGGTCGGCAGGTCGGCGGCATAAGCGATGCGGACCAGCACCATCTCGGCTGCCGCGATCGGCTTGCCGGCGGTCTGCACCTCGGCAAGGCCCTTCAACAGCATCTGCCAGGTGCGCGAAAGCACACGCATTGACAATTGCGCGGCAAATGCCCGCCCCCGCGTCCGCTCCGCCTCGGCCAGCGAGCGGTCGTCGGCGACAGAGGGCACGATCTTCACGCGGGTCACAAAGTGGGTGAATTCGGCGAGGTCGGCGAGCGCGACGGCGGGATCGGCGCCGGAATCATATTGGTCGCGCAGTTCCTTGAGCGCCGCAGCGATGTCGCCGCGCATCAATGCTTCGAACAGATCGATGATGCGCGTGCGGTCGGCGAGGCCGAGCATCTGCCGCACGTCCTGCGCGCGCACCGCGCCGGCGGCATGCGCAATCGCCTGGTCGAGCAGCGACAGCGCGTCGCGCACCGAGCCTTCCGCCGCGCGCGCGATCAGTGCGAGCGCCTCCGGCTCGATCGCGATGCCTTCCTTGCCGGCGATGCCCTCGAGACGGGTCACCAGGACGTTGGCGTCGACGCGGCGCAGATCGAACCGCTGGCAGCGCGACAGCACGGTGACCGGCACCTTGCGGATCTCGGTGGTCGCAAACACGAACTTGGCGTGCGGCGGCGGCTCTTCCAACGTCTTGAGCAGGGCGTTGAACGCCGCGCTCGAGAGCATGTGCACCTCGTCGAGGATATAGACCTTGTAGCGCGCCGAGACCGGCGAATAGCGCACGGCGTCGTTGATCTGGCGGATGTCGTCGACGCTGTTGTGGGAGGCGGCGTCCATTTCCAGGACATCGACATGGCGGCTCTCCATGATCGCCTGGCAATTCACCCCGAACACCGGCATGTGGATGGTCGGGCCGGCGACCGAGCCGTCGGGCAGCTCGTAATTGAGCGCGCGGGCGAGAATGCGCGCGGTCGTCGTCTTTCCGACCCCGCGCACGCCGGTGAGGATCCAGGCCTGCGGAATGCGCCCGGTCTCGAATGCATTCGAGATCGTGCGCACCATGGCCTCCTGGCCGATCAGGTCGCCGAACGTGGCCGGCCGATACTTGCGCGCGAGCACGCGATAGGCCGCGCCCGGCGCTGGCTGCGGCGGGGTTCCGAGGTCGAAGCCGGGCTCGGAGCGGTCGGGGGTTTCGGCGTCGTTCATCGTGTCTTCGGCCGCCGTACGTGTTCAGGTGCCCGCCATGTCCATCATGCAGCACGATCCCTCATGCAGCATGTCGTGTGCAGCACGTCTTGTGCAACACATCTAAGATGAAAGTGGGAGGCTGACGAGCGACCCGAACCGGAGCTCGTTAGGGCTGCTTCCTTCCGGACCTGACCCGGTTGGCGAGTGGCTCGTCCACCGCCAACCTCCCGGCTTTATATCGGCAGAACGGGTCGGGAATGCAAGCGGCGGACGGGCCTCCGTGCTAGCTTTCCTCCGGAAAGCGATGGGCCGGACCATGGAGATGAACGTCGAGCCGCCGTTGCATTGGATGCTGCATCCGCGGCTCGAAAAGGACGCCGTTGCGGTGGGCGACCTGCTGCTGTCGCGCATCCTGATCATGAACGACGCTAATTTCCCCTGGCTGCTGCTGGTTCCGCGTTGCGTCGGTGCGATCGAGATCATCGACCTCGCCGAGCACGAGCGGATGTCGTTGATGGCCGAGATCGCGCAGGTCGCCGCCGCGCTCAAGATGCTGACCGCCTGCGACAAGCTCAACATTGCCACGATCGGCAACGTGGTGCCGCAGCTCCATGTGCACATCATCGCACGTCGGCGCGGCGATCCCGCGTGGCCGAAGCCGGTGTGGGGCCAGGTGGCGCCGCTCGACTACGATCCGCGCGCACTCGACCATTTCGTCGAGACACTGCGCGACCGGCTGTGGCTTGATTGAGCGTTGCACGCTCGCGGGCGCCGTGCGATTTTCCGCGCCCTGCCGGAGTTCCTGATGTCGCAGCGCGGTATTGATTCCGATCGTCGCGCCGAGTTTGGGCCGAAACCCGCGCTCGGTTATACGCCGAGCCCGCTCGAACGCGCCGCCGACCGACGCGGCGACCAGGCGGCGCTCATCGCCTTCATGGCCGCGAGCGACGCCGGCGCCTATGTCGTCGGCGGCGAGCTGATCGTGGCGCAGAAGCGCGCGGGCGGCCACGATCCGCTGTTCGGCGTCAAGGACGCGCAGGCGCTCGGCGCCCTGCGTGAGACCGTCTTCCTCGGCCTGGCCGACGGGGCGCCGCGGTTCGGCATCGGCATCGATCCGGAGGCGGCGGTGGCGTTGAAGGCCCGCGACGACCTCTTCATCTCGGACCTGCGCTCCATCGCCATCCGCGGCGCGGTGGCGCCCGAGCACCTGCCGCCGATCGCCGAGGCCAAGGCAATCCTGACATGGCACGCGCGGCATCGCTTCTGTGCCGTTTGTGGTACGGCGACGCAACTCGTGGACGGCGGCTGGCGGCGCGATTGTCCGTCCTGCAAGACCAGCCATTTCCCGCGCACCGACCCGGTGGTGATCATGCTCGCCATTCATGGTGGTTGTTGCCTGCTCGGCCGGCAATCCCGCTTTGCGCCGAACATGTGGTCGTGCCTCGCCGGATTCGTCGAGCCGGGCGAGTCGTTCGAGGACGCGGTTCGCCGCGAGACGCGCGAGGAAGCGGGCGTGACATGCGGCCGCGTCGTCTATTTCGCGTCGCAACCGTGGCCGTTCCCGATGTCGCTGATGATCGGCTGCCATGCCCAAGCATTGACGACCGAGTTGACGATCGACCATGTTGAGCTCGAGAATGCGCGCTGGTTCGACCGCGAGGAAGCGGCGTTGATGTTGCGGCGGAGTCATCCCGACGGCCTGGAAACGCCGCCGCCCGTTGCGATTGCCCACCACATTATCCGCGCGTGGGCCGAGGAAGGCGATGGCGTCCTCGGTTGAGCGCACGACACGACGGCCGGTGATCCTGTGCACGGGCATTGCAGTGCTCGACGAGGTCTTTCGCGTCGAGCGCTTCCCGAGCGCCGATATGAAGGCGATGGCAAGCGAATTCGCCATCGTCGGCGGCGGCTGCGCCGCCAACGCGGCGGTGACCATCGCCCGCCTCGGCGTCACGGCGGGTTTTGCCGGCCCGCTCGGCGGGCCGGCCGGCCAGGAGCCGACTGGTGACCGCATTCTCGCCGGTCTCATCGCCGAAGGCGTCGACTGCGGCGGCTGCGTGCGTGTCGCTGGCGCCGCGTCCGGCCTTTCCGCGATCATGGTCGATGCCGTCGGCCGGCGCACCATCGTGAGCTATGGCGACGAGCAGCTCGCGCTCGTGCGTCCAGCCAATGCCGTCGGTCTTGCCGCTGCAGCGGATGCGTTGCTGGCGGACAATCGTTTTCCCGAATTCTCACTGCCGATCTGCCGGGCGGCGCGGGCGCGCGGCATTCCGGTGGTGGTCGATGCCGACATGCCGACCGACGTGGCCGATCCGATGTTCGCCGTCGCGTCCCATATCATCTTCTCCGCCGAATGCCTGCGCGCCGTCGGCGCGACCGATGATCTTGCCGCCGGCCTGGCGCGGGTGAGCCGGCACACGGCGTCATTCCTGTCGGTCACCGAGGGTGCCAACGGGGTGTATTGGCGCGAGGGCGGCGTGACCCGGCACATGCCGGCGTTTGTCGTTGACACCGTCGACACGCTCGCGGCCGGCGACG
>Ga0307472_100000354_pt1 | contig 15427 bp, 15 predicted proteins | sample atmos_gasesAM5C__2_FD_204582 | JGI IMG/M metagenome (GOLD analysis project Ga0307472, IMG submission 204582) | Hardwood forest soil microbial communities from Morgan-Monroe State Forest, Indiana, United States - atmos_gasesAM5C_05 | ecosystem: Environmental > Terrestrial > Soil > Temperate...
GTTCGCTTCTGGTGGTGCTGCTGTCGCTCGCCATGCTGATGATCATTGTATGGACGCTGGTGGACCGTGTTGACCAGTTCGGCCGCGATTGGCCCAGGTATCGTGCGCCGCTCCGTGCGGCAGCAAACGCTGTATCGAAGAAATTGGAGTCGTTCGAGGCGCATGTTTCGGAGATTGAGCCCGGTGGAGATCGCGCGGGTCAGCGGATTGTCGAGGTTGCGGAATCACATCCCGTCCGCAATGCGCTTCTCTCCCGGTTGAACTCGCTCTATGCGTTCATCCTCGCCGCGACCTTTGTCCCCTTCCTGCTTTTCTTCATGCTGGCCGCAAAGAGGCAAGTGTGGCATGCCACCATGCAACTGTTTCCCGCCACGGAGCGCACCGGGGTGAAGCAGACACTGCAAGACATCAGCCTGGTGCTGCGCAGCTACGTGATCGGCACGGCGCTTGTCGGCTTGATACTTGTTCTCGCGAGCTGGATGTTCTTCATGGTCATGGGGCTGGAATTTCCATTTCTCACCGCGCTGCTCTCCGGCACCTTCAACTTGATCCCGTATCTCGGAGTAGTTCTCTCCTGGCTCCCGCCGCTGTTGATCGGCCTGAAGCAATTTCACCAAGCCGGGCCGTTCATCGTCATCTTCACGGTGCTTACGCTGCTTCATCTGCTGGCCGCGAACCTGCTTGTGCCGGCGCTAGTGGGGTGGCGCGTACGGCTGAACGCGCTGGCGCTGACGCTTTCACTGCTTTTCTGGGGTTGGCTGTGGGGCGGGATGGGACTGGTTCTCGCGATTCCGATCACAGCGGTGATCAAGGTGATTTGCGACCACGTCGAGAGCATGCAGCCAGTGGGCCGCTGGATGAGCGGCTAGCAACTCTGGAATGGCTTGATCAAATCAGCCGGTGAAAGCGCGCCACCGCTTCTGCCAATAGCTGGGTGCTCTTCGCTTCTTGAAACATTCGAATCGCCGCGATTCCCGCCGCACCCGCGCGAATGCATTCCGGAGCATTCTCCTCGTTCACGCCGCCGATTGCGATCACGGGAATCCGCACCCCGCCACAAACTTCCTTGAGCCGCGCAATCCCTTGCGGCGCGCCATGGGATCTCTTAGAAGGGGTGTCGTAAATCGGGCCGAAGAGAGCGTAATCCGCGCCCGCGCTCTCCGTCTCACGCGTTTCTTGCACGTTGTGACAGGAGACGCCGATCCGGAAACTGGCCGGGGCGTTTCCCGCGCGACACCAGCGAACCACCTCGCGCGCCGGCGCCGACTCACCGCCCAGATGTACGCCTGCGGCGCCCGCCGCCAGCGCAACGTCTAGCCGGTCGTTGACAATCACCAGCGCTTTGCCTGCACTCGATCGTACAATCCTGACTGACTCCTGCGCCAGTGCCAGCAACTCACGAGCGGGCAGATCCTTCTCGCGGATCTGGATCCAATCCACTTCTGCCTGCACGGCCACCCGAATTTTCTCGAGCAAGCTCGGGACGGGCGCAGCCGTGCCCAGCGATTTTCGGTCAGTGACGTAGCAGACGATCGGCTTATCAGGTGCGGCTGGCAACGGCGGAAGTCCGGCGGCGAAACGCCTCGAGTGCCAGGAAGACATTCATGACACCCAGCCCCGAGATCGCGCCGCGAAGATAGGGATTTTTTACGAATAGTCCCAGCGATGGATATTGGTAGAGAAAATAATTGACGTCCCAGATTTCAGACCATGGCACGAGGATCAGCACCAGTCCCAACTCGAGCCAGATTAGGAGAATGACAACCCTCAGAAGGCGGATGAACATGAGCTATGGATTATGGGAGATTCTCGTCGGAGTGGCAACTGCTAGTCCCGCTCCGTACTGTTTCGGTTGCGCTAGTCTGCTTTGTGGAAAAGTTAACCATCGGGAAGAGTGCGGGGAAAGCGACTAGCGCTTCTGTAGCGTTGCGATGCGGTCCGCGACATCACGGTAATCAATATTGATCGCATAGACCTGGCGGAAGCTGTCGAGCGCGGCTTTTTCCTCGCCTGCCTCATCGAGCGCCAATCCCAGGTCGTAGCGAAGCGCCAGTATGGTCTCCTGCTCGAGCCCCGGCACTTCCAGCGCGCGCTGATACCACAGCGCGGCAATTTTCGGCTCGCCTTTGTCCATAAACGAAAGCCCGAGCATGGTCGAGCAGTTCATGGCATAGCGGAAGGGCTTTCCCTTCTGCACCGCCTTGGCCACCTTCTGGAATTCTCCGATGGCTTCGTCGAGCAGTCCCATTTCGCGGTAGGCGATGCCCAGGTTGTAGTGCGTTTCCAGGTCTTCGTCTTCTTCGCCGAGCTCGCCCAGTTCCGAGCGGAACTCCTGGAAAACTTCAGCGAGCTCGTTCAAAGTTTCGGCGGTCGGCGCAGGCACTGAGGATGACCCATTCGAAGAAGGCCCTGCTGCTGCCACGGCCTCGGGCATGGAAGCCGATGCGAGTTCGTCCACCGGCGCTTCCATGTCATCTATTTCAGCCACCAGCTCGCTGATGAAATCTTCTGTCGTAGTGGCGCCGCCTTTTGCCTTCGGCGTGGCAGGCGTCAATTCGAGTTCGAATTCGCCGCTTTCTTCCGCCACCTCAGCAGGATGGGTTTCCTCGACAGCCTCCTCAACAATTTCGATTGTGGGCTCCGCCGCAGCATCTTCGCTCGCGGCCTGAATCTCCACCGGCTCAGGTTCGCGGGCGGACGAAATCTCAGCTTCTGCCTCCGCCATCGCGGGCTCAGGCTTTTCCACGTGCGTAGGCTCGGCGACTTCTGAAACCATCGCCTCCCACTCGTCGGACAGATCCACTTCTTCATTGGCAGCCACCGCATGCGGCGCGGGAGGAATCTCCAGCGGCGCAGCGGCAACTGGCTGTTCCGCTTGATCCAGTGCTGGAGCAGCCATAGGGATTTCAAATTCGACCGGAGCAGCCTCCACGGGAGCCGCGGCAGCAGGAACAGGTGCGTGCGCAACCTCGGATGCGGAAGACCCTGCAGGCGCAGCCTCGACGGACGCTTCCACATGTGGCTGTGGCGCGGCTGCTTCCGCGGGTTTCGCCACCGCAGGCGCGGGCGGCAAATCTTCGGTGGCCAGCCCCGCCGCTTTCTGGTACCGCTGGCGGAGCTCGGCGAAGCGGTCCGCGTTCACCGTATCGTTGCGCTCCCGATGAATCTGCTCGAGTTGCGACGCCAATTCGGCGGTGCGCCGGTCGTTCCCGGCACCCAAGTACATATCGAGAAGCCGCTCGAGCGTCGGTGTGTGCCGCGGCGCGGTCTCCAGCACGTTCTCAAGCAGGTGCGTGGCCTTCTGCGTCAAGCCGTAACTCGAGAACAGATCCACGTCCGTCAGCGCCTGAGCAATGTATTTTTGCGTTTCCTCATCGAGCGATTCCTCAATAATTGCGGGCGGCGCGGGAGGCGTTTCTTCCTCGGCGTGCTCTTCGGCCCTGTCCGCCAGGACCGTCTCGAATTTTTCTACGACTGTTGCTGGGGCAGGTGGAGCTCCCCCGCTCCGCGCACGGAGCCGATTCAGCCGCTCCACCAGCCGCTCGTCGTCCTTATTGTGCTCGACCAAATCCTGCAACAGCTCTTCGGCGCGCGCAAAATTTCCCGCATCGGCGCAGGCATCCGAGAGCTGGATGATCGCCAGCGGCAACTCGTGCGAGTTGCTGGTGTGTCGGCAGAAATCCACCAACTCCTCGAGCGGCGCGATTTGTTTGGGGTCCTTTTGCGTGATGGCGCCCAGGGCCTTCATGAACTTATCCTGCTCACCGGCCTCGACCATGGGATCGCGCAATTCGTGCAGCAGCGCAAGAGCTTCGCCGGCCTGTCCGCCTTCGATCTCTGCCTCGGCCACCCGAAGGAGGGGCGCAAAATGAGCGTGCCCGCGGGCCAGTATTTTTCTGCCGCGATCGGCGGCCTTCTTCAGCTGTCCGGCCTTGAGTTCCAGATCCAACAGCATGTTGGTCACGTCGCCGCCGGCGTTGGCTTCGGGATGGCTCTCGAGAATGGCAACGCACTGTGCATTCTTGCCGCCGTGCGCCAGCGCCTTGGCTTTCAGCAGCGTCGCGCCGGCATTGCTGGAATCAACTTCCAGCGCGCGCTCGATCAGCTTCACTGCCTCGTCCATGTCGCCGCGATCAAACAGCCGCTGTGCGTAGCTCAAGTAGGTCTGGGCCGCTTCTTTCTTCTGGCCCATCACGTGGTACAGCTCCGCCAGCCGCATTTGCACCCGCTGATTGTCGGGCTCGACGTCGAGCAGGCGGTGCAGCACCTCCAGTGCTTTCTGGGATTTGTTGGCTTTCAGATAGGCTTCGGCGATTTGTAGGAACAGCGGCCGCGCCTCGCTCAGCACTCCTTGCTGGACGTACAGGTCGGCCAGGCGCTCGAGCGGCGCCAACTCATTCGGTGCGAGCTTGGCAATTTTTTTGTAGATCGCGATGGCCTTGCTGTTGAAGCCGTCGCTCAAATAAACCTGTGAGAGCCGCTCGAAGTATTCGATGGCGTGCGGCATGTCTCCTTGGCGGGCAAAGAGATCGCCCACGGTCATTAATGTCGCCTGGTCTTTTGCGTCGTTGCGGAGAATTTGCTGATATTCGGCGATGGCCTGAGCGACCTTGCCCTGGTTGAGATATTTCAGCGCGTTTTCCAGTGCTTTGCTTTTATTGAAGGCCATGGATAATTTTCGCCTGCCCCACCCGGCATGCTCAGGGCAGTCTCTTCCAGCCACACAAGTGGCTTAGTGGTGAGGTTAGCACGCGGCAAAAACCACGGTCTATGCGCCGCCGCAGCCGTGGTGCCGAAGGGGATAACAGGGGCCCGTTCGCCCGTGGAGCAGAACGCCGTCAGGGAGGGGTTTACCTTGTGCACGCGTACCCGGTGTGTTGGCAGCCCTCCGCGGCTTGCGCGTTGTTTCTGTTCGGGCTCACTCTGTCGGGAAGCCGCTGAGGGTGCTGGAAAGAATCGCCAAAGGAAGGTCGTTCTGCTTCGCGCCGGTGGACCAGCAACGCGCCTCGCGCACAGGCGCATAGGAAAACCGGTGCAGTGGCGACGGTCCATGCCGCCGCAGCGCCTCCAGATGATCAGGAGTCCCGTAGCCCTTGTTCTGCGCGAGCCCGTATTGCGGATAGAGCTGGTCGTATTCCTCCATCCGTCGGTCGCGCTCCACCTTGGCCAGGATCGAAGCCGCGGCAATTGAGACCGACCGCGCATCGCCATGAATTAGCGCCTTCTGCTCGATGGGCAGATCAATTTCGATGGCATCCAGCAGGAGATAATCCGGGAAGGGGCGAAGTTGAGATACGGCCGCAGACATTGCCTGGCGGCTGGCCTGATAAATGTTCCAGGCATCAATGCGGCTGGCCGCGATTTCCGCCACGGCCCAGGCCAACGCGTGCTCGTGAATTCGTTGGGCCAGCTCCGCGCGCCGCTCCGCAGTCAATTTCTTTGAGTCATCCAGGCCAACGATGCGCCGCCGCGGATTCAGCACCACCGCCGCAGCGACAACCGGCCCAAACAGCGAGCCGCGGCCCGCTTCATCCAGTCCCGCGATGCGCTGCCATCCGTGCTGGCGCGCCTCGCGTTCGTACCGCGCAGAGCAAAGCCGTCCCATCGGCCGCGAATTTTAGCACAGGGCTGTCGCGCTGCATCGCCAACCTGTGGATTCAATTTCGCAAATCACGTTGTAGCGTCGGCTAGCCCTGAGCGGAGCCGAAGAGTGTTCCGCCGGCTCTTTTGATTTTCACTCCGTGGACGAAACCTGGAGGTAACTTCAACATCATCCAAACAAGAAAGCCCGCCCCGATATCTCGGAGCGGGCCAATAAAAAAATCTCGCAGTTACTCGGTGGCTGCACCCGTGGGTGTCTTCTCGAATGTCTCGACGCGCTTGATGCGCGCTGCCTTGCCCTTGCGCGCGCGCAGATAATTCAACTTGGCGCGCCGCACGCGTCCCTGCCGCACCACTTCAATCGTGCTGATCATCGGCGAATGCACCGGGAAAATGCGTTCGACGCCAATTCCAAAGCTCACCCGCCGGACCGTGAACGACTCGCCCAGCAACTCACCGCGCCGGCCCATCACCACGCCCTCAAACGGCTGGATGCGCTCCTTATCTCCCTCGCCTTCCTTCAGCCGCACGTGCACGCGGATGGTATCCCCGGGGCGGAACACAGGGTGATCCTTGCGAAGTTGGGACTGCTGCACCTTGGCGATGATCGGCTTCATGTCTATTTTTCCCGGCAGACCCGCTCAGGTGGGGCCAGCACACAACGCACAATCATTGAGTGTACCGAAATCACCTTATTTTGCCTACCTTAAATTGCATAGGGGGCTCAATTCTCCCCACTAAATCTGGGTATTCCCCCCGGACAGGCTCAGGGCTACAATGCCGCTCACCTAGGAATTGGAGGAACCCGTGCGCGCAGACCGTGTGGAACTTTCGTGGGATCAGGCCAAGTCGAATTGGCTGATTCGGATTATTTCCGGTGAAGAGGTAATTCGCCGCCATTGCAATCTGCGCAAAGACGCAGACGACAAAACGCTTCTCTCGACCGCCCAGCAAGAGGTCCGCGACGAAGGCTACGAAGCCGACCCCGCGCAAGTCACCATTCGCCGCTAGGCGCGCCCGCGGCCAGCCTATGCGGATGGCCCGCATAGACTGACCGCCAATGCAGACGTGCGAAGATCACTGTTTGCCAGCCGGGGCCTGTTTCACGAGCGCAACCTCGATCCTGCGTTCCGAGCGTGCGAGTTCCTTTTCCTGCTGCGACGGAAACACCTCACGGCGTGCCCATCACCGGTCCCGATCTGCGCGAGGAAGTTGCGATTTCCATAGCGGTGAAAGATCAATGCAGAGGACAGCGTTCCGCTCGTCGAGACGGTAGCCGTCGTTGAAACCGGCAGCCGTACGTCTCCGTTGTTGCTGCGAAGTACCTCGATAAATCCAGCCCCCGTTGGGACAGACTCAACACGATAGCTCCCCGCAGGCAGTGTCTTGTTTCCAACTTCGAATGCGAAGGGAACATTCACTTCCAGTGACCGCGACTGCGCCTGGCACTTGTCCACGCGACCCAGGGCCGCATCAACGGATGGGATGGACCTACGAACTGATGGGACGCTTCGAGAAAGCCATCTCAGAGAACCTGGAAGCCATCCGCCTGGATCCGAATGTCGCGCTGATCTACTCAAATCTCACGGAGGATTACACTTCGCTGAACCGGCTTGCGGACGCGAAAGCCACGTACCAACGCGCGATCGATCAACGGCTGGACGGCACGTACCTGCATGCGGACTATTACGTGATTGCATTCCTCGAGGACAACAAGGCGGAGATGCTGCGCCAGGTCGTGCTGGCTAAGGATAAGCCGGGGTCAGAAGACTGGGTGTTCAGCCTACAATCGGACACCCCCGCCTATTCCGGCGAGCTCACGAATGCTCGTCAATTCTCGTTGCGGGCGGTGGATTCCGCCCTGCGCAACGATTTGAAAGAGGTTGCGGCGATCTGGAAGCTGAACGCGGCAATCCGGGAAGTTGAGATCGGAAATGTGAGGGAAGCCCGGCTAGCCGTGGAGGAAGGCCTCAAGCTGGCCAGCACCCGGGATTCGCAAATCCTGGCGGGGTTGGTGCTGGCGCGGGCGCGGGATGATTCACGCGCCGAGGCTATCGCCGGCAGTCTAGAGAGACAATTTCCGCAGAACATGGAGCTGCAGCATTACTGGCTGCCTTCCATCCGCGCGGCCATCCGATTGAATCGACAAAATCCATCCGAAGCGTTGAAAGTTCTCGAGCCCGCCGTGGAGTACGAGTTCGGCTATCCGCGACCTCAACTGGAAGGCGGCTCGCTCATCTACCCGGCTTATTTGCGTGGCCAAGCCTTTCTGCAGCTGCACCAGGGAAAGGAGTCCGCCGCGGAATTTCAGAAATTCATTGACTGGCGCACCGATGTTGCGAATTGTCCCTTCGGCGCTCTGGCGCACCTGTGGCTCGGCCGCGCTCATGCTCTTGAAGGCAATGCGGCTGCGGCACGCCAGTCCTACCAGGAATTCTTCAAATTGTGGAAAGACGCCGACCCGGACATCCCGATTCTGCGCGCGGCAAAAACCGAATTCGCGAAGCTGAAATAGCTCTCGGAGGGCTATGCAGTTCCTTTTCGCGCGCGCTGTTGGAGTTCATCAAGCAGCCTGCGATCCTCGTCGGTCAGCGCGACATCGGCAAGCAGGTCGGGCCGGTTGCGCAGCGTTTTTTCGAGCGCCTTCTTCCGCCGCCAGCGGCGTATCTCCTCGTGGTTCCCGCCCATCAGCACTTCCGGCACGTCCCACTCACGAAATTTTGGCGGCCGGGTGTAGTGCGGGCAATCGAGGATGCCGTGATTCATGGCTCGTGATTCGTGGCTCGTGATTTGTGTTGATCCATTCGGCCGCAGAAGCGCTGCTTGCTGTACCCTTCCAGCTTGCACTTCGGTTTCGCTAAACGACTCATTCACTGCCGAATCTTCATTGCCCAGCGCGCCGGGAATCAACCGCGCCACCGCATCCAGAATCATTGCCGCAGGCAGTTCTCCTCCCGACAGGACGAAATCGCCGATCGAAATCTCATCCGTTGCCAGATGCTCGGCCACGCGCTCGTCCACGCCCTCGTAACGGCCGCACACGAGCACCATCCGCTCGAGCTTCGCAAATCGTCGCGCCGCCTCCTGCCGGAAAAGTTTTCCTGCCGCGGACAGCAGCACGATCGCTGTTCCCGCCGGCCTTCCGGTGGCGCTTCCGCCTCCGAGCAACGATTCCACGGCCTCGAATAGCGGCTCCGGCTTCATCACCATTCCTTCGCCGCCGCCGAACGGGCGGTCGTCCACGGTGCGGTGGCGGTCGCGCGTGAACTCGCGCAGATCGTGAACGTGCGCTTCCACCAGACGCGCCTCGCGCGCCCGCCGCACGAGGCCATAGTCCAGCGGCCCGCCAAAAAATTCCGGAAAAATCGTGATGATGTCGAAACGCATTCTGCCTAATCGTACCGCAATCTGACAATTAGATGAGTATTGTGATCCTGGGTGAGCGGAGCGAGTTGAGGAACCTCTCGAACAAGCCTATTCGTGATTCAATTCGCGGAGGCCTTCGGGGAGCACAACTTCAATCCGGCGCGCGGCGGTGTCCACACCCACGCAAATTTCCTGTGCCAGCGGAATCAATAATTCGCCGCGCGGCGAGTCCACCACCAGCAGCGGCGTTCCACCGGTAAATTGCACTTCGCTCACACGTCCCAGCGCCGCGCCATCTTTTTCGCACACCTCGCAACCGGTCAGATCGCTCACGTAGTAGCTGCCAGAGGGGAGATTCATGCGCTCGCTGAAAGGAATTTGCACTTCCAGGCCGACAAGCTTTTCCGCGGAAGAAATTGAATCCGAGCCTTCGAAATGAAAGATCGCCTGCCCGCCGCGGCTCTGCGAAATCCAGCAGGATCGAATCGCCGCTCGCCGCGGTTCGGCGCGTCCGTCCCACAAAGCAGCCGCTTTTAATCGGGTGAGCCGTTCGGGAAAATCTGTCAGGATTTCAGCGGCCACTTCTCCGCGCCGTCCGTGCGGCCTCAGGATGCGCGCCACAGTGACGCGCTCCGCGTGGGGTGCTCGTGAAGATTGCTGCTTGGTCACTACTCGAGGATTTCCAGCGTGTAGCGTTTTTTCAATTTCATTCCCGCCGCGCCCAGCAGCGTGCGAATGGATTTCGCCGTGCGCCCCTGCCGCCCGATCACCTTTCCCAAATCGTCGGGAGCCACGCGCAATTCGAGCACCGTCACCTGTTCGCCTTCCACTGCGTTCACCAGAACTTGTTCTGGATGATCCACGAGAGCTTTTGCAATCGATTCAACCAGGTCCTTCATTCCGCGCCTCCACGGCTTGCCGAGCTCAGCGGAGAAACTTGCTGGAGCGTGAACAAGAGCTAGGTATCTGACACACCGTGGGATGTGACGTGCTAGGCGGGTTTCTGGTTGCGAATAAAACTGCGAACTGTGTCGCTGGGCTGGGCGCCCTTGCCCATCCAGTATTTCACCCGTTCCTGGTCCAGCACCACCGCCGCAGGCTTCTTCGACGGGTCGTAGGTGCCCACAATCTCGACGAACCGCCCGTTCCGCGGCCGCGTCTTTTCCGTCACCACCACGCGGTAGAACGGGTGCTTCTTCTTCCCAATCCTGGCCAAGCGAATCATTAACACTAGCAATTCCTCCTCATGCGAATCCGACTATTATAGCGGACCCCGCTGCGTTCACCTACCGCAAATCCGAGCGCCCGCGTCAGCCCAACAGCCACAGCGGCAAAGCCGCCTGAGCGCACTGCTCGATCATTTCGCGGTCCCGCGCTGAGAAGGCATTCGCGCGCTCGCTTTCGGCGTCCACCGTTCCCACCACGCGGCCGTCTCCCGGATGGAGCACGGGCACGATCATTTCTGAAAGCGTGCTGCCAAATGCGGTCAGATACCGCGGGTCGTTCCGCACGTCTCCCACGACCACCGCTTTCTTGGTTTCAATCGCCGAGCCCGTCAACCCCTTCGTCACCGGGAACGACGGATATTCAGGCGCGCTGGGGCCGCTCCACCCAAGGATGGAAACCATTTCCCGCCCCACGTCGTAGATGCCAACCCAGCGATATTCGCCAAGTTTCTGAATCAGTTCTGCCAGGCGTTTCGCCTTGACGGCGCGGTCGTCGCTGCCAGCCGCAGTCATCAGGATCTGATTGAGCGTGTTGTTCATGACGATCGGCATATTCGCTCCTACTTGAGCCCTGCCAGTTTTCCGATCCCGCGCATCTTCATTTTCGCCATGCTGCCGTACTGCTTCATCATCCGGCGCATGTCGGCGTACTGCTTCAGCACTTGATTTACTTCCTGCACGCTCGTCCCGCTGCCCCGCGCGATGCGCTTGCGCCGCTTGCCGTCAATCAAATTGAAATTGGCGCGCTCGGCCGCCGTCATCGAATTGATGATTGCCTCCACGGACCCGAGCCGTTTCTCGTCAATCTGCGTGTCCTTCGGCAGGTTTGCGAAGGGCCCCACCTTCGGAAGCATGCCCATCAATTGTTCGAGCGAACCCATTTTCTTGATCTGCCGCAATTGGTCGCGAAAATCCTCCAGCGTGAAGTCGTTTTCGCGCAGCTTGCGCTCAAGTTCTTTCGCTTGCTTCGCATCAATCGTTTTCTCGGCTTTTTCGATTAGCCCGAGCACGTCGCCCATGCCCAGAATCCGCGACACGATGCGGTCCGGCAAAAACGGTTCGAGCGCATCATACTTCTCGCCCACGCCGACAAATTTCACCGGCGCGCCCGTCACTTTGCGGATCGAAAGCGCCGCGCCGCCGCGCGCGTCGCCATCGAGTTTCGTCAGCACCACGCCCGTCACGCCCAGCCGCTTGTGAAATTCTCCCGCCGAGCGCACCGCGTCCTGCCCGATCATCGCGTCCGCAACGAACAGAATTTCCGCCGGGCTCAGCTCACGCTTCAGCGCGCTCAGCTCGTTCATCAGCTCGTCATCAATGTGCAACCGCCCGGCCGTGTCCACCAGCACCACGTCGTACGCCGAAAGTTTTGCCTCGCGCAGCGCCCCGCGCACAATTTCCAGCGGCTTGTCCGTCTCCGTGCCGGGCCACAGCGGCGTTCCCGTCGCTTTCGCCACCTGCGCCAATTGCTCGCGCGCCGCAGGGCGGTACACGTCCGTTGAAACCACGATCGGCCGGTGCCCATGTTCCGCCAGCCACTTGCCCATTTTTCCTGTTGAGGTGGTTTTGCCCGATCCTTGCAGCCCCACGACCAGCCAGACCGCGGGCGGACGCGACCCGAATTGCGGCTTGGCCTCGCGCCCGAGCAAATCCGCCAGCTCGTCGCGCACCAACTTCACCACTTGCTGGTCCGGCGAAAGTTGCAGCAGCACTTCCGAGCCGAGCGCTTTCTGTCGCACGTGCGCGATGAACTCGTCCGCCACTCCCAGGTTGACGTCGCCATCGAGCAGCGCCTCGCGAATTTCCGCGAGCCCCGCGTCCAGGTGCTCCTCAGTCAGCTTCCCCTGCCCGCGCAGGTTCTTGAACGCCCGCTGTAATTTTTCTGTCAGTGTTTCAAACATACGCTTCAGTCATTTCCGCGCTCGCTGACTTTTGTTTTCCGCGGCTCCATGAAGGCAGTCACCTCCGCCGACGGCGCCGCGTCCTCGACAAACGTAAACGTCCCTTTCTCCCTCATCTCGCGGCCCGCACGCATCAGCGCCCCCAGCGCCGCGCGCGCCAGTGCGCCGCCCAAGCTAACCCGCCGCGCGCCCGCTGCTTCAAGCTCCGCGACTGGAAAATTCGCGCCTTTCATTCCCGCGAGCACGTTCACCGGCTTCGGCGCCACCGCCGCGCATACATTGCGAATCGCTTCGAGACTTGTCAATCCGGGGGCGTACAGCACGTCCGCTCCTGCCGCCGCGAACGCCTCCAAGCGCCGAATGGTGTCGTCGAGATCCGCACGCCCATGCAGAAAGTTTTCCGCCCGCGCCGTCAGAGTAAACGGAAATGGTAGCCTCCGCGCCATTTCCACCGCCGCTGCCACCCGCTCAACCGCATGCTCGTGCTCGTAAATCCGCCCGTCGCTCGTGGCATCCTCCACCGATCCGCCAACGATTCCGGTCAAGCCCGCGAGGTGAATCGTCTCCGCCACCGTCTTCGCCTCATCGCCAAAACAGTTTTCGAGGTCCGCGGCCACCGGCAAGTCGCTCGCTTCCGCAATCACGCGGCAGTGCGAAAGCGCTTCCTCGCGCGTCACTTCTCCGTCGCGCCGCCCCAGCGAAAACGCGAACCCCGCGCTCGTCGTCGCCAGCGCCTCGAAACCCAACCCCTCGAGAATCCGCGCCGACCCCGCGTCCCACGGATTGGGAATAATGAACGCCCCCGGGCCCGCATGCAGCGCCTGGAATTTTTTCGCTTTCTCGCTCTGGCTCACGCTCATACGCTTCTCCCTGCGCCGCGCTCGCACTCCACGCAATCTTCGATTCTAGGTGACGCCTCAGAGCCGGTCAACGCACTTCGCCCCGCACCAGAAATTCGCGGTATACTCTCGCGCGTTTTGAATTCGCGTTGCGCGATCACGTCCACGCAATTGGAACGTCGAGGGAAAGAGGCCATGAATTACTGGAAGCCTGTAGCTCTGTTGCTGTCATTTGCATTCTGTATCGAAGTCGCGCACGCGCAAACCCCGGGCCCGCACTTCGAAATCTCATTTCCAGCCTCCGCTCATGCCGGCGCGATCACCGGCCGCGTTTATGTCATGATTTCAAACACCGACAAGGAAGAGCCGCGTCTCCAGATCGGCCGCACGGGCGTGCCGTTCTTCGGCCGCGATATTGAGCAGCTCCCGCCCGGCCAGGCCGCCGTGATTGATTCGACCGACCTCGGCTCGCCCATCGAAAGCCTGAGCGCGCTGCCCGCCGGCAATTATTTCGTGCAAGGTTTCGTCAACATCTACTCCGAGTTCAAACGCGCCGACGGCCACGTCCTCTGGATGCACGACGACCAGTGGGAAGGCCAGGAGTTCAACAAATCCCCCGGCAACCTAAAGAGCGCCGTGCGCCGCGTTCACCTCGATCCGCAAGCAAATCCTGCGCAAGTGATCAAGCTCACCGCCTCCGACGTGATCCCGCCCGTCGTCGTCCCGCCCAACACGGAATGGGTGAATCGCTTCAAATTTCAAAGTCCCACGCTGACGAAATTCTGGGGACGCCCGGTATTCATCGGAGCCACTGTTCTGCTGCCGAAAGACTACGCCCGCCAGACCATCTCCTATCCCGTACTCTATGAACAGGGTCACTTTGATCTCTCGCCTCCCCTCGGCTTCCGCACCGAGCCCCCCTCGGACGAAGAGCTCAGGACCAGCAGCAGCCGTCATGCCCGCGCACTTCAAGAGGGCTATCAGCTCTATCAGCGCTGGAATTCAGACCGCTTCCCGCGCGTGTTGGTAGTCACTTTCCAGCATCCCAATCCCTACTTCGACGATTCCTACGCCGTGAATTCTCCCAACGTCGGCCCATACGGCGATGCAATCATGCAGGAGCTGATTCCGGAAGTGGAGAAGCGCTTCCGCGCCATCCAGCAACCTTACGCGCGCGTTCTCGCCGGCGGCTCCACCGGCGGTTGGGAAGCGCTCGCGTTGCAATTCTTTCACCCGGATATCTTCGGTGGCACGTGGGCCTATTGTCCCGACCCGGTCACGTTCTCAAACGTCGAAGGCATCAACGCCTACTCGGACAAAAACGCTTTCTACAAGCAATACGAATGGCGCCGCGAGCCCACCATCAATTCCATCGAAACCGACGGGCGCGTGGTCCTCACGTCCGAACAGCGCAATCACATGGAGCTCGTGAAAGGCACGCTCGGACGCTCCGGCGATCAGCTCGACATTTGGTCCGCTGTCTTCGGCCCTGTCGGCGCAAACGGGTATTTCGAGCCGCTCTTCAACAAGCGCACCGGCGAAATCAATTCCGCCGTCGCGCAATATTGGAAAGAAAAATTCGATCTGCTCGAATACCTGAAGAAAAATTGGCCAACGCTCGGCCCCAAACTCGTGGACAAGCTGCACATCTACACCGGCACGATGGACACCTATCAGCTCAACTACGCCGTGCGCCAGCTCGAGGATTGGATGAAAACCACTGAAAACCCCCACTACGAGGGCTTTTTCGTCTATGGCGTAGGCGAGCCTCACTGCTACACAGGTTCCGCCACACGCGCCGAGCGCCTGGTCGAAATCGCCGAATTCATCTCCGCGAAGCGCCCCTACGTTGACGCTGCCGCCTGGTGGCCGCGCTAGTTTCCGCGAGCGATTTCGCCCGCCCACGGTCTGCCTGCGAAGTTGCTCTTGCTCATGTAGCGGCCACCTTTTCACCCTGAGCGGAGTGAAGGGTAGGTGGTCGCTTCGCTTTTTAGGGGGTCGGAGTTTCAACTCCGACATATCATTCGCCGCGCAGCGGCATTCCTTTGCGCAGTTTCACCCGCAGCATGTAGTTATTTGCAGCTCTATCGAATACGCGCCACCCGACCGGTTGTTGGAAACTGCTCGAATTGCGCCGGATCGTGTCCGGGGATTACGCGGTCTGCAGATCCAGCGAGCGAGATCATGCGCTGGTGCGCCGCGATATTTCCCGGCTCGTCCGCCGGATCAAACGTCGCGCTTGCCCGATGCGACTTCAAGTTTTCGTACAGATAACAATTATCCGAAGCCAGCACGTAAGGCGGCTCTCCCCCGACGCGAATGTACTGCGAAGCAAACGTGTGCCGCGCCCCCGTGTACGCGCGAATCCCCGGCAGAATTTCGACGTCGTCACCGTTCACAAACCGCACTTGCTCGCGCAGATTTCGCCGCACCAGTTCCTGCACGTCGTCCGGATCGATTCCACCAAGCTTGCCGCCGGGCTGCCACGCCGCGC
>Ga0307472_100000355_pt1 | contig 15415 bp, 18 predicted proteins | sample atmos_gasesAM5C__2_FD_204582 | JGI IMG/M metagenome (GOLD analysis project Ga0307472, IMG submission 204582) | Hardwood forest soil microbial communities from Morgan-Monroe State Forest, Indiana, United States - atmos_gasesAM5C_05 | ecosystem: Environmental > Terrestrial > Soil > Temperate...
AGCGCTCCTGGTCCATCTCGATCTCGCCGCTAAGGGCCTCGTGCTTGCGCGCCAGCATGCGCTGGTGGCGCAGCCGGTCGATGGCGCGGTTGCGGGCGGTCGCCATGAGCCAGGCGGCGGGGTTGTCGGGCAGCCCCGAGCGCGGCCACTGCTCGAGCGCCGTGACGAGCGCATCCTGCGCGAGCTCCTCGGCGAGCCCGACGTCGCGCGTGAGGCGCGCGAGCGCGGCGATGATCCTCGCCGACTCGATCCTCCAGACCGCATCGATGGTGCGCCGGACTTCCCTGGCCTCCATGGCCACCGATGACATCATCGCGAGCTGCACGGCGCAAGCGAGGATCACTCAGGCGCTTTTCCGGGCCGCCGTGGCCGGCGCTTCCGCGGGCTTAGCGCAGTTGACCATCCAGGGCGTGCCGAAACGGTCGGTGCACATGCCGAACCGATGGGCCCAGAAGGTCTCCTGGATCGGCATCGTGACCGTGCCGCCCTCGGAGAGGGTGCGGAACAGCCGCTCGGCGTCGCCGGGCGCCTCCGCGCTCGCCATGACATTGAAGCCCTGCGGCTTCTGATAGCGATCGGGCGGCACGTCGCATCCCAGAAGCGCGTCGTCGCCGAAATCGACCCGCGCGTGGATGATCTGGTCGCGCACTTCGGGTTGGACCTGGGCGGCGCCCGGCGCCTCCCCAAAGGTCATCGAGAAGACGATCCGGCCGCCGAAGGTCGCGGCGTAGAACCTGAAGGCCTCGCTGCAGTTGCCCCTGAAGTGCAGGTGCGTGAGGGTGGTCGGCATGGAAGGCTCCTTCCTTACGGGTGAGTTTAGGGGTGTCCCAGTCGCCTGGAACGTGAGGTGGTCGCAGCGGCGCGTCGGGTCGACGCGCCGGTCAGTTTCTCGAGATGCGCTCGGCGCGGTTCTGTTGCTGCGCGCGCAGCTCCGGCGTCAGGGCAGGACCGAAGTCCTCGGCCTCGAACACGCGGCGGATCTCGATCGTCTCGTTCGACTTCTGGAAGGGCGAGCGGCGGATCCACTCGACTGCCTCGTCGACGGAGCGCACCTGCCACAGCCAGAATCCCGCGATCAGCTCCTTGGTTTCGGTGAAGGGGCCGTCGATCACGGTGCTCTTGCCGCCGCCGAACTGCACGCGCACTCCCCGGGAGCTCGCCTGCAGCCCCTCGGCCGCCAGCAGCACGCCAGCCTTGACCAGCTGCTCGTTGAACTTGCCCATCTCGGTGAGCAGCGCCTCGCTCGGCAGCACGCCGGCCTCCGAATCCCGGTTGGCCTTCACGATCACCATGACTCGCATGTCGGGTCTCCTCGAATTGGCGGTGTGGCCGGGCGCCTGCCGCCCGTTCCTGTACCTAAGACGAATGAGGAGAGCGAATATCGACCGGCGCCGCAGGGCGCGGGGCGTGACTCGAGCTAAGTCACGGAAAGTGCTTCGAAAATTATTTTCGCTCGAGCGCGAACGGCGCCGCACGCGGCCGCGGCTCATCGAGCCGCACCCGGAACACGCACCGGCCATGGCCTGCCTGGAAGCGCTGCTCGCGCACGACCTTGAACCCGAGCAGCCGCTCGAGCGTGTTGACCGAGACGCTGCAGATCGCGGGGTGCTTCTGCGCGACGCTGAAGAAGGGGCAGTTGCGCTCGATCAGGGCCGGCGCGCCCTTCTGCCACTCGACCTGCATGTAGGCGTCGTCGTCCTCATAGAGAGAGCTCAGCGCTTTGAGCTTCTCCTCGAGGCCGAGGCCCTCGAGCCGCGGCGCCCAGCGCGCCACCCGGGCATCGGTCATGCGCCCGAGGATCTCGACGACGCCCGCGCCACCGAAGCGCTCGAGCACATGCTGGACGAGCTCAACCGAGAGCTCGTCGTAGTGCTTCGGGAACAGATGCTCTGCGGCCGGGCTCAAGCGGTACTGCCGCGAGGCTGGCCCGGGTCTTGGCGCTGGTGCGCCGGCCGCGGCGCCTCCGGCCTCCGCGGCGGCAGGGTTCGCCGTCACCCAACCCGCACGCATGAGCTCACCGATCTGTTGCCGCACGGCCTCATAGGTGATGTCGAGGCGTGCGGCGAGACCGCGGATGGTCATGGGGCCGAAGCGCTTCAACGCCTGAAGAAGAGCGGAAGGCGCCGCGGCCGCGGGCATGCCGCTGCGCGGCGCTGCGGGGAGCCGGCGACGCTTCGCTACTGTTTTTCGGCGCGCCATGACACGCCCACTCCGTAGCCGTAGACGAGCGTCCCGCCGCAGAACCCGCCGGCGGCGACCAGAGCCGAACCGAACAGCGAGACCCACACGGCCGAGAGCGGCGGTGGCACCGGGGTGCGCCACGAGAGACTCACCATGAAGACGAGGAGCGCCGTCGCCATGAGGCCGGCGTGCAGCCCGGCCCAGCGCCAGGCCTCGAGCGGGAGCTTGCGCAACCACAGCTCGAGCGCACCGGCGAGCAGTGTGATCGCGCCCATGATGACGCCCGCCGCGACGGCGTAGTGGCTGACGGTCCACCACACCGTGTGACCCGTCTTCAGCGCGATGAGGTCAGACGCCGACGATCCCAGCCAGAACGCGACCGGAAAATGGGCCAGCGCCGGATGCACCGGGTGCAGAAGTGACGAGCCCCCCATGAGCCTGCCCCAGCCTCAGATGAGCTTCAGCGCGCCCGCGAGCAGCAGCAGGAAGCCGACCACGGCGAGAATCGCATGCCCTGCGACGAGGCCCCTGGGCAACGACTTCTTCCGCGCGTGGAATCCGAAAGCCAGACCGAAGCCACCGAGCGCCGCGACGAGGAAGAAGCAGAGCGCCCAGAGCGCAGGCCCCGCCGCTCCCTTGACGAACACCGCGACGAGCAGCAGCACGAGCGCCGTCGCCGCGAGGACGCCGTGCAGGATCGCGCTCGGAACGGGCGGAAATCTTCCCTGGAACGCCGCGATGGCCATGGTGAGGCCGACGACGGCGGCGACGGCAAAAATCGCGATGATGAGCCACATGAGCCTTCCCCTAATATACAAGTGATAACTTGTATAATTGTTATAGCCCATCGCCCGTGGGGATGCAATCCGGAAAGCGCCCGCAGGCGTTCCCGCTGCGGCGGCTCGGGTGGTCTCAGGGGTGGCTCAGCGCCCAGACGTACGCCGCGACAGCCGAGACCTGCTCCGGGGTGAGCGAGGCTCCTCCCATCGCAGCATTGGGCTGCGATATCGCTTCGGCTTCGGGACACCAACGGGTCGTCATGGGCCGTCCGGCACTTCGTGCACGTCCCAGCCGCGGTCGCGACCGGCGCGCCGGGCACGCTCCGAAAGAGTCCCGGCGACCCAGAGCTCGCGCGCCACGCCCGCGGGGGTCGCCGGGAGAGCCGTGCGCAGCTCCTCCTCGAGGCGGGACACGTCCTGCGTCCAATAGACGGCTTCGAAGGCGCCGCAGACGACGATGCTGCCATCGGCGCGCAGCGCCGCCGGCAGCCGCACGCCGGGAACTATCGATGCGACCGGGTGGCCCGCGTGCGCTCTTGCCAGCAGTCCCGCGCTGCGCAGGTAGACCTGAACCTCCTCGCCGGAGGTGAGCCCGACCGCATGGCGGAACAGCTCGCCGCGCTGCGCGACTCCCTCGAGCGCCTGCGCCGCCGAGAGCAGCAGCAGCTGGCGGGTAGGAGAGAGGAGCGGCGCATCCAGGAAGCTCTCGATCTCGGCGGGACTGAGACCGAAGCCGGCGAGCGTCCCGCGGGTGCGCTGGCGAATCACCGCCGGGTCGTCGTTGTAGATCGCATCGACCGCGCGACCCGCTAGTCCGATACCGGGAATGCCGGGCAAGCCGACGAATTTCGTGCCGAAGCCCGCGCCGGCGGCGATCCTCGCATCTTTTCTCACCGCCTCGCGCAGCACCTCGTTATCGGTGTAGGGGTCGACGCCGAGCTTGCGGTAATAGTCGCGCTCGGCGGCGCTGATGCCGAGATAACGCTCGGCGTAGCGGGTCGCGGCCTTCTTGCCCTTGTCGGCGGCGGCGCGTGCACTGCCGCGGCCGTCCGCGCTGCCCGAGGAGCTCGCGCTGCGCCTCGCATCCGCGGCGACCTCCTGGCCGCGCGCCCGGTAGCCGCCGAAGAGGTGCGCAATGCCGTTCGGAATCCCGGTGACGGTCTCAACCGGGTGCGCCACGATGCCGGTCGCCGTCTTCACCTGGGATTCGACTCCCTGCGCCACGCCGCCGGCTGCGACGGCGACGTCGGAGGTCCTGGAAAGCTCGGTGAGCGCCGCCACCTCATGGATGCGGACTGCGAGGGCCGCGCGTCCGTAGGCTTCGAAGCTCCCGAAGCGGCTGTCGAGCACGAAGTGATTCATGAGCCCGTCGCCGTGCACTGGATCGACGACGTGAAAGTCGGTGCCCGAAACCATCGCCGCCGGCAGCAGCTCGGCGGGCGCCCGGTCCGGCACCGTCTCGAGCTCTTGGCCCGCGGCCGCGCCCAACAGGCACGTGCACGCCACGCCGAGCGACAGCCGCACGAGCGGCCGCGCATGCGGCCGCAGACGTTGCACTCGTGTGACGCTTCGGTTCACGGGGACATCGATGATAACCGGATGCACCACGGCCGTGCTGCCCGCACTGAGCCTGCCCCGTGATCGGGCACGGCCGGCGCCGAGTGTCTCTCCCATACGGGGGATGCGCAGCCGGCGCCGTGGCATGTTTCATGCACTTTCGTCGACGACTCGAGAAGGGATTGGCATCACCCGTGAACAGGAACATCACCCGGCACTATCTGCTGGCGTCGGATTTCGATCAGACGCTGAGCTTCAACGACTCAGGGCTCGTGCTGAGCGGCCTGCTCGGCATCGAGGGATACCAGGAGCGCGTCCAGGGACTCGCGCGCACCCACCTCGTACAGCAGGGCGGCGAGCTCGCTTATCTCATCCGCCACGACCCGGAGTTTCGCGGCGTCCGCCCGCAGCACCTCATCGAGACCGGCAAGCGCGTGCGGCTCAAGGGCGCGATTCCCGCGCTGGTGCGCTTTCTCGAGCAGGGGCTGCCGGGGCTCAAATTCTCCTTCTTCGTCATCTCGGCGGCGCCGCGCGAGATCGTGGTCTCCGCGCTCGCGGGCATCGTGTCACCCGATCACATCGTCGGCACCGAGCTCGACTACGACGAGACCACGGGCGAAGTGCGTGCCATCCGCCGCGTGCCGGCCGGCTACGGCAAGGTCGCGGTAATCGAGGAGCTCGAGCGGCGGCTCGAGGTGCCGCCCGATCGCGTGATCTACGTCGGCGACGGCAGCTCGGACGTTCACGTCATGCTGCACGTCAACAATCACGACGGCTTCAGCATCGCGGTCTCGGACAACCGGCAGCTGGCGCGGATCGCTCGCAGCACGGTGCTGAGCGACAACGCCTTCAGCATCATGGTGCCGGTCCTCGACCAGATCCTCGACTGGCGACCCGGCGAGATACGGGCGCTCCTCGAGAAGCACGGACTGACGCTGCAGGCGTGGGAAAAGGCGCGTACCGATCACGTGCGGATCGACGACACCCGGGAGCGCGCGACCGGAAGTGATTCTTCGATCGAGGCCCAGGCTTACCGCGGCCGGACGTGAAGAAGAGTCTGTCGCCCACGGCCGACGGTTCCGGCCGCACGGCCACGCTCGCGCCAACGGCGCGACGACCGCGCGGCGTGCGAAGATCTGACCAAAGGAGAGCACTCGATGGACAGCATCAAGCCGTTATTCACCGCCGTGGGCTCCGTGACCGGCGGCCGCAATGGTCACGGGGAAGCCGAGGATCACTCCGTCTCGGTCAATCTCTCCGTGCCCAAGGTCATGGGTGGTCCGGGCCGACCCAACACGACGACACCGGAGCATCTGTTCGCAGTGGGCTACGCGGCCTGTTTCGGCGGCGCGCTCGACTATGTGGCGGTCCAGAAAAAGAAGAACGCCAAGGGTGCGACCGTCACCTGCAGCGTCTCGATCGGGCCGCGCGATGCCGGCGGATTCGGCCTCGCGGTGAAGCTGTATGTCAGGGACGCGACGCTCCCGCAGGCGGAGCTCGCAGCCTTCGCCCGTGAGGCGCACGAGAAGGTCTGTCCCTACTCGCACGCGACCCGGAACAACGTTCCGGTCGAGCTCATCGTCGAGGGCGCATAGGCACAAGGCGCGGGGATCGCGCAGCGCAACGTGCCTCAGGGTCTGACGGTCGTCACCTGGAAGGCGGCCCACAACGCCGGATCCGCCGCGGCGTCGCGCGCTACGGCCGATCGCATGGCCGCGGCGAGCGCCTCCGGCGCACTCATCGAGTCGTGCAGCAGGTGTCGATAGAACTCCGTCATGAGCTCAGCGCCGATTTCATCCGAGACCGGCCAGAGAGAGGCAACGACGGCGCGCGCGCCTCGGGCGAGGACGGTGGAACCGATGCCCATGAGGCCTTCGCTGGGCACTTCCTTGCCCAGGGCCGTCTCGCACGCGCTGAACACCGCAACGTCCGTATTGAGAGTCCGTGTCGAAAGGTCCGCCACCCGGACCGCCCCGTCCACGGCGCGGCCGTGGGCGTCGTACGAGCCCAGCATGAGCGCCGACAGCTCCGGTACCTGAGCGTCCACGGTGCCATGGGTCGCAATGTGAATGAAGCGGTATTTCGACCAGTCGAGCGCCAGCAGCCGCTCGCGCGTCGCGCTCAGGCCCGTCAACTCGTCGACTTCCCGCGGCAGAAACTCTGCGGCAATGGCTGCCGCCTCGCGCGCCGTGAACGGCACACGGCGAAGATCGGCTCGCGCCACCTCCGCAGTGCCGCGCACGGCGACCGGCGAGCTCCGTGCCGCCCCCCGCAGCGCCGTGAGCCGCGGATCGTCCGCCTGGTACACGGGATCGGCCACCAGCAACAGGGTGCGGCGCTCAGGCGTTCCCGGGGGAGCCGGCCGGGCATCGAGCATCCATGCGGCGGGAGCGAGCGCGATGTCATGTTGCATCACGGCGTATCCCGGCGCCTTCGCCGCCGTCGAACGCAACGCCGCAAACGGAACGTAGTCGAGCGCGCCGTCCGGAATGATGAGCCAGGAGCGCACCTGCCCGAGCCACGGCTCGAGCGGCTCGAGGATCGCCTGGTAGAGCTCCCCGCTCGCCTGGAGGCGCGCTTCGACCGGCACGTCGACGAGCCGGGTGAGTGAACGATAAAACGCCATCGCACGTTGGGTAATCGCCGCCGGTGTCGTCAGACGGGTCCAGTGAATGGCGTTGGGCAGCACCGTCCAGGCGTAAGCGGACTGCGTGCCGATCCAGTACGAGACCAGCGCCGCGCCAGCCGGGGGGCGCGGCAGGCCCGGCGCGCTGCTGGCCGGAGGCCTGCGCCCAGCCTGAACGCGGGTGCGCGCCGCGATGCGCGCGTTGACGGTATCGACCTGGCGCTCGAGCTCGGCGATGCCGGCCAGCATCCGCCGGGCGCGCTCATCGGCGGCACCCGCGGTGGCACGCCGCTCCTCGAGCGCGTAGCGACGTCCGGCCAGGTCCTCGTAGAGCTCCTCGCGCCGGCGGAACTCGGCGGCGAGCGCCTGGCGGACGGCCGGCGAATATTGCTGAGCCGCGACGTCGGCGAGGGTGTGCGCACGCGAGGCATCGGCGGCCGCGAACGCCGCCGCGGCCAGCGTGTCGGCTTCGGACTTGCGTCCCGCGGCGGATGCGGCCTCGTAGCGGCTGCGCAGCAGCTCGATCCTCAGGTCGTACGCCGAACGCAGCGGTGTCTCGAGCCCCGAACGCAAGGTCGGGTCCGATGCCTGGAAGCGAACGGCATCCGCGAGTCGAAGCGCCTCGTCGACCGCCGTGAGCGCAGCGCGCGGCTCACCCGCCAGACGCAGCGTGCGCGCCAGCTCGAGGGCCGCCGCGAACTCCTCGGAGACGCTGCCGAGCCCCTTGAGGCGTGGACGCGCCGCGGAAAGATCGCCGAGGGCCGCACGCAGCTGACCCATCTGGCGCAGCAGTACTCCGCGCCGCAGCATCCCCTCAGCCTGGATGAGCGGATCCAGTCCGGCCGTGTCCGCGATCACCTGATCGAGCTGCGCTCTGGCGTCGTCGAGATGACCCGAGGCGGCAGTATGAACCGCGAGCTGAATGCGGATGCGCCGCAGGTAGGTCGGGGCGACCGCAAGATCCAGTGCCTCCCGATCGAAAGCCATGGCCTCCTCCACCCTTGCCTCATCGGCGTCGATGGTGGCGAGCGCCCGCAGCGAGTTGACACGCCCGCGCCGATCGAACGCGACCGAGCGGATCTCGAGCGAGCGCTCGAGGAATTGGCGCGCGCGCTCCCGGTCGCCCAACGCGTAGTAGGTGACGCCGATTCCATAGAGACTCTGAGCCTCGTCGCGGTGTCGCTGGGTGCGTTGCTCGAAGGTCAGCGCCTGATCGAAGAGCAGCAGCGCTTCGTCGAAGCGGCCGACCGCATAGCTAAGGAGCGCCGTGTTGTTGATCACGGCCAGATAGTGATTCGGGAAGGCTTCCGGGTCGGTGCTGCTCAGCGCCCGCTCGAACCACCGCCGCGCTTCCGGCAGGCGCCCGAGCCCCCAGAGACACAGTGCCCGGTCATTCCACGCCTGCGCGAGGCGCGGTGTGTCCCGCAGCTTCTCGAACAGCCCGCTCGACACGGTAGAGGCGGCGACACAGTCGTTGAAACGGCTCTTGTAGGTATCGGCCACGGCAAGGTAGTTGAGGAGCAGCGCTGCGTCGTAGGTCTCCCCACGATCCCGGTGAAAGCGGCTCAGACGCCGGAACGTGCTGCGGGCACGCATGAGCAGGTCGGTGGAAGGCGACTCGCGACCGGGACCGGACCGGGCGCCGGAATTGCTGTTTCCGATCTCGATCCAGGCCGCGGCCTGCTGCGCCTCCGCCCGCGCCCGCCGGTAAGGATCAACGGACTCGAGCGTTCCCGCGGCGGCGTTCGCCCAGTCCGCCGTCTTCGCCCAATCCTGCAGGCCGAAGTAATTGACCCCGGCGAGGGCCAGCTGCACCTGGCCGCGCAGCTCCCGGTCCCCGGGCGCCGTGAGCAAACGCTCCGCCGCCGCGTACTCACCCAGGGCGCGAACAAACGTCTCGCGCGCGCTGGCGCCGGCGGCGGCGGCGCGACCGCTCGAAATGTCCTTCCCCGCTGCGTAGGCGGCGTCCGCCTCGGCCAGGCTCCTCATGATCGCGAGACACTCGGGCCGCGCCTGAAGCGCCGCGAGGTCGAAGGCGCGAATCGTCGCGGTGCCGTTCGCGGCGGCGTGCTCCTTCCCGGTCACGCGCACGGTGAGCGAGCCTGAGTCCGGCGACGTCACGATCGCCCGGCGTGTTCCCGTGCGGGGCTCCGGGTGATCGGCGCGGGCGACGAGCAGGTTCTTCGAGTCGACGACCTCGACCAGGGCGTCATTACCCTGCTCTTCCACTTCGAGCAGGTAGCTATGTCCGGGCGCAAGGGCGAGCTCGACCTGGGAGGGCTCCTTCCCGAGGGTTTTCACGAGCCGCGCGGGGCCCGCCGCTGTGCCGGACGCGGGGGAACAGGAGTCTGCGGGCGCGGCCGCCGACACCGGCCACGCATTCAGCCCGAGCGCGGCGACCAGCAAGGCGCCGGATGCGGCGCGCACCGGCCGCCGCTGCGGTTTCGCGGGGTTGCGGCCTATACTGGCGTCATGATTGGTGTTGACGAACAAGAACAAGCGGCACCCATCCCAGAACACGCCGATTCTGACCGCCCGGTTTCCGGTTCGGATCCGGTTTCTTCTCTGTCGGCAGTCTATCGCGACTATCCCGGGCTGCGCGCGCTGATCTTGCGGCGCGTGCGCGATCCCGAAGTCGCCGCGGACATCCTGCAGGACGCCGCGGTCACGACGCTCGAGAAATTGCGCAGCGGTGAGATCGCACATCCGGAAAATCTCGGCGGCTATCTCTATCGCGTCGCCATCAACCACTTGCGCAATCACCGCCGCAAGGACCGCACGGCGCTTTCGAGCCCCGAGCTGCTCGAGGAGCTGCGCGACACGGTCGAGGACCCGGAGTGGGAGCGGGTCGGGCGTCCGCAGTGGGCGGCTGCCGCACGGCGCATGCTGGAGGAGATGCCGGCCGCGCGGGATCGGGAGCTGCTGGTGCGGTTCTATCTCAACGACGAGGAGAAGGACACGATCTGCCGCGAGCTCAGTCTCACGCAGGAGCATTTCAACCGGGTGATCTTTCGCGCCCGCAATCGCTTTCGGGAGCTGCTCGAGCAGCGCGGATTCGGCAGGGGTGACCTGCTGGGAGGCACATGATCGACCTCGAACACGACTTCGAGCGGATGCGCGACTATGTGCGCGGCCGGTTGACGGACGATGAGCGCCAGGCATTCGAGGATCGCCTGGCACGCGACCCGGAGCTGGTGCGCGAGTTCGAGCAGACGCTGCGGCTGCGCGAAGGACTCGAGCAGCTGAAGGATCAGGTGTACTTCGCAAAGCCCGCGCCGCGCCCGGCGCGGCGCCGCCTGGTGTGGGTGCCCGCGCTTGCGGCCGCGGCCGTCGCAGCTGTTGCAATCCTCCTGTGGGTGCAACCGCAAATCTCCCCCGCCGGCGTTCTGCGCGCCTCGCCCCGCTCGGCAGGCGCGGCGGGCATCAGCGCGCACTTCACCTTTGTCCCGATGCGCGGCAGCTCTGCGTACGATCTCGACCGCCCGGCTGCAGGTCTGATCGAGTTTCGCGCCTCACCCACCGGTCCGGCTGCCGGCGCGCATTACCGCCTGGTGCTCGAGCGGGTCGGACAAGGAGGCGTAGCCGAGCGGGTCGGCGCGCTCGCCGACCTCGCCCCGGCCGCTGATGGATACCTCCATGGCTTCGCCGACGCTTCCCGCCTGCCCGCCGGCAGCTACCTGCTGCGCGTCGGCGCAGCAGGTCAGACGGACGGGACCGCAGCCGTGTTCCCCTTCGTGCTCCACGACCGCTGAAGGCGCGACCGCGGCTGCGGGTCAGTGGCAGAGGTTCGCATCGATCCGTGTCTCCACGGCGAGGACACCCGGAATCGCCCGCAGCTTCGGCAAACCCTCGACGTCGGCCGACCCGATCAGCACGCCGATTTCCGGGAGCGTCGAGCTGTGCGCGAAGCCGAGCGCACGGCACACCTGCGCGACTTCGTAAATGCGATCACGCGCTTCCTCTGCGACCGCAATCGCAACATTGATCCGCATCACTGAACCTCCATGTTCCCGTGGGTCCGCATAAGGGCTACCTGTCGTCTCGCGGCCCCGCGTCTCAGGGCTGGAAACACTTCTGTCACAACCGGCAACAGGCCCTGAGATGGGCCGCCGCCTCGGGACAGATACCTAATGCGGCGGCCCGCGGCTCAACGGAAGCGCTTCCGGCGATGTAGCCGACGGATTGCATACATTCATCGCCAGCCGCCGCGCTTTTTCTATGGGCGCCCGCCCGGGGCGGGGCCCGCTTCGAGACGTGCCAGCTCCCCTCACGCCGGCGCGTCCCTCCGCAACGCTTCAGGAAACGCGGTGGGGCAGCCGGCGCTTTTTTTCATCGCCCGAAGCGGTGCTCGCTGCGTTTCCAGTGCTGCCACTGGCGGGCGCGCCGCTCGCGCCGCGAGCCCGTCGGAGCACGCGCCACGCGCGAGGATTTCATGGCCTGGGCGCCCGTGACCTGCTGCCAGCCCTTCTGTGGATCCCACTTCTGGGCGTAACCACCGCTCAGCACCTGGAATGCAGACCTGGCGTGCCCCTTCTCATCGATGGGTCCCTGTGCACTCTGGTGTCCGAACCAGTTCGGGGTGACGAAGTCGGTCACCAGTATTCCGTCGATCGAGTAGCCGTACTGATCGTCCTCGACCGGGTCGCAAACCTCGCCGGCCCAGAAGATCCCGTGCATATCCTGATAGGCGCTGTTGAGCCACGGGTCGACCGCCATCTCGCAGACCTCGTGCGAGGCGCCGACGCTCAGGCTCGCATGGTCGGTCTGGATGGTCTTGACGAAAATCTTGGAGATCGGCAGGCCTTCATTGGTCAGGTCGTGATAGGCGAGCGCGTCGGCCTGGTCGCTGTCATCGAGGAACACCACCCACCAGGCGCCGGCGGCCGGCGCCGCGCTCCTGGGCGAGAAGGTGAATTGCGCAGGCCCGACGCCCCACGCGGCATTAAGGTCGGTGTTCCACTGAGTACTGAAGGCCGGAAGCATCTGCTGGACAGGTACATCGGCGATGGCCGTGGACTCGTTGATGACGGCGATCTGCAGCATGACGGCGCTCCTTGCGGCTGACTCCCGAAGATCGCACGCGGCCCGCCCTTCTTCCAAGCTGAATCTTGAGCGAGCGCCTCCGCGACGACCGCCCCCCGGCTCGACGGGCATCGCCGGCTACGGGTAGACGAGTGGCGTGACCCCGGCGAGCATCGAGTTGGCAAACCTCGCCGCCGCCTGCTGTCTGCCGTTGAGTGCGCCCGCCGGGGTCGGCAGATAGTCGCCATGATCGACGCCATCGGCCGCGGGAATGCCGACGCCGTGCACTCCCGCTGGAGGCGCACCCGGGGGAGAGCCGCATGGGCAGGGGCCCGAGTAGCCGAGCGCCGCATTGCTGGTGGGCGTCCAATGAATGAATGCGGAGAGGAGATTCCCGAGCGGATAGGCGAACTCGAGCACCCGGTCCGAGGGCGAATACAGGACACCCACGCGCGCGGCGAACTGCGCCGCGTTGAAGTATTCCTCCGTGGAGCCGAGGCTGTCGTTATCGACGGCCGCCGCCATCACACACACCTGCGCAACGGGGATGTTCTTCATCCACAGCTGCCGGAGCGTCTGCATGACGACGCGGCACCCCAGGCTGTGGCCGATGAAGGAGATCGTAGGCTGCTGCGGCAGGTTGTCGCCGATGAAAGTGGCGAGCTCCACGGCACTGTCGTCGGCCTTGCTGGTCTCGAAGGGATAGCTCAGCGGCCCGATGATCGAGTCGCCGGGCCAGAGCACCGCGATCGTCGCGCCGGCGGAGGCGGCGGGAAGATTCGCTCCGAGGGCGCTGAGCTCGGCGGTCCCATCGGCCCGATCGACGTTGAAGCCGTGCACCATGAAGACCACGCTGCGGCACTGATGCAGCTCATCGAGCGTGCCGCTCGTCAGGCGTGCGGGCACGACCGCCCCACCCTGGGGGTCCGAGCGCAGATCGAGAACGAAGCCTGGCATCAGCCGCCGCGCATTGCCTTGGTCGCGGCCTGAAGCGCCGCGACCACATCGTTGGCGATCGGCGCGAGCGGCACGGCGACGATCCCGACGATGACGCCGTCCACCAGCTCCGAGCCGAGCATCAATGCGGTGGCGACACCTAGCACGATCGCGCACAGCGACGCTGCACCGCGCACCCATCCGAGGTAGGCATCCTTTGCGCGCGACAGCGCGCTCGCGATGCGGGCATCGGCGGCCAGCTCGAAGCGGCCGATGGCCGCCCGCTCCGCGTCGCTCAGCGCTCTCGCCGCCTCCACAGCCGCGGCCGCCTGTCTGAGCGAGCCGGGAGCCACTGCGCCGAGGAAGCGCGCGACGTTCTCGGCGTTCGCCGCCGTCAGGCCGATGCGCACTCCCTGGCGCAGCGACTTGGCGATGACCGACTGGGCCTGCGAGTCCTGCCGGTATTGCGCCCGCAGCAGCCGCTCGAAGTCAGGTCCGTAGGCGACCCGCAGGCAGCCGACCAGGTCTTGCCCCAGGTACTCGCCGATGCAGCCGAAGCCGGCGGTCCCGAGGGCGGTCCACTTGAGCCCCTCGACGATTCCAAAGGACGCGGTTCCGAGCGCACCGGCGGCGGCGATGACGCCGGAGAGAGTGCTGATCGTGATTGACACGGCTGCCCCCTGTTTCTCGTTGTTTATCGCCTATTGTACGTACCTTGTCGCGAGCCGGGGCTGCGTCTCGCATGGGCGCCGCGCCTCAGGACGGTGGGCGCACGGGAGTGGCCGCCGTCTCGCCGACCACCGTCGTCCAGGGACGGACCGACCATCGCTTGACCAGTCCCGCCTTCACGTACGGGTCGCTCTCGGCAAAGGCGCGGGCCGCCTGATCGCTCGCACCCTGAAAGAACAGCACCGCACCGTCGACCGGGTCCGCCAGTGCGCCGGCGATCACGAGCTCGCCGCGGCGGTGCGCTTCCCACGCGAACCGCAGGTGCTCCGAGCGATGCAGCGGCCTGTGCTCGAGATAGTCCGGAACAAATTCGTAGATCAGCAGAAAGTGCATGGATCGACTCCGGAACGCGACAAGTCCCGCACCGCGCGAATGCGCGCAATAATGACGCCCGCGCGCGCGGCTGCTCAATCTGGCTCGAGTCATTCTCGCTCAAATAGCCGCCCGACATGGAGGAACGCATGCACGGATCGCCTGCTGCCTTTCGGCACCTTACTTTCTGCCTGGCGGCGCTGCTCACCGCGATGCTGACCGGCTGTACGCCGGCCCCGGTGAGCGTACAGATCAACGGCGCAGCCGGCACCGCGGCTCCGGGCGGACCAGGCGGCCCAACGGGCGCTCCCTCCACGGCCAGCTTCTCGTGCAATTTTCCCAACACTCCGACCGATTGTGGCTTCGTGCTGCAGGCGGCCGCGAGCGATCGCGCCATGATCATCGGTCCCGGCCGCGCGGGTCCGACGGCCGTCCAGCTGACCACCGAGCCCGGCGATATCAATCTCTTCGGCAGTGGCACGGCCGAGCGGGCCGACCTCGAGCTGCCGCGCTCGTCGGCGTACTGCAACCAGGGGCAGGAGGAATGGTGGGCGCACTCGGTGAAGTTTCCAGGCGGGTACGTCATCCCGGTTGTCGACCTGCTGGTGTCGAACTGGGGCGTGGTCTTCGATTTCCACCAGACGGGCCCGACCGGACAAGCCAACTTCCAGGTCGTCTCGCTCCCCACGGGACTCGAGCTCTGGGTTGCCGGCGGTCCCACGGTCGTCAATCGTCCGACGGATCCGGGCTTCTACCGCGTCCCGATCGGGACCGTGCAATTCGATGTCTGGTACGACTTCCTCTATCACGTGCTCTGGTCATCCGGGAGCGACGGCTACTTCCAGGCGTGGCTCAACGGCAACCAGGTGATGAACTTCAGCGGCCCCACGCTTTATTCCGGTCAGAGCTGCTACCTCAAGCTCGCCAACTACCACAGCCCGCTCGGGCTGCCGGTCTCGGTCATACACTCGCGCGTGCTGCGGGGAGCCAGCGAAGCAGCTGTGCAGCTCCCGTCAGGCTAGAGGTGTAAGGAAATGCCGGCTGAGGGATCCGGGGGGGACCGAATATCAGCCGGCGAGAAGAGCCGCCGCGTCAGGAGTTATGCGCGGCGGCCGCAACGGTTGTAGGGATCGCCGGCGGGGCCGGCGAGCTCGAGCTCGCCATCGATCGCGAGGCTGGGCACATCGAGGGTGTTCATGAGCTCAGCGACCGTCTTGGTCGCCAACACGCCGGTCGATACCGCCCAGTCCCAGCGCGCGTTGCCGCGACCGTC
>Ga0307472_100000356_pt1 | contig 15398 bp, 13 predicted proteins | sample atmos_gasesAM5C__2_FD_204582 | JGI IMG/M metagenome (GOLD analysis project Ga0307472, IMG submission 204582) | Hardwood forest soil microbial communities from Morgan-Monroe State Forest, Indiana, United States - atmos_gasesAM5C_05 | ecosystem: Environmental > Terrestrial > Soil > Temperate...
ACTTCTGCGTTCGGCAGCTCGCTACGGATGGCTTTGCCGAGGCGGTCTCTGACCGCCGACACGCGATCGAGCGGCAGCGTGCGGCTCACCGTCACGCCGAGGTCGATGAATAATTCCGGGCCGACGGCGCGCGCGCGCACCCGCTCGACGCCGACCACGCCGGCGACCGGTCGGGCGATCGCGGCGATGCGTTCGGCGATGCCCGCCGGTGCAGTATCGGTCAAGGTCTCGATGGTGAGGCGGCCGAGCCGCCAGCCGGCAATGCAGATGAACACCGCCACGACGATGGCGGCGACGGCGTCGGCCCAAGGGTAGCCGAGCGCGACGCCGGCGAGCCCGATCAGAACGGCGGCCGAAGACCACATGTCGGAGCCGAAATGCAAAGCGTCCGCTTCGAGCGCCTCACTCGAGGTTTCCGCCGCCACGCGATAGAGCAGGCGCGCGCGGAAGAAATCGACGACGATCGAGCCGATAACGACCGCAAATGCTATCCAGGTCGCCTCGACGGCATGACGGTCGCGCCCGATCAACCGCTGTGCAGCCTCCCAGATCACGACCGCCGACAGCAGGAACAGCAACGCGGTCTCGATCAGTGCCGTGACGCTCTCGACTTTGCCGTGGCCGTAATGGTGCTCCGCGTCGGCCGGCTTGCCGGAGATACGCACCGCGAAATAGGTCATAACGGTGGCGGCGAGGTCGAGCAGCGAGTGGGCCGCTTCCGACAGGATGGCGAGCGATCCGGTGAGCAGTCCGACCGCTCCCTTGGCCATGGTCAATCCGGCCGACGCGACGATCGACCCGAGCGCAACCTGTTCCTTTTGGTTCGCCATTGCGGGCTCCGCGTACCCCGGGCGGGCAGGGCGCGTCAATGACGCGATCGTCGTGGTCTGCCGATGTGGAACGTCATCGCGTCGCACTTGCCCGCCACGCCGGGATGATCCACACGATTAATGACAAACAATGAACAATAGCCACGGGAGCAACATGTCCAAGGGTCAAAATGCATGAATGCGGGCGCGGTGGGGGGCAGCCTCGGTGCACCGGAGTTCGAACTGCAGGGGATTTCCAAGCAGTTTCCGGGAGTGAAAGCGCTCGACGACGTATCGTTCGAGATCCGTGCCGGTGAAGTACACATGCTGCTGGGCGAGAACGGCGCCGGCAAGTCGACTCTGATGAAGGTCCTGTGCGGCGCCTACCAAGCCGATTCCGGTGCCTTCTTCCATCGCGGCGAACCGGTGCGCATCGCATCGCCGGCCGATGCGGGCAAGTTCGGCATCGCGGTGATATTTCAGGATTTCACGCTCGTTCCTTATCTCGATATCGCGCAAAACATCTTTCTCGGCCGCGAGTTCGCGAGCCGCATCCCGGGCCTAACCGATCGGCGGCGCACCTACGTTGAAGCGCGGCGTGTTCTTGAGTCCATCGGGTTCGATATCGACCCGCGGACGCTGGTGTATCGGCTCGGCGTGGCGCAACAGCAGATGGTGGAAATCGCCAAGGCCTTGTCGCAGGACGCGCGCATCCTGGTGATGGACGAGCCGACGGCGGCGCTCTCCGCGCGCGAAACCGAACAGCTGTTCGCGGCGATCCGCAGGCTGAAGCGCGGCGGCGTCGCCATCGTCTACATCTCGCATCGCCTGGCCGAAGTATTCGCCCTCGGCGATCGCATCACCGTTCTGCGCGACGGCCGCAAGGTCGCGTCGGTCCTGCCGGCCGATACGAGCCCGGACGACCTGGTCACGCTGATGGTCGGCCGCGCGGTCGACACCACTTATGGCCGCACCTTCTGCGCGCAACCCGGCGACGTCGTCCTCGACGTCAAGGGTTTGGCCGCCGACAGCGGCATTTCCGCCATCGATCTCACCGTGCGCGCCGGCGAGATCGTTGGCCTGTGCGGGCTTGTCGGCTCCGGCCGCACCGAAGTGGCGCGCGCGATCTTCGGCGCCGATCGTGTGACGGCGGGGGAGATCAGCCTGGCGGGTGAGCGCATCGACGGCTCACCTCACGATTCCGCCCGGCGCGGGATCGCCTTCATCCCGGAGAACCGCAAGACCCAGGGCCTGGCGCTCGCGCGCTCGGTGGGCGACAACATCGTTCTCGCCGGATTGCAGACGATGTTTCCCGCCGGCCTGTATGCACCGCATCGCGCCGCGCAGGCGGCGCAGGTCATGATCGACAAGTTGCGCATCGCGACGCCCGGCCCGCGCCGTATCGTCGGACTTTTGTCCGGCGGCAACCAGCAAAAGGTCGTCATCGGAAAATGGCTCAATGCCGGGGCGCGGTTTTTCATTTTCGACGAGCCGACGCGCGGCATCGACGTCGGCACCAAGGCGGAAATTTTCAAGCTGCTCGATGCGCTCGCCAGCGAGGGCGCCGGCATCCTCATGATCAGCTCGGAGCAGACCGAAATCGTCCATGTCTGCGACCGCGCCTATGTGATGCGGGATCAACAGATCGTCGGTGAATTGTCGCGCGAGCAATTGACCGAAGCCAATATCGTGCGCCTGGGCATGCAGTCATGACCAAGCCGTGCGCCGTTGCGACGCCCTCCTTGCTCGCCCGCGTTCCCGGAGTGGCGATCGTCCTCGCTATTCTGTTCGTCGTCCTCGGCCTGACCAGCCCGAGCTTTGCCACGCCGGCGAATGTCGCGAACATTCTCGTGCAATCGACCATCTTGCTGTTGCTCGCCTTGCCGATGACCCTGATCATCATGACGGAGGGGCTCGACCTGTCGATGGGGGCGGTGTTGACGTTCGCCTCGATCGCCCTTGCGATCACCGTGCTGGCGACCGGATCGGTCTCGCTCGCATTGCTGGCCGCGCTCGTGGTCGGATCGGGCTTCGGACTATTGAACGGCTGGCTCGTCGCAGCGCTCGACATCCCGCCGTTCATCGCCACCCTCGGCACCCTGGGGATCGCGCAGGGCCTGTCGCTGGTGGCGACCGACGGACAGAGCGTGGTCGGCATACCGCGTTCGATCCAGGTGGTCTATTCGGGCAGCATGCTCGGTATTCCGATCCCGATCGTCATCGGGGCGGTGGCCTTCGCGCTCCTCTGTCTGCTGCTGTACCGCACGCGTTTCGGCACCTACGTATTCGCGCTCGGCGGCAACCGCGAAGCGTTGCGCCTCGCCGGCGTGCCGGTTCGCCGCATGCTGATCGCTGTCTATGCGTTGGGCGGCGCGATGGCCGGTTTCGCGGCATTGCTGATGACCGGACGCATGAGCGCGGCGCATCCGACCGCCGGTCTCGGCCTCGAGTTCGACGCCATCGCCGCCGTCGCGGTCGGTGGCACCTCATTCGAGCGCGGCGACGGCTGGCTCATCGGCACGCTGCTTGGCGTCGTGACAGTCGGCGTGCTGCGCAACGGTCTCAATCTTCTCGCGCTGCCGTCGTCGGTCCAGGTCGCCTGCATCGGTGCATTGGTCATCTTCGCCTTGTTCGTCGACGGCTTGCGGAGCCGGGCATGAGCACCGCGGCGCACGGCATGCCGGCGCGCCTGACGCCGTCGCGCGATACGCTTCAAGCGCTCTATCGGCTGCTCGCGGCCGGATTGCTGTGCGTCGTTCTGTCATTCCTCAGCGATGCATTCCTGACGCCAGGGAACATCATCAACGTGCTGCGCCAGACGGCGCTGCTGTTCATGATGGCCTCCGGCCTCACGTTGGTGATCCTCACCGCCGGCCTCGACCTGTCGATCGGCGCCAATATCGGCCTGTCGGCCTGCCTGGCGGCGAGCGTGATCAAGGCGACGGGATCGCCGTGGCTCGGGGTCGCCACCGGTATCGGCTGCGGCACGCTGGTCGGCCTCCTCAACGGCGCGCTGGTTACGACGCTCCGCATCCCCTCGTTCATTGCAACCTACGGCATGATGTGGATGCTAACCGGCATTACCTATTATTATATGGGCGGCGAAACCATCCACGGGTTTCCGGCCTCGTTCCGCCAGTTCGGGAGCGGGTACTTTCTCGGCGTGCCGATACCGGTCTACATGATGCTCCTTTTTCTTCTGATCGGGTCGGCGTTCGCGCAGCGGACGATATGGGGCCAGGAAATTTACGCGATCGGCGCAAATCCGGTCGCCGCGCAATTGTCGGGCGTGCCGGTGGCGCGCCGGCTGGTGCTGGTCTACGTGGTCAGTGGCGCCATGGCCGGCCTCGCTTCGCTCATTATCCTCGCCCGCATCAATTCGGCGCAGGGCGACATCGGCGAGGAGCTGACCTTGCCGGCCATCGCCGCCGTGCTGATCGGCGGAACGTCCTTGTTCGGTGGATCAGGCAGCCTGTCGGGCACGCTGATCGGAGCCCTCATCCTCACGCTCGTCCTCAACGGCATGAACCTGTTGCAGATCAACGCTGCCTGGCAGCCGCTGATCACCGGAACGATCGTGCTGCTTGCGGTATGGATCGATGCGCGTGCGCGGCGCGCCAGCGAGTGAAATCGATATGGATCAAACGCGAAAGGGAGCGGAACCATGAAACAGAACATGACCATGCTGGCGGCCGTCGCTCTGACCTTGGTTGCAAGCCCGTGCCGGGCGGACGGCGAAACGATCGCGGTTTTCACCAAGAACCAGACCAACCCTTATTTCCAGGCGGTGCGCGTCGGCAGCGAAGCATCGGCCAAGAACCTCAACGCCAAAGTCATTCAATATATCCCGACCAAACCCGACAGCATTCCCGAGCAGTTGTCACAGGTCGAGGACGTGGTCGTTAAAAAGCCCGACGCCATCGTCTTCGTCCCGGTCGACTACAAGGCGCTGGTGCCGGCGGTCGAGAAGATCAACGCCGCCGGCATTCCGGTGACCAACATCACCGACCGGATCGCCGGCGGGCAGCTCGTCGCCTATGTCGGTGCCGACGACTACAATATCGGCCTCGAAAGCGCCCGCCACCTGCTCAAGGCGATCGGCGGCAAGGGCAACGTGCTCATTCTCGAAGGCGTCAAGGGAACGCTCACCAATACCGACCGCGTGCGCGGCTTCAATGACGCCTTGAAGGAATTTCCCAATGTGAAGCTGCTGGCCTCGCAGCCGGGCAACTATCAGCGCCTGCAAGCCTTGCAGGTGATGGAGAACCTGATGCAGTCGTTCCGCGAGATCGACGGCGTGCTCGCCGCCAATGACCCGATGGCGGTCGGCGCGCTGGAAGCGCTCGACGGCGCCAACCGCAAGGCGGCGGTGATCGGAATCAACGGCAGCAAGGAGGCGGTCGAGCTGATCAAATCGGGCAAGCTTCTCGCCAGCGGCGACTTCAATGGCTTCATCCAGGGCTGTCTCGGCGTCGAGATCGCGTTGCGCAACCTGCGCAAGCAGCCGACGCCCAAGGAGGTGATCCTCAAGCCGATGGTGATCAGCAAGGCCAACTTCCAGGCCTACGAGACCCCAGTCGAACAGCGGCAATGCCCCAAGCTCGCCGAGTTGGCGACCAACTGACCAAGGATGACAGCGCCGGGCCGGCACGCCGCCGGCATTCGATCGGAAATGGCCGTAGCGAATGACCCCCGTTCTTGCAGCCTTGCGTGCCCGCCTCGGCGAGCGCGCGACCGATGCCGCGGCCGTGCGCACGGCGCACGGCCAGAGCGAGGCCTATCACGATGCGCACCTGCCCGACGTTGTCGCGTTTCCTGAGACGGTCGGGGAGGTGGTGGCGATCGTTGGGGTCTGCGCCGGCAATCGTGTCCCGATCGTCCCGTTCGGCGCCGGCACGTCGCTCGAAGGCAACGCAGCCGCGATCCACGGCGGCGTCTGCGTCGACTTCGCCCGCATGAACCGGCTCCTGCAGGTGCATGCGGAGGACATGGATTGCCGCGTGCAGCCCGGCATCACGCGCAAGCAGCTCAACGCCGAATTGCGTAATAGCGGACTGTTCTTTCCGATCGATCCTGGCGCCGACGCCTCGATCGGCGGCATGAGCTCGACGCGCGCCTCCGGCACCATGGCGGTGCGCTACGGTACCATGCGCGACAACGTGCTCGCGCTCGAAGTCGTGCTGGCCGATGGACGCGTCATTCGCACCAGCCGGCGCGCGCGCAAGTCGGCGGCGGGTTACGACCTGACGCGCCTGTTCGTCGGCGCCGAGGGCACGCTCGGCGTCATCACCGAGATCACCCTCAAGCTTCATCCGGTGCCAGAGGCGATGTCGGCCGCAGTCTGTCCGTTCGAGTCGTTCGAAGGTGCGGTCGCGACCGCGATCGCCGTGATACAGGCCGGCATTCCGGTCGCACGCATGGAGCTGCTCGACGACGTGATGATGCGCGGCGTCAACCTCCACGCCAAGCTCGGCGCGGCGGAACGGCCGACGCTGTTCCTGGAGTTCCACGGCACGCAGGCCGCTGTCGCCGAGCAGGCGGCAAGCGCCGAGGAGATCGCGCACGAGCATGCAGCGCTCGGTTTCCAATGGGCGACGCATGCCGAGGACAGGAGCCGGCTCTGGACGGCACGCGACAATACGCTATATGGCGGGCTCGCCCTTCGCGTCGGCGCCAAGGCCATGATCACCGACGTCTGCGTGCCGATCTCGCACCTGGCGCAGTGCCTGATGGAGACCAAGCGCGACATCGAGCGATCCGGACTGATCGCGCCGATCGTCGGCCACGTCGGCGATGGAAATTTCCATACGCTAATCCTGGTCGATCCCGCGTCATCCGAAGAAATCGGGTGCGCCAGGGCGCTACATGAGAGAATGGTCTCGCGCGCCCTCGACCTCGACGGCACATCGACGGGCGAGCATGGCATCGGCAGCGGCAAGATCGCATTCCTCGCGCGCGAGCTCGGCCAAGCCGTCGACGTCATGCGTGCGATCAAGCGCACGCTCGATCCGCACGGTATCATGAATCCCGGAAAGATTTTTGGTGGAGATGATCCGTGACGGAAACTGTTCGCGACAATCCGGCGCTCAATCGATTTGAGCTCGATGTCGATGGCGATGTCGCAACCGCGTATTACCGGCTGTCACCGGGGGTGATCACGTTCGTGCACACCGAAGTCCCGCCCAAGCTCGGCGGCCGGGGCATCGGCTCCAAGCTCGCTCGCGGCGCGCTCGATGCGGTCCGTGCACGCGGCTTGAAGGTCGTCACGCAATGCCCCTTCATGGCGGCCTTCGTCGGCAAGCATCCCGAATACAACGACCTGTTGCACTGAAAAGGAGTGCGCGTACCACATGCCGGCATGCAAGCGGTCAGGGGATCACGGCGGTCGCTTCGATCTCCACGCGCGCCCGCGGCTCGACCAGGCGGCGCACCTCGACCAGCGTCATGGCGGGGTAATGCGCGCCCATGATCTCGCGATAGACGTCGCCCAGTTCGCCGAGCGCTGCCCGATACTCGTCGATGTCGAGCACGTACCAGGTCATGCGTGCGACGTGCTCGGGAGCCGCGCCGCCCTGTTGGAGCACGGCGACGATGTTGGCGAGCGCCTGGCGCACCTGCGCCACCAGGCCATCGGGGAAGCGGCCGGCGACGTCCCAGCCGACCATGCCGCCGACGAACACCATGTCGCCGCGCGCCTTGATGCCGTTCGAATAGCCCTTGGGCCGCGGCCAGCCGGCCGGCTGCAACACCGTATGACCGGTGGGGCGCGTAGGCAGCTTGCGAACAGACCTTTCCGACACGGGCTTCTCCTCAGGACGCGAGCTTGCGGGTAACGTGTTCGGCCGCGCGCCGGCGCAACTCGAAGCGCTGGAGCTTGCCGGTCTGCGTCTTCGGCAGCTCGGTGACATAGTCGATCACGCGCGGATATTTGTAGGGCGCGATCGTCGCCTTGACGTGGTCCTGCAATGTGCGGGTCATGGTCGCGTCGCCGGTCTGTCCCGGCGCCAGGACCACATAGGCCGTGACCACCTGGCCGCGCTCCTCGTCCGGCGCGCCGACCACGCCGCACTCGGCGACCGCCGGGTGGGCGAGCAGCACGGCCTCGATCTCGGGTCCGGCGATGTTGTAGCCGGCCGAGATGATCATGTCGTCGGACCGTGCCTGGTACCAGAAGTAGCCGTCCTGATCCATGACATAGGTATCGCCGGTCAAATTCCATCCGCCTGCGACGTAGTTCTTCTGCCGAGCATCGTCGAGATAGCGGCAGCCGGTCGGTCCGCGCACGGCGAGGCGGCCGATCGTCCCGGTCGACGTCTCGCGGCCGTCGTCATCGACGACCTTGGCCTCGTAGCCGGGGACCGGCCTGCCGGTTGCACCGGGGCGGATCTCGTCCACGCGCGCGCCGATGAAGATGTGCAGCATCTCGGTTGCGCCGATGCCGTCCATCAATTTGATGCCGGTGGCGGCGAGCCAAGCGTCGAACGTCGCCTTGGGCAGCGCTTCTCCGGCGGACACGCATTTGCGCAACGACGACACGTCGTGCTGTGGAAGCCTGCTCAGCATGGCGCGATAGGCGGTCGGCGCGGTGAAGCTAATCGTGGCACGATACTTGGTGATGGCCGTGAGCAGATCATCCGGTTGCGCCTTCTCCAGCAGCACGGTCGAGGCGCCGGCCCGCAACGGGAACAGTACGAGGCCGCCGAGACCGAAAGTAAAAGCGAGGGGAGGCGAGCCGATGAAACGGTCATCGGCCACGGGTCGCAGCACGTTGCGGCCGTAGGAGTCGCATATCGCCAGCATGTCGCGATGGAAGTGCATCGTGCCCTTGGGCTCGCCGGTCGTTCCCGACGTGAAGGCGATGAGGCAGACGTCGTCGGCCGCGGTGTCGCATGCCGTGATGTCCTGATAACCCGGTTGGGCCATCAACGCCTCGAGCGAGGACGGCCCGCCGTCGCCCCACAGCACGACGCGCTCGAGCCCGCCGGCCTGCGCCTTGGCCTTGTTCATCTCGTCGGCGAGGCGCGCATCGCACAACGCGAGCGCGATCTTCGCCTTGATGAGCGGATAGGCGAGTTCCTTGGCGCGCAACAGCGGCATGGTCGCGACCACGATGCCGCCGGCTTTGATGACGGCGAAATGCAGCGCGGCCATCATGGGAGTGTTGGGCCCGCGCAGCAGCACGCGATTGCCGGGCACCATGCCGAGATCGCGAACCAGCACGTTTGCGATGCGGTTTACCCGTTCGGCGAGATCACGGTAGGTCAGGCTCTCGGCCGGCGAGATCAGGCATGGCCGCTCGCCGTGTCCGGCCGCGATCCAGCGGTCGAGCAGTTCGACCGCGCAGTTGACGCGATCGGGATAGCGCAGCTCGGGCCGCGTGAACACGAAATCCGGCCATTGCGACGTCGGCGGAAGATGGTCGCGCGCAAAGGTGTCGACATGCGCAGACGGGATCATGGATCCTTGCTCCTCGCTCTCAATCCCAACCCCGGTCTTTGCACATCAGGACGCCCCACCGTCTTCGTAGAACTCATTCGGCCGCGAGCGCCGGCTTCACCGATCGGCTCTTCAACGTCTCGCGCGCGATCACGATCTTCTGCACCTCGGTCGCGCCCTCGTAGATGCGCAGCGCCCGGATCTCGCGATAAAGCTCCTCGACCTTGACACCCTTGGTGACGCCAAGACCGCCGTGGAGCTGCACCGCCCGATCGATCACGCGCTGCGCCGCTTCGGTCGCGAACATTTTCGCCATTGCCGCCTCGCGGGTGATGCGGGCGGCGCCGCAATCCTTGGTCCAGGCGGCGCGATAGACGAGGAGCGCCGCCGCGTCGACCTCGGTTGCGCTGTCGGCGATCACTGCCTGCGTCATCTGCAGGTCGCTGAGCGGCGCACCGAACAGCTTGCGCGTCGCGGCGTGCTCGATCGTCTCGTGCAGCGCCCGTCGCGCGAAGCCGAGCGCCGCGGCGCCTACGGTCGAACGGAAGATATCGAGTGTCGCCATCGCGACCTTGAAGCCTTCGCCCGGCTGGCCGAGCCGGTTCGCCGCCGGTACGCGGCATGCCTCGAAGCGCAAGGTCGCCAGCGGGTGGGGTGCGATCGTGTCGATGCGCTCGGCGACGGAAAGTCCCGGCGTGCCGGCGTCGACGATGAAGGCCGAAAGGCCCTTTGCTCCGGGGCCTTCGCCGCTACGCGCAAACACGACGTAATGGTCGGCAATGCCGCCGTTGGAAATCCAGGTCTTTGCGCCATCGAGCCGGACATGAGCCGGGCCGTCGGCTGTTGCGGTCGTCGCCAGCGCGGCGACATCGGAGCCTGCTTCCGGTTCGGACAGCGCAAAGGCGGCAATCGCCCTGCCGTCGCGCACCGGGGGCAGATAGCGCCGTCTGATCTCGTCGGAGCCGTAGAGCGTGATCGAACCGGTGCCGAGGCCTTGCATGGCGAAGGCGAAGTCGGCGAGCCCGTCGCGAAAGGCGAGAATCTCCCGCGCGAGGCAGAGCGTGCGCACGTCGAGCCGCGTATGAGTCCCGCCAAAATCCGCCGGCACCACCGCCTTGAGCCATCCGGCCTTGCCGAGCGTGGCGACGCGCGCGCGGCACGCTACATCGACGTCGTCATGGGGCAGCGAATGCAGCGTGGCATCGGCGAAGCGCGCCAGCTCGCCGGCGAACCGGCGATGGCCGTCGTCGAAGAAGGGCCAGGCAAGGGTGTCGGCGAGCGCCATCAGTTTCCCTCGAACACCGGTTTCTGCTTGGCGGCGAAGGCGCGATAGGCGCGCGCGAAATCTTCCGTCTTCATGCATAGCGCCTGTGCCACCGCCTCGGCCTCGATCGCGCTCTCGATCGACATGGCCCATTCCATCTCGAGCATGCGCTTGGTCATGGCGTTGGCGAACGCCGGCCCATCGGCGAGTTCGGTCGCGAGAGCCGTTGCTTCGCCGAGCACGGATTCAGAAGCGGCGAGCCGATTGAAGAAGCCCCAGCGTTCGGCGTCCTCGCCGGTCAACACGCGGCCGGTATAGAGGAGCTCGGCGGCGCGTCCCTGACCGACGATGCGGGGCAGGATGGCACAGGCACCCATGTCGCAACCGGCAAGCCCGACGCGGTTGAACAGGAACGCGACTTTGGCGCGCGGCGTGCCAATGCGCAGATCAGACGCCATGGCGATGATGGCCCCGGCGCCGGCGCACACGCCGTCGACCGCGGCGATGACCGGCTGCGGGCTGGCACGCATCGCCTTGACCACCTCACCGGTCATACGCGTAAAATTAAGCAGTGCCGCCGCGTCCATCTCCACCAGCGGGCCGATGATCTCGAACACGTCGCCGCCCGAGCAGAAATTGCCGCCTGCGCCGGTCACGACGATGGCCTTGATGCTCTTGTCCTTCGGCACGGCGCGAAAAAGATCGACGAGCTCGGCGTAGCTCTCGAAGGTGAGGGGGTTCTTCTTCTCCGGCCGGTCGAGCGTGATGGTCATGACCTTGCCGACGACCGCGCAAGACACGTGGCGCGCAGTGTAGTCCTTGAGCGGCAGGCTGACCGGGTTCGCGGCCGTCATCGCGTCTCTCCCGCCGCAATGGCGTTGCGCGCCGACGCCTTGGTCTTAGCCAGCAGCGTCATCAGCGTCTCGATGTCGTCGGCGCCGAGGCCGGAAAAAATCTCGGCGATCCAGTTTTCGTGCGTGCGGGCTATGGCGCGAAACGTGCGGCGGCCCTCGGCGGTGAGGCTGACGAGCTGAGCGCGGCGGTCGGTCGGGGAGGGCTTACGGTCGAGCAGGCCCTGTGCGACCAGCCGCTCGGCGAGGCCGGTGACGTTGCCGTTCGAGACCATCATGCGCTGGGAGATTTCGCCGAGCGTCATGCCGCTCGGCGCCTTGTCGAGCTGCGCCATCAGATCGAAGCGCGGCAAGGTGACATCGAACGTGTCGCGCAGCCGCCGCCTGATCTCGCCCTCGATCAGCGTCGTGCAGGTGAGAAGCCGCAGCCACAGCCGCAGCTCCGCCTCGTGATCGGCTGGGCGCTCCGTGACCTTGGTCTCGGCATCGAGCGTGATCGTACTCGTGTCATCCATCACTCACATCTCCCCGCCGGCGATCGCCACACTGGTGCCGGTGATGGCAGCCGCCTCCGCCGTACACAGGAACAGGACTGTGGCCGCAACTTCGTCTGGAGTGATCAACCGGCCGAGCGGTTCGTCCTTGAGCAGCTCGGCGAGCGTCTCCTGCGGCGTTCGTCTGGTCTTGCTTGCCGTTCGTGCCACGCTGTGGCGGACCAGGTCGGTGTCGGTGTAGCCCGGGCAGACGGCATTGACCGTGACGCCGCTCTTGGCCGTCTCCTGCGCCAGCGCGCGGACGAGGCCGATGACCGCGTGTTTCGCCGCGCAATAGGCGGACACGTAGGCATATCCCTTGAGTCCGGCGGTTGAGGCTACGGCGACGATCCGGCCGAAGCCGCGCGCGGTCATGCTGTCGAGCACGGCGCGGATGCCATGGACCACCCCCATGACGTTGACCTCGAACATGCGGCGGAACGCGTCGGCGTCCGTCTTGAGAAAGAGCGCACTCTCGGCGCCGCCCGCATTGGCGACGAGGATATCGATCGGGCCATGGTTCTGCGTCGCGCGCATCAAGCCGGCGGCCATCGCGCTGGCGTCGGTCACGTCGGCGACGACATGACCCTTGGCATGGCCTTCGGCGATTGCCGCGCGAAGCGGACCCTCGTTGCGGCCCAGCACGGTGACGGTCGCGCCGGCGCCGGCCAGCTTGGCCGCCACCGCGCGGCCGATGCCGCGACCGCCTCCGGTGACGAGAGCGTGTCGTCCTGTCAGCGTTGCCATGGACCGCCTCTCCGGCAAGCAGTCGGGGCTGCCGATTCGCAATTTATTTTAAGCTTCAAATTTCTACACTTCAAGCACCGACGCGGGTTGCGCAACAATTATTTTAAGCTTAAAATAACTGTCGAAATGTTGGAATTCGGCGCGATGGAGCAAGTTTCGGCACATCGGCTTCGGAGACGCGCATGAACATTGCGGTTATCGGCGGCGGGCCGGCCGGGCTCTATGGCGCGATGCTGATCAAGAAGGCGTGGCCGCAGACGACGGTCACGGTCTACGAGCGCAACCGGCCGGATGACACATTCGGCTTCGGTGTCGTGTTTTCCGACGAGACGCTCGAGACCTTCGAGGCTTACGACCGCGAGAGCTACCGCGCCATCACCGACAACTTTGCCTATTGGGACGACATCGAGATCCATTTTAAGGGTGCGCGTCATCGCATCGGCGGCAACGGCTTCTGCGGCTGCGCGCGCGTGACGCTGCTGCGACTGCTGACGGAGCGGGCACGCGCGCTCGGCGTCGTGCTGAAATTCCAGACCGAGATCCCGGATATCACGGCGCTCATGCGCGACGCCGACCTGGTGATCGCGGCCGACGGCATCAACTCGCGGGTGCGCGAGACCTTCGCCGACACGTTCCGGCCGGAGGTCGACGTCCGCACCAACATGTTCTCGTGGATGGGATCGACCCGGCCGTTCGACGCCTTTACCTTCTACTTTCGCGAGACCGATTACGGCGTCTTCATCGCGCATTGTTATCAGTACGAGCCTGGCCGCTCGACCTGGGTGATGGAGACCGACCCCGAGACCTTCGCGCGCGCCGGCCTCGGCACGCTCGACGAGGCGGCCTCGGCGCGGTTCCTGGAGAGGGTTTTCGCCGACGAGCTCAAGGGTCACAAGCTCACGACCAATCGATCGATCTGGCGTAATTTCCCAATGATCCGGTGTGCGCGCTGGATCAAGGACAACGTCGTCCTTCTCGGTGACGCCAAGGCGACCGCGCACTTCTCGATCGGCTCAGGCACCAAGCTAGCCATGGAGGACGCGATCGCCGTCTACGAGGCGCTTCGCGCGGCGGGCATTGGCAACGTCGACGCTGCGCTCGACCGCTTCGAAACCGCGCGGCGCGAGGAGGTCGAGAAGACCCAGCACTCGGCCGACGTGTCGCTGGTCTGGTTCGAGCACGTCAGGCGGTTCTGGCATCTCGATCCGACGCGTTTCGCCTTCGGCCTGATGACGCGTGCGAAAAGCATCACCTACGACAACCTCGCCCTGCGTGCGCCGGAGTTCGTCGACGCGGTCGACAAGGCGTTCGCCCGCGACGTGGGTAACAATGGCTTCGCTGTCGACACGGCAAAACCCGCGGTGCCGATGTTTCAGCCGCTGCGCCTGCGCGGCATGACGCTCGCGAACCGGGTCGTGGTTTCGCCCATGTGCCAGTACTCGGCCACCGACGGCATGCCGAACGACTGGCACATGGTCCATCTCGGCAGCCGCGCGGTCGGCGGCGCCGGTCTGATCTTTACCGAGATGACGGATGTCTCCGCCGAGGCCCGCATCACCGAGGGCTGCACCGGCATGTATGACGACGCACAGGAAGCGTCATGGAAGCGCATCGTCGATTTCGTCCATGCTAATTCCGCGGCGAAAATCTGCCTCCAGCTCGGTCATGCCGGCCGCAAGGGTGCGACCAAGCTGATGTGGGAGGGGATGGACGAGCCGCTGGAGCAGGGCGCGTGGCCGATCGTCTCCGCTTCGCCGCTCCCATACTATCCGCACAGTGAGGTGCCGCGTGAGCTGACGCGCGCCGGGATGAACGAGATCGTCGCCGACTATGTGCAGGCGGCGCAACGCGCCGAGCGTGCCGGCTTCGACATGCTCGAGCTGCACTGTGCCCATGGCTACCTGCTGGCGAGCTTCATCTCGCCGCTGACCAACGTGCGCATCGACGAGTATGGCGGCGCGCTCGCTAACCGCCTGCGTTTTCCGCTCGAAGTGTTCCGCGCCGTCCGCCACGTGTGGCCCGACGACAAGCCGATGTCGGTGCGCATCTCGGCGACCGACTGGAAGGACGGCGGCATCACCGGCGATGATGCGGTCGAGATCGCGCGGGCATTCGCCGACGCCGGCTGCGACCTGATCGACGTGTCGACCGGCCAGACGGTGCACGATTCCCATCCGATCTACGGCCGCATGTTCCAGACGCCGTTTTCCGACCAGATCAGGAACGAGGCCGGGCTCGCTACGATGTGCGTCGGCAACATCACGACGGCGGACCAGGTCAACACCATCCTCGCCGCCGGCCGCGCCGATCTGGTGGCGCTGGCACGGCCGCATCTCGTCGATCCGTTCTTCACCATACGGGCGGCGGCATGGTATGGGGCCGACGTTCATTGCCCACCGCAATATCTCGCCGGCAAGGATCAGATCGTCCGCAATAGCCCACGCGACCGCGAGGAACTGCTCGAGCTGCGGCGCAAGGCCAAGCCCAAGGCGCACAAGGGCGACTGGAAACAGGCGGCTGAGTGAGATGATCCACCAGACGAGCGGCCGGCGGATGCCGCCGGCCGCGCATTGATCCGCGATGGGATCGACGCGACCCTTTATTGGCGTCCGGGCCGCAGCGCACTTGCAGCTTTGGCGGCGCGCACCAGCTGAAGGAACTCGGTGCGGTAGCCGTACGGATCGTCACCGCGCGCCGGCGCAGCGATCCGCAGCACGTCGTCGTAGCCGAATGCGCCGATGTAGCGACCGCCGCGAAG
>Ga0307472_100000357_pt1 | contig 15397 bp, 14 predicted proteins | sample atmos_gasesAM5C__2_FD_204582 | JGI IMG/M metagenome (GOLD analysis project Ga0307472, IMG submission 204582) | Hardwood forest soil microbial communities from Morgan-Monroe State Forest, Indiana, United States - atmos_gasesAM5C_05 | ecosystem: Environmental > Terrestrial > Soil > Temperate...
CTCGGCGTGAACGGCTCGTAGCCCGCGGCTGGCCTTTCCAGGTAGCGGGCAATCATATGCCCGATGCGATCCAACACAAAGGCCATGACGCCAATCCTCAGACGCGCGGTTGAGGCCACGTTGCAATGTTACCGTCCTTTTTAGTCTAAAAGTTGTTGCATTTCGGTTCATGCGCCGGTGCAGTGTGCGGGGTCGCCGCGAACATATTGTTGACGGGATTTGCCGGCCAATGCCGACTTGGGGCAAGCTATCCGGACGTCCCCTCAACCAATTGGAAACCATGCCGTCACTGACCCGCCGCAGCTTTCTGGCCGGTACCGCGCTCGCGGCCGCGACGCCGGCCCTGGGCGCCGTTCCCGCTTCGGGCGACACCGACATCATTATCGTCGGTGCTGGCGCTGCCGGCATCGCCGCCGCACGCCGCATCGCCGACGCCAAGCGGCGATTCGTGCTGGTCGAGGCGGCCGACCGCATCGGCGGACGCTGCGTCACCGACACGCAAACCTTCGGCGTGCCCTATGACCGCGGCGCGCGCTGGATCCACCTGCCGGACGTCAATCCGGTGACGAAACTCGCCGCGCGCTCCGGCCTCGACATCTATCGCGCGCCGCCGGGACAGAAGCTGCGCATTGGCCGGCGCTACGCACGCGAAGGCGAGGTAGAGGAATTCCTCGCCGCCCTGGTGCGTTCCACCCGCGCGATCGGCGAGGCGGCGCGCAGCGGCAAGAGCGACGTCTCCTGCGCGCAGGCGCTGCCCAAGGATCTGCTCGAGTGGCGCTCGTCGATCGAATTCGTGCTCGGCCCTTACGGCTGCGGCAAGGATCTCACCGAGATTTCCGCCGCCGATTTCGCGCAGTCGGCGGAACGCGACACCGATTCCCTGTGCCGGCAGGGTTTCGGCACACTGCTCGCCAAGCTCGCCGAAGGCATCCCAGTACAGCTCGGCACGCCGGTCACGCAAATCGAGTGGGGCACGCGTTCGAGCGGTGTCGACGTCGAGACGCCGCGTGGCAAGCTCAGCGCGCGCCTGGTGATCGTGACGGTGCCGACGCCCCTGATCACGTCGGGCCAGATCAAGTTCCGGCCCGATCTGCCCAAGCGCCAGCTCGACGCCGCGGCGCGGTTGCCGCCCGGCAGTTACGACCACATCATGCTGGAACTGTCGGGCAATCCGCTCGGCCTGCAGCGCGACGACTTGATGTTCGAGAAGGCCGAGGGCTCGCGCACCGCTGCGCTGCTTGCCAATCTCTCGGGGACGACGCTGACGCAGGTCGACGTCGGCGGAAAGTTCGGTCGCGATCTCGCCGCCCAGGGCGAAGCGGCGATGGTCGACTTTGCGCAGGAGTGGCTCGGCAATCTCTACGGCTCGGATGTTAAGAAAGCGGTCAAGCGCAGGAGTGCGACGCGCTGGAACGAGGAGCCATGGGCGCTGGGCGCGTTTTCGGGCGCAACGCCCGGCGGCCAGCCGTCGCGCCGCATCTTGATGGAGCCCCTGGGCCGGCTCTATTTCGCCGGCGAGGCGACGCACGAGACGCTGTGGGGCACGGTCGGCGGCGCCTGGGAATCGGGTGAGCGCGCGGCCGATCTGGCACTCAAGCGGTTCACCGCGCCGCTGGAGTCGGAAAAGCCCAAACGCAAGCCGTCCGGAAAGCCCAAACGCAAGCCGTCCGGCCGGCGCGCATGAAGCCCAAGGCGCTGATCGCCTGGTCGAGCGGCAAGGACAGTGCCTTCGCGCTCGACGTGATGCGCCGTGCCGGCGACTACGACATCGTCGGTGCGCTCACCACCGTGACCGAGACGTTCGGGCGCGTCAGCATGCATGGCGTGCGCCAAGAGATTCTGATGGCGCAGCTCGATGCCGCCGAGCTCCCGGCGACGATCGTCGCGATTCCGTTCCCTTGCTCGAATGACGTTTACGAGGCGCGCATGGCGAGAGCGCTCGCCGAGGCCAGAACGCAGGGCGTCAGCCACGTGATCTTCGGTGATCTGTTCCTGCAGGACGTGCGCGCCTATCGCGAGCAGAAGCTCGAAGGCACCGGGATCACGCCGTTGTTTCCGCTGTGGGGCCGGCCAACCGACGCCCTCGCATGTGAGATGATCCACGCCGGCGTCGAGACCTATCTCGCCACGGTCGATCTCAGGAAGCTGCCGAAATCCTTCGCCGGCCGGAAATTCGACGCCGCGTTGCTCGCCGATTTCTCGCCCGACATCGACCCGTGTGGGGAGAACGGCGAATTCCATTCCTGTGTCGTCGCCGGACCAATGCTCAGGCGCAAAATCGCGGTCACCGTCGGCGAGACCGTGGAGCGGGACGGCTTCGCCTATGCCGACCTGGTGCCGGCGAGATGAGCGCGGCGTCGTCGGCGACCGAGCGCAGCGGGAAGGCCGCGACCCACAACCACTGATGGTGGGAATTGCAAAAAGCGCCGGGGCTATGCGGCGACCGGAACGACTGGTCGCCACTAGCCCCGCAGCACGCCGCCCGTACGCTTGCCCACTTCGGCGACGATCTTGATGGCGACCGCCTCGATCTCTTCGTCCGTCATCGTCTTCTCGCGCGGCTGCAGCGTCACGGCGATGGCGATCGACTTCTTGCCGGGATCGATGCCCGGGCCATCATAGACATCGAACACGGTGACGCTGGTGATGAGCTTGCGGTCGACCCCCTGCGCCGCGCGCAGGACGTCACCCGCTTTCACCGCGCGATCGACCACGAAGGCAAAGTCGCGCTCGACCGGCTGGAACGCGGACAATTCGAGCACCGGCTTGGCGCGCGTCGCCTTGGCCTTGGGTTCGGGAACGCGCTCCAGGATCACCTCGAACGCGACCAGCGGGCCTTGCGCGTCGAGTGCTTCGAGCGCCTTGGGATGGAGCTCGCCGAACGAGCCGAGCACGTTGTGCGGACCGATCTGGATCGTGCCGGAGCGTCCGGGATGGAACCAAGCCGGGCCGCCCGGCACGACCTGCAACGCCGGGCCCGGCGCCCCCGCCGCGGCGAGCACGGCCAGCGCATCGGCCTTGACGTCGAAGGCGTCGACCTCGCGTCCGCCATTCATCCAGTGCCGGCCGATGCCGCTGCTCTTAGCCAGTGCACGACGCACGCCGGCCGCGGCGGTGAGCTGGTCCTGCGGCTGGTCGCCCTTGAACACCTGCCCCACTTCGAACAACGCCACGTCGGGAAAGCCGCGATCGGCGTTCTTCTGCGCCGCGCCGACGAGGCCGGGGATCAGGCTCGGCCGCATGTCGGAGAGGTCGGCGGCGATCGGATTGGCGAGCGCGAGCGCGTCCTCCCCCCCGCCGAACAAGACGGCCTGCGGCTTGGCGATGAACGACCACGTCACGGCTTCGACCAGGCCGCGCGCGGCGAGCGCGCGCTTGGCCTTGCGCGTGCGCACCTGGATCGGGGTGAGCACCGGCTGGCGCGGCACCGCGCCGCGATCGAACGGCGTGAACGGCACGCGGTCGACGCCGATGATGCGCACAACCTCCTCGACGATATCGGCCTTGCCGTGCACGTCGGGTCGCCACGACGGCACCGCGACCTTCAACACGGTGCCGGCGCCGGTGACGAAGAAGCCGAGGTGGCCGAGCACGCGCTTGACTTCCGGCAACCCGACCTTGACGCCGGCCATCCGGTGCAGCTCGTCGAGCGAGAAGTCGATCACGCGCTCGCGCGGCTGGGCCTCGCCGGCGACGGTGAGCTCCGACGGCGTGCCGCCGCACAGATCGAGCACCATGCGCGTCGCCAGTTCGAGCCCTGGCACCATGAAGGCCGGATCGACGCCGCGCTCGAAGCGATAGCGCGCATCCGAATTGATACCGAGCTTGCGCCCGGTCTGCGCGATATTGCTCTCGTCCCACAGCGCGGATTCGATCAGCACGTCGGTGGTCGCGTCCGAGCAGCCGCTCGCTTCACCGCCCATGATGCCGGCGAGCGACTCGACGCCCTGCTCGTCGGCGATCACGCAGATCGTATCGTCGAGCGCATAGGTCTTGCCATCGAGCGCGCGCAACGTCTCGCCCGGCCGCGCGCGACGCACGGTGAGATTGCCCATGACCTTGGCCGCGTCGAACACGTGGAGCGGCCGGCCGCGGTCGTAGGTGATGTAATTGGTGATGTCGACCAGCGCATTGATCGGGCGCAACCCGATGGCGTTGAGCCGGCGCTGCAGCCACTCCGGGCTCGGGCCGTTCTTGACGCCGCGCACCAGGCGCAACGCGAAGGCCGGACACAGCGACGGCGTCGTACCGAAATCGAGCGTCACCTTGACCGGCGCGGGAAACTCGCCCTTCACCGGCTTGACGCCCGGATCCTTGAACTTGCCCATGTCGGCGGCGGCCAGGTCGCGGGCGATGCCGTGCACGCCGGCGCAGTCGGGACGGTTGGGCGTGAGATTGATCTCGATCACCGGATCATCGAGGCCGGCCCACGCGGCATAGGCTTTGCCGACCGGCGCGTCCGCCGGCAGCTCGATGATGCCCTCGTGATCGTCCGAAAGCTGCAGCTCGAAGGCCGAAACCAGCATGCCGCGGCTCTCGACCCCGCGGATGGTACCGACACCGAGCGTAATGTTCTTTCCCGGAATGAACGTGCCGGGCGGCGAGAACACGCCGATCATGCCGGCGCGGGCATTGGGCGCGCCGCACACGACCTGTACCGGATCGCCGCTGCCGGTATCGACCATGCACACGCGCAGGCGATCGGCGTTGGGGTGCTGCTCGGCCGAGACGACGCGCGCGACGGTGAACGGCGCGAGCGCCTTGCCGGTGTCGGCGACGCTCTCAACCTCGAGGCCGATCATGGTGAGCTTGTCGACGATCTCGGCCAGCGTGGCGTCGGTGTCGAGGTGCTCCTTGAGCCAGGATAGCGTGAATTTCATGGACCCACCCCGCGCGATGCATTTGGCGACTGTCGCGCAACTTCCACCGAGTTTCTCCCGCGGGCAGCCCTCGTTTGAGGGTTTCCTCCCCCTTTATGGTTCACGACCTCACGGCAAGCGCAGGCCGTGCCCTGCGTTTCGGCCGAGATCCTCACGGGCTCAACCCTCCCGCCAGCGTCGGCAGATCGAGCGGGCGGAAGCCGTAGTGCGACAGCCACCGCACGTCGGCCTCGAAGAACGGCCGCAGATCGGGCATGCCGTACTTGAGCATGGCGATGCGGTCGATCCCCATGCCCCAGGCAAAGCCCTGGTACTCGTCGGGATCGAGGCCGCAATTCCTCAGGACGTTGGGATGCACCATCCCGCAGCCAAGGATTTCCAGCCAATCCTCGCCCTCGCCGAACCTGATCTCGCCCTTGTCGCGCCGGTACTGGATGTCGACCTCGAGTGAAGGCTCGGTGAACGGGAAGAACGACGGCCGGAAGCGCATCTTGACATCGTCGACCTCGAAGAACGCCTTGCAGAACTCCGCCAGGATCCATTTCAAGTGGCCGAGGTGCGAACCCTTGTCGATGACCAGGCCCTCGACCTGGTGGAACATCGGCGTATGCGTCTGGTCGCTGTCACAGCGATAGGTGCGGCCCGGAATGATCACGCGGATCGGCGGCTTCTGCGAGAGCATCGTGCGCACCTGGACCGGCGAGGTGTGGGTGCGCAACAGCAGCCGCGAGCCGTCAGGCTTGGGATTGAAGAAGAACGTGTCGTGCATGTCCCGCGCCGGATGGCCTTCTGGAAAATTGAGCTTGGTGAAATTGTAGTCGTCGGTTTCGATGTCGGGGCCCTCGGCTACCGCAAACCCCATGTCGGCAAAGATCGTGGTCAATTCGTCGACCACCTGGCTGATGGGGTGAACGCGGCCGATTTCGGTCGGCGGTTCGCGCACCGGCAGTGTGACGTCGACCGTCTCGCTGTTGAGGCGTGCGTCGAGCGCTGCGTCCCTGAGCGCATCCTTGCGCGCGGCAAGCGCCGCCGTGACGCGGTCCTTGAGGCCATTGATCAATGGCCCGTTGGCCTTGCGCTCGTCGGGCGACATCGCGCCCAGCGTCTTGAGCAGCGCCGAGACCGAACCGCTTTTGCCGAGCGCGGCGACGCGAACGGCGTCGAGCGCGGCTTCGTCGGCCGCGGCCGCGACGTCGGTCATGAGCGTGTCTTCCAGCGTCTTCAGGTTGGACATCGTGGTCATCGTCGCAACATTCGCTCTCGCAATTGGCCGGCAAGCACGACGAGGCCGGCGCCGCGGAGCTTATCACTCCGCTCGCGTCGGCCTCGGAAGGACGGGCTGGTCTCGAAGGTCGGATCGCGGGCGGGGAAGCGGGGACGCTTCACGCCGCCAGTGCGGCCTTGGCCTTCTCGACGATCGCCTGGAACGCCACCGGCTCGTGAATGGCGAGATCGGACAGCACCTTGCGATCGACCGTGACCCCGGCCTTGCCGAGGCCGTCGATAAATCGACTGTAGGTCAAGCCGAACTGGCGCACCGCCGCATTGAGCCGCTGGATCCACAGCGCACGGAACGTGCGCTTTTTGCGTTTGCGGTCGCGGAAGGCGTATTGGTTGGCCTTCTCCACCGCCTGCTTGGCGACGCGGATGGTGTTCTTGCGCCGCCCGTAATAGCCCTTGGCGGCCTTGAGGACTTTCTTGTGCCGGGCGTGCGAGGTGACGCCCCGTTTGACGCGGGCCATGATCGATCTCCTTGAATCCGATGTCCTGCCGACGAGTTTCCACGGAAGGCCGCCGAAGCGGCACGCTGTTGCGGACGGTCGCCCTGGGGCCCGCCTTAGGCGTTGGGCAGGAAATATTTCTTGATCCTGTCGCCGTCGGTCTTGAACAGCACCTTGGTGCCGCGGTGGTCGCGGATCTGCTTGTTGGTCCGCTTGATCATGCCGTGGCGCTTACCCGACTGCGCAAACAGCACCTTGCCGGTGCCGGTCACCTTGAAGCGCTTTTTGGCGCCCGACTTGGTCTTGAGCTTGGGCATTTGGCTCTCCTTTGCCGGCGCGGATGATCGGAGCCAGGGGTCCGGTTCCGCCGGTGATATCCTCGCGATCTTTTGCGAACGAGCGTGCTGAATGAGCACTGCACCGCCGCCACGGCAGCCCTTATCAGCCGGGCGGCGGAAGGCCGGGGTTATGGCAGAGGACGCCGGAAATGGCAACACGCGGAAGGGACACGAAAAAACCAACGCCCGCGTGCGATATCGCGGGCGTCGGATCGTGAACGGCCGGACCGGGAGCGCTGGTCAGCGCGGCGCCAGGACCATGACCACCTGGCGGCCTTCGAATCTCGGTTCCATCTCGACCTTGGCGAATTTGGACGTATCGCCCTTGACGCGCTCGAGCAGCTTGGTGCCGAGTTCCTGGTGCGCCATCTCACGGCCGCGGAAGCGCAGCGTGACCTTGACCTTGTCGCCTTCTTCGAAAAAGCGCTTCATCGAGCGCATCTTCACGTCGTAGTCGTGGTCGTCGATCATCGGCCGGAACTTGATTTCCTTAACCTCGACGACCTTCTGTTTCTTGCGTGCTTCCGCCGCCTTCTTCTGCTCCTGGTACTTGTATTTGCCATAGTCGAGCAGCTTGCAGACGGGCGGCGTGGCGTTGGGGGAGATTTCGACGAGGTCGAAACCGGCTTCCTGGGCCAATGCCAGAGCTTCGCCGATCGCTACGGTGCCGCGGTTGCCACCGTCCTTGTCGATCAAGTGAACTTCGCGGGCGCGGATCTCCTCGTTGACGCGCGGGCCGTCTTTCTGGACGGGCGGCGCAGCTCTCATGGGGCGGCGAATGGCGTCATTCTCCTCTGTTGTTGCGACGGTCCTTTGGCGCATCCCTGAACCCCAAAAGGCCATGGATCGCTACTCGGCAGCCAAAAGCATCGGGACAAAAGGTTAACAAGTCAACGATAATGCGCCCGACTGTGGTGGAATGTGGCAGTGCGCAGTGGATACGGCAAGGCGGCCGCCGCGCCGTGCCAGCCCGTACCCCTCCGCCGGGCCCGCGGGCTTCAGCGACGGGGCCGCGCCACCTCCGCATAGACCGCCAGGGTCTGCCGGGCGACCGTCGCGGCATCGAAATGGGAAAGGACCCATTCGCGGCCGCGCGTCCCGATCCCGCGCCGCGCCGTTTCCGGCATGGACAGGAGCTTGACCAAGGCGGCGGCGAGCGCGGCATCGTCCCCGGCCGGAACCCGCAGGCCCGTCATGCGCTCCTCCGCCACCACCGGTGGCGCCTGAACGACGTCCGGACCGGCGCCAAGATCGGAGACGACCACCGGTCGGCCCATGGCCAGGCTTTCCAGGATGGCCCGTTGCAGCCCTTCTGCCTGGATCGCCGCGGAGACCACCATCGTGGCGGCGGCATAGGCGGCGGGGCGGTCGTCGCCCGGCACGCCCATGCGAATCACCTCGGTGGTGTCGGTCGCAATCACGAGGTCCCACAATTCGCCGCCATAGCGGGTGCGGTGTTGGTCCTCGCCAGCGAACACGCAGACGAAATCCTTCAAGCCGAGCTCCTTGAGGCGCTGCACCGCTCGCACAACGATGTGATGGCCCTTGCGCCGGATCATGCGGCCGGTGACCAGGATCACCTTGGTGTCGCTCTTGACGCCCCAGGCGCGGCGCACGGCGTCGACGCGCTCCGGCGCGACCTTGGCCGGATCGAAACTGCCGAAATCGATGCTGGACGGAACCACGGCGATGCGCCCCCACGGCGTGTGGTGGCGTTCCACGATCAGCTCGGCGATCTGATCGCTTACGGCGATCACCCGGTCGCCTCGCGCCATGACGCTGTTGTAGATCCGCTTGAAGACGTTCTGTTCGCGGAAGCCCTTGTACCAGCTGGTGAGGAACGGCACGCGCGTGACGCGCGCGGCGACATAGGCGCTCCACGCGGGCGCGCGGCCATGGGCGTGCACCACGTTGCAGCCGCGCGCGCGAATGAGACGCATGAGCGCGCCGACATTGCGCGCCATCACCACGGGATTGCGGCTCGCCATATCGAGCCGGATCGTCTCGCCGCCGAAGGCCGCCACCTGGCTCTCGAGCCGGCCGCCGCGCGACACGACGATCGGATGGTGTCCGGCGTCGACGAGAATACGCGCGAGATCGACCGCGCCGACATCGGCGGCGCCAGCGTCGAGCGTCGGAACGGCGATAAGGACGACGAGTGGGACGATGCGCTCGCCCGTCAGCGACACATTGTCGTTTTCGCCAGCGAAGGACGCGCTATGATCTTCGGACATGGTGGGCGGGGCGCGCGAAGCGGTCGAACTGATCGTCACGACTTGCTCCCGCTTCCTCGATGTCGAGTAGCGACGTATAGACGGCGAACGCCGCCGCCGCAATGCTTCCGGGCGTCTGCGAACCGTCGAGCGCGACACCCGCCGCACTCGTTTTGTTGGCCGCCAGCGAGTCGGCCCTTGCCTTTGCTGGCTTTTTGCGGCCGTTTCCACCTTTTCCGGCCGCACTCTCGTGGTGTCTCCCCAAAGGATGAGCAGATGGATGATCGTTCCCTTGATTCCCTGAGCGTCGGGACCGGACCGGCGGCACGCGCGATCGCCGTGCGCTGGCGTGACGGCGCCCATCCCGGCCTGTTGTGGCTCGGTGGATTGAAGTCCGACATGAAGGGCACCAAGGCCGAGGCGCTCGCGCGCTGGGCGGGCGAGAACGGGCGCGCTGCGGTCCGTTTCGATTATTCCGGTCACGGTGAATCCGGAGGAAATTTCACCGAGGGCACGATCGGGCGCTGGCTCGAAGAGAGCCTCGCGGTGTTCGAGGCGTTCTGCCGCGGCCCAACGGTCGTGATCGGCTCCTCCATGGGCGGCTGGCTCGCGCTCCTGCTGGTGCGTGAACTGAAACGCTGCGCGGCGGCGGGCCGGCCGCCGGCCGGGTCGGTTATGGGCCTCGTGCTGGTCGCGCCAGCTGTCGATTTCACCGAGGAACTGATGTGGAAGCGCTTTCCGCCGGCGGTGAAGCGCGACATCGCGGACAAGGGCGTGTGGCTGCGGCCTTCGGACTATTCGGAGGAACCCTATCCGATCACGCGCATGCTCATCGACGAGGGGCGCAAGCACCTGCTGCTCGGCAACGGCATGATCGAAACCGGCTGCCCGGTGCGCATCCTGCAGGGCGTCGCGGACAACGACGTGCCGTGGGGCCACGTCGTCGAGCTCACGTCGCATCTCGCCCAGGACGACGTGGTGCTGACGCTGGTCAAGGACGGCGACCACCGCCTGTCACGACCGGAGGATCTTGAGCGGCTGATCGCGGCGGTGGCGGAGTTTTAGAGATTTAACTTAGCCGGAACGCGCCCTCGGCCTGCGTCTTCGATGCTTGTTGCCGCCCGCCTGAAGCGCGGCGAAATGCCGGAACCGCCCGACCGGCTGGGGCCGGCCACCCGCGGGCTTTACTTCGCTCCACCCTGGCTATGTTGCTTCGCCACCCTGCTCTTTGCCATACAGCGCGCGCAATCCGTCGCGATAGGTCGGATAGCGCAGCGCGACGCCGAGCACGTCCTTCATCTTGGCGTTACGCGTGCGCTTGACCTCGCCGTAGAAGCTCAGCGCCATCGGTGTCATCGTCTTGGCTGCGTCCTCGAAAGTGGTTTCCGGCGGCGGCGAGATGCCGGCGAGGTTCGCGGCGAACGCCACCACGTCCTGCGCCGGTGTCGGCTCGTCGTCGCTAACGTTGAAGACGCCGCTGGCACGCCGGACGAAGGCGCCGTCGATCGCCTGGGCGATATCGGCGACGTGGATGCGGTTGAACACCTGGCCCCGCTTGACGATGCGCCGCGCCGTGCCGCGGGCGAGCTGCACCAAGGCGTTCTGTCCCGGCCCATAGATGCCGGCGAGGCGCAGGATCGCGACCGGCTTGCCCGCGCGCGCGCCGAGCGCGGCCCATGCCTCCTCGGCGACGAGGCGTTCACGGCTGCGCGCGGCAATGGGATTCGGCGGCGTGGTCTCGTCGATCCACGCGCCGTCGTGATCGCCATAGACCCCGATGGTCGACAGATAGACGATCGACGCCAGCCGTGGCGCCCGCGCGATGGCATCGGCGAAGGCGCCGATGACCGGATCGCCCTCCTCGCCGGGCTGGATCGAAACCAAGAGCGCGTCGGCCTCGTTGACGGCCGCCGTGACCGACGGCGAGGCCGTCCCGTCGAACACCAGCGCCTCGACCGCGCGACCGCCGTAACCTGCGGTGGCGAGCGCGTCTGTCTTCTCGCGCGTGCGCACGGTGCCGACCACGCGGTCGAACCGCGCGCCATAGGCCGCGAGGTAGTGCCTGGCGCAGTAGCCGAGGCCGAAGCAAAACAAGGTCGACATGCTTGAACTTTTATAGCGTTTTCCAGCGAAGTGGACCCCGATTCGCCGAAAGAAACCGCGTCAAGGCAAGAAAGATTAATGGCCGCAGAGGACGCTTGTCACGTCCGCGGGCGTCGGGCCTTGCTCCAACCGCCGCAATGCGATGTGATGACCCGACATGATCGCCGGGAAACGCCCAAAGGACGCCGCATGAACTTGCAATTGCCATCGGCCGGCGATGCCGCGGTGGGCGGCTTGTCCGGCTCGAGGATCATCGACGCCATCAAGGCGAGCCGCATCGAGTTCGTCGTCTCCGTTCCCGACATCACCACCAGCGAGGGCCTGCTGCGCCCGCTCGCGCGCGAAAGGGAGCCGCGGCTCATCCGCATTTGCAAGGAGGACGAGGGTGTCGGCATCTGCGCCGGCCTCGCCCATTGCCAGCGACGTGCGCTGCTGCTCATTCAGAACACCGGCCTGCTTGATTCCGTCAATGCGGTGCGCGGCGTCGCGGTCGAATATTCGCTGCCGATCTGCATGATGGTCGGCCTGCTGGAGAAGGAGCCCGGCGTCCGGCCGCAGCAATCCAAGCGCTACGGCGTGCGCATCGTCGAGCCGATCCTCGACGCCATGGGCATCGCGCACCATCTGATCGAGGACGACAGCGATGTCGCCAAGATCGCCCCAACGATCGACGACGCCTATGCACGGTCGCGCCCCGTGGTCATGCTGATCGGACGCAGGCCGGCCGCGTCATGATGAAGAGCGACGAGTGCCTCAAGGCCCTGATGCGCCACGTGTCCGACGACGACATCGTGCTGCCGGTCTACAGCACGGCGTTCGACTGGATCGCGATCAAGCCGCGACCACTCAATTATCTGGCGCACGGCGCCATGGGGCTTGCCTCCTCGCACGGGCTCGGCCTCGCGCTCGGCCGGCCGGACAAGCGCGTCATCGTGCTCGACGGCGACGGCAGCCTACTGATGAACATCGGCAGCCTGGTCAGTGCGGCGGAAGCGGGACCGAAGAATTTCTTCCATTTCGTCTGCGAAAACGGAACCTACGAAGCGAACGGCGGCCACCCGACACCGGGGCGCGGCCTCGTCGACTTCGCCGGGCTCGCCCGCGCGGCGGGATATCGCAGCGCGCATACGTTCTCCGATCTGCAAAATTTCGAGCAGCGGATCGGTGCCGTGCTGGCCGAGCAAGGTCCGGTTTTCGTCGACCTCAAGGTCGCGCCGAGCGGGCCGCAGAACCGCGATTACACCATGCTGCACGGGCCGACCGCGCGACAGGCGTTTAAGGACGCGCTGACTGCTCGCATCTAGCGCTTGTTGAGTTGATCGCATTGTGTGCGGAAAACCGGTGTCTAACCCGAATCAAGTTCGCGGCAGAGTCTTTGCGAAAAACGTTCCGGCGTCATTGTTTTGATGACCGCTCGTTTCGGGATGGAAACATGCCGCGATTGGATTGGATCAGGCTCGCGGCCATCGCGCTTGTTCTGACGTCGGCATTGTCCAGTCCGGCAAGCGCGCAGTCGGACTATCCCAGCCGCAAGATCACCTTCCTCGTCGGTTTCGCACCCGGCGGTGGCATCGACACGTTCGCACGCGTCATCGCCCAGGAGCTGACCGAACAGTTCGGCTATCAGATCGTGGTCGAGAACCGGCCGGGTGCCGCCTCCAACATCGCCGCCAAGGCGGTCGCCGCCGCCGCGCCCGACGGCTACACCCTGCTGTTCACCGGCAACAGCTATGCCATCAACCAGACGCTCTACAAAAATCCGGGCTACGCCACCGCGGATATCCGGCCGGTAGCGTTCGCCGCGATCGACAGCATGGCGCTCACGGTCAATGCCGACAACCCGGCGCGCAGCCTGCCGGAATTCCTGGCGGCGGCGAAAGCCAAGCCGTTCAGCTTCGGCTTCGGCGGATCGTCGGCGCGCATCGCGGCGGAATACGCGCTGAGGGTCCTGGCCAGGGCGGAGGCGACGCCGGTGCCGTTCCAGAGCGGCGCGCCGGCCTTGAACGCGCTGCTCGGCAAGCATGTCGACATCATCGCTGCGCCAATCGCCGAGATCGTACCGCAGGCGCAGCAGGGCGCCGTGCGGGCGTTGGCGGTGACCGGCCCCAGGCGCGCCGGCGCGTTTCCCGACGTTCCGACGCTCAGCGAAGCCGGCTTTCCTGGCATCGACATCAACGGCTGGATCGGTCTGTTGGCCCCGGCTGGCACGCCAGCGGACATCTGCGCCAAGCTCAACGCTGCGGTGAACGCGGTCGTGGCCAAGCCGAGCGTCGAGCGTCGCCTGCGCGCGCTCGGCTACGAACCATATGCCGGCGCGTTCGCCGATGCCGATTCGTTCCTCAAAATACAGATCGAGAATTGGGCAGGGATGATTCGTGCCACCGGAATCACGGCGGATTAAGGCGCTTTCCGGCCGCGTTCCCTGGCCGTGCCGGTCCCGTTCCCGCTATTGTCTCGCCGACCGAATCGGGTACGCGACAAGCTCGCGGGTCGATTCCTTGTCAGCGAGTTAACGCACGGCATCGCGATTTGCTCTATTTGTCTCGGCGCGTTTTCTACGGCGAAGCGGCGTCCCCCCTCGGGTCAAGCCCGAGGGTATCGCCGCAAAACGCCATGGCCGTCCATTCCTGCGCAACGTCGGGATTGGCTTCGCCGCCGCGATGAACATCCGCCAATGCAATGAACCGTTCGCGCGACACGAGCCGCGACAGCGCCCACACCGCCGCGCCGCGCACGATCGGCGAGGCGTCGGCGAGCAGCCGCTCGGCCTCGGGCGCGAGAGACACCTCGCCGCTGTTGCCGATGGCGATCAGCACGTTGCGCACCAGGCGATCGCGGCCGGCGCGCTTGACCGCGGTCCTGGCAAACAGTGCGCGGAACGACGTATCGTCCAGGCGCGCGAGGTCGGCAAGCTTCGGCCCCCGCAATGTCGAGCGCGCCGCGAGCTTCGCCTCGTGCCCCGCCTGCGCGAACTTGTTCCACGGGCACACCGCGAGGCAATCATCGCAGCCGTAGATGCGGTTGCCCATCAGCGGGCGCAGGTCGCGCGGGATCGGCCCCTTGTGCTCGATGGTGAGATAAGAAATGCAGCGCCGCGGGTCGAGCCGGTAGGGTTCGGGGAATGCCGCGGTCGGGCAGATGTCGAGGCAGGCGCGGCAGCTGCCGCAATGGTCGGGCTCGGACGCATCATGGGGCAGGTCGAGGGTGGTGAAGATCGAGCCGAGAAACAGCCACGAGCCGAACTCGCGCGAGACGAGATTGGTGTGCTTGCCCTGCCAGCCAAGGCCGGCGGCCGCGGCGAGCGGCTTCTCCATTACCGCGGCGGTGTCGACGAACACCTTGACGTCACCGCCGCCCGTCGCGATCAACCAGCGCGCCAGCGCCTTGAGGCGTTTCTTGATCACGTCATGATAGTCCTCGCCCTGCGCATAGACCGAGATCGCGCCGCGCTCACGCTGCTCGAGGATGGCGAGCGGGTTTTCGTCCGGTCCGTAATTGAAGCCGAGCATGACGATCGCACGCACGTCCGGCCACAGCACGCGCGGATCACCGCGCCGTTCCGCCGTCGCTTCCATCCAATCCATATCGCCGTGCGCACGCTCTGCGAGGAAACGCGCGAGCCGCTCTTTGGCCTGCGGCGCGCCATCGGGGCGGGTGACACCGAGCACCGAGAAACCGTGTGCGCGCGCGGCCTTAATCAGCGCAGCCTTCAAGGCGGCAGGATCGGTCAGAAGTCGAGATCGGCGTAGGTCGGCGACGGCGGAATCCCCGCGTGCGTGTAGGCCAGGATCTGACGCATCGAGGGTCGCGACTTCACCCGCGCGTACCAGTTCTTCGCTGCTTCGTCGTCGCTCCACGGCACATCGCCCAGATAGTCGATCGATGAGAGGTGCGCGGCAGCAGCGAGATCGGCGTAGGTCATCCGCTCGCCGGCCAGCCAGTCGCGCGTCTGCACCAGCCATCCGATATAGGCGAGATGATAGCGGATATTGTTCTTGGCCGCACGGATCGCATCGGTGTCGGGCGAGCCGCCGCCCTGGCCGGCCGTCATGTACCGCTTGAGGATGCGCTCGGCGACGAGCGGGCCGGACACTTCGACAAAGAACTTGTCGTTGAACCAGCTCATCAGACGACGCACCTCG
>Ga0307472_100000358_pt1 | contig 15394 bp, 10 predicted proteins | sample atmos_gasesAM5C__2_FD_204582 | JGI IMG/M metagenome (GOLD analysis project Ga0307472, IMG submission 204582) | Hardwood forest soil microbial communities from Morgan-Monroe State Forest, Indiana, United States - atmos_gasesAM5C_05 | ecosystem: Environmental > Terrestrial > Soil > Temperate...
TCCGTGAATTCATTGGCAATGACGGCGGCGATGGTGTAACCCGGAGCGAAAAGCGACGCGCTGATCTTCGGGTCGTTCCCGATAACCATCGTGACGGCCATCGTTTCGCCCAGCGCTCGCGCCAAAGCCAGGAATATGGAGCCCATGATTCCTGTCCGAGCCCACGGAACGACCACTTTCCATGTGGATTCCCAACGGGTCGATCCGAGCGCGAGAGCTGCTTCCCGTTGTTCCCGAGGAACGGTAAGCAATACCTCCCGAGAAACGGAAATGATGAACGGCACAACCATGATGGCCAACACGATTCCAGCGGTAAAGAATCCCACACCATAATTGGGAGGTTGGAAAAGCTTTCCGATGACGGGAATGTGCCCCAGAGTGCCAATTAGCGCAGGCCCGATTGTCGTGCGCATCAAAGGAACAACGATAAAGACCCCCAACAGCCCGTATATCACGCTGGGCACGGCAGCCAACAAATCAATCAAGAACGCCAGCGCATCGCTGACTTTGCGCGGAGCGAGCTCTGAAAGGAAAACAGCGCTCGCGAGACCTACCGGAACGGCAATCAAAAGACCAAGGGCCGACGTCACGAGTGTGCCGTAGATGAACGGTGCCGCGCCAAAATTGTCAAAAATCGGGTCCCAAGTTCGTGTCCAGAAGAAATTCCATCCGAACTTTGTTCGCGAAAGGTACGAAGTCCTCCAGAGCTCGTACACAAGCATCGAGGTGATGAGAAGAATCGAGGCGGCAAACACGAGCGTGACGAGATGCGTTATTTCGTCGCCGTGTCGAAACCGCTCAATCAAGGCACGCGGCCCCGACTTGAGCGGAGCCTCGCGCTTGATGAACGTGGTGGCGGTGGACATTTCTATTTTACGAGCGAGATAGCCTTCAGCTCCTTCTCAACCACCGGTTTCGGCAGCCGGGCATAGGCCAGAGCCTCCGTATAATTCTGTCCATCGCTTAGCATCCAGGTCAGGAAGCCTTTGATCGCGTCGCGTTTGGCCGCGTCCGGAATCTGGGCAGGAATCAATAGCCACGTGAAACTCGAAACGGGGTAGGAGGTCGCTCCAGGAGCATTGGTGATCGAAACTCGAAAATCATTGGGCATGTTCTTGGCTGCGCCTGCTGCCGCTGCTGTGACGCCCGCCAGATCGGCCTTAACGAACTTTCCATCCGCGTTCTGAACTTTTCCGTACGGCATGTTGTTCTGAATCGCGTAAACAAGCTCTACGTACCCGAGCGTGTTCGGCGTTTGCTTGACTAGTCCGGCCACGCCCTCATTACCCTTGCCGCCGACACCTAGGGGCCAATTTACTGACGTGCCGAATCCCACTTTGGTTTTCCATTCGGGACTAATTTTCGATAGGAAGTCGGTCCAGACATATGTTGTGCCGCTGCCGTCTGAGCGGTGAACGACGAGGATGTCGCTACTCGGGAGGTTTACCCCCGGATTGGGTTTCGCTATCTCGGGATCGTTCCACTTGGTGATGGTTCCGAGGAAGATGCCTGCTATCGCCTTCTGGGTAAAATTCAATTCACCCGTCACGCCCGCGATATTGTAAGTGGGCACGTCGGCTCCCAAAACTGTCGGGAAGTGCAAGATGTCCGTCCCGCGCTTTTCCTTGAATTCTTTGATTTGATCATCATTCATCGGTCCGTCGGATGCGCCGAAGTCCACCGTGCCCGCGAGCACCTGTCGGATTCCCCCGCCCGAGCCAATTGATTGGTAATTGATCTGAATATTTGGATCCTTCTGGTGGTAAACGTCAAACCATTTTGAATACATCGGGTAGGGAAACGTGGCACCCGCGCCATTCAGCAATACAGTGCCCGGTTGAGCTGCAACCGTAATCGCCAGAATCAGCAGGATCGACACAACGAGCGAGGTCTTCTTCATGGTGGCAGTACTCTCCTTAGGTGCGTATTTTTTGTGTGAATTGTTACAGCCGCGTTACATACGCAACAATTCGAAGTGAAATGGGAAACCCCCCTCACAAAAAGTTGAGGAGGCACGGCCCCGGGGGTTGTCCAGGCCGCGCCTCCTTGGTGGGCGCAGGTCGTAGACTGCGTTTTCTAGCGCAAAGTGCTGTCGCGCCAGAACTTGTAGAGCCGAACCCAGTAGCCGCCGGCCACAGGAACCATCGCGGTGGCATCCGTCCGACCACAAGATGGATGGCGCAGCGTAGGCGTTCGTGTTCACTGCCGGATGACCGACACGTGAAAAAACTGTTACGAAGCTTTGGCGTCTTCCTGTGCCTCAAGCATCCGAGCCCGGCCATGACGGACTTCAAGACCGCGGACCCAGAACAAGACATCCTCTGCGATATTCGTGGCGTGGTCGGCGATTCGCTCGAGGTGTCGCGAAGCCAGAACGAAATGAAGATTCGGCGCGGCGAGGGATGAATCGTTTGTCATGCCGGCCAGCAGCGCTTCGAAAACCTGGTCACGATATTGGTCCACGATGTCGTCGCTTTCGAGAACCTGCGTTGCGAGGTCTACGTTCTGGTAAATGAGAGCGCCAAGGCATTTCGAAACCATTGCGCGAACAGCGGTGGTCATCGGCTCGAGTTCGGGTGGCGTCTCGATCTTACCCATTCCGGCCAGAGAAATAGCGCGCTCGCTCAGGTTGACGGCCAGATCGCCCATGCGCTCGAGATCGTTATTTATTTTCAGGGTCGCTACGATCAAGCGAACGTCCGTCTCAAGCAGATTCGGCTGTCGCAACATGCGTATAGCGTGCTCGTCGATCAAAATCTCCATTTCGTTGATCCGGGGCTCGGTGAGAAACACTTCACTAGCAAGCCGTTCGTTGCGCTCCATAAGCGCCCAGAGAGCGCGGTTCAGTGAAGACTCCACAGTGCGCGCCTGCGAGACCAAGTAGTTCACCAGCACGTTCTGAAAAATCCCTTCCGAATTGGTTTTTGTGCCTGCCACGTTGCATTCCTCCCAGGACCCTATTCGCCTGCGTCCAACCGCATCTTTTTCCAGCCCCTACATAATCAGGGATGGATGTTGCAAGTGTTTGAATCCACCGTGAATGTTTCAAGACTGGAAGGTAGGACGAACTTAATTCGCCAAGGGAATCGAAAAGGAGAATCGCGAGCCTTGGCCGACGGTGCTTTCCACCCACAGGCGCCCGCCATGCGCGTCGACAATATGTTTCGCGATAGATAGACCCAGACCTGTCCCGCCCGCTTCCCGGGAGCGAGCCGCGTCCACGCGGTAAAAACGCTCGAAAATGCGCTCCTGATCGATGAGTGGAATCCCGATGCCGGTGTCGGAAACCGCAATCACTATTTCATGGGAATTGGCGCTGGCGGTTACTCGTATCTGGCCCCCCGGGGGAGTGTACTGAATCGCATTGTCGAGCAAGTTCTGAAGAACATCACGCAACAAGCTGGCATCGCCGCGTACGGCAGGAAGTCCCGGCGCGATTTCGATGTCGAGCGTGATCTGTTTGCGGCTGGCTTTCATCAGCGCGGTTTCCGCGCAGAGCTCAATGAACTCGATCACGCCGACTTGCGAGAATTCCAATTCGAGCTTTCCTGCCTCGATGCGCGCGAGTTTCAAAAGATCATCTGTGAGCCGCGCGAGCCGATTGGCGTGGTCGCGCATGATTTCAAGAAAGCGCCGGTTATTTTTTGGATCTTCGAGCGCGCCGCCGAGCAGCGTTTCGGCGAAACCTTGAATCGCTGTGAGAGGAGTCTTGAATTCGTGCGAGACGTTGGCGACAAAATCCTGGCGCACGCGCTCGAGCCGCCGCAGTTCCGTGACGTCGTGAAGCACAACGACCGCGCCCGATGGCCGTTCTGAAGAAAACCCTGCCGCAGACGGCCGGTTCGCGTTCGAGGCGCCGGTTGTGGGTTCAAGCGCCTTCACCGGAGCAGCTGTCACTGAGAAACTCTGCTGTTGGACGATACCTGTCACGATATCGCTCTGCAGGCCTTCTTCGCCATTTAGAGCCTTGCGGATCAGGCCGGTCAATTCCGAATTGCGAACCACTTCGATGAGCGGGTGGCCTTCGCTGCTTTTCGAATCTATGTTCAGGATTTCTGAAAACGCGCGATTGCAGAATACAAGGCGTTCCTGTGCGTCGATTACGGCTACACCTTCCACCATACTTCGAAGGATAGCGCTCGAACGATTGCGTTCTCCGCTCAGCAGCCGGATCTCGGATTCGAGGCGCCGCGCAGTTTCGTTGAGGGACGCACCCAGCTCCGCAAGCTCATCGCTTGAGCTGTCACCTGACAGCGGTCGGAAATCTCCTTCTGCGACACGCTTCGAGAATTCCGTCAGGCGTTCCACGCGCGCTGAAAACATCCGCGAAATCATGAGCGACGCGATGAGTCCAATGAGAAAAATCACCAGCGAGGCGACTAACAGGCGACGGCGCAATTCGCCAAGTGCGGCATCAAGGCTGGCCAGCGGTTTCGCCGCGCGAATCACCACGGGCGCCCCGGCGGGCGGCTGGTAACGAACAGCTTGATAGACCATCTGACGGTCTAAAGCTGTGTTGAACCGAAGGGATTGCCCTTGCCCGCTCGCGAAGGCCTGCTGAACTTCCGCGCTGTTGGAAAGGTCCTCGATTGCCTCGGGATCTTGTGCGGAGTCAGTGATCACCTTGCCGCTGCTATCAATCACGCACACGCGGGTGCCCGACTGCGACATCCACTCGACCCACGAGCGAAGCTGCGGAAGATCACCAATTGCGGGTGGACGCGCCTGGCCGAGTTTCAAAAGCGAAGCCAGTTCCTCGTTTGTGTTACGGATGTATTGGCGGCGGAGCACCTCTGCTGAGTAGAAATCGACCGCCAGTAGAACTCCAAGCAGGAGGGCCAGATACGTCAGCCCGATCTTCCAGAAAATCCTAGCTCGCACGGGTCTCGAAGAGATACCCGGCGCCGCGAATCGTCTTCATGTAAGCCGGGTGCTGGGGATCGGCTTCGATTTTTTCCCGCAGGCGCCGCACGTACACGTCCACGCTGCGCGGCGTGACAAAGCGTTCCGTGCCCCACACGCCATCCAGCAGTTGGTCTCGCGTGAAGACGCGGTTGGGCCGAGCAGCAAGGAAGTAAAGCAGGCGGAATTCCAGCGTGCTCATTGGAACAGGCTTACCCCCGCGCGTGACGCGATAGGCGGCTGGATCGATCCTCAGCACTCCGATTTCGAGCGCTTTTTCAGAGGGCGTGCCCGGATCGGCGCGTCGAAGAAGCGCCTTTACGCGCGCAGCGAGCTCTCGGGGACTAAATGGCTTCGTGACGTAATCGTCTGCGCCTAGCTCAAGGCCCACGACGCGGTCTGCCTCTTCGCCCTTGGCCGTCAAAATTAGGATCGGAAGCCGATTCAAGCTTACGTCCTTGCGAACTTCTTTGCAGATTTCAAGACCCGAGAGCTTCGGAAGCATCAGGTCGAGAATCAGAAGGTCGGGCGGGGTTTTCCGGAGTTGGGCCAGGCCGGTAGCTCCGTCACCGGTAGCACCCACTTGGTACCCGTCTTTTTCTAGGTTGTACCGAACTAGCTCTACGATGTCTTTGTCGTCTTCGACGACCAGGATGCGCTTCATGTTTTCTCTCTTTGGATGCCCACAACATACGGGAAACACACTCCCGGAAGCAAGCTGACGCTTTTAACATCTTCTGATTAACGGATTGTTAAGAGCCATTAATAGGCTTTTGCCTCTTTTGCCATCGGATAGTCAGCAAACCGATTCCTGGCCTTCCGTTTTGGTCCAGCGCTTCCGCCTCCAATTGCAGCGTCTTGCGGACGCATCGCGATGTCCGTTACGCGCCTGACAAACACCGGGAGGGCGCTCCCAGACGGCTACTGTGCCATTTGGACGGGCACAGATGGAATAGAAGGCCCGGCAAGTGCGGCTTGGTAGTTATGCCTGCCACAAACGCGCTCAAAACGCGGGGTAGGCCATGTCCTCATGCGGGATGCAGGCATGTCTGTTGAAGGCGCTGCAGCGTGGCTCTGCGTTCCAATCTTGTCAGAATGACTCCCACCGATTCTGCACTCTGACGATGCCTGAAGCAGGAATCTTCGTCTCGAACAACTCGGAGAACAACTTGAGTCGCCCAATCAAATCTTGGCTGGTGTTCGCACCGATCTTCCGAACCACCTGTGGCTTCAACGGGTCGGTTGGTGGGCCCGCTAGGATTCGAACCTACGACCAACGGATTATGAGTCCGAGATTCGCCGGTTGTCAAAGTGTCGCTAACCCCTGCGGAATCCGCACAACCTTTTAGATCGCAACACGTCCCGCGAAATCGCCAACTTTGTGTAGGTTGGCGTACGTTTGCGGTCTTGTGTGTCCTTTAACTTGAGAACAACTTGAGTGCTCTCGAAGTGCTCGTTCTTTCTTGCGGCTGGGCACAGAGCCTTCAGCGATTCACAGGGGAACCTCGCGAATGGCGATCATGTCGCATTGTGAGATAGCTAGTGAAAAGCGTCCAAGTTCATCGTTCCTGCCGCCATCTCACCAAAAAGGGTCGCCGCCAGCCGGTGTCAACGTGAAGGCCCGACTCAACACTCCCTACGGCGTGCAATTGAGCTTTTGGACTTTGTAGCTGAACGGCATCTGGAACTGGCCGCCCACTACTCACGATTTCTCACTATTTGGGGCTGGCTGCTCTCTTGCTATGCCCCGCTTATGGGCGCCCATCCGCCAAGCAGCTCGCCCCAAGCGCTCAACCAAACCGGCTGGCGCCGTCGTGACCACCTCTGTCGACACGGTCAGCGTGTTATTTGTTCCGCCCAACTACGGATTGAACTTAACGTTTTCATTACCTCCGCCGCCATTCGGCAAGCCGCCCTGAATTCAGCTTCTCGATCTCCCCGCGACCGCGCTCGGCAGCAGCGCATTGGACGCGACAATGCGGGATGCAGATAGCAGCTCGAGTTCGTAACAATCCATTTACGGCTTACGCACAAAGCCGTGAAACGTAAAGTTCGAGTCGAGGTACGAGCCCATAGCCTGACCCGATGGGCTGATGCTAAAGCAGTTTGTCCCGCCTGTTCCTGCACCCGGCGCGTCGAAGGTAACAATCGTGCCATCCGGAGCACGCAGAAAGCCGTGAGACACAAAGCTTGAGTCGAGGTATTGTCCAGACGTGACTTCGCTCGGATTACTGCCTCCAGCAATTGTTCCCTGGCCTGGGCCTGTCCCGGCCTGCGACACATCGAATGTGGTAAGCGTGCCATCGGGAGCACGCAGAAAACCGTGATTTACTCCGCTCGCATCGACGTAGTTTCCCGATATCGTCCCCTCCACATTAATCGCCTCGGGAAAAGTTCCCTGGCCTGGGCCTGTCCCGGCCTGCGGCACGTCGAATGTGGTAATCGTGCCATCAGCGGCTCGCAGAGCGCCGTGGCCTACGGAGTTCGCATCAACATATTGCTCCACCACGGTGCCTGCCGAATTGATGCCCAACGTGTCTGCAATCACGTTAACGCTGCCCGGTGGATCGAACGTGGTAATGGTTCCATCGGCAGTCCGCACGAAGCCGTGTGATACGAAATTTGCATCTATATACTCTCCCGAGACCGTACTCGCCGCATTTATAGCGGCAGCGATAGTGCCCTGGCCGCGGGCTGTTCCCGCGCCCGGAGCGTCGAAGCTGACAAACTCCCGGTCGGGACCGAGCACGTAGCCCCGCCTTACGTGGCTGGTATCAAAGTAGAACCCAACAATCCTGGCTTGAGTCATGCCCAGGGCCTGCGTACGGAGAGCCCCCGGCGCATCGATCGTTGTAAAGTTACCATGGGCAGTCCGCACGAAGCCGTGGGTCACGAAATTGGTATCCACGTAGTTTCCGACAATTGTACCCGCAGCAGTAATTTGCTGAGGCAACGTGCCCTGGCCCGGACCCGTTCCCGCTCCCGGAGCGTCAAAGGTGGTAATTCCGCCCTGTGCGTGCAACCGCGAGGCCGACACAAACCACACAAAAACAACGAACATCAAAAAAATGATACGTTTCATGATTTTCCTCCTTGCTGGAAAAGCTTTGTTCTGTTCCACGGACCGCGATGTTTCCCGAAAATTTTGCCTGGAGCCTAGCCGCTGTTTGGCGAACGCCTTTATGGCGTGCAATTGAGCTTTTGGATTTCGTAGCTGAACGGCATCTGATACTGGCCGCCCGCCACCCACGTGCTGGTGTGCCCGCCCGTTTTTACAACCTCTGCAACGCCGACTCGATAGGTGCTAGTGCTGTCGAGCGCAGGCGAAACAGTCCATGTGCACGCATTGACCTGTTTCACCACCACTTCCGAAGTGTTGAACGGCTGGTTTGCAACATCAGGCCCCGCGCCTCCGAGGCAGTCCGGAACCACCGGATCGTAAATCGTCGTTGGCTTGTACCAAGCGTTGCCGCCAGTCACTGTTCGGCTCAACGGATTGAGCATAAACCCCGAACAAGTGACAAACTGCCCGTTTGAATACAGCGCAGAGTTGTCCATCTCATTGATCTGCTCTCCCTGCTGATGGATTTGCTGACCGGTCAGATCCACTGCGCCATCGGCGGTATTGGGCGAGGCCAATTGCACCGAGAAATCCAGATTCAGATAGCGCACGGGCGAGGTGCCGCGCAGGTTCACGATGAAATCGTTCGTCCCGTTGCAGACCTGGAATTTCACGTACACACCGCCGACACCATCCTGATACTCCGTCCCGCCATTGAATGCCGGATCGTTTGGGTTGTTGTAAATGGCCACGCCGTCACCGGAAATGCCACCCTGACCCGACGTCTGCGGTGCCACGACCAACAACAACGGAACATCAGTGCAATGGCCGGCACCCGAGGGGGGAGCTGCCCAAGCGGGGAGGGCCATAAGTGTTCCAAGTGCGAACGTCAGTACTGTGCTTTTGCGAATCATGTTTTTCTCCTTTCGCGTTTTCTTCCCAAAAATAAAAAAGGCCGCGGATCCGTTTCCGGACCAGCGGCCTCCGAGTGCTTCGGTCAGCCTTATTCAGTTGAACTGCGCCTTACGTGAACTTCACTTTCTCCCGGATCATGTCGGCCATGATAGGCAAGCCGTCCTGGATCTTTAGCTTGTCAATCTCTCCGTGCCCCAGTTCCGCACAGTACCGCATGAGGCGTATCCATGCGGGATGCAAATCCGCCTTGGCCTGCTCAGGCGTTCGTCGAACGAGCGCGCCGTCCAAGTTCGTCGCCCCTGTCGCCATCTCGGTCACCTTCGGGTTTTGTGACGGTTGTGCACGCATACCCTTAATTCAGTTTGTAAACGTAGACCTGCCCGGCTTGTGAGGTGCTGCCGATATTGAAGTAATGGTCGGTCACAAAGAACAGCCGCGTTCCCGGACCGATTTCGGTCGCGTACCCGTACTGCGCGCCGTTGGCTACGGGAGTCGAAAGTATTATCTCCGTCGCCAACGGCGCCCCCGAGGAAAGCCATAGATACGCTGCTCCCCCGCAGATTTGGCCACTGCCCGCGTTGGGAGCACCGATCATCACATCCGCCAGCCCATCGCCGTTGACGTCGCCCAACGCCGGTTGAGTCGTGGACCAGCCAAGGTCCAGATTGCTCTGCGGCTGCAGGATGAAGCTGGAGGATTGCCCGCCAGATACCGGTCCGTAATAGCCCAGAGCTCTAGGGTTGCCTTGCCGACCGCCGATCGTGCCGTCCACCGACCCAGTTGCCAGCACATCCATGTACCCGTCCGCGCTTGCGTCGCCGTCGATGTCGCCGGCGGCCACGTAAGTCCCCAGGAGGTCGTATTTCACCCCGGTAGTCAAGCTGAGATAATTCGTGGCGCTCACCGGGCCTGGAAAAATGAGCACGCGCCCTGCGCCTGACTGCCCCCCCACGATACTGACGGGCGCTCCCACAATCAGATCCTGCGCTGTGCTGCCAGTCACGTCGGCAATGGCCACGCCGTGACCGAACTCTTCGCCACCTTTGGGATTCCGCAGCGGGCTGACGATGTTCAGATAGTTCGTGAACCCCGCCCCGTTCCACTCATAGAGCAGCACTTGACCCGGCGTAGTGCCGCTGCCGATGGAGCCGATGGCTCCTAAAGCCATAACATCGTTGCCGGTGCCCTGCAAATCTCCCATGGCCCCGCTCCAACCTGTGCCGCTGACATTGGCTGGTATCGCGAGGGAATACACGCGATAGCTCAAGATTCCATTTGCATCTACCGAGCCGACCACCGCATTGGCAGCATTCGTCTCCTTGCTTCCCGCCAAGAAGTCGGGAATCCCATCGCCGTTGACATCGCCCACCGCCAGTCCACTGGTGCCCGCGCCAAGGTTTACAGTGATATGTGGTTGGACGGAAGTGTTCGAGCCGATTGCAGTCCCGTCCAGGACCTGCCCCGTGGACGGATTCAGGACGAAAATCTCCAGATTACCTGTGGTAGCGGGCGTGCCTACGCCGACGACCAGCACATTGAGTCCTCCCAGAACCATTTGGCGAGACCGGGTCGTCGCTCCAAAGATCGGGCCGTATGCTGCAGCGCCGTTCGCGGTCACGTAATTCAGCGAGCCCACCCAGCTGATCCCTGACGGCAAGGGTTGAACTGTGCAAGTGTTTGAATTGCTCGCTTGGACGGCGAACAGATCCGTGCCCTTCCCGGTTCGGGTTGCAACGGTGACAACAATGTCAAAACCGGATATCACCGCGTCGGACGCCACCGTAATATTGGCAGTCAGTTGAGTAGTACTCTGGAAGCTGGTGGAGTTCACGGTCACGCCGCCCGGATTCGTTGTTCCCGTGACGAACCACTTGGCTGTGGCGCCCTTCTTGAATCCATTGCCGGCGATGATCACATTGAGGTTGGTAGTGCCTTGGGGTGCAGCGCTAGGGTTGGCGGAGTTTACCTGGATCTGGGCAGTGGCAGGCAACGCCGCCATTAACGCGAATATCCCGACAAGCATCACAGGGACTAATACTGACAAGCAGCGCTGGATTTTCATTTGCCACCTTCTCAAGGAGATCGTTCGTGGCCCTCCCCGGGCATGGGCTCTAAAATTTCCGCTTCGTTTACATTACACGGACCTCAATCTAATTTTTCGCAACTAATTTGCTGGGCCGACCATCACGAAAGCGGCCCAATAGTAGGGATCACGGTAGCGGGGGTCACTCTGGCGTAGTTCGCGCTGCGCCTGAGCCAGGGCCTCCGTCGGTCCACTCTCAACGAGATGCCGATAAAACCGAACCATCAGAACTCGGGTGGATTCATCGTTGACCGCCCACAGACTGGCCAGCACATTGTCGCCGCCCGCACTAAGAAATGCTCGTGTCATGCCCACGAACTCGTCACCAGCCGGTGTCTCCGTGAAATAACCCTTACCCAGGGCCGTTTCGCAGGCGCTCAGCGTAACCAAGCGCGCGTGCAACTTCATGGCGACGATCTCGTGCAGTTCAAGGCGTCCGTCGTTTTGATCATCGGGTTCGAGTTCTAGTGCCGAGAGTGAGGGAGCGTTCCGATTAAGGCTCCCATGAGTTGCAAGATGCAGGTAGTCATAATTGCCCGCCACCTGCTTGAAGAGAGTTTCGGTGGCCGCTTTGCCGGTGACAACTCGGGATGTGCGCGGGAAAATGTTGCCGATGCTGCGAGCCTCCGCGGTGGTGTTTGGCAAGTGCGCCTCGGACGGTGCCATGGCAAGCAACGCCCTTCCCCTACTTGTCCCAACCGGATGTCTCACCAGGGTCACCGCTGATGGCATGTATGCAATCGTGAATTCATCTCCCAGAAACCGGGCGCGACCGGTTGGCAGAGCGGCGAAAGGTACGTAGTTCAGCACACCATCAGGGACGATCAACAACTGGTGAATTTTGCCAAGATAGCCTGCGATTCGCAGCGGATCCACCAACAACGCCGAGAGCCCTTCGGCCGGTTGGACCCATTCGGGGTTTCGCTCGGTGATCAGATCACGAAGCAGTTCGATGCGAGATGATAGGTTCTCGGACGTGATGGAGACCGGTATGCCCACGACCGACGCAGCTGTCATGAATAAAATGCTGACTGTCTTCTTCCCAACCACGTATTCAATCAGCGCGGTGTCCGGAGGTAACAGATGCCGAATTTCCGCCGACGGAGGAATTGTCTGCCAGGGCGCTCCGGAATCCGGCGCCGAGCTTTGAGAATTGTTCAAAAGCCCTTGATATTCCCTTTCCGCGCGGTCCAGTTCGGCTGAATATAATTCCAGAGCCGCCCCGCGTCTTTCCTTTTCCGGAAGAGAATACTCCTTCTGAATGGAATGGCGCAGGGCTCGAATCTGTTCCCCCAGTTCCTGAGTGTGCTGCCGCGCCCCGGAGTCTTTCACAATAGGGGTATTGGCTCCTAATTGATCAAAATATGCGCGTGCACGGAGCTTTTCAGAGTAGAAGAACGCATCGTCCAATTTGCCCAGTTTTAGGAGGAGTTCAACCAGAGAGACATATACCTGATAGCGGTCTTCAATGTAGCCAGCCTGATAACGTTCCTCGGAAATTGCTGACCGGGTCTCTTCAATGATGCGTATGGCGTTCTTGTACGCGCCGATTGCGTCATCGGTTTTTCCTAGTGCTTCCAGTGTTTGGCCGCGACCGTATTGGACTCTCCACCCCAACTCGGGATCTCGAAGTTGCTTCTGCAGAACATCGGCGGCCACATACGCTTCCAGCGCCTTGTGAAGTTCAGTTCGTGACCTTTGAACTTCGCCGAGCACATACTGAGATTGAGCCATGGCGGGCGCGTTTCCGGACCGCTCCGCAACTTGGCTAGCCTCCAAGGCGCTCTGCAACGCCGATTCGTAGTGCTTGCGATCGATTTCGTTTTGGGCGAGTTGGTTCAGAACGGCGATCGTACTACCCTCGTCTCCGGCCGCTCGCGCGCGCCCCAGAGCCAGTCCGAAGTACGCATCTGCAGCGTCGTTTCTCTTGCGACGGCGTTCGAGGTCGCCCAAGGCAAGCAGACTGGCACTCTCGCCAGCGGTGTTGCCAATCTTCTGTGCCAATTGCAGGGCCCGCTGAAAACGGATTTCCGCCGAGATCCCATCGCCCAGGAGCTCATAAATGCCACCTGTTTCATTCAGGGCTCCGACAAGTTCCCTCTGCAGGCCGGAATGTTGGTAAACCTGCTCAGCAGCAGCGTACTCGCGCAATGCGGCGTCATACCGGCCAAGTCCGACCAGGGTTGCGCCTTTCCCTTTGTGCCAATCAGCTTCTTCTTTCGCTAGCCCTGCCTCTCGCGCAATTCGCAGTGCGCGATCAAAGCTCGCCAGCGCCCCATCGACATCCCCGATGCCGGCGAGGCAGAGGCCGATATTTCCAAGGTCATCACTGGATGCCGGCTTTAGGCCGAGGCGTTCACTGATCTGAAGTGCCTGCCGATAGTACGGCAGTGCTTCTCGGAACTTTCCCAACAGCAAATACACTCCCCCGATGTTGCCCAGCGTGTCGCCTTCGCCTCGTTCAAAGTGCGACGCCCGATGTAAGTCAAGGGCCTGCCGGTATTGCTCAAGCGAGTGCTTGTAGTCACCGCGCTCGTCAAGCACCAGGCCGAGATTGTTACGGGCCGCGCCCTCCAATTCTTTGTCGGCAACATTCGAGGCGATTTCAATGGCCTGCTGCAGATGCTGAAGGGCTGGAGAGTAGTCAGCGCGCTCCCAGTAGATCAGGCCAAGCTGATTTTGCGTCTTTCCGACTTCCGCGCGCTCGCCTAACCCTTCTTTCATTCGCAAGGCTTGCTGTGCGTATTCTAGAGCTTCATCGAGATTGCCCAGCTTGCGCTGGCAGTTCGCGATCAGGCCGAGAGTAACAGCTTCGTTATGACGGTCGTCACTCGAACGGAACACCTTCAATGCTTCTTCGAATTGCGGGAGTGCCGCTCTTGGGCCTTCCTGGGTGTAAACCTGCTTTCCTTTTGCGAGCAATTCCTGTGCTGGCGTTTGCGATGTGACGCTTTGCGGCCAGGATGTGCCCGCAAGCAGAAACAAGCATGAAAGGCCTAAAAGGCATTTGGCAATCGCGTGCATGCTCAAGTTACCGGGAAGCAGTGACCAGGAATCGTACCGGGGCTGATTTTTGAATTTGGCCATCGTCCAAATATGCTGAGATCCAGACAAAATAAGACCCGTCCTTCAGTTTGAGGTCATCGGGGACCTTTAGAACAGCTCGGTCCGACTGACGTTCCCAGACGAGATCGCCCTCGGAAGTGACGACATGGATCTCGTAATAGCGAGATCGCGGCACCGGCTTCCACTTGAACTCCAACTGCTCGCGCGTGACAACGTTGCCTCGCTTGGGAAAAATGAGTGTAGGCAAGGTGCCGGTAGGGGCCAGCTTTCTCACGACGTCACGACCTGGCTGATTGAGGGTCGGTGCTGGTTCGGATTTGCCGATCACAGGCGCAGCAGGTGCATATGGAGAAGGCACAATCAGTTGCTGCGGACTGCGCAGCGTGAGGGTAGCGATCACCACGAACGCAGTTGCCGCCACCGTAGCCGCTGGCAACAGAATCCAACGTGCACGTCTCGATTTTGGCTTCGCCACTGCAATTGCCTTTTGCACCAGGTCAAAAGGCAAGGCCGGGGCGTCGAACCTTCGCAGTCTGACTACATCCGCGACTAGGCCGCGGCAATACTCGCAATCTGCCAAATGGGATTCGATCCGGCTCTTGACGACGCCGTCCGCGACGCCGTCCAGGTAAGCGGCGATTACTCCATCCTGGGGGCATTTCCATCCACGGGAGCCTAATCCTTTGCCTTTGCTGCCGTGCACATATCCGGATATCAAATCCTCGTCAGCCATGGTCACCCTTGGCGATCGCGCGTCCGACATATTCGACTCCCAACATATTGCACGGACACGATCCCGGATTTTCCGCGTTGCTTACTGCATTCTTTTACGAAGCTTTTCTAGTATCGTTCCAATGCGCCGGTGAACCCGCTGGGCATCGCCGAGCCCAGTCAGACGTGCAATCTCATCCAATGAGAGATCCTCCTCAAACCTGAACTGCAAGATCAGGCGCTCGTCCTTGGGGAGCGATGCCACGCACTTCTTGAGCTGCGTTTGCTGTTGCTGGGCGGCCATCAGACTTTCCTGATCTGAACGCGTATCGGCAACCTGGGCAACGCTATCCTCACCCTCTTCGCTCAAGAGGGCCACGTTTGCGTTGAATGTATGTTTCTGGCGGGTGCTTAAAATCCACCTCTGGCGCGAACTTAGGGAATGCTCGATCTGGCACTCAACCTCGGCCAGTCGGGGTGGACTCAGGTCAGGAAAAATCGGGAAGAGGCGTTGGAGTGTTTCTTCCTCCGAGAGACCACGCTCGAACCGGCAATCGTAAACCTCAAGTTCAAGTTGGGACAAACGCTGAAGTGATTTAAAGGGTCGTTGACGCCCAGTGTGGCTACGATGCCAGTCAAAGCAGAGATTGCGCGCG
>Ga0307472_100000360_pt1 | contig 15327 bp, 14 predicted proteins | sample atmos_gasesAM5C__2_FD_204582 | JGI IMG/M metagenome (GOLD analysis project Ga0307472, IMG submission 204582) | Hardwood forest soil microbial communities from Morgan-Monroe State Forest, Indiana, United States - atmos_gasesAM5C_05 | ecosystem: Environmental > Terrestrial > Soil > Temperate...
AGCGCGCTGCAGTCAGAGCGTCTCGAGCCAGCGTAGCAGCATCTCCCGCGGCCGCCCCCAGAGATTCACGAAGTTGCGGCGCGCCTGCGCCGCTTCGCCCGCATGCCACAGGATGGCCTCCTCCGGCGAGCGCGCGCGGCCATCGTGCAGGAACCTCGGGTGAGTCTCCGTGCGGATGCGATGACCCAGGCCCCACAGGGGCGCGGTTCGCCACCTGCTCGTGACCTTCTCGCCTGAGGCGGTCTCGTCTGCCATCTCGATGCCGAGATCGTGCGGCCGCAGGTCGGTGTAAGGCGCGATAGTGGCCGCCGTCTGTGTCCCGCTGGCATCGGTCAGCACCACCGGCAACTCCGGCCGATGACAGGCCGCACAACCGAGCGATGCGAACAGCGCCGTTCCCGCCGCGCCCTGCTCGGTGCGCACGGCCGGCGCCGGCACGACGAGCGTGCGCACGTACCCGACCACCGCCTCGAGCAGCTCCCCCGAGACTTCCGGGACGCCGGAATCCGGCCGCCGCAGGCAGTCCGCTTCGGCGGCCGTGCAGTCATCGTGCGGCGTGTCGATGGTGGCGAGTCCCATCTCGCGCGCAAACGCCTTGGCCGTCTGATCGCGGATGGAGGCAGAATCGCCCTGCCAGCCAAAGCGCCCCCTCATGGGCGCACTGCGAGGCGGGTTCGCGTCGCGCGCGGTCGCAGCGACGTCGATTGCGCTCGCGGGCACGGCCTCGAGCAGAGCGACGCCGAAGAGCGGCGGGGCGAGCCGCGGCTTGATCACCGTCTGCGCCGCGAGCGGCCCATGGGTGAGTCCCGTGAGCCGATAGTGCGGCACGCGCATGCGCCAGCGCATGCCATCGGGGTAGTAGCGTCCCTCGATCTCCCGGTAACTGATGGTCACGACGCCCTCGGCCTGAGCGCCGTTCACTGCCCTCGTATTGAACACACGACCGTATACCGGATCGCCGTCAGCCTCCGCAGCGAGGTCGGGACCCGGCGTCTGCAGTTGAACGACCAGCGCAGCCGGTGCCGAGCCATTTCCCGCGGGCCCCTCGCCATGTCCACCGTTTGGATGACAGGCAGCGCAGGAGGCGGCGTTGAACAACGGTCCGAGGCCGCGGCGCGCAACACCCGGTGCGCTGGCGGGTGCCCATTCGGTGTTGAACACCGACTCCCCGAGAACGACCTGTACGGATGCCGCTTGCCCGGCGGGTGCGGCGCAACTCCCGGACTGAGCGCTGAGTCCGATGAGGCCCGCTGCGCCGAGCCAGATCACGCTCCCAAGCCCTGCTGCCATGCTTCGAAAGAGTATCAGGCCGGGGCTAGAATCCGCGTGATGGCTGACCCGAAATCCTACTCGCGCTGGCGCCCGCATCCCTGGCATGGGCTTACGCCCGGGCCGAGCGTGCCGCGCATCGTCAACGCCTACATCGAGATCACCCCCTTCGATCTGATGAAATACGAGGTGGACAAGGCATCCGGCTATCTGCGGGTCGACCGGCCGCAGCGCACTTCCTCGCAACCACCTTCGCTCTACGGCTTCGTTCCGCAGACCTATTGCGGCGAGCGGGTGCGGCGGCTCGCCGAAGGCAGCGAGCGCGGTGACGGTGATCCGCTCGACATCTGCGTGATCAGCGAGCGCCCGATCAATCACTCCGAGGTGCTGCTGCATGCCCGCGTGGTGGGCGGACTGAAGATCATCGATCGCGGCGAGGCCGACGACAAGATCATCGCCGTGCTCGAGGGGGACTATGTCTGGGGCGAGGCGCAGGAGCTCGACCATCTGCCGCCGGCGCTGCTCGAGCGCATCGAGCACTACTTCTCCACTTACAAGCTCATTCCGGACGAGCCGCCGAAGATCAACGTCACCGGTCGCTACGGCTTCGAGGCCGCCGCGCAGGTGATTCGCGCCGCCCTCGAGGACTACGCCGAGATGTTCGGCGGCATGAAATGAGAGTGCCGGCGCCTGACTAGCGCCGCCCCGAGTCCGGGGCGTAATCGAACGAGTCGAAAAAGAGCCTCCCGGGAGCGAGGCCGTGGTGCGGAAAGCCCGCGCGTATCGCCTCGATCATCCCCGGGGGACCGGCGGCGTATGCCTCGAAGTCGCTCAGCTCCGGATGATCGGCGACCACGGCCTCGTGCACCAGGCCGACGCGGCTGTGCGCGGCCTCGGTCGCGGTCGCTTCCGACAGCACCGCGGTGAACGACAGCCGCGGATGCCGCCGCACCCACTCGAGCATCCGCGCCTGCTCGTACAGGTCGTGGTCGTGTCGCGCGCCCCAGTAGAAATGGATGTCGCGCTGGAGACCGGTCTCGAGCACGTGGCGCAGTATCGACTTCAGCGGCGCAAAGCCCGTGCCGCCCGCCACCATGAGCATCGGAGCGCCGCCGTCGCGGTAGCTGAATTGTCCGATCGGCCCCTCGATGCGCAGCAACGAGCCCACAGCGAGCGGTGAGTCGCCGGCGCTGCTCCCCCCGAACAGGCGCTCGGTAAAGCCGCCGCCGCTCACGCGCCGCACGTGCAGCTCGATGAGATCGCTGTCGTGCGGCGGGCTGGCGATGGAGAAGCTGCGACGTTTGCCGCCGGGCAGCAGCACATCGAGGTACTGCCCGGCATGGAAACGCAGCCGCTCGACCGAGGGCAGACGCAGCAACACCTGCATCACATCGGGCGCGAGCGGCGTCAGCCGCGCGATGCGGCAGGGGAGAGTCTTGATCTCGACGTCGGCGACGGGAGCGCACAGGCGCGCTTCGACCGTGAGGTCCGACTGCGCGCGCGCCTGGCACAGCAGGATGTGCCCGCTGCGCTCCTCCGCCGGCGTTATGCCGGGCGGCCGGCCGCTCGGATAGCGGATCTCGCCCGCGAGGAGCCGCGCGCGGCACGAGCTGCAGTGCCCGGACTTGCAGCTGTGCGGCAGGTTGAGCCCGGCGGCGAGTGCGGCCTCGAGCACCGGCTGATCCTTGTTCACGTGCAGGGTGCGGCCGTGCGGCTCGATGCGTACGCTGTGCTCCTCGCGGCTCAAGAGGGGTCCTGGGTTGCGGTGAAGGAGTAGACTAACGCGGTCGCGCCGCGGGGCGCACGATCCGAGCGCTCGTGTTGAGTATGCGACGCGGGCCGGCGCGTACGGACGCGAGCAGCCCGCCGCTCATGACGAGCGCCGACCGGTACACACTTGGACCCGACCGTCACGCTGGCCGCCGGCACTCGCACAAGGCGGTGTTGGCGGTGGGTGACGGTCGAACCGAGCGCAGGGCGGCTCGTTCCCGGGCCCGCCCGAAGCGTTGCGCGCACGCTACAGCGCAACTCAAACTATTTGCTATATTGCTGCCGGGTGTTGTAAAGAAGCATACGGGAACGCGTGCTTCGATAGGACAGATACGTGCGCGTGTATCTCGACAACAACGGGGGTACGCAATGAAACGATTAGTTACAGGTCTCATTCGGGGCGCGCTTGTCGGAGTGTGCGCGATGGTCGGTGCGCTGGTGATGGGCGCGCCACGCCTCGCTCATGCGCAAACTGCGACGAGCGAGGCGGCGGCTGCCGCTACCCCCAACAGCCCAGCCGAGGAAATCGTCATCACCGGCACCCGCCGTACCGACCGCACGGTGATCGACTCCGCTTCGCCGATCGATGTCATCACCGGCACCGAGCTGCAGCAGCAGCCCGCCGCTAACATGCTCGATGTTGTCAAGAACGTCGTGCCGTCGTTCTATGTCGGCACGAACACCATCTCCGATGCCGCGAGTATCGTGCGCGCGCCCTCGCTGCGCGGCCTTCCGGGAGACCAGGTCCTGGTGATGCTCAACGGCAAGCGCTTCAATCGTTCGGCGCTGGTCCAGGTCTACAACGGCGGCGACAACGGCCTGTCGTTTGGCTCCCAGGGATCGGACCTCTCCACGATCCCGACAATCGCCATCAAGAGCCTGGAGGTGCTGCGCGACGGTGCGACCGCGCAGTATGGTTCGGACGCCATTGCCGGCGTGCTCAACTTCGGCCTGCGCGAAGATGCAGGATTCGAGGTGCAGGCTCGCTACGGCCAGTACTGGCATTCCGACGGCGACAGCTACCAGGTTGCCGCCAACGGCGGCTTCAAATTCGCCGGCGCCGGCTTCGTCAACCTGTCGGCCGAATATGACGACGACCGCCAGACCAGCCGCGGCGTCACCCGTCCGGTCGCAGTCGCGTTCGCCGAGGAGAACCCGAACCTGGCCGGCCAGTTGCCGAACTACCCGTTGCCGGTGCAGATCTGGGGCTCTTCGCCCACCCACGGCCTCAAGTTCCTGCTCAATTCCGGCTACGAAGTGACCGAGGCGAGCAAGCTCTATCTGTTCGCCAACCTGGCGCACATCCACACCGACGAGAGCTTCAACTTCCGCTCGTCGCTGATCGGCACGCGGCCCTTTACCGACACGACGGGCCTCGTTCACCAGATCGGCGGTCGGTCGTTCTTCCAGCATCCCTATTACGAGACGCCGTGTCCGGCAGGCAACCCGACCTGTCCCGCCGACGGCTACGTGGAGGATAGCAATACCTTCCTGCTGAACTCGATCTACCCGGCCGGCTTCACGCCGCGTTTCATCGGCAAGATCGATCAAGCCTATGGAACGCTGGGCTACAAGGGTAAGACCGCGTTCGGGCTGGGCTACGATCTGTCCACATCGCTGAGCGACAACGAGCTCGATCTCTCGATGGGCCACTCGATCAGTCCCTCGTTCGGGCGCGCGTCGCAGACCAGTTTCGAGTTCGGCAAGCAGATCCAGAAAGAAGTCGACGTCAACCTGGACCTCACCTATGACATCAACGCGGGGCTCGCGAGCCCGCTGACGCTGTCGGGCGGCGGGGAATACCGCCGCGAATCCTTCACCGCGACGGAAGGTGATTTCCAGTCCTACGGCGCCGGCCCCTACGCGAGTCCGCACCCGCTCTATATCCAGACCTCACCCGGCGTCTATGCGCCCACCGGCACGTCCACCGCGGCAGAGTCTCCGGCGGCGAGCGGCTACGGCGGCACCGGCCCGACCTATGCGGGCACCCACACCCAGGACAGCCGCGCCGTCTATCTCGGCCTCGAAGGCGACGTCGTCAAGCAGCTCAGCATGGGCGTCGCCGGGCGCTATGAGCGTTACTCCAGCTTCGGCGACGCCACCGTCGGCAAGTTCAACACGATCTGGCATGCCACGGATGCGATCGCGCTGCGCGCGACGATCGGCAGCGGCTTCCATGCCCCCTCGCCGGGTCAGAACAACACGCAGGTCCTGACCACCAACTTCATCAACGGCATTTCAGTGCAGACCGGTACCTTCCCGGTGACGAGCGCGGTGGCGCAGTACTACGGTGCCAAGCCGCTCAAGCCCGAGAAGTCGACGAACTACGGCGTCGGGGTGGTGTTGAATCCGACGAGCAATTTCACCGCGACGATCGACGGGTACAAGATCGACGTGCGCGACCGCATCTTCATTTCGCAGAACTTCTTTGTGACCGCTGCGGATGTCGCCGCCCTGCCGGAGCTGGCCTCGGTCGGCGTCGGTGGCGCCGTCCAGTACTTCAACAACGCCTTCAACACCACGACCAAGGGTGTCGACGTGGTCGGCACCTACCGGCCGAATATCGCTTACGGCGGGCTCAACCTGACGCTCGCCTACAACTACAACAAGAGCGACGTCACGAAGTTTGACCCGGCGGTGATCAGCAACGCGCAGATCATCGACGTGTCACGCCTGGGTCCGAACCATCGCGCCACGTTCTCGGCGAACTGGACGAGCGGCTATTGGGCGGTGAACCTGCGCGAGAACTACTACGGTTCCTGGGTCAACGCGGTCGACTATCCGACCGTGATTTCGGGTGGTCAGACGCTCGCCGGGCAGGAATTCGGGGCGAAGTGGACCACCGATCTCGACGTCAACTACACCTTCCTGGAGCACTACACGCTGACGGTCGGTGCGACCAATCTGTTCAACACCCATCCGGACAAGATCGCGGCGAGCCCGACTAACGCGATCTATCCCCTCACGGGCGGCCTGGAGGACGGCCAGGTCTACCCGCGCAACGGCGGTCCGTTCGGGATCAACGGCGGGTTCTGGTACGTGAGCGTGAGGGCGAAGTTCTAAGTTCTAACTGATCGCCCGATGAGTGAAGCGGGGGGCGGAAAGACTTGGGTCTTCCGCCCCGCCGATCTTTCGCCGGGCTCGAGCCTTAGGCTCAGGGGCTCGAGCCTCGGGACCCCCGGCCTTCGTCCGCGGCACGCGCCAGTTCCGTGCTGCGCGGTGCCGCGAGTCCGCCGAAGCGCCGGTCGATCTTCTCGAGCAGGCGGCGGGCATCGCCGGGTCGCCCACTCGCGAGCAAGGCCCCCACGTTCTCGAGCGCGGTTGCGAGCTCCCGCTCGATGCCCGACCTGCACGCCGACAGCCTTCTCGCCTCGGCCGGCGGGGCTTTCAGGAGGCTCTCCAGCGCGTGCGCGAGCATCGCGGCGCTGGCTACCTCATGCCCGATGCGAGGCTGCGGGTAGCTTTCCACGTTGAACACGCACCACTCGTGCATGGAGCGCATACTCCTCGCGTCCTCGGCGGCGGGTGTCGCGTCCTCACTGCCCGTGACATAGACGAGATGCGTGGACTCCTGGAACCTCGAGAACAAATCCCTCGGCGGCAGGGGAATCTGCTCGTCGCCAATCGGATCGCTGCCGGCATTGAGGACTGCCCCGCGGAATAAATCCGGGTAGCCCAGAGCGAGGCGCAGCGCGACCCGCCCGCCGCCCGAGAAGCCGCCAATGTAGACACGCTGCGGATCCACCGGATAGCGGTGCATGATGTTGTGCGCCGCCAGCACGGCCAGAGGCTCGCGGCGCGCCATGACGTTTTCCTCGTTGCCCGAGTGAGCCGCGCTGACGAATATCGTGCCGTTTCGGTCGAGCGCGCCGGCCCAGCCCGGCGGTATGCGCGCCTCCTGCCAGGGCGGCACGAAGACGAGCAGCCCGAAGCCGCCAGGGGGCTGTTGCGGTGGCACGTAGACGATGAACCGCTCTGCGGGAAGCGTGATGGCCTGCCCCGCCCGGGCCGCCTCGAAGCCGGCGGATCCCTGCTCGAGGCGCAGCTCGGTCAGGGGGCTTGCCAGACGCCGCAGCAGCTCTCCGTTGCTCGAGTATTCCGTATACTCGGCGAACACCACGTCCCGAAGCGTCTCGCCGGCCGCCGCAGCGACGGGAGCAGCCGCCGACAGCGCGCCCGCAAGGAGCCAGGCGGTGCGCAAGCACGCTACGATCGGCTGAGTCCGGAGAGGCGCTACGTTCATGAAATCGAGGCGCTTGGCGCGAACCGATCCCGACGCATCCGAGCGTTGTTTTCCCGGGGCGACGATCGACTGAATATAGCACCGGAGACTCGAGGCACGCGTGGACTACCAACTGCGAAACGCAACGGAGGCGGACGCCCCGGCGATCACTGCGCTCATCGCCCGCTCGATCCGTGCCCTCGGCAGGGACGACTACACGCCGGCGCAGATCGAAGCGGCGCTCACCGGGGCGTTCGGGCTCGACACCTCGCTGATCCGCGACGGCACCTACTTCGTCGTCGTCGCGGCCGACGGCGAGCTCGCCGCCTGTGGCGGCTGGGGCATGCGCCGCACGCTCTTCGGCAGCGACACGCGTGCCGAGCGTGACGAGGCGCGGCTCGATCCGCGCGTCGATGCGGCGAAAATCCGCGCGTTTTTCGTCGACCCGCGGCACACCCGGCGGGGTCTCGGGCGGCGCATCCTCGAGCACAGCGAGGCCGAGGCCGCCCGCCGCGGGTTCGTGCGCTTCGAGCTCATGGCGACGCTCCCGGGCAGGCGCCTGTACGAGCAATGCGGCTACCGGCCGCAGCTGCCGCTTGATCACCCACTGCCGGGCGGCCTCTCGATCCGCTTCGTGCCCATGTCGAAGACCATCGGTCCCGGCGCCGGCGCGGGCGCGTAAGAAATCGCAACGTGGCCGGAGGTACCTCGCCGGTCCGCATCTGGAGGCGAGCGACATGTTCGCGAATCCCCCGGCCGAGGCGGTCGCCAGGCTGCTGCGTGAGGCACACATCATCGCTGTCGTGGGGTTAGCGGAGTCGATACTCGGCGAGCCGGCGGTGGCCTCGCTCGATCAGCCGCGCGAAGTGCTGGACCGGGACGAGCGGGTCGACATAGTCGATGTTTTCCGCCGCCCACAGCACGTGCCGGGCATCGTCGATGACTGCATTCGCCTTGAGCTCCCGGGGCTGTGGCTGCAGGAAGGCGTCGTGGATGAGGCGGCGGCCGTGCGGGAATCTTGACGGTCATGGACCGGTGCTTGTTCAAGGAGCGGACGGCCCTGCGTTAGTCCGCCGCATCCTTCGCAGGGGAGCGGGCCTGGCCGCCGCAAGTTCGCCGCCGAGAAACGCTGCGCCCGCTTGGGCTTATCTTATGAATGCGACGCGCGTGCAGTAGCGGCCGCCTGCGTCCACACGCATTCTGTTTGAGATATGCTCTCGCGCAATGCGTGTCGAGTTCACGAAGATGCACGGGGTCGGCAACGACTTCGTAATCTTCGACGCGCCAGTCCCCGCCGCGCTTCTCGCCCCGCAGGGGCTGCGCGCCCTCGCCGATCGCCGCACCGGCATCGGCTTCGACCAGGCGCTGGTACTCGAGCCGGCCCGCCGGGCGGCGAGCGCGGCCTACTACCGAGTCTTCAACGCCGACGGCGACGAGGTCGAGCAGTGTGGCAACGGGGCGCGTTGCCTCGCCTCGCTCCTCGAGCGCCGCGGACTCGCGCCCAATGGTGAGCTGACGCTCGAGAGCCCGGCGGGACTGATCCGCGCCCGGCTTGCACGCGACGGCGAGGTGTCCGTCGATCTCGGCGTGCCCGATTTCGCGCCGGGCGCGGTTCCCTTCGACGCCGCCGCCGAGGCGGACAGCTACGCGCTCGAGGTGGGCGGCCGGCGAGTGGAGATGGGCGCGGTGTCGCTCGGCAACCCGCACGCGGTGCTGACGGTGAGCTCGGTCGAGAACGCCCCGGTCGAGGAACTCGGCCCTCTGATCGAGCGGCATGTGCGCTTCCCGAACCGCGTCAACGTCGGCTTCCTCGAGATCGTGGCGCGCGATGCGGTGCGCCTGCGCGTCTACGAGCGCGGCGTCGGCGAGACGCGCAGCTGCGGCACCGGCGCCTGCGCGGCGGTCGCGGTCGGCAGGAAGCGTGGCCTGCTCGAGGCACACGTGCGGGTAGAGGTGCGTGGCGGCGAGTTGCGGGTAAACTGGGCGGGTGTTGGGGAGCACATCTGGCTGAGCGGCCCGGCACAGATATCATTTCAGGGGCATGTCGAGGTCTAGAACACTATGACGACACGAGAGGCCCGCGGTCTTGCCGCGGCGGACAGCGAAGAAGAAAGCATCGCCAGCTATCTGCAGCGCCACCCCGAGTTCTTCGAGCGCCACCAGGCGCTGCTCGCGCGGCTGAAGCTTCCGCACGCGCGCGGCGGCTCGACCATCTCGCTGGTCGAGCGTCAGATCGAGGTGCTGCGCGAGAAACAGGCGCAGCTCGAAGGCAAGCTCGCGGAGCTCGTGAGCGTCGCGCGGGCGAACGACGCCATTTCCGACCGGCTGCATCGCTTCACGCGCCGCCTGCTGCGTGTCGTGCCGCGCATCGAGGCGCTGGCGCGCATCGAGGCGGGGCTGCGCGAGGACTTCGATGCCTTTCACGCCGCGCTCGTGTTGATCGATGGGGTGGTCGACCCGACCACACCGCGCTTCGTGCGCTCCGTGCCGGCGGACGATCCGAACCTGAAGTCCTTCGAGTCGCTGTTTGCGAGCGGCAAGCCCAGGTGCGGTCAGGCGCGCGACTCGCAGCGCGAGTTCCTCTTCGGCCCCGAAGGACTGGAGCTCGGCTCCGTGGCGCTGGTGCCGCTCGGGGAGAAAGGCTCGCTCGGCCTGCTCGCGCTCGGCAGCCCGGACCGCGACCGCTTTCATCCCGGGATGAGCACCGAGTTCCTGGCACGCCTTGCGGAGCTCGTGGCCGACTCGCTGCGCGGTGAGCGCAGCTCCTGAGACGCGCTGCGGTGAGCCCCGCCGCGCTCGAGTGGCTCACGCGCTTCCGGCGCTACCTCTCGAGCGAGCGCCGGCTCTCGGCGCACACGGACCAGAGCTACGCACGCGATCTCGCCGCGCTGCGGAAGTTCTGCGACCGCGAGGGAATCGCCGACTGGAGCGCGCTCGATTCGGCCGCCGTGCGCCGCTTCGCCGCCTACTCGCACCGATCCGGTCTCGCTCCGCGGAGCATTCAGCGCCGCCTGTCGGCGGTGCGCAGTTTTTACACCTTCCTGCTGCGCGAAGCGGCGGCTGAGACCGCGCGCACCGCCGCCTCGCGCCGCCGGGGCTCGTCCGGCGCGGCTCGCGCCGGTCGCATCGGCAGCAACCCGGCCGCCGAGGTTCGCGCGCCCAAGGTGGCCCGCCGCCTGCCGCAGACGCTCGATGCGGACCAGATGGCGCGACTGCTGCAGCTGCCCGCCGGCGGCGATCGCCTGAGCGCGCGCGACCGCGCCCTGATGGAGCTGCTGTATTCCTCCGGACTGCGCCTCGCGGAACTCGTCGGTCTCGACATCTCGAGCCTCGATCTCAAGGACGCCGTGGTGCACGTGCTCGGCAAGGGTCGCAAGGCCCGCATCGTTCCCGTTGGCCGCCTCGCACTGCGCGCGCTGCGCAGCTGGCTGCAGCAGCGGCCGGCGCTGGCTCGTCCCGACGAGAACGCACTGTTCGTCGGCCGCAACGGCCGGCGCCTCGGACCGCGTGCCGTGCAGGCACGCGTGGCGCTGTGGGCGCGGCGTCAGGGGCTCGGGGTGCACGTGCATCCGCACCTCTTCCGCCACTCCTTTGCCTCGCATCTGCTCGAGTCCGGCGGCGAGCTGCGCGGGGTGCAGGAGCTGCTCGGCCATGCCGATATCTCGACCACGCAGATCTACACCCACCTTGACTTCCAGCACCTTGCCCGCATCTACGACGCTGCCCACCCGCGGGCACGTCGCAAGGCTTAAGCACACGCGAGGGCCGCCCGGCGGTGCGATGCCAGGCTCAGGTGTACCCATGAACGACCGACCCCTTTTCGATCCACACGGCACGACCATCCTCGGCGTGCGCCGCAACGGCGCGATCGCACTCGGCGGTGACGGCCAGGTCACACTCGGCAACACCGTGATGAAGGGCAACGCACGCAAGGTGCGCCGTCTCGCCGACGGCAAGGTGCTCGCGGGCTTCGCCGGCGGTACCGCGGACGCCTTCACCCTGTTCGAGCGCTTCGAGGGCAAGCTCGAGAAGTACGGCAACGTGACGCGTGCGGCGATCGAGCTCGCCAAGGACTGGCGCTCCGACCGCTACCTGCGGCGCCTCGAGGCGCTGCTGCTGGTCGGGGATCCGGAGAAGCTCTTCGTGATCTCGGGCAACGGCGATGTGATCGAGCCCGAGTACGACGTCGCCGCGATCGGCTCCGGCGGGCAGTACGCGCTCGCCGCGGCGCGCGCGCTGCTCGAGGCCTCCGAGCTCGATGCGCGCAGTATCGTCGAGCGCTCGCTCAACATCGCCGCGGACGTCTGCATCTACACCAACCGCAACATCCTCATCGAGGAATTGCGCAAGGGCGCGGGAGCCTGAAGCCCATGTCATCCCTCACACCGCGGCAGATCGTTCAGGAGCTCGACAAGCACATCGTCGGCCAGGACGCGGCCAAGCGCGCCGTGGCGATCGCCCTGCGTAACCGCTGGCGGCGCATGCAGGTGCAGGAGCCCCTGCGCCAGGAGATCACTCCCAAGAACATCCTCATGATCGGCCCGACCGGTGTCGGCAAGACCGAGATCGCGCGCCGCCTGGCGAGGCTCGCCAATGCGCCGTTCGTCAAGGTGGAGGCCACCAAGTTCACCGAGGTCGGCTACGTCGGTCGCGACGTCGACTCGATCGTCAAGGAGCTGGCGGATGTCGCGGTGAAGATGACGCGCGAGCAGGAGATGGCCAAGGTGCGCGAGCGTGCGCTCGATGCCGCCGAGGAGCGCGTGCTCGACACGCTGCTGCCGAAACCACGCATGATGGGCTTCTCCACCGACGAGCCGGCGCCGGCGCGCGACAGCGACACCCGCCAGAAATTCCGCAAGATGCTGCGCGAGCACGAGCTCGACGATCGTGAGATCGAGATCGAGCTGCGTGCCATGCCCGCCGGGGTCGAGATCATGGCGCCGCCAGGCATGGAGGAGATGCAACAGCAGCTGCAGGCGATGTTCCAGAACCTCGGCGGCAACCGCACCCGCACGCGCAAGGTGAAAGTGCGCGAGGCGCTCAAGCTGCTCACCGATGAGGAGGCCGGGAAGCTCATCAACGAGGATGAGCTCAAGATCCAGGCACTCGCCAACGCCGAGCAGAATGGCATCGTGTTCATCGACGAGATCGACAAGGTGACGCGCCGCCAGGAGACACTCGGCGCCGACGTATCGCGCGAGGGGGTGCAGCGTGACCTGCTGCCGCTCGTGGAAGGCTCGACCGTTGCCACCAAGTACGGGACGGTGAAGACCGATCACGTGCTGTTCATCGCCTCCGGCGCCTTCAGTCTCTCGAAGCCCTCGGACCTCATCCCCGAGCTCCAGGGGCGGCTGCCGATCCGCGTGGAGCTCGACTCCCTCAAGGTCGGCGACTTCGTGCGCATCCTCACCGAGCCCGATGCCTCACTCACCACGCAGTACAAGGCGCTCATGGCCACCGAGGGCGTTCAGGTAGAGTTCGCGCCCGATGGCGTACGGCGCATCGCCGAGATCGCCTTCCAGGTGAATGAGCGCACCGAGAACATCGGCGCGCGCCGCCTGCACACCGTCATGGAACGGCTGCTGGAGAGTGTGTCGTACGAGGCCGCCGAGCACTCCGGCAACGGCAAGGGCACCGTGACCATCGACGCGAAATACGTCGACGCCCACCTCGGAAAACTGGTGCAGGACGAGGACCTGAGCCGCTACATCCTCTAGTTCTCTCCGGCGCCTTCAGCCCGCAGCGCGCGACGCGCGCATCAGATGCCGACGTACCAGGCCCAGCCGTTCCACGGCTCGCTGAGCTTGCCCATATCCTCGAACCTGTCGGTGACGACGATGCGATGCACGAACTTCAGGCTCTTGTAGCCGAGTTGCCTCTCCACGCGCAGGCGCAGCGGTGCACCGTGCGCGATGGGAAGCTCGCGGCCGTTCATGCCGTAAGCGAGAATCGTCTGTGGATGGAGAGCGTCGAGCATGTCGATGCTCTCGGCCACGTCATCGAACGCGTAGAGGTTCACGAACCGCGCGCTCGGCCGGATGCCGGCCGCCTCCAGCACCCGCCGCAGGGGCACGCCCGTCCACGCGGCAATCGCCGACCAGCCTTCCTCGCAGGTGTGTTTGGTGATCTGCGTGCGCGCGGGGAAGCGCTGCAGATCGGTGAGCGAGAAGCTCCCTGGCCGGCTCACACTGCCTTCGATCCTCACACGCCAGTCGGCGAACTGGCCGTTGCGCAACTGCTGGTAGATCACTCCATTTTTTTCGTTATAGGCCCCCTGGTGCGGGTCGGCCGGATCGGTCGTGCCGATGGCGGGAATCGAGGTGATGTCGCGGCTGTCGTATTCCCTGGCGAGCGACTGCCTCGGCAGCAACAGGCGCTGTACCCGGTAGGTGAGGTTATCGGCCATCCGCAGCACGTTGCCGTAGGTCGGCGGCTGCGTATCCGAACAGCCCGCGAGCAGCAGGCCTCCGCTCGATGCGAGTCCGGTGATGAGCGTGCGGCGGCTGGTGAGCAGGGGTGCGGATTTCATGTGGGCCTTCCCGAGGTCATGGCGCGCATCTGCCGCTTGAATCCGGACAGGCCGACCATCACCAGGTGGACGAGGACAAAGAGAATCAGCGCAACGAACACGCAGAAGTGAATCGTGCGGGCGGACTGGGTTCCGCCGAACATCTCCGGGAGGAAAGGGTACGCGGCGCTCATCGCCGGAGACATCGCCCAGCCCGTGAGGGCCATCAGCGGCAGGCCGAGAAACACGACGCCGCAGTAGGTGCATTTCTGCAGCAGGCCGTACGGTGGCCCGCCCACGGTTGGCTGCCTGCGCGGGCCGAGGTGAGCGGCGATGTCGTCCCGGAGCTGTCGCCGTGTCAGCTCGCCGCGGCGCGGCAGGAGATCACGCCGCAGGTGGCCCGAGAAGGTGCCGACGAGGAGATAGATCACCCCGGTCACCACCAGGAACCATGCCGCGAGGAAGTGCAGGCTCCGGGCCCAGCTGTTCTCGTTCAGTATGTCGTAGGTTCGCTCGGCGCTCACGGCCGTTCCGCCGGCGGGGAAGGACGCCGTACTCACTTCCCACCCGCCGTGGCGATAGTTGCGACTGATGGGCAACTCGATCAGCGCCGGCGTCAGATCGTTGCCGACCGCGCCCCAGTAGAGGCGCGGATGAGCCATGAGGATCGTGAATCCGCTGACGGCGAGCGTCACTACGCTCGCGGCGACGATCCAGTGCGTGACTCTCACCCAGCAGGTATGACCTGCTCCGGCATCCGTGGATGCCGGGCTGCCTTTCTTCGATGACACCGACACCTCCGCAAATGCCGCGGATCCCCCTCGAGCGCTGGGAAGTCTAACTCCGATTCAAGGCCGGCTGCCGGTACCAACGCGTCTCTGCGCTCGGGAGTTACGCCCGCGCAGGAATTGGCGCCCCTGGGGTTCACACGATGAACCTGTGGCAGGAATCAGACGATCGTGTGTATTATCCCGCAAATCGCTGCCGGTCCGGCGATTCACAACAATGAGCCAGGGGATGCAGCCTCGAAACTGCGACCCCGGGATTTCAGGAGGGAAGCACCATGTCGTCTGCTTGGCCGAAGTTCATCAGGCGCCTCATGACGTTTGTCATACCGGCTTGTTCCTTGTTGTCGCCAGTTGTCGTGTGTGCGCAACAGGAACAAGCCCCCGGAGCGATGCTGCAGGAAGTCATCGTCACCGCGCAAAAGCGCTCGGCGAACCTGCAGGACGTGCCATTCTCCGTGTCGGCGACCAACCAGGATCAGATCCGGAACTCCGGTGCGCAGAACCTGATCGACCTCGCCCGGAATATAGCCTCCTTCAGCGTCGCCGATCTCGGTCCCGGCCAGAGCCAGATGGCAATCCGCGGCATCAGCTCCGGACAGGTCATCCGCGACCAGCCAGGTGTCAAGGAGCAGGTCGGCGTGTATCTCGATGAGTCGCCGATCTCGGTCGCACTGTTTACACCCGACCTCGAGCTGTTCGACCTCGATCGCTTCGAAGTGCTGCGCGGACCGCAGGGCACGCTCTTCGGCGCCGGATCCGATGCCGGCACG
>Ga0307472_100000361_pt1 | contig 15327 bp, 15 predicted proteins | sample atmos_gasesAM5C__2_FD_204582 | JGI IMG/M metagenome (GOLD analysis project Ga0307472, IMG submission 204582) | Hardwood forest soil microbial communities from Morgan-Monroe State Forest, Indiana, United States - atmos_gasesAM5C_05 | ecosystem: Environmental > Terrestrial > Soil > Temperate...
ACTGGAGCATTTTCCGGAAAAGCGCTTGATCCGGGATGGGTACCGGTTTTCCGCAGAACATGTAACCAACTGAAGACCCGGGCGTCGTTCCGATTGAACTTGGCCGGAACGCACTCCAGGGGAGCGACCAACGGTCAGTCGACCCACTGCCACGGCGACCATTTGACCTTGACCGCCGGGGACTGTGCCCGCCCGTGCCCGCGCCAGCCATGGAAGCGGTGCCAGGTCTTGATGTGCGGTTCTGATCGATTGCCGATCGGACGCCGCCAGCCGCGCGCCAGCAAACGGAAAAAAGACTCTTCCGACCTGCGGCCCCGCTTGGCCCAGTAGAACCGGTTGGTGCGCGAACTCAACATGTCAGGCTCCTGCGTCAGGTCCTCTGACGGCCGCTGACTACCCTGTGGACGGGCTTCTGCCGCACAGTCAGCATGCGTCCAATTCTTGAAAAGAGGCTTAACCGAACGTCTCTATTGCAACCTTTCGCGCTGAAGCACGGCGGTCACACGCAACGGCCGCCATCGACCTCGAGCACGACGCCTGTGAGGAACTCGGCCTCGTCCGAGGCCAGGAACAGCGCCGCGTTGGCCACGTCCTGCGGAGTGGAAAAACGCCCGAGCGGCACCGAGGCCATGAATTGCGCCCGCAGCTCGGGCGTATCGCCGCCCATGAACGAGGACAGCAGCGCAGTCTCGCCGATCACGGGAGCGAGCGCGCACACGCGGATGCGGTCGGGGGCAAGCTCTGCCGCCATCGATTTCGACAGGACGTTCACCGCGCCTTTCGAGCCGTTGTACCAGGTGAGCCCGGGCCGCGGCCGCAGTCCCGCGGTCGAGCCGATATTGATGATGACGCCGCGGCCGTTGCCGCGGAACAGCGGCACCACGGCATGAGCGAAGTGGAAGATCGACTTCACGTTGACGCTATAGACACGGTCGAATTCGGCCTCATCGATCTCGAGCAGCGGGCGCCGGACATGGGTGACGCCGGCATTGTTGACGAGAATGTCGATCGTGCCGAACGCCGAAATCGTCGCCTTCACGGCCGCATCGACCTCGGCGCGTTTGGCGACATCGCAGCGCACAGCGACGGCGTTCTTTCCGATCGCCGCAGTGACCTCCTTCGCCGCATCTTCGTTGATATCGACGACCGCCACGCGCGCACCCTCGCGCGCGAAGGTTTCGGCAATCCCCTTGCCGAAGCCCGACGCCGCTCCGGTGACCAGCGCGACCTTCTCCTCGAGACGCATGCTCCCTCCCGTCACGACGTCTTTGGCACCACACCATAGGGCCGCGCCCAGGCAAGGCCGTCTTCCGTGCGCGCGCGCGGACGATACTCGCAGCTGACCCAGCCCTGGTAACCCATGCGATCGAGCTCGACGAAAATCGCCGGATAGTTCACCTCGCCCTCGTCGGGCTCAGCGCGCGAGGGCACCGCCCCGATCTGCACGTGCCCGATCACGCTCTGATGGCGCTCGAAGCGCTTGAGCAGGTCGCCCTGCGTGATCTGCACATGATAGAGGTCGTATTGGATCTTCACATTGGGCCGTCCGGTCTTAGCGATGACATCGGCGGCGTGCTCGACGCGCGAGAGGAAATAGTCCGGCCGGTCGCGCTGGTTGATGGGCTCGATCAGCAGCGTGATGTTCTTCTCGGCGGCGAGATCGGCGGCCCGGATGAGATTGCCGACGAACACGGCTTCCGCCGCAGGACGCTGCTCCGGCGGCACCTTGCCGGCGAGGCAATGGATCGCCGTGCCGCCGATGGCGACGATGTAGTCGAGTGCCTGGCGCACATGCGCGGCGAATTCTTGCTCACGGCCGGCCACCGCCGCCAATCCGAATTCGCCGCTGCGGCCCGACGCCGTGTTGAGACCGAGCTGGGTGAGGCCGTGGCGTTCGAGCTCCGCCTTCACCGCCGACGGCGCAACGTCATAGGGGAACTGCAGTTCGACGCCCTTGAACCCGGCCGCCGCCGCCGCGGCGAAGCGCTCGATCAGCGGCCGTTCGGTGAAGAGATACGCGAGATTGGCAGCAAAGCGCGGCATGGAGGCCCCCGGCTGAACTGACGCGGGATGACGGCCCAATCCGGCCGTCCATCGATTGCGCAGACTAGCTGCAAATGCCATGCTCGATCACTGCAAAATCAGTGGGTAGGGACGGGCGATGATATCCTGGCTGTGGAGACTGCTGCCCTACGTCATCGCGTGGCCCATTCCGCCCCGCTATATCGGCACCGTGGCGCTGATGCTGTGCCTCACGGTGCTCGGCATGGCGATTGCGCAGGTTCACTCGTTCGGGGGCGTTGTGATCGCGGCCGCCGTTGCCGTGCTGCTGATGATCGGCGTCGGCACGGTCGGACATCACCGGCAAAAGGCATGACTGCGCGTCCGCGCTCGTCTTGTCGGTAATCCGCGACATCTGACCGATGCGCGCCAATGACGCCTTCCACATTGCCGTGTTGCCGGGCGACGGCATCGGCGTCGAGGTGATGACCCCTGCGCTCGAGGTGGTCAGGCGCGTCGCGGCGGCGACGCCCGGCCTGACGTTCCGCTTCAGCGCGGCGCCGGCCGGCGCCGCCCATTATCGCGACACCGGTACGGCGCTGCCGGACGAGACCGTCAGATTGTGCGAGGAAGCCGACGCCATCCTGCTCGGCGCCTGCGGCCTGCCACACATCCGCTATCCCGATGGCACCGAGATCGCGCCACAGGTCGAGCTGCGCTTCATCTTGGGTCTCTATGCCGGCGTCCGCCCCGCCCGCCTGCTCCACCGCGCCCGGAGCCCAATCGTCGGCGCGAGCGAACGCGGCATCGACCTCGTGGTGATACGCGAATCGACCGAAGGCCTGTTCGCCTCGATGGGCAAGGGCGTGGTCACGCACGAGGACGCACGCGAAACCATGGTCATCACGCGCAAGACCTCGGAGCGGCTGTTCGACTTCTCTTTCCGCCTCGCCGCGAGGCGCCGAGCGCGGGGCGGCAGGGGCGTGCTTCACTGCGTCGACAAATCCAATGTTTTCCGCGCCTTCGCCTTCTTCCGTCAGATTTTCGACGAGCAGGCGGCGCGCCATCCGAGCGTCGACGCCCGCCATATCTATATCGACGCCGCTTCCGCCGCCCTGGTGCAGCGGCCGTGGGATTTCGACGTGCTCGTCACCGAGAATATGTTCGGCGACATCCTGTCCGACCTCACCGCTGCCCTGATCGGTGGCATGGGCATGGCTCCCTCCGCCGACATCGGCGACCGCCATGCCGTGTTCCAGCCGTGCCACGGCACCGCACCCGACATCATGGGCAAAGGCCTCGCCAACCCGACCGCGATGATCCTGTCGGCTGCCATGATGCTGGACTGGCTTGCCGACCGCCACGGCCATGCCCCCGCCGCCGAAGCGGCCGGTCGAATCGAGCGCGCGGTCGAGCGCGCCTTCGCCAATGGCCTCAAGCCCAGCGAATTCGGCGGTCCGGACGGCACTGCAGCGGTCGCCAAGGCGGTGCTTGGTGCACTCGGGGAAGGCAGGCCGGACTGAGCCTGACCCGTTGCAAGATGGGACATGGCCCATAATCAGCTGCCCACTATACTGCGCGGAATCCCATGGTCAGGATCAACGAGCCGCTTCTTTCGACCGACAGAGCACTTTATTGCCATTAATAGGAAATTTTACAGTAAAATGATTAGTGGGATATTTCCCAATAATCGTCCCACTACCGTGGTGGGATGATTTGTGGTTGACGGCAACGGACCAGCTTTGGTTCGCTAGCCTCGATACCGCGGCAGCAGCACGTCAATCGGTGCCGCACGCGCATGCAGGCTGCGGGATCGTTCGAGGATACGCCCGCGATGAAGGCCCAGGATCTGTTGCAGGAGATTTCCGACTTCTGTCGGCAAACCGGGTTGGCCGAGTCAACCTTCGGTCGCCGCGCCGTCAACGACGGCAAGCTCGCTAACCGCCTGCGCAACGGCGGTCGCATCACCACCGAGACGCTCGATCGCATCCGCTCGTTCATGGCGAGCAATCGTTCGCCGCAAATGACCTTGCGCCCGACCATCATCGCGCGCAACGCCGAAGCATCGCCATCGGCGTCGGTGATCCCCATGGTGCCGCAGCCGCCGACGACGGACGGCAAGGATCCGCAACGCAATTTCCGCTTCTTCGACAACCGGCAGAAGTACCTGCTGTTCGTCAACACCTGCAGCGAAAAGTGGGTGACCGCACATCGTGTCTCGCTCGAACTCGCCAACATCCATCCCCGCCCGCCGGCGGTGCGCGTGTTCGATGCCGGCGCCGGCGATGGCACCGTGCTGGTGCGCGTCATGCGGGCGATGCACGATCGTTTTCCCAACATGCCGTTCTACGTGGTCGGCAAGGAGATCAGCCTTGAGGACGTCCGCCTCACCCTGCAGAAGATGGCGGACCGTTTCTTCGAGCATCCGGCGACCGTGCTGGTGCTGACCAACCTCGCCTATGCCGACGCGCCATGGCTGGCGGTGAAATCGATCAGCGCCGCGTCCAGCATGGTGTGGCACGAGATGCCGCTCAGCGGAAACTCGGCGCATCGCTTCGAGGCGCAGATTATCGATCTCGAATCGTTCCTCGCCGAGAGCTGGAAGGCGGGCGTGAGCGCCAAGACCGGCAATCCGGTCTACGAGCGGCCGGTCGTGCTCGTGATCTATCGCGAGGACCACAAGTTCCTGCTCGATCCGATCATCCCACGGCCCGGCGGCACGATGGCCGCCTATGATCTCGTCATCGCCTCGCAGCCCTATCGCGCGCGCTCACCGCTCGATTTCAAGACGCGGCGGGTGATCGCGCCGCTCGCCCGCGCGCTCGGTCCTGGCGGACGGCTCATCGCCATCCACTCGCACGGCAACGATCCCGGACTCGAAATCATTCAGAAAGTGTGGCCGGGCGACAATCCGTTCATCCATGACCGCCATCAGATCATGAAGGCGGTCAAGCATGAGCTCGGCCCCGCTGCGCGCGACCTCAACTTCAACGTCTATGCCGATAATCGCTCGCTGTTTCGCTATGACATGCACACGCTGCCGTCGGAGGTGTCCGATTCGATTGGGACCTCGACATTGTTCGCGGCATGGAACGCAGCGATCTACGTGGCGCAGGTCGAGGACGACCGGCTGGGCGACGTGGTCGCCGACGGCCGCTATCTCGACGCCACCCGCGCCGTGCTGCGCCACCACGGCGGGCTGTGGTTCTACGACGAATCCTACGTGATCTCGCGCCGCCGCGAATGATCGCGGCGGCGAGCGAAGGACTGTTCCGATGACCAGCGCATCTGCCGTTCCGGCCGCGACGCCACGCGACAGCGCGGAGCAATCACGCATCGCCGCGTTCATGCACGGCTTCTCGGTCGAAGCGACGCGGCCGACGGCCGCTGAGGTCGAAGCGTTGCGGCAGGCCGCGCCAGCCGGCACTCTCGTCTATGTCAGCGCTGTTTCCGGCCGGCCGCCGCACGAATGCGTCGGTGCCGCCGTGGCGCTGCGCGGGGCAGGCTTCGAGCCGGTACCACACATCGCGGTGCGCAATTTTGCCGGCGTCGAAGCGCTCGATGATATCCTCGCCCGGCTGGCGAACGAGGCCGGGGTCCGCCGCGTCCTGGTGATCGGAGGCGACCGCGACCAGCCGGCCGGGTGCTTTCACGCTGCGGTCGAAGCGATCGACAGCGGATTGCTGGGACGTCGCGGCATCGAAGAGATCGGCATCGCCGGCTATCCCCAAGGCCACCCGCGGCTGCCGGAGCTGGCGCTCGACCGCACGCTCGCCGCCAAGATCGACGCCGCCGAGCAGACCGGCCTCGCCATCCACATCGTGACGCAATTCTGCTTTGCCCCCGAGCCGGTGCTGCGTTGGCTCTCACGGTTGCGCGATCTCGGCATCGATCTGCCCGTGCGCATCGGGCTCGCCGGCCCCACGAGCCTCGCCGCGCTGTTTCGCTATGCCCGGCGCTGCGGCGTGCAGGCCTCGGCGCAGGGCCTGACGCGGCAGACCGGCATCGCGCGGCATCTGTTCGGCATGGCAGCGCCCGATACTGTCATCCGGCCGCTCGCCAATGCTTGCGCAGGCGGTGCGCTGGGCGACGTCGCGCTGCATCTCTTTGCCTTCGGCGGAGCCGCCGCGACCGCCCGCTGGGCCGCGGCAGCTGCCGCCGGCCGCATCGCAATCGAAACATCGGAAGGGTTCCGGGTCGAAGCGGCATCGACAGTCGGATAAGGTAAGGCTGGCGCTACCACTTCAGGAGCCTGGCCATGCAGTTCGTGATCCACGCCCTCGACCGCAAAGAAGGCCTGCCGACGCGCGCCAAACACTATCGCGCGCACCGCATCCATCTCGATCAATCGCGCGACCATGCGGTCGACATCGTCACCGCCGGAACGCTGGTGGCCGATGACGGCGAAACACCGGTCGGGAGCCTGTTCGTGGTCGACGCCAAGGATCGCGCCGCCGTCGAGGCGTTTCGTCGCAGCGATCCCTATCATGTCAACGGCGTCTGGGAGACGGTCGCAATCCACTCCTATCACAAGAAACGCGGGTGACGCTCGCCCCGGGTCGAGACCGAAGAAAGCCTTGCGTCGGCCAACGGCGTTTTTCACAATAACGCTGCCCGTCCGGTCATCCGATGAAGCCCGCACCTTTCGCCTACCACGATCCGCGCACGCTCGACGAGCTCATCGGCCTCCTCAGCCGTCACGACAACTTGAAGCTGCTGGCCGGCGGGCAATCGCTCGTCCCCATGCTGAACATGCGGTTCGTCATCGTCGATCACATCGTCGACCTCAACCGGGTCGACGGGCTCGCCGCCATCGGCGATAGAAACGCCGCGATCGAGATCGGCGCGATGACGCGCCAGCGCACGCTCGAGCGCGACCCGGTGATCGCGCGCAAGGCGCCGATCATGCAGGAGGCCTTGCGCCACGTCGGCCACCTGCAGACCAGAAGCCGCGGCACAATCGGCGGTAGCCTGTGCCATCTCGACCCGGCGGCCGAACTCGCCGGCGTCGCCCGCCTCTACGACGCGGTGCTGCATGTCGCCGGTCCGCGCGGCATGCGCGACGTCAAGATGGCCGACTGGAGCCTCGGCTACATGGCGCCGGCGGTCGGGCCCGACGAGGTGCTGACCGGCCTCACGCTGCCGGTCTGGAGCGAGCCGCACGGCCATGCCTTCGTCGAGTTCGCGCGCCGCCACGGCGACTTCGCCATCGTCGGCGTCGGCTGCCTGCTCGCCCTCGACGGCAAGGGCATGATCAACCGCGCGGCCGTCGCGCTGGTCGGGGTCGCGACCGCGCCGGTGCGCCTCACAGCCGCGGAAGTCGCCCTCACGGGCCAGGCACCCAGCGTTGCCACGTTCAAAGCCGCGGCCGAGCACGCCGAAAAACTCGACTGCCTGGCTGACGCGCACGTCTCGGCCTCCTATCGCCAGCGGCTCGCCGGCGTGCTGACCGAGCGCGCGCTCGCGCGCGCCGCAACGCGCGCGGGAGGCGCCGATGTCCACCGCTAGGCGCATCACGCTCCGCGTCAACGGCCGGCCGGCCCAAGGCGAGGTCGAACCGCGCCGCCATCTCGGCGATTTCCTGCGCGAGGACCTCGGCCTCACCGGCACGCATCTCGGCTGCGAGCACGGCGTCTGCGGCGCCTGCACTGTGATCGTCGACGGCGTGCCGGCGCGCGCCTGTCTGATGCTTGCGGTGCAGGCCGACGGCGCCGAGGTCATCACCGTCGAAGGCCTGGCGCAGGCGGACGGCACGCTGCACCCAATCCAGCAGGCGTTCCACGCCCATCATGGCCTGCAATGCGGCTTCTGCACGCCCGGCATGCTGACCACCCTCGCGGCGTTTCTCGCCGAGCGTCCCGATGCCGACGAGGCGGCGATCCGCGAGGCGATCTCCGGCAACATCTGCCGCTGCACCGGCTACGAGAGCATCGTCGAGGCCGCGCTTGCCGCGGGCAAAATCCTGCAGAGCGGAGGCTGACATGGGCGTTCGTTATTTCGGCGCCGCCGTCCCGCGTATCGAAGACCCCGAGCTGATCACTGGTCGCGGCCGCTATCTCGACGACATCAGACTGCCTAGCATGGGCGAAGCAGCATTCGTGCGTTCCGTCCACGCCCATGCCCGGATCAAACGGGTCGACGTCGCCGCTGCCATGGCGGCGCCAGGTATCGTCGCAGTCCTCACCGCCGCCGACCTCGGCCTGGCCGGCAAGCCGACGCCGCAATTCGCGCCATCGCCGCTCATCGTGCAGGACCGCACCCAACACGTGCTTGCAAGTAGCGCCGTGCATTTCGTCGGCGAGACCATCGCTATCGTTGTCGCCGACACCCGCGCCAATGCCGAAGACGCCGCGGCGCTGGTCGAGGTCGACTACGACCTGCTTCCGGTCGTGGTCGATCTCGCCACCGCACTCGATGCGAACGCGCCAAAGGCGCACCAGGACGCGCCCGACAATCGCCTGGCGACCGTGCGCGCCAAGTTCGGCGACGCCGATCAGGTCTTCGCCCGGGCGCCGCACGTGTTTCGCGAGCGTATCTTCCAGCATCGCGGCGGATGCCATGCGATGGAATGCCGCGGTGTGATCGCCGCCGAAGATCCGCTGTCGCGCCAGCTCATGGTATGGAGCGCGACCCAGGCGCCTTACATGCTCCGGCGCATGCTGGCGAGCTTCATGGGCCGCAACGAGAACACCATCCGCGTCGCGGCGCCTCAGGTCGGCGGCGGCTTCGGCCCCAAGGCGGTGATCTATGCCGAAGAATATGCCGTCACGCTGGCGGCGTTGAAGCTCGGCCGTCCGGTCAAATGGGTCGAGGACCGACGCGAGCATTTCGTCGCCACCACCCAGCAGCGCGACCAAATCTGGGACGTCGAGGTCGCCGCCGACAACGACGGCCGCATGCTGGCGGTGCGCGGACGATGCCTGCACGACAACGGCGCCTATGCGCCCTACGGCCTGATTCTGCCGGCCTCGACCCTTGGACCCTTCCCTGGCCCCTATGCGCTCGAAGCGCTCGACATCACGCTCGATGCCGCCTTCACCAACAAGGTGCCGACCACGCCGGTGCGCGGCGCCGGCCGGCCCCACGCGGCCTTCGTGCTCGAGCGACTGGCCGACAGCGTCGCGCGCGGCCTGAGGCTCGATCGCGACGCGGTGCGCCGCGCGAGTTTCGTGCGCAGCAACCAGATGCCCTATACAACCGGTGCCAAGGCACGCGACGGCTCGTCCGTCGTCTATGACAGCGGCGATTATCAGCATTGCCTCGACACTGCGCAGCGACGCGTCGGCGACGACTTTCGCGCGCGGCAGGCGAAGGCGCGCGTCGAAGGGCGTTTCCTCGGCATGGGTATCGCGAGCTATGTCGAGGATACCGGGTTGCCGCCCTACGAAGGCGCCAGTGTCCGCGTCGAACCGGACGGCAAGGTGTTGATCACGACCGGCGCCGCCGGCCAGGGCCAGGGCCATCACACCGTCTTTGCGCAGATCGCGGCCGACATCCTCGACATCCCGATCGAGATTGTCAGCGTCGTCTCGGCCGACACCGGGCGCTTCCCGCTCGGCATCGGTACCATCGGCAGCCGCGTCGGCGTGCTCGGCGGGTCATCGGTTCATCTCGCCGCGACGCGCGTGCGCGACAAGGCCATCAAGGTCGCGGCCGAGATGATGGAGACGGCCGAGAGCGACCTCGCGCTGGAGGATGGCCGCGTGCGCGTGGCCGGCACCGACAAGTCTGTGGCGCTTAAGGACATCGCCGCGCGGCTCGACGGCTTTGCCGCCATGCCGATGCCCAGGGGCAACGAGCCGGGCCTGTCCGCCACCGCCTATCACGAGGGCCGCGCCACCACCTTCGCCAATGGGACGAACATCTGCGAAGTCGAGGTCGATCCCGCGACCGGCGCAGTGCAAATCCTGCGCTATGTGGTGGCGCATGATTGTGGCAGGCTGATCAATCCGATGATCGTCGACGGCCAGATCCGCGGCGGTGTCGTTCATGGCATCGGCAATGCGCTGTACGAGCACATGCGCTTCGACGAGAATGCGCAGCCGATCACGACCAACTACGGCGAATATCTTCTGCCGACCGCGACCGACCTGCCTCGCATCGAAGTCATCCACCTCGAGACGCTGTCGCCCAACAACCCGATCGGCGTCAAAGGTGCGGGCGAAGGCGGCACGATCCCGGCGGCCGCCTGCGTCATCTCAGCGATCGAGGATGCGTTGTCGCCGTTCGGCGTCGTCATCAACGAGCACCCGGTCTCGCCCGCGCGCATCGTCGAGTTAATTGAAGCGGCGCGGAAGCGTTTAAAAGCCATTTGAGATTGCCGCCCAAGCCACGCGCCACCTTCTCGCAGCCGAATTCGGATCGTCGAATTCGGTTGGAGGGATGGCGCTGCGGCCCGCGGCACTTCACATCGCAACTTCGCAAGCGCCCTATTCCAACCCCGCCGCCTTCTTGCCTTCCGGCGTCAGCTCAAGGATGTGCATCCCGGTATTGGAACGGTCGACCACGTAGACGTAGCCGCGGTCGTCGGTCTCGACGTTGTTGCTCTGGATCGCCACCTTGCAGCGGTCCTGGCCGTCGACCTTGATGCAGCGCTTGTCAGTCGCTTCCGTGATCGCCGGGATGAAATAGCCGATCTCCTTCGGCCGGTAGGGATCGCGCACGTCGACCGCGCGCACGCCGGCATTGAAGTAGGCAATGAACACGGTCTTGTTGCGGTAGATCGGCGCCGTGCTCTCGTTCGAGGAGTGAGCGCCGAACCGGCCGCCGCGGTCGCAGAAATTGCCGCTCGCCTCCGGCACCTGGAAGTTCGACACCACCATGGGCCGCGTCTCCACCGTCACGTCGACGAAGAACACGAGTTGCCGCGGCTCCTGACATTCGTTGAGGATCTGCTCGTCGACGATCATGACGATATCGCGCGTCTTGCCCTCCTTGTCCTTGGCGAATTCCGCGATCGGCATTTTCAGCATCGGCACCGTCGTGTGCGCGCCGTTGAGCGGCAGCATGTCGAGCTGGCCGACCACCGGATAGCGCAGGTTCTCAGGCGCCGGTTCCTTCGGGCCGTTGAGCAGCTTCTCGCGATCGACGATCTGCAGCACGCCTCCCTTGTTGGTGCCGTAGCCGAAATAGACGCGATTGCCTTGCGGACCGGTCGAGATCGGACCGTGCAGGTCGGTCGGCACGGTTCCGGTCGAGCCCGGCTCCTGGCCGGGCAGCCCGAACTCGCGGATCTTCACCGGCTTCGCCGGATCGCTGAGATCGTAGATCACGGTCATGCGCCGCGCGCGCCAACCCGGCGCGGTGGACACGAGGTAGGCAATGCCGGTGTCGCATTCCCACCAGTTCTTGTGCGTGTCGCGCGTCGATTCGATGCGCGAGAGGAGCGACGGATTGGCCGGGTCGGTGACGTCCCACACCTCATGGGCTTTGCCGCCGAACACGCGCAGCATGTAATGCTTGTTGGGATCGGCTTTCGACAGGCCCTTGCCGTCACACACGCGCACCATTTGCGCGCCCCCGTCCTCGTAGTTTCCTTCGAGGCCAGGAAGATGCTTGAGATATTTGGGGTTGGCGGGATCGGTCACGTCGATGATTGACGTGCCGTTGAATTCCTGTTGGCCGGTCATCTGGTTGACCGGCTTTGGCACATCGGGCGTGCCGCCGTGATGGCCAATATAGGCGATATAGCGCTCGCCCTGGTTGTGGATCGTCGGCTGGTAGCCGCTTCGTGCCTGCAGATCGCTGTAGCCGACGAGGCGCATGTTCATCGCCTCGGGCGGCGCGCCGACCTGCTGCCGTTGCGCCGAGGCAGGCGTGCTGCCTGCGATCGCGATGGCGATCGCACCGGCCGTATAGGCAAACGCAGCCAACTGCCGTTCCATGAGCGAGCCTCCCTGCATTGATGTTTGTTTTTGAATCCGAAGAGTGCAGTCTAGCATCACCCGACAATGGACGGGAGCCCACTCGGGCATGACGCTCAGTAGGCGGCGGCGAGAAGCGTACATGCGTCCTCGTGCGTGACCAGCCGCGGTTCCTTGAGGCCGATGGCTGCGACCTGCGCCGCCGCATCCGCGATCTTGTCCTCGCGGAAGCCGACCTCGCGCAGGCGTTGCGGGATCGGAAAGCCGCGTAGCATGCGAGTAAGCGCCTCGGCCGGATTGTCGCTGCCGAACGCGGCGGCGAGCCGCGCGCGCGCGTCTGGCGCGCCGGGGAGATTGAACCGGGTCACGTGCGGCAGGATGATCGCGTGCGTCTCGGCATGCGGCAGGCCGAAGCCACCCAACACGTGCGCGAGCTTGTGGTGTAGGCCGGTGCCGCAGACGAGCACCGCGCCGGCCAGCCAAGCGGCGACCAGGCATTCACTGCGCGCCTCCTGGTCGGCGCCATGCGCGACCGCGCGCGGCAGGGCGGAACCGAACCGCCGCATGGCTTCGGTGGCATAGGCCATGGTCACCGGCGTGCGCTCCGGCACCCACAGGCCCTCGACACAATGGGCGATGGCGTTCATCGCGCTCGCCGCGGTTACCGCCGGCGGCAGCGCCAATGTGAGATCGGGGTCGTAGACGATGGTGCGCGGCAGAACCTTGAGATCGCGCCCGGTGGTCTTGCGCTCGCCCTCGCTGGTGCCCCAGATCGGCGTCGCCTCCGAGCCCGAATAGGTCGTGGGAACGGCAAGGATGGCGAGGCTGGAGTCACGCGCGATGATCTTGGCGAGCCCGATGGCTGAACCGCCGCCGACCGCGACGAGACCGTCGGCCTTGTTCGCTTTGGCGGCGGCAAGCCCCGCTTCGGCAACCGGTCGCGGCACATGGATCACGGCTTGCGCGTGCAGGCCTGCCGATTTCGCTCCCAGCAATTCGACGACGCGCGCACCAAGCCGCGCGCCGCTGCCCGGCGTGGCGATCACCAGCGCTCGGCTGAAATTCAGCCGCGCCGCTTCCTCCGCCACGCGGCCGAGCGAGCCAGAACCGAAGACCACGCGTTGCGCGGGAGCGTCGTGGGTAAAGGATGCGGGCATTGCGCCATCCGGTGTCCCGTGAGCAGGGCAACACCAAGTGGTGCGCTACCGGCACGGGACCGTTACAGACGCCGAGCTCGATACGGTCCCGGATCAGTGGTGCACCGCTGACGCGCCGCACCGCATCCGGGACACGGGTTGCTCAATTCCCCTCGCGCCAGATGCCGAGCGATTCCTGCATCGGGCGGTCGGAGATCGAGAACAGCACCGATTCCTTGGCCGCGTTGTGCGCGTAGCGCTGCCAGGGCGGCACCACGAACACGTCGTTCAAGCCCCATTCGAACACTTCGTCGCCGATCTTGGTGGTGCCACCACCTTCGGCGCACACGAAGATGGTGCCGTCGGTTGAGCGGTAGGGTTCGCCTTTGAAGCCTTTCGGCAGGAGCGCAAGATGCGCGCCCATGGTCGGCAGAGCCCAGCCGCCCGTCATCGGGTTAACGTAGCGCACGCGCGCGCCGTGGTGCTTGTCGATGTCGCCTGCCTTCTTGAGGCGCTCAAGGATCGGTCGGGTGCGCGCATAGGTGTAGTTGATGACCGGGCTGCGGTTGACGTGGGTCGGGGTGCCGTCCGGCAGCACGCCGGAGCCATAGAATTGCAGCGAATCGCCGTCCTGGCGCGTGGTGTTCTGCATCTTGTCGTCGAAATGCGTGGCGAACGACGCCTCGAAATGATTGACGGTCGGCATGTCGAGCACGTCGAGCCACAGCATCGGCTGACTCGAATGATTGCCGTGGTCGTGCGGCGCCCAGTTCGGGGTGAGGATGAAGTCACCGGGCGACATCACGGCCTTTTCGCCTTCGACCGCGGTATAGGCGCCCTCGCCGTCGAGCACGAAACGGATCGCCGAGGCGACGTGCTGGTGCGCGTCGGCGACCTCACCCGGCAGGATGAGCTGGATGCCGGCGAACAGCGAATTGGTGATGCGCGATTTTCCCCGCAGCGCGGGGTTTTCAAGCACCAGCACGCGCCGCTCGGCCTCCTCCGCGGTGATCACGTCGCCGGCCTCGAGCACGAGCTGCTTGGCATCCTTGAACTTCCACAACGCCGGGGCGCACTGGCTCTTGGGCTCCTTGGTAACGAGGTTCTTGAGCACCTCCCACAGCGGCGCCATGTCGTACTTGGAGATCTTGTCGTAGTAGGCCTGTCGCGCCGCCTGGATATTGTGCTTGGGGTCTGGCTTCGCGCCGTGGGTCGGCTGGTGTTCGGTCGCAACCGCCATGACGTCCTCCATGGGCAAATTCGTGATGGTCAAAGTTGCAACCAATATAGGGTAATTCGGGCCCGGCTAAAAGCGATGGAAAAGCTGCCGATAGGCGTAACCACGTATTCTGAGTTGCCGCCCACCGGCACCCGCCACGTCCGTTCAGGGACGCAAGCGTAGACGCGGTCGAGAGTGATCCACCCCGACTCGATCGCAAGGGCCGCGAACCATGCATCTGCGACGCGTGGTCCTCGCCGCAATAGGATGATGGACTACTAAGTCGTCATGTTTCCGCCGTCGACCGCGATGGTCTGGCCAGTGACGAAGTCGCTTTCGGCCGAGGAGAGGAAAATGAGCGCGCCCAGAAGGTCCTGCGGGTGCTGGTCGCGATGAAGCGAACGCGACTGCACGGCGCGCGCGCGCACGGTCTCGACGTGTCCCGGGTTTTCGCGCACGATCGTGTCACTCAGGGTAAATCCCGGCGCCAGCGTGTTGACGCGGATGCCGTGCTCGCCCAGTTCACGCGCCAGCGCCCGCGTGAAGCCGACAATGCCGCCTTTGGATGTGACGTAATGCAGCATCCAGGGGATGCCGCGATAGGCCGTACCCGAACCAACATTGATGATCTTGCCGTAGCCCTGCGCGATCATGTGCGGCGCAACATGCTTCACCATCAGGAACGGGCCGCGCAGGTTGACTGCCATCACCTGGTCCCACACCGCGACGTCGATCTCGGTGCATTTCGTCTCCTGCAGCGGCGCGAACAAGGCCGCGTTGTTGACCAGCACGTCGATCTTGCCGAAGCGTTCGACCGTCTTGGCGACGAGTTTCTCGACCGCGTCCTCGCTGCTCACGTCGGCGATCGCGCTGGTCGCCGAATTGGCGCCGTGCCGGCCGGCGATCTCGTCGACCAACGCACGCCCGTCGGCGACGTCGGCGATCATCACGTGCGCGCCTTCGGCGGCGAGCGCCTGCGAATAGTGCCGGCCGATGCCCCTGGCGCCCCCAGTCACGAGGACGACGCGGCCGTCGAGTCTTGCCATGCGCGCAAAGCTCCCGTTCAATCCACGTCCGACGTTAATGTAGCGTGTGCGAGCACGCCAGT
>Ga0307472_100000362_pt1 | contig 15326 bp, 11 predicted proteins | sample atmos_gasesAM5C__2_FD_204582 | JGI IMG/M metagenome (GOLD analysis project Ga0307472, IMG submission 204582) | Hardwood forest soil microbial communities from Morgan-Monroe State Forest, Indiana, United States - atmos_gasesAM5C_05 | ecosystem: Environmental > Terrestrial > Soil > Temperate...
AAGAAATACACGATGTCTTGTTCGCCTTGAGTGCAGGAAGTAGATCCGGATCGGAAGTGTGCACGGCCCCTTCTTCAAATGAGCGAGCACCGGCGTGACAATGCAAACATTCACGGTTGTTGAAGGGTTCGTAAAGCTTTATATCCTCCGCTGCCGGGGGCGTTCCGAAATAATAGATATACATGTGGCGAAGACCGCTAATTTTTGCTTTCAATCCTCCAAACATCGCGTAGTTAGTGTGGCAGGTGTAGCAAGCTTGATCCGGTGGCACCAGATGGTTCTGGAAATGTGCTGCAGCTAGGTGAGTAGGATCTTCGACGCGGAGACTTTTTCCGTACGGCTCCATGATGTGACAAGAGAGACAGAATTGTGTACTCATCGAACGCTGCAATTCCTTAGCCCCGCCCATTCCCATACACAAGATTGGCATTGCGAAAAGTACCAGGAACGCCAGCATCTTTCCGCCCCGAGTTACTGTAACTTCTGGGCGAAAAACGATCACCGCTATCAAGATGATGGTCATGCCAATCAAAGAGACAACCAGTATTGTTGCGTGTTCCATAGAGCCACGCTTCCCATCCGCAAAGAAGAAGGCTTCCGTAAGCCTCCCTTCCCCGCACGATGCAAATCGCGTTTGGGTCTCACTTCGCCAGACTGCGGACGAAAGCCACCATCGCCTTAATTTCATCTGGTTTCATGGCCTTGCCGTAACCCGGCATTTTCCCCTTACCTTTGTCGATGACTCCGGCTAAATCTTCGTCGCTCATTTTGGCAACCGCGGGATCAGCAAACCCCCGTACCTTCATGCTTTTACCGGTGGGCGTATCAGCCTTCCCATCAGCACCGTGGCATGCGGCACACTTTTGTTTGTACAACACGGCACTCTTATCCTCCGATCTTGCTGGAGCGATCAATAAATTTGCCGCTACGAGCACAGTAGCCGTCACACTGATCCCCAACATCCGAATCTTTGCATTTGTCATTGAGTCCTCCTCGCAAAATCTCTAACGGGTGTTCAGTTCGAGAATCCTTCTAGAAAGCGTACTTAACCGAAAGCGTCACCAGATTCCCACGGAAATTTCGCGGTGCAAAGATGCCCTTGCGGCAACATCCCCTCCGAATTCGAATACCAATTCTCCGCTCGGTTAGGCGCACGCCGCTCCTCGATGAATGCTGGACAAGCGCGGGCCGTCGTTACTGCTCACTTATATCCCAATCGCAAACGCATCCGAGAAGTTGGGAGAAACAACTCATACTCACGATAAAGAAAGTCCGGTCCTGCCGCACCTGTCAAAATTACTAGCGGCACGTGGACCGTTTCTTAGTAGTTTTCGGTCCTGCCAGCCATTTTCTTGGTCTGGCACTGATACGGAGGAGGAGCCAGATTATGCCCGTGGGTTTGTAGCGACTCTCGCGATTTTCTGACTGTTGACCTCAATCGTTTCTTCTTGGGCGGCAGATCAAGGGGTAGCTCTCTACAAAACGAAATGCTCGGGCTGTCATGGCGCAAACGGTGAAGGTAAACTGGCGACAAAAGCCCCCGAACCCAAGGGAATGACGCTCGATGCGCGCCAAATCGTGGAGCAAATACGAAAAGGGAAACCCAACAGTAAAGCATCACACAACAACGGCATGTCCGCCGTGAGCGACGAACAAGCAAAGGCCGTTTGCGGACTACATCAAGACTCTCAAATAATCAGGGCCGCTTTTCGTGGTGACGATCTTATTGCGTGCCGCGCTCACCGACTTAAGTGAGGAATGCGCCCGTGAAAACTCTTAGTTGGTACACGGTGCGGTGCGCCGAGCGAAAATCGAACCTATTGCCTAGAATGAATATCGAAGCGAGAAGGTAGCGGTATTCCCGTTGAAGTCGCGCGCTCCGATCGCCGAGAGCGTTGCCGGGTCTGGGGGGCCTTTTTCATTGAATCCATAGTAGTTCCAGGCAGCTTTGTAGCTCAGTCCTTTATATATATCCACCGCAATTGAGCCATAGGGCCTGAGATAGTTGAAATTCAGCGTGCCGCTCGGGTTGTTCGTGTTGAGTATCACAGGTGCGAGTTCGGGAGCGGGCCCGCCCGCGGAGGAACCGAATTGTGGCTGATTAAGAAAGTTCGAATAACCGCGGGTGAAGTTCCCTCCGAATCCCAAGGTCACCGTCACACGCTTATATGGCTTCCACATCATGTCGCCAAAAACGAAGTGATCGGTATTCGAATAACGAGATGTCGCGCCGAGTGTTGAGTCGCCGGGATTGACAATCGGACATAGAGTTGTAGGTTGGCCGGCAACGCCGCTTGCGTAGCAGATCGCAATGTTCGTGAAGAAATCAAAATAGGTGTAGCCAAAATCGATAGCCAGCTTTGAGTTGGGCGACAGCGTTGTCGAGAGACTATAATGTCGGTCGTGCTCTAAATCATTCACTGTGAAAACGTTGTCGCGATTTTCGTGGATGTCGATCGTACCGTCCACACTAGCCCAGGTATTCGGACGATACGTGGCGCGAATTTTGTAGACCTGGAGATTCCGAGCGTCGGGGCGAACAAACGCATTGTCATTGGACCCGAATTGAAAATCTCCGTTAATGCGGAGCTTCTCAAAAGGTCGAGCCGTGACCCCAAGCAAAAGTGAATATTCGTGAATGTTGGTGATGTTGACGGAAGTATCGTTCCCAGCCTCCGGGCCGAACTCGGTGACTACGCCGGTCGCTGCGTTAAGGGTGCAATTAGTAGGTAGTACTCCGTTGTCAAACTCACAATCTCCACGCGCCGCCAAAAAGGCGTTTGCAGCATTTCCTCCTGCACCCCCTGGAACATAAACTTTCAAAATATCAGTTACAGCATTGAAATCACCGATTTTGCGGTTCGTGTAAAGGAAGCCAACCCGCGCGGACAGGCGTTTATTGAAATCATGTTCCAATTGAATCGTATTTGACTTGGTGTCTTCGCTCAGGGTGCGCTGCCAAAACTGATTAGTAAAATCCGGATCCGAACCATCATCGTGCTGTGGGCAACCGATCTGGTTGAAACTTCCGGCTGCTGTGCAAGTCGTGGCGAATGCGGCCGGATCTGCGAAAAACAATGTAGAAATAGGCGCGAGCATGCCCGCTGGGCCTCCTGCGCCCACTGCTCCGGCAACGAAGGCTTCTGAGAAGCTGGTCCACATACTAGGAATGCGCCAATTATCGAACCGGAATACGTCGCGAATTCGCGTTTTGCCATCTATGGAATAGACAGCCATAAAATCCGCAGTTGCCGAGTATTGTTTCGCTTTAGCCGGACCTGCCGTCTGCGATCCCCGTTCGAGTGAGCTCGGCGACCAAAAATCCTGGGTTTCTAAAAGATCGTTCACAGTCAAATCAGCGGTGCTGTAGGCGAACGACCCAGACATTTGAAGGTTAGTGAAGTAGTTCGACTGGAAGCTGATATGTTCGGTCGGCATGAAGTTCCGCGGCCGGGCAAAGAGCGAATAACCCGCTAGCGTGCCGGTGACAGCTGGAAATCCGTTGTTTGTCGGGAGCGTGAGCGGGCCATTGAAAAAACCATTGCAGGTGGATGTCACTGTAGGAGGTGTTGTGCCTGCAATGACAGGTGTTGAGCATGGGGCCGAAGATGTCCACACCGCTCCAAGATCTACCGGTGACCCGTTTGAAAGTTGAAATTGATTGAAGCCGGGTGGAAAAAGAGGGGTGAAGGGCGTTGTAGCTCCGACCGCGTCAAAAGTAAGAGTATCCTGCTTGAAATTTTTGAAAAACTGATCGTAAGAAATGGTTGTTTTCGGCAAATATCGAATATCAACCCCCAGGTGATATGTGTTTGTTGTTATACGGTAATTTTGATTCAGTATCGTTTCGGTGCCACCGTCGAGCGATGTCAGCGCGGGGCCTTCGTCCACGTTGCGTGAATAACCCAGCCGAAAGCGCAATTTTGATTCCGGGCGAATGGTGAGGTCGAAATCCTGCATCCGACGGACCAGATCCAAAGAATGGGGCGAAGCGGTGATCAAGACCGTATTTGGATTCGGGTTGGTTGGAAACACGGGTGGACTAGCCGGAGCAGTGATTGGCGAATTCAATGGGTTTGCCAGTAGTGACCAGTCCCAGAAGTTCTTGTCACGACGAAAAAGATAGGTAAAGTCGTACCAGTTGTTCTTCTGGACGCGCAAGCGCGTCACATTGTCGGGGTCGCCGCCGTACCCGAAATTGTAAAAATTTAGTGTGTCGAACACGAGTCCATTATGATCGAGTGAGTGCATATCTAATGAATAATCGAGCAAACGCACGCCTTGACCGAGGTTAACAAAGGTGTTGTAGGTGTTTATGTTTCCGTTGATCCAGTCCACTCGATATCCTGCTTCGATCGACTGCTGGATGTTGTAGTTGCCAGAATCGATTCCTTTTTTGTCCGGGGAATCATTTTGGGCCCGTGAGACGGGCGCCACGAGCACGATTGCTGCAGACACCATCCAAGACAGCCTTCGGTTACGCCACCCATTTCTCATGGCTCTTCCCTCCATTTCAGGGCACGGCCATTAACAACCGCATGCAAAACCAATTTTCTAGCGTAGGGATTTCGAAGCTCACAGTGCCCTCTTCTATTTGAAAAAAACGTTGCTGAAATTCGAGCCGTGGATTTTTGTGTGGCACAGCGTGCATGCCTGAAACTTTGTTGCTTGGTTGTGGAACGAGGGCGCGCTAGTCGCTCCGCTAAATGTGGAATTGGTGTGGCACGTGAAGCAAAGCAGGTTCACTGTACTGTATCGCAGCATGTGCTGATTGGGTCCGCCGTGCGGCACATGACAGGATGAGCAACCCTCGGCCTTAACCGGGTCATGTTCAAAGACAAACGGACCCTGGATGCCCGCGTGGCACTTGAAGCAGACCGCGCTTTGCTCCGGAGACATCCTCTCTTGCTTCGGTAGTACGGTACCGTGCGGGTTATGGCAATCGTTGCATCGAATCAATCCCTCGAGTACTCGGTGCCGAAAAGGCATGTTGAACTGCCCCTTCTGCGCCAGATGGCACGTGAAACACAACTGTGTCTCGGGCTTCGAGAGGAGAGATTCTTTCGTTTCCGCATGATGGGGAGAGTGGCAGTCAGTACAACTGACGCCATTCTGTGCGTGCACCGAATTGATGGCGTTCATGTGTTGGGTGCCCCCAGCATGGCAGCTCATGCAGCGCGCATTGATCTCCTTTGCTGAATGGTCCTTGAAAATGAAAAGCTCGGTCTTGTTGCTTGGATCCTCCACATGCGCCGCCGCAGGCCCGTGGCAGCCTTGGCAGCCCATCTTGGCGGGGTCGCCAGCCTTCTCCAGAGTGGTCTTCCAGTGCGGGGACTTCTCCCATCCCGTGTACAGTTCCTCGTGGCAGGTCTTGCAAGCGTCTGCGGGTGCATACTTGTGGGCGCTTCCTGACGTCACAGCAGTATTACCCTGGGGATGCGCCGATGTCAGGCTGGCGATCCCTAAGGCCGTCAGCAGGCAAACCAGGTTGATCTCAAACCTTATGCCACGCATCATAGGATGACGCTTCTTACCCACTCTCGTAGCCACCACTGATCGCTCAGACAAATTCTCGACGTGATGCTAGACGGCTGTCGGGATGTAGTCGGCGTACCGAAGTCTTCCGGTACTGCAAGGAGTTCGCCCAAAAATTCTGCCAACTCCTCGAAATCAACAACTGTCAATTCTGACAGGTTCCGCCCCACCGGCCCGATCCCGCTTCCAGCGCCGCGCGTTGGGGACGCCAGTCAGGCTACGTAGTGTTCGCCGGACACAACGTAGCGATCCCGCACCCGCGAGTGCGCACGCGAGAGGACGAACTAACGTTCACGTGACGTTCAAAAGCTCCGACCCGATCGCGGCCTCCCTCGTAGGGAAGCAGTTTCCCTACTCTCTGTGCGACGCTGGCCTGGAAATGAGCTTGCCTTGAAGCAAAAACCATATAGTGTTTGCGAGTCCTGCGGGATCCAAATTTTCATTCGCGGGGAAGAAGGAATTCTTCGTTTGCGCGAGATTTTCCGCTCCAGGCTTTGATTATCGCCCAAGGTTCCAGAGCGGATTTTTGGCGGTAGGAGAAGCTTTTGTTGTGCGGGAATGGAATATCCTTCGCGTTCCTGATCTTTGCCGGAAACACGGAGTAGCAGACAGCGGGTTTCATATGAATTTTCTCCGGATTCAAATCGTTCGGGAATTCGTGGACGTAGAAACAGCGAAAGTGACAGGCCGGAAGCAATTTGGAGAGATGAAGCAGCCAGCTGCGGAAGAATGGGACCTGTCAAAAGTAACAGTTCCGGTCGCGGGCCGTCCTTCCTAGCATCGCCTAGACCGAGTCGTTCCTGGTGGCAAGATGAGGATGCCCGATGGAGATGCCTCCCAAAGAGAGAAATGAAAATGTTCCGCCTATCCAATCGGATAGAAGGCCAAGCGCACACAGTATGACCGCGGTAAGCCGCAGAGACTGGATGAAAACGAGCGTCGGCGGTGCGATGGGTCTCGCGGTCGGCGGGCTTATTGACGTCGCGGCGGTAAGAGCGGCAACAAAAGAGTTAAAGCTTTCGAAAGTAAGCGAGTTTACGACTTCTTGCAATTTCTGTTCCTGCGGATGCGGGATGATCGCCGCCGTACGCGAAGGCAAACTGATCACCATGGAAGGCGATTACGATCACATTGTGAATCGCGGATCTTTGTGCGTAAAAGGCATCTCGATGTTTGCGACCCACACTTCGCCGCAGCGCCTCACGGCCCCGCGCTACCGCGCGCCGGGCAGCGACCACTGGGAAGAGATCAGTTGGCAGGATGCTGCCGAACGCGTGGCGCGCAAGATCAAGAAAGTTCGTGACGAGACTTGGGTGGCAACTGAGAAGCTGGGCGATCGAGAGGTTCCGGTCAACCGGACAGATGCAATTGCCTTCCTGGGCGGCGCACAGAACACCAACGAAGAGTGCTACCTCTTTCAAAAGGCTGCGCGGCTTCTAGGAATGCCTTTCGTCGAGCACCAGGCGCGACTTTGACACAGCCCAACGGTCCCCGGTCTGGGGGCCACCTTCGGGCGTGGAGCGATGACCAATCATTGGATCGATATGCAGCATGCCAAGATGGTGTTGGTGGAAGGCAGCAACGTCGCCGAAAACCATCCTATGGCGTTTAAGTGGATCCGGAAAGCGCAAGAGAACGGGGCAAAAATCATCCACGTCGATCCCCGCTTCACCCGGACGTCAGCGACCGCGGACATGTACGCTCGAATCCGGCCCGGTACTGACGCCGCCTTCCTGAACACAATGATCAACCACATCCTCGCAAACAAGCTGTACGACGAAGACTTCGTAAAGATTCACACGAACGCACTGTTTCTGGGCGCCGTGGAGTTCGATTTCAAGGATGGACTCTTCTCCGGTTTCGACGAGCAGAAACACTCCTACGACACGAAGAGCTGGGGCTACCAGCTGGGTCCGAACGGCAAGCCGCGCATCGCCACGAGCCTAGATGACCCGCACTGTGTTTTTACACGCCTGAAAACCTTCGTCTCCCGATACACACTCGAGATGGGTGAACGCATCACGGGAATCCCCGCAACGCAAATCCGGGAAATTGCAGAAACGATGGCCAAGAACCGGCCCGGGACCATCCTGTACGCTCTCGGAATGACTCAACATACGACGGGTGTGCAGGGCATCCGCGCGTTCACCATCCTGCAGCTCCTCCTTGGCAACATGGGCAAGCCGGGGAGCGGCGTCAACGCGCTGCGCGGTGAGCCAAACGTTCAAGGGGCTTGCGACATGGGGGTGCTCAACAACTATTTGCCCGGCTACCTGGATTACCCCGCGCATACAGAACCCACACTCGCGGCCTATACACAAAAGAACGGAACAGGCGACCGCCGATTCCTGATCAACACGCTTAAGGCGTTTTTCGGGGATGCGGCGACGCCAGATAACGACTTCGCCTACGCCTGGCTGCCGAAGAGAAGCGCTTCGAGGAGCTACAACACGCTCGACATCTTCGAGAGCGCTCTGGCAGGAACCCTCAAGATGTTGTGGATTGTCGGCCAGAACCCCGCCGTCACGACCCCGAATCTGAACTTGACCTTTGAAGGGATGGGGAAACTCGAGACGCTCGTGGTCCAAGAGATCTGGGAGACGGAGACAGCAGCGTTCTGGAAGCGGCCTGGTGTCGATCCAAAATCGATCTCGACCGAAGTCTTCTTGCTGCCCGCCGCCTTTTTCATGGAGAAGAATGGCACGATCACCAACTCGGGCGGTCTCGTGCAATGGCGAAATGCCGCAGTCAAACCGCCGGGACAGGCCAAACCCGACGGCGAAATCGTTGACTACATTTTCCGACGCGTACGCGACTTGGTGCACGACACCAAGGATCCTAAGGACGAGATCGTGAGAAAGGCCTTCTGGACCTATCTCTCCGCCGAAGACGTGCTGCGCGAGATGAACGGCTATGCGCTGCGTGATAATTCGGCTTCCGGCCTGAAGGCTGGCGACCTCGTCACAAAGGTGGCGGACCTACAAGCCGACGGTTCGACGTCTTCCGGAGCCTGGATCTATGCGGGGATCTTTGCGGGCGGGACTAACTTCTCCAAGCGGCGCGACTCGCAAACCGATCCGGGAGGACTTGGACTCTATCCTAACTTCGCTTGGACCTGGCCGAATAATATGCGCGTCCTCTATAACCGCGCCTCCTGCGACCGTAACGGAAAGCCCTATCCGGGATCGAAGCCGATCATCTGGTGGGACGAGAAGGCCGGGCGGTGGACGGGATACGACGTGCCCGATGTCCCGAATCCAACCCAAGGGCCCGATACTCCCAACGGCCAGCGAGCCTTCCATATGAATCCGGAAGGTGTCGGCCGCTTGTTTGCAGCGGTTTACAAGGATCCGGACCCCTCGGTCGACACGGACACGAAGGACCGAGATAGCCCAGTTCCTCGCGACGTGGGCTACGTGCCCAAGGACGGTCCACTACCGGAAATGTACGAGCCGGTCGAGAGCCCCGTCGACAATGTCCTGCACCCCAAGGTAAAGCACAACCCAGCGCTCAAATATCCGCGGGTGAAGAGCCACCAACCGATCGGCACCGTCGAAGAATTCCCGTACATCCTCATGACTTCGACAGTCGCCGAGCACTGGTGTGGCGGCTCCTCAACGCGGAATATCCCGTGGCTGAACGAACTTGTGCCCGAGCCTGTGGTTGAAATGCCCGAAGGTCTTGCCAAGAAACTCTCGGTCAAAACAGGAGATTGGGTGAAAGTTACTTCGGCGCGCGGCGAGATCCAAGTGAAAGCGCTGGTCACGCCTCGAATGCAACCGCTCAAAGTGGATGGGCGAGAGGTCACGGTCGTTTGGATGCCTTACAACTGGGGCTTCAAGGGGCTGTCGAAGGGCTCCAGCGTAAATCACGTCACGATTGATGCTGTCGATCCTGGTGCGGGTACTCAAGAGACGAAAGCTTGCTTGGTTAACGTAGTTAAGATGGATCAGAAAGCCGCAAAGGCGTCCGGGGTGGGAGAGCTGAGGTCATGACTCCGTCAGCGAGTTCGACCTTCATCAAGACGACGCTGGTCGATACTACCAAGTGCATCGGCTGCCGCGCGTGTCAAGTTGCCTGCAAGCAATGGAACGATCGCGAGGGGGAACAGACACGATTGCAGCTTGGTGGGCTCGATTTTCAGAACCCCGCTACGCTCAGCTCCAACACTTACACGCTCATTTCGTTCCATGAGCTTATCAATGAGAATGCGCCTGGTGGTCTGAATTACGTTTTCACGATGCGGCGTTGTTTGCATTGCCTGGAGCCCGCCTGCGCCTCAGCATGTCCGACAACCGCGCTGGCGAGGCTGTCAGACGGGCCCGTCGGCTACGATGCCGACAAATGCATCGGCTGCCGCTATTGCGAGTGGGCCTGCCCATGGGGTGTTCCCACGGCAGAATGGGACTCGCTGGCCCCCAAGATCCAGAAGTGTACTCACTGCACCGATCGGTCCGACCAGCCGCTGCCCTTAGCCCGCAACGGGCAGGCGCTCAGCGAGGAAGAGAGCAAGCGTTATCGCGCGAACATTGTCGTCCCGGCCTGCGTTAAGGCTTGCCCGGCTGATGCACTGCGCTTCGGAGATCGCGAAGAGATTCTTAGCGAGGCGCGGGGCCGTATTTCCAAGAACCCCGAAAAGTATGTGGACCACATCTACGGAGAGAAGGAGGCAGGCGGTACGACCGTCTTGTATCTGTCTTCCGTTCCTTTTGAAAAGATCGGATTTCCGGACGTCGGCAAAAAGGCGTATCCGGGCTTTTCCCGTCTGGCGCTCCACGCCGTTCCCCCGGCGGTAATGGCGGTCGGAGCGTTGTTGGGTGGCATCTACGCTTTCTTGAAGCGTAGAGCATCCATTCGGGCCAACCAGCAGGCGGAGACATCCCCTGCTTTGGGCCATCCCGAGTTCGCTCCGATCCAGACTAAGCTCTTCACCCCGTTCAATTGGGCGCTCTTGGCACTCATGGTCTTCGGGGCCATTTCACTCGTCGCCCGGTTCGCGTTGGGTTTGGGTGGAAGCACTCACCTATCCGACACCTACGCCTGGGGGCTTTGGATTGTGTTTGACCTAGTGTGGATTGCGGTAGCAGCCGGAGCATTTGCGACAGCCGGAGTGATCTATGTCTTCCAACGCAAGGATCTTTATTCCATGGGCCGATCCGCCGTGCTCATGGGGTTACTGAGCTACTCCTTCGTCATGATTACGCTGGTCGCCGACCTTGGCTTGCCGTGGCACTTCTATCAGCTGGGCTTGCAGGCACCGGAGCAATCAGCCATGTTCGAGGTCTCCTGGTGCGTCGGACTCTATGTGACGGTCCTGCTGATGGAATTCTTGCCGGTTCCACTTGAGCGATGGGGCCTTAAGAGGGCCATGGAAATCTGGCAGCGTTGGTCCGGTGCCTATGTGGCTCTGGTATCAACTTTGTTCGTTTACTTGCTCTCGCGCAAAATGATTTACGCTGCGATGGCGGCGGTGTTGTTTTCATTTCTCGCGTGGATCTTTCGCGCCAAGGGAAAGAAGTCTGAGCCAATCATGCTGGCAATTGCTGCGGTAGCGCTCTCCACGATGCACCAGAGCTCGCTCGGTTCCTTGTTTCTGCTCATGCCCGATAAGCTTGGCCCGCAGTGGTGGTCTCCTGTAATGCCGATTTCTTTCTTTCTTTCTTCCATTGCGGCCGGCACCGCCCTGATCGTTGTTGTCGAAATGTGGATCGCGAAGGCGTGGCGTAGGCAGCTGCGGCTAACTCAACTTGCAGCGATGGGAGAGATCACCTTTTGGTCGCTCCTGGTTTATCTGGTCTTCCGTCTAGGTGACATGGTTGTTCGAGGCCGGTTCGCTGACGCGTTTTCTGGAGACCATGGCATGCTATTCGCAGCCGAGATCATCCTGGGCGGCGTTCTACCTATTGCTCTCCTTGCGCGCGCTTCACTGCGCAGCCGGCCAACGGTGCTGTTCCTCGGAGCGCTTCTGACCGTGGCCGGTGTAGTTCTCAACCGTGTAGACGTGGTGCTTCTCGCCATGAACTTGAAAGGCCCCATGCCTCAGATTGCGCCGGCCAGCTATTCCCCAACGGTTTTCGAATGGGGCGTATCCGTGGGCCTCATTGCAGCGAGCATCTTCCTGTTCGGGCTCGGCGTTCGACTCATGCCGATCCTTCCGAAGGAAAAATTGGCAGAGGAATATTGATCGCATGACTCAAGATGTTTGGCTGAGGGAGCACCCATACTTAGGATCTCTCGCGGCGATTTACGAGCAAGTCGAGAAGGCTGCAGCCGGGAGCCTCATTCCCACTTCTTCCGTTCCAGACTTTAACGATTACATAGGCGATTTCGCTGGCGGCGTTCCACTTTTGCTGAGCTCGAGCGCTGCAATCATCCTTAAGTTAGCGGAGCCGGCCGTCTTATCGCTAGTCAACTCCTTGATCACAAAATCTCTGCCGGACAAGCTGATGGGGGAGTGCCGAGCCTTGGCCGCAGAACTGCATCGGGATGCGCATGCTCCACAACGTGCGGTCGCCTGGTTGCTAAAGAACGAGGCATTAACACCTAAGTATCCAAGACTTCTGCGATACTTGGGCTGGACAGCGCTGGCTCGGTACCTCTTTCCAGTGGTCGTTGCGTTCGGAAATTGGCGGGACGAGGAACGCTGGCTTCGCCGATATTGCCCCACCTGTGGCTCCCTGCCCGCGATGGCCCAGTTGGTCGGCAACGACCCCGGACGGCTGCGGTTCCTCTCTTGCGGTTGTTGTGGCACACAATGGCGCTTTCAGCGAACCGGATGCCCTTTCTGCGAGAACAAAGACGATCACCGGCTTGCGGTATTGAGTATCGAAGGGGAGGGCGGGCTGCGCCTCGACTACTGTGAGCACTGCGATGGTTATCTCAAGACGTATAGTGGAATGGGGAACGAGACTTTGTTGATGGCAGACTGGACTTCACTTCACCTCGACATTCTCGCTGGCGATCGGGGTCTGAAACGCCTAGCCGCATCGCTGTACGAGCTGTAGCTCTGGACTCAGACTCCGGGTCGTTATCTCGTTCCGCGCCCTGCTCGCAGCAGTACAATCAGAACCCGTATTCAAGGACCCGAATTCGAAACGGACAAATGCACATATCAATAATTGCGATCACGCGCGGGAACCGCTCGCTAGCGCGACGCAAAAGAATTAGCTCTGCCTTGGAATCTCTTCATGTGCGCAGCCATTGGCACGCGGGCGCGGATTCGAGTGTCGCGTGACAGTTCCGATTCGACGATTTGGTAGTCCGCCACAGCCGCAGACATTCAATTAATCCAAAACCCGTCTTTGTCTCGGTTGCCTCCGGATCGATCCGGTCCCGTTTTCAGAAATGCAGAGTTCGATTCGATCTTCATGATGACGACGTCCGAGGTCGCCTCGGCAGCACCGCTGCGCTTGACGCTTTCAACCGCTCCCGTGTGATTCAGCTTACCAAGAGAGCCTTGCGACCGTATTTAGTGTATCTGTAACGAATGGAATGTGGTCGAATTAGGCCAGGTGCAACGCAGTACGCAGATTATATAACATCGACATCCACCGGTGCTGATAAAGCCGATAAATATGAGGCGAAGCGATCTGCGGCGAAGGGAATTTGGGGTGGCTCAGCGTGAGTTGCGGGTTCGCGCAGGCTGGCTTTGGGCAACCTCCCGCCTGTAAGTTTTGACAGTAGACCACCTCGCATCCGGTGTCAGACTTGCGTCGGGTGAGTCCAAGCAGCGGCGCAGACGGCCCGCCTCAAGGTTACAACGGGCCGAACGGACGAGAGCTTTTGACGGTAGTGATCTCCACTCGTGTCACGGTGAAAAGCGGACTAATTTCAGCACAGACGAGAGGTCACGTTTAGTTCTGTGGCTCAAGCGTCTAGAAATCGCAGCGCAGAGACAAGTGGAGTTCAACAATCATTCAAGAATCGAACGGGATCCATCTGGCACCGAGCGCGGCAGATCTTTTAAAGATTCGGACTAGGCCGCGAGTGGAATCTCGGATTGCGAGGGCGAAACGATATGAAACCACTGAACCGAGTGTTCCTAATAAACCTCTTCGTCCTGCCTATATTGGTAGCATCTCCAGGCTGGGCCCAGAGCCAGAGTCAGGCTCAAAAACCCGACCAAAAGACAGCTGCCACGCCTGGCGCGAGTGCGAAGGAGAGAAACATTCAGGAATACATTGAACTCCTGCGTGCTGATGTGCGCCAGCAAAAGTCCGAAATGATGGGAGCCGTGATGCTCTTGAGCGCGGAGGATGCTGTAAGGTTCTGGCCTATTTACAGCGAATATGATGCAGAGCTGGCCCGGCTAAACGACCAGAGAGTCGCAAACATCGAGGAATACGCCCGCACTTACAATCAGATGACGGACGAAAAAGCGGATGAACTGATTCACAGCGCATTCGCGTATCAAAAGCAGCGCTCGGAGCTTCTGGCGAAAGCCTACGAGCGTGTCAAGGACGTATTGGGTGCGACCACAGCGGCGCGGTTCGCCCAGGTCGAACACCAACTGTTGCTGATCATCGATTTGCAAATCGCTTCTTCATTGCCCATCGTCGGGCAAGGGTCGTGAATTTTCAAGAACAGGAGAATTTTCAGATGCGAAAGTTATTCGCTTGCGTGGCGACCTTGCTGGTCGGGATGACGATTGCGATGCCGAATTCAGGAGCTATGATTCGGATTGCAACGTTCTCTGCGCACTTGGGATCGCCCGTTCATTTTCCTTCACAAAGTCAGAGGAAGGTTACCGTGCCTGCCGGAACGCGGATCCTCATCCGGATGATTGATTCCATTGACACGACCAAACAGAAAACGGGTTACCGCTTCACGGCCAGCCTGGAGACGAACCTGCAGGCTGATAACACCGTTGTTGCCGCAAGAGGTACAACCGTTTATGGACAGTTGGCGCAGGCTTCTTCGGCAGGCCGAATGTCGGGAAGCTCGCAAATAGTCTTGGAACTGACAGATATCGTTATTAATGGCACGGCCTACGCGATGCTGACTAGCACGTATGAAGTCAAGGGGAAAGGGGAAGGTTCGAAGACAGCCAAGAAAGTGTTCGGAGGTGCAGGATTGGGCGCGTTGATTGGCGGAATTGCAGGCGGAGGAACAGGAGCTGCGATAGGCGTCCTCGCGGGCGCTGCGGGTGGAACCGCAATCGCGGCAAGCAAGAAGGGCGAGCAGCTTTCTATCCCGAGCGAATCTTTGCTCGAATTCCGACTCGAGCAACCCCTAATGATTCCTGTGGTGAGGTAGTTCAGGTTCGACTGAACGTCACAATAGTCAACGTACTGAACATCAAAATATATCAACGATTAAACGCTTCAGTTAGCAGTCCACCTGGTTTTGGTTGTCTTCTTACACTCATCTCTGTGGTCATTCGCGCTACGATTCCTATCCCAGCATTTTGGGGATTCATTCCCCCTTCAGGTCCTCCCAACAGAATTTTGTCAACTCGGGGCCGTAGCACCTGTCAGATTTAACAGTTTTACGTCGTCGGCTCCTCGCCTACGTTTCGTTTGCTAAAGCAGAGTGAAACACAAATGTGTTCCGCTCAGGGGGAAACCCGAGCAAAGAGATGGAGGAGATCATGAGCACGCCGGGAAGGGTACAGACGGCCCGAGTGGATCAATTCTTCACGGGAACGGAGGCGAGATTCGATCGCTGGCGAGCACTCTTGCAGGCAGGGCGGGCCTGGGAAAGTTCCGCAAATCAGGAGCAACCGAACCGAAGGGCACTGCAAGAGGTTGTGTCGAGTTCATTTCAGGAACTCTTGCAATGGGAAGATTTCT
>Ga0307472_100000365_pt1 | contig 15310 bp, 11 predicted proteins | sample atmos_gasesAM5C__2_FD_204582 | JGI IMG/M metagenome (GOLD analysis project Ga0307472, IMG submission 204582) | Hardwood forest soil microbial communities from Morgan-Monroe State Forest, Indiana, United States - atmos_gasesAM5C_05 | ecosystem: Environmental > Terrestrial > Soil > Temperate...
GGCAGGGGCGCAGACTGAGATAACGCGCCAGCTCCTCGCGCACCATCGGCGAGGAGGTCTCGCGGTAGCGGCGCGTCAGGTTGGGGAGGATCCCTTCGAAGGGGTGTCGGCGGCGCGTGCGCCGCCCGGCTTCCGCGCGTTCGGCGAACTCGATGGCCTGCGTGCCGCTGCCGTAGAGCAGCACCTGGCGCACCTGCTCCGGCAGCTCCGTCCACGGCATCTCGATATCGAAACCGTAGTGCTTCGAGAGCGACTGGATCAGATGGAAATAGTGATCGTTGCGCCGGTCCCAGCCGCGCACCGCGCCGCCGGCGAGCGAGAGGTGCGGATGCAGCACCACGCGCTGCGGGTCGAAGAACTCCTCGACGCCGAGCCCGTCGCACCCGGGGCAGGCCCCGGAAGGGTTGTTGAAGGAGAACAGTTTCGGCTCGAGCGGCGGCACGCTGTAACCGCAGACGGGGCACGCATGCCGGCTCGAGAAGGTGAGCGGCTCGCGCTCCGGATCGTCGAGAAAGATGAGCTGCGCCAGCCCCCCCGAGAGCCTGAGCGCGGTCTCGAACGACTCCGACAGGCGCTGCGCGGCGTCGGGCCGCACGCGCATGCGGTCGACCACCGCCTCGATGTCGTGCTTCTTCTTGCCATCGAGCACCGGCAGCGCGTCGAGCTCGTAGATGCGTCCGTCGATGCGCACGCGCACGAAGCCCTGCGCGCCGAGATCCTCGAGGAGCTCGAGGTGCTCGCCCTTGCGCTGCGCGACCACCGGCGCGAGCAGCGCCGCCGCCGTGCCCTCGGGGAGCTTGAGCACCTGATCGACCATCTGGCTCACGGTCTGCGCGGCGAGGTCGATGCCGTGATCGGGGCAGCGCGGCGTGCCGGCGCGCGCGTACAGCAGGCGCAGGTAGTCGTAGATCTCGGTGACCGTGCCGACGGTCGAGCGCGGATTGTGCGAGCTCGCCTTCTGCTCGATCGCGATCGCCGGCGACAGGCCCTCGATGCTGTCGACGTCGGGCTTGTCCATGGTCGCGAGGAACTGCCGTGCGTAGGCCGACAGCGACTCGACGTACCGCCGCTGGCCTTCGGCGTAGAGGGTGTCGAAGGTGAGCGACGACTTGCCGGAGCCAGACAGGCCCGTGACCACGATCAGCCGCTCGCGCGGCAGGTCGAGGCTGAGATTCTTGAGGTTGTGGGTGCGCGCACCGCGCACGCGTATTTGCTGCATCGAACCAGAAATTCTACGCGCCGGCGCCACCGAGACCAAAGCTTCGGGGGCCGCGCGGCAAAACCGGGTGTACAGGCTCGATTTGGGGGCCGCGCGGCCCGCCTCAAGGGGTTCGCGCCGCCTGCGTCTCTCCTCTAGAATGCGCCGGCTATCGGCGGGCGCTGCTGACCGACCACGCCCCACACCAGCTCAAATTCCCGAGGGCCTCAACCATGGCGCGTGGAGTCAATAAAGTCATCATCATCGGCAACCTGGGTGCGGATCCCGAGACCCGCGCCATGCCGTCCGGCACCACGGTCGCGAACCTGCGTGTGGCGACCAGCGAGAGCTGGCGCGACAAGCAGACCGGGGAGCAGCAGGAGCGCACCGAATGGCATCGCGTCGCGCTCTTCGGGCGGCTGGCGGAAGTGGCCGGCGAGTACCTGCGCAAGGGCTCGCAGGTCTACATCGAAGGGAGCCTGCGCACGCGCAAGTGGCAGGACAAGGAGGGCAAAGACCGCTACTCGACCGAGATCGTGGGCAACGACCTGCAGATGCTCGGCGGACGCGGCGGCGGTGGTGGCGGATCCGGTGGCGGAATGGCGCCCGGCGGATCGGGCGCAGGCGGCGGGCGTGAGCACGCCGCGGAAGACACCGGCGGCGGCGGCGGAACCGCACGCAGCGGGAGCGGCGGCGGCTCGGGCGAGGAATTCGACGACGATATTCCGTTCTGAGCGGTGGGTGCACGCCGCTTCGGACCCCCTCAAGGACGGTGCGCGGGGAAAGGGGCCAGGGCTTGATAAGCCACTGACCCGCCTCAATTTTCTTCTTCTGGTGCGCGCGGTTCCAGCGTCCCGCCGTGCGGCTCTCCATCCGACACCTTAAAATTCGATCGCCGACCCTCACCATGTCCCGCCGTTATTTCATAAAGACCTTCGGCTGCCAGATGAACGAGTACGACTCCGCGCGCATGGCGGACGTGCTCGCCGCCGGCGCCGGCCTCGTCGCGACCGAAGATCCGCGCGAGGCGGACGTGCTCCTCATGAACACCTGCTCGGTGCGCGAGAAGGCGCAGGAGAAGGTGTTCTCGCTGCTCGGCGAGTGGCGGCGCCTGAAGAGCCGCCGCCCCGAGGTCATCATCGGCGTCGGCGGCTGCGTCGCCAGCCAGGAGGGGGAGGCCATCACCGAGCGCGCGCCGTTCGTCGATCTGGTGTTCGGGCCGCAGACGCTGCATCGCCTGCCGCAGATGATCGCGGAGCTCGAGCGCACCGGGCGCGCGCAGGTCGACGTCAGCTTTCCCGAGATCGAGAAATTCGACTCGCTCCCTGAGCCGCGCGCCGAGGGCGCGCGCGCCTTCGTGTCCGTCATGGAAGGCTGCAGCAAGTACTGCAGCTTCTGCATCGTACCGTACACGCGCGGCGAGGAGATGAGCCGCGGCTTCGATTCGGTCCTTGAGGAGGTGCGCGCGCTCGCCGCCCAGGGAGTGGCCGAGGTGACCCTGCTCGGGCAGAACGTCAACGCCTACTCAGGCCCGATGGCCGACGGCGCACGCGTCGATCTCGCCACTCTCATCCATCACGTCGCGCACGTGCCCGGCATCGAGCGCATCCGCTTCACCACCTCGCACCCCCTCGAGTTCGACGAGAGCCTGATCGAGGCGTTCGCGAGCGTGCCGCAGCTCGCCAATCACCTGCACCTGCCGGTGCAGAGCGGCTCAGACCGGGTGCTCGCGCTCATGAAGCGCGGCTACACGAGCCTCGAGTTCAAGGACAAGGTGCGGCGGCTGCGCGCCGTGCGGCCCGGCATCTCGCTGTCCTCGGACTTCATCGTCGGTTTCCCCGGCGAGACCGAGCGCGACTTCGAGGCGACGCTCGCGCTCGCGCGCGAGGTGGGCTTCGACCAGTCGTTCAGCTTCCTCTACAGCCGCCGCCCCGGGACGCCCGCGGCCTCGCTCCCCGACGAGGTGAGCCACGACGTCAAGCAGCGGCGCCTCGCGCGGTTGCAGGCCGACCTCGAGGCTTCGGCACGCGCCATCAGCGAGGCGATGGTCGGCACGCGGCAGCGCGTGCTCATCGAGCGGCCCGCGAAGCGCAACGCGCGCGAGCTCGCCGGGCGCACCGCCAACAACCGCTGGGTGAATTTCGCCGGGCCGGCCTCGCTCATCGACCGCTTCGCCGACGTCGAGGTGACCGCGGCGCTGGCCCACAGCCTGCGCGGCCGGCTCGTCGACGCGGCGCCGCTCGCGGCCTGCGGCTGAATGGCCGTGGCCGCCTCATCGCCGCACGAGCAGCAACGGGAATTCGATCTCGGCGGCGGCGACAACACCCGGCTCGCGAACCTGTGCGGACCGCTCGACGAGAACCTGCGCCTCCTCGAGCAGCGCCTCGACGTGCGCATCCGCCGCCGCGGCGACAGCTTTCGCGTGAGTGGCGCGCTCGCCGCGAGCGCCGAGGACGTCCTGCGGGAACTCTTCGAGCTCACCCGCACCGAGGAAGTAACGCCCGAGCGGGTGCACCTGGCGCTGCGCGACCGCGAGGCCGGCGCGCCGCCCGCCGACGCCGACCCGCGCGAGCAGGGCGTGCACGTGCCCCGCGGCGGGATTCGCGCGCGCGGCAAGCACCAGCGCGACTACCTCGCGCACATCCGCGGCGGCGATCTCACCTTCGGCATCGGTCCCGCCGGCACCGGCAAGACCTATCTCGCGGTCGCCTGCGCGGTCGAGGCGCTGCAGGCCGACCGCGTGCGGCGCATCGTGCTGGTGCGGCCCGCGGTCGAGGCGGGCGAGCGGCTGGGATTCCTCCCCGGCGATCTCACCCAGAAGGTCGACCCCTATCTTCGTCCGATGTACGACGCGCTCTACGAGATGATGGGCTTCGACCGGGTGGCGCGCTTCATCGAGCGCAACGTCATCGAGGTCGCCCCGCTCGCCTTCATGCGCGGCCGCTCGCTGAATGACTCCTTCATCATTCTCGACGAGGCGCAGAACACCACCATCGAGCAGATGAAGATGTTCCTGACCCGCATCGGCTTCGGCTCGCGCTCGGTGGTAACGGGCGACGTCACGCAGACCGACCTCCCGGCGGGCCGGCCGTCGGGCCTGTCGCACGTGGTCGAAGTGCTGCGCGACGTGCCGGGCGTCGCCTTCACCTTCTTCGATGCGCACGACGTGGTGCGCCATCCGCTGGTGCAGCGCATCGTGCAGGCATACGAATCGCGCGGCGGCGGCTCATCGTGAGCGCGCGACCGCTCACCCTCGAGCTGCAGCGCCGGGTTCGGGCCTGGTCGCCGCGGCGCGCGGATCTGGCGCGCTGGGCGAGCGCGGCGCTCGGCAGGCACGCGGCAGGCGCCGAGCTCGGGGTGCGCGTCGTGAGCCCTGCCGAGAGCCGCCGCCTCAACGCCCGCTATCGCGGCCGGGACAAGCCGACCAACGTCCTGTCCTTTCCGCCGCCTGCGATGCCGGAGCGCACGCCGGGCGGCACGCGTACGCTCGGCGACCTGGTGGTGTGTCCCCGAGTGCTCAGCGGCGAGGCGCGTGCGCAGGCGAAGACCCTGGAGGCGCACTGGGCGCATCTAATCGTGCACGGAACGCTGCACCTGATCGGCTATGACCATGAGCGCGCCGCCGATGCCCGCCGCATGGAGCGGCGTGAGATCGCGGTGCTGCGCCGCCTCGGCTTCGCCAACCCCTACCGGTGACCGTGATGACCAAGGACCTGAACTCGACCGGACGGTGGCTCAAGCGCCTCAAACAGGGTCTCGCGTCCGAGCCGCAGGACCGCGAGGAGCTGTTCGCCGTGCTGCGCGATGCCGGCGAGCGCGGTCTGGTCGACAGCGATGCGCTGTCGATGATCGAGGGCGTGCTCGAGGTCTCGGAGGCACAGGTGCGCGACATCATGGTGCCGCGCGCGCAGATGGTGTTCGTGCGCCGGCACGAGCGCGCCGCGGTGATCCTGCCCAAGGTGGTCGAGTCCGGCCACTCGCGCTTCCCGGTGATGGACGAGGACCGCGACGATATCGTCGGCATCCTCCTCGCCAAGGACCTGCTGCGCCTCGCCGGAGAGAAGCGCGAGCGCTTCGACATTCGCGAGTTCATGCGCCCGGCGCTGTTCGTGCCCGAGTCGAAGCGCCTCAACGTGCTGCTGCGCGAGTTCCGCCGCAACCGCAACCACATGGCGATCGTCGTCGATGAATACGGCGGGGTCTCGGGGCTCGTCACCATCGAGGACGTGATCGAGCAGATCGTCGGTGAGATCGACGACGAATTCGACGTCGAGGACGATCTGAACATCCGCCGCGACGCGGAGCGGCAGTTCACGGTGCGCGGCGTGACCCGCATCGAGGAGTTCAACGAGTATTTCGGCGCGCAGCTCTCCGAAGAGGAGGGCTTCGACACGGTGGCGGGCCTGCTGATGAAGCGGCTCGGACACCTGCCGCGGCGCGGCGAGAGCGCGACCATCGAGGGCTTCGAGTTCCGCGTGCTGCGCGCCGACCGCCGCCGCATCGATGCGCTCAGGGTGGTGGCGCCCCGCGACGTGCTGCCGCCGCCGGAAGAGCGCGCCGCGGGCGGCGGTTCGTAGGTGGCCCTCTACATCCTGCCGCGGCCGTCCTCGGCACGGCTGCGGGCCCTCATCGCGCTCGTGGCGGGAGCCGCGCTCGCCGCCTCATTTGCGCCGCTGTCGCTGTGGCCGCTCGCGGTGCTCTCTCCCGCGGTGCTCATGTGGCTGTGGCAGGACGCCTCGCCGCGCGAGTCGGCCTCGCTCGGCTTCATCTTCAACGCCGGCACGTTCAGCGCCGGCACCTACTGGCTGCTGCTGAGTCTGCCCCTCGGCGGCGCGCCCATCTGGCTCGCGCTGCTGCTGATGCTCGCCCTCACCGGCCTCATGGCGCTCTACCACGCGGGGCTCGGCTTCGCGTGCGCGCGCTGGCTGCCGCGCGCCGGCTGGCTGCGAACGCTGGTGGCGTTGCCGGCGGCGTGGCTGCTCGTCGAGTGGTGGCGCGGATGGTTCCTCTCGGGGTTCTCGTGGCTGTCGCTCGGGTACTCGCAGACCGACACCTGGCTCGCGGGGATTGCGCCGGTTGCCGGTGTCTACGGAGTGAGCGCGGCCTTGCTGCTCTGCGCCGGGGCGCTCGTCACGCTCGTGAGCGGCACGAAGTGGGCGCGAGTGAGCGCCGTAGCGGTGCTGCTCGTTCCCTGGGCCGCGGGAGAGGCGCTGCGTGGCGTCTCCTGGACGCACGCTGCCGGCGCGCCGGTGTCGGTGGCGATCGCCCAGGGGGCGGTCCCCCAGGACGAGAAGTGGCTCGACGCGAACCGCGAGGCGACTCTCGATCTCTACGCGAAGCTCACCCGGCAGGCGTACGGGAACGCCCTCATCGTATGGCCCGAGTCGGCGCCGGCCGATACCGCCAACGATCTGGTGCCCTGGCTGACGGACGTCTACCGCGATGCGCACGCGCACGGTTCGGCGCTCGTCATGGGAATCCTGCGCGCCGAAGGCGGCGTCTCGGACTCCGACCCGGTGCGTTACTACAACTCCGTGCTGGCGCTCGATGACAAGGTGAGCTGGTACGACAAGCACCACCTGGTGCCGTTCGCGGAGTTCTTCCCCGTGCCGCAGTTCGTGCGCTCGTGGATGCGCCTCATGAGTCTGCCGTATTCGGACTTCACGCCCGGCGCCGCCTATCAGCCGCCGCTCGAGGCGGCGCACCTGAAGCTCGGGGCCACCGTGTGCTACGAGGACGCCTACGGCAGCCTCATGCTCGAGGCGCTGCGCCAGGGCGGGGCGGATGCGCTGGTGAACGTCACCAACGACGCCTGGTTCGACCACTCGAGCGCCCGGCACCTGCACTTCCAGGTGGCGCGCGTGCGCGCGCTGGAGGAGGGCCGCTACCTGATCCGGGCCACCAACGACGGCATTTCCGCGGTGATCGGGCCGCACGGTGAAGTCGTGGCCCGCGCCCCGGAATTCCGCCCCGTGGTGCTGGTCTCAAAGGTGACCCCGATGGCCGGTCTCACCCCCTATGCACATGTTGGAAACTTGCCTCTCGTGACGCTCGCCGCGCTGGCGCTGGCATGCGGGCTAGGGGTGCGGAATGATAGGCTGTGGCGGACCCGTTCCGGGTCGCCCAGCACGGTTGCCTGAGGGACACTCACGTGAAAGCCGAATCGATCCTCGTTCCGCCGTTGCGCCGGACGCTCGCCGTGCTGGCGCTGGCGGTGGCGCTCGCCGCCTGCTCGCGCGACACCAGCGCCCAGCAGACGCGACCGGCGGCCGGCCCGGCCACCCAGCAGGCCTCACCTGCCCCCGTGCGGGCCTCAGCCGCCCCCGCGCCCGTCTCCGCCGCCGATTCCACGGCCGAGCCCGCGATGCGCGGGCTCCCCGACTTCACGGCGCTGGTCGATAAGTACGGGCCCGCGGTGGTGAATGTCGAGGTCTTGGAGAAGGCGCAGCAACAGGGCTTCCAGGGCCTCTCGCCCAACGACCCCTTCTATGACTTCTTCCGCCGCTTCGGCATCCCGGCGCCGGGAGAGGGGCCGCGCGCAAACCAGCCGCCGGTGCGCGGCGCGGGCTCGGGCTTCATCGTGAGCCCCGACGGCTACATCCTCACCAACACCCACGTGGTCGCGGACGCCGAGACCGTCACGGTGCGGCTCACCGACCGGCGCGAGTTCCAGGCCAAGGTCATCGGCGCCGACGATCGCACCGATGTCGCCGTGATCAAGATCAACGCCGCCAATCTGCCGACCGTCAGGCTCGGCGATCCCTCGCGCATCAAACCCGGCCAGTGGGTACTCGCCATCGGCTCGCCGTTCGGCTTCGAGAACACCGTCACCGCCGGCATCATCAGCGCCACCTCGCGCTCGCTGCCGAGCGACAACTACGTGCCGTTCATCCAGACCGACGTGGCGGTCAACCCCGGCAACTCCGGCGGGCCGCTGTTCAACATGTCGGGTGAGGTGATCGGCATCAACTCGCAGATCTTCAGCCGCACGGGCGGCTTCATGGGGCTCTCGTTCGCGATCCCGATCGACGTCGCGCGCAACGTCGAGGAGCAGCTGATCAAGACCGGCCGCGTGGTGCGCGGGCGCATCGGCGTCACCATCCAGGATCTCAACGCGCAGCTCGCCGAGTCTTTCGGGCTCGACCGGCCGCGCGGCGCGCTGGTCTCCTCGGTTGAGAAGGACGGCCCGGCTGCGAAGGCCGGCATCCAGCCGGGCGATGTGATCCTCGCCGTCGCCGGCCACCCGATCGAGCATTACGGCGAGCTCTCGGGGGCGATCGCAGCGATGAAGCCCGGGAGCGATACCTCACTCTCGGTGTGGCGCGGAGGCAAGCAGCTGAACGTCAGCGTGGCCGTCGCCGAGCTCCACGAGCAGCAGCAGGCGGCCTCCGCGCGCGGCCGCTCGCAGGGCGGCGGCGCCAAGGCGGCCCCGAGCGCCTTCGGGCTCACGGTGCGGCCGCTCAACCCGCAGGAGAAGCAGCAGGCCGGCACGCAGGGGAGCCTGGTCGTCGAAGAGGTCACCGGTCCCGCGGCGGCCGCCGAGGTCCAGCCCGGCGACATCATTCTCGGCGTCAACGGCAGGCGCGTGCACACGGTGGCCGAGCTGCAGGAGGCGGCCAAGACCGCCGGCAAGAGCGTGGCGCTCCTCATTCAACGCGAGGACGCCCAGATCTTCGTGCCGCTGCGCCTGCCGTAACCACAAGATGCAGGAGATCTACGATCCCGCGGCCGTCGAGCGCGCCGCGCAGGAGTATTGGCGGGAGCGGCGCGCCTTCGAGGTTCGCGAGGATCCCGCCAGGCCGAAGTTCTACTGCCTGTCGATGCTGCCGTACCCCTCGGGGAGGCTGCACATGGGTCACGTGCGCAACTACACGATCGGCGACGTGCTGGCGCGCTACCTGGCGATGCAGGGCTACAACGTGCTGCAGCCGATGGGCTGGGACGCCTTCGGGCTGCCGGCCGAGAACGCCGCCATCAGCAACTCCGTGCCGCCGGCGAAGTGGACGCGCGACAACATCGCGCACATGCGCTCGCAGCTTCAGTCGCTCGGCTTCGCCATCGACTGGCAGCGCGAGGTCGCAACCTGCGATCCGGATTATTACCGCTGGAACCAGTGGCTGTTCCTGCGCATGCGTGAGCAGGGCCTCGCGTACCGCAAGAGCGGGGTCGTCAACTGGGATCCGGTCGATCAGACCGTGCTCGCCAACGAGCAGGTGATCGACGGGCGCGGCTGGCGCACGGGGGCGCCGGTCGAGAAGCGCGAGATCCCGATGTATTACCTGGCGATCACCCGCTACGCCGACGAGCTCCTCGCCGCACTCGAAGAGCTGCCCGACTGGCCCGAGCGCGTGCGCGTCATGCAGGCCAACTGGATCGGCCGCAGCGTCGGTTGCGACATCTCCTTTCCGTACGCGCCCGACACCGCGAAGGCCCTCGGTGGCGCGGGGGCCGTCAAGGTGTTCACCACCCGCGCCGATACGCTCTTCGGCGCGACCTTCATGGCGGTCGCCGCCGAGCATCCGGTGGCGCTCGCCGCGGCGCGCGGCAGTCCCGCGCTCGCCGCCTTCATCGAGGAGTGCCGGCGCGGCAGCGTGATCGAGGCCGACCTCGCCACGCAGGAAAAGAAAGGCATGCCGACGGGGCTCCACGTCCTGCATCCCTTCACCGGCGAGCCGCTCGAGGTGTGGGTCGCGAATTACGTCGTGATGGCCTACGGCGAGGGCGCCGTCATGGGCGTGCCGGCCCACGATGAGCGCGACTTCGAGTTCGCGCTCAGGAACCGGCTGCCCATCGTCACGGTCGTGCGCTCCACGACCGGCGCGTACCACGAGGTGCGCGAGCCCTGGATCCCCGCCTACAGCGAGTATGGCGTGACGGTGAGCTCGGGAGAGTTCTCCGGGCTCACGTTCCAGCAGGCGGTCGATGCGATCGCCGCGGCGCTCGAGAAGAAGGGCCTGGGCCGCAAGCGCGTGCAGTTTCGGCTGCGCGACTGGGGCATCTCGCGCCAGCGCTACTGGGGCTGCCCGATCCCGATCGTCCACTGCGTGGCGTGCGGCGAGGTGCCGGTGCCGGACGAGCAGCTGCCGGTGGTGCTGCCCGAGGACCTGGTGCCCGATGGCAGCGGCAACCCGCTGGCGAAGTCTCCGGCCTTCTATCTGTGCAAGTGTCCCAAGTGCGGCTGCGAGGCGCGGCGCGAGACCGACACCATGGACACGTTCGTCGACTCGTCCTGGTACTTCATGCGCTACGCCTGCCCCGGCGCGCGTCGCATGGTCGATGAGCGAGTCGACTACTGGCTGCCGGTGGATCAGTACATCGGCGGCATCGAGCACGCGATCCTGCATCTGCTGTACGCGCGCTTCTGGAGCAAGGTGATGCGCGACCTGAAGCTGGTGAAATTCGGCGAGCCGTTCACCAGGCTTCTGACCCAGGGCATGGTGCTGAACGACATTTTCTCCTATGAGCCGCCGGGCGGGCGCAAGCGCTACTTCAATCCCGCCGACGTCGAGACGATCCTCGCCGCGGACGGCAGCGCGCTCTACGAGGTGGAGACCCCCGACCTCGGAACGCTGCAGGTCGAGCACGAAGGCATCGGCAAGATGTCCAAGTCCGAGGGCAACGGCGTCGATCCCGAGGGGCTCATCGAGCGCTTCGGCGCCGACACGGCGCGCCTCTTCACCATGTTCGCATCGCCGCCCGAGCAGACGCTCGAGTGGTCGGACGAGGGCGTGCAGGGCGCCTCGCGTTTCATCCGCCGCCTCTGGACCGCGGTGTACGAGCATGTCGCGGCGGGCGCCGCGCCCGCGCTCGATTCCGGGGCGCTCACTCCGGGGCAGCGCGAGCTGCGGCGCTCGGCACACCAGGCGCTCGCCAAGGCCACCGACGACATCGGCCGGCGGCGCAACTTCAACACCGCGATCGCCGCGATCATGGAGCTGCTCAACTCGATCCAGCGGTTCGCCGACCCGAGCCCGCAGGGGCGGGCGCTGCGCCAGGAGGCCCTCGGCATCGCGGTGCTGGTGCTCGCGCCCATCACCCCGCACGTCTGTCACACGCTGTGGCAGGCGCTCGGCCATACCAGGGCTGTGGTCGATGAGCCCTGGCCGAAGCCCGACCCGGCGGCGCTCACCCAGGACACGCACCAGCTGGTGGTGCAGGTCAACGGCAGGCTCCGCGGACACGTCATCGTTCCCGTGGGCGCCGACGAGGCGGCGGTGCGCGCCGCGGCGCTCGCCGACGAGCAGGTGCGGAAGTTCGTGGCCGACAAGCCGGTGCGGCGCGTGATCGTCGTGCCCGGCAAGCTCGTCAACGTGGTCGTATGAAGCACCCCGGGAAATCGCGCTTGCGCCAATCGGTGAGCGTATTTCGCCGGGCAACTTGCGGGATTTCCCGGGGGCCCCGCTGATGGCGCGCGCGCCGGGCAGTGCGCACGCGGTCGTCACGCTGGCCTTCGGCGCACTGCTCGCGCTCGGCGGCTGCGGCTTCCACCTCGAGGGGCGCACGCCGCTGCCGGCGAAGGTGTTGACTCCTTACCTCGCAGCCGAGGACCGGCAGAGCGACTTCGTGCAGAGCCTCGAGCGCGCGCTGCTCGCGAATGGGGCGCAGCTCGCCCCCGACAGGACCACGGCTTCCGCGGTCGTCACCATCCTCAAGGACAATCTGAAGCAGCGGGTGCTGTCGGTGTCGAACCTCAACCAGCCGAACGAGTACGAGCTCACCTACACGGTGAGCTTCTCGGTGACGGCGGGCAGCGAGGAGCTCCTGCCGCCGCAGGAGATCTCCACCACGCGCAGCTACAGCTTCGATCCGCGCCTCCTGCTGGCCAAGGAACACGAGGCGGACATCCTGCGCGGCGCGATGGCCCAGGACCTCGCTGACATGGTCATGCGGCGCCTGGCGAGGCTCTAGGGCCGTGGCCGGTTCACCGGCAGGGGGCGCACCGCGCGCGGTCACCGCCTCATCGGCGGCGGCGCTGACCGCGCTGCCGGAGTTCGGCACTCCGGCGGTCCTGCTCCTGCGCAGCATCGACCGGGTCCCGGTGGCGCTGCTGCTCGACCGCTTCGGGATCGAGCTGACCCTCGTCGCGCACGGCGAGGAGATTCCGGGATCCTACTGGGGCGACAGCGAAGCGGGACTGAAGGGCGAGCAGCTCCATGCGCGGCTCGACACCCCGCTGCATTCGATTCTTCACGAGGCGGGTCACTACATCTGCATGAGCCCGGAGCGGCGCGCCGGGCTCGACACCGACGCCGGCGGCGAGGACCTCGAGGAATCCGCGGTGTGCTACCTGCAGGTACTGCTCGCGGGCGAGCTGTCCGCCGTGGGCCGCGCGCGCATGCTCGCCGACATGGACTCCTGGGGATACAGCTTTCGCCTGGGAAGCACGCGCGCCTGGTTCGAAGCCGATGCCGGGGATGCGCGCGCCTGGCTCGAGCGCCACAGCGTCATCGACGCCGCCGGATTGCTGACCGGCAGCCTGCGCGGAGCATAATCCGCACTCCGGGACGCCGTCCGCTGGCCTCGAAGCGCGACGGCGCGTAGACTCGGCGCCCCTGTCCGGCCGCCGGTGTTGTAAGTCAGTGCGCCGCCTCTCGCTTCCGTGGGTCCTGTCGCTGCTGCTGGTGTTTGCCCAGCACGGCGCGGTGCTGCACGAGCTCGGCCACCTTCAGCATGGCGACCGCACCCAGGGGTCCGCATTACGCGCGCAGCTGCCCGCCGACGGCACTTGCGCAACCTGCGAGGCTTTCGCCCAGGTGGCCAACCCAGCCTCGGGCGCCAGCCATACGCTCTGCGCCTCCGCGGCCGTCTATCTGCCGATTCCCTCTTCTGTCTGCGCGATCATCGCGGCCGACACGCTCACGCCGCGCAGTCGCGGCCCTCCGCAAGCCTGACCTTCGTTCCCCGTTCCTGAAGGCTCGCAGCCCCGGTTCGCATCGGGCGCTGCGTGACACTTGGCTCATGCGGAGTTGCATATATGGTCGCGCGTCAATCCCGATTCGCAGCATTCGGTGTGGCACCCCTCGTCACGTTGCTTGTCGCGGCGCTCGTCGCCCCAGTGGCGGCCCGAGCGGCCGACGGCGAGGCGCCGGCGCCGGCCACCGATGCCGCCGCTGTTCCGGACGCGGCCGTCGCGCCTGATGCCACTGCGCCGCCGGGCAAGGCCACGACCGGTGCGCCTTCCGAGGGCAGCAGCCAGCTGTCGACGATCCTGGTCACGGCGCAACGGCTCAACGTCGCGCGCACTGATATCGAGACGAAGACTGGCGCGTCGACTTACACGATCACGAGCGATGCCATCGCGGCCACTCCAGGGGGCGAGAACGTGCAGCTCAACCAGGTGCTCCTGCAGGCCCCGGACGTCGTGCAGGATTCCTTCGGGCAGTTGCACGTGCGCGGCGACCATAACGACCTGCAGTACCGGCTGAATGGCGTCATCCTGCCTGAGGGCATCAGCGTCTTCAGCCAGACCCTGAGCCCGCGTCTGATCTCCTCGATGAGCCTGATCACGGGCGCGCTGCCCGCGGAATACGGGCTGCGAACCGCGGGGATCATCGACCTGACGACCAACGGCGGCCTGCTGCAGCCGGGTGGGGCCGCATCGGTCTACGGGGGAAGCTTTGGCACCTTCGAGCCGGCGGTGGAGTACGGCGGCAGCTCCGGCAAGCTGAGCTATTACGTTACGCTCGACTACAAGCAGGACAACGTCGGCATCGAGTCGCCGGACGGGAGCAGCGATCCCCTGCACGATCACACCAGGCAGCTGCATGGCTTTGGCTACTTCGAGAGCATCATCGATCAGGACGATCGCCTCTCCCTCATCCTCGGCACCTCGGGCGATGCCTTTGAGATCCCCAATCAGCGCGGCCTGCAGCCGACGCTCGGGCTCGTGGTCAATGGCACGGGCGCCTTTCTCAGCGATGACCTGAACGAGACCCAGCACGAGGCCGCGCAGTACGCCATCGTGAGCTGGCAGCACGCCGCGGGGCCGTTCAACTGGCAGACCTCGCTCTCGGCGCGCTACACGACGCTACACTTCGCGCCGGACTGGCTCGGCGACCTGCTCTATAACGGGATCGCGCAGGACGCCTACAAGTCCGATACCGCATTCGCCTGGCAGACCGACAGCTCCTGCCAGGTGAACGACGCCCACACCGTGCGCGCAGGGTTTTATCTGCAGCGCGACAGCGCCAGGAGCAACACCGCCTCCCAGGTTCTGCCGGTCGATCCGGTGACCGGTCTGCAGACGGCCGATGTTCCGCTCATCGTCTTCGACAACGGCACGCAGTCGCAGCGCCTCGGGAGCGTGTACCTCCAGGACGAGTGGAGGGTGCTCCGGCCCTTCACCATCAACTACGGCCTGCGCTTCGATCGCTACAGCGCCTTCACGAGCGGCAGCCAGCTGAGCCCGCGCGTGAATTTCGTGTGGCAGTTCGCCGAGGGCACCACCGTGCACGGCGGCTACTCGCGTTACTACACGCCGCCGCCCTTCGAGCTGATCGGCTCGGAGACGCTCACCAGGTTCATCAATACGACCGCGCTGCCGCCCGGCTCGATCACACTCGACACCCCGCCGGTCGCCGAGCGCGCCAACTACTATGACTTCGGCGTGCAGCAGAGGCTCTTTGACAAGACCCTAACGCTCGGCATCGACAGCTTCTACCGGCAGGCGGCGCACGTGATCGACGAGGGGCAGTTCGGCGCGCCGATCATTCTTACGCCCTTCAACTACCGCTACGGTCTGATCGGCGGCGTCGAGCTCACTGCCAACTACTCGGTCAAGGACTTCTCCGCCTACGGCAACCTCTCGTTCCAGGCGGCGCACGGCAAGCAGTGGGAGTCGTCCCAGTTCAATTTCAGCGCCGCGGATTTCGCCTACGTGTCGCAGAACTACATCCACCTCGATCACGAGGGGCGTGTGGCCGCATCGGGAGGGATATCCTACGCGTGGAAGGGCACGCGCTTCAGCGGCGACTTCCTGTTCGGCACCGGGTTGCGCGAGAGCATCAACACCCCGAACGATGGCCACCTGCCGAGCTACCTTCAGGTCAATCTCGGCCTGTCGCACGCCTTCGATGTCGGGACCAGGAATCCTCTCAACGCGCGCCTCGATGT
>Ga0307472_100000366_pt1 | contig 15297 bp, 12 predicted proteins | sample atmos_gasesAM5C__2_FD_204582 | JGI IMG/M metagenome (GOLD analysis project Ga0307472, IMG submission 204582) | Hardwood forest soil microbial communities from Morgan-Monroe State Forest, Indiana, United States - atmos_gasesAM5C_05 | ecosystem: Environmental > Terrestrial > Soil > Temperate...
CTGGCATAGATGTTCCAGGCGCGGAGCTCGTTCCCGCACTGCGTCGCGAGGAGCTCGTGGATGCCCAGCGCCTTCGCCTCCGCGACTCCCCAGGGCGAGAGCGCCTCGCCGCGAACCCGGTCGCGGAAGCGTTCCTCGCGCTCGACGACCAGGACGCGCGCGCCGCGCTCCGCCATGGCGCGGGCCAGTGCGGAGGCGCCGAGGCCCCCACCCACGGTGACGACGTCGTAGCGCGCTCTCGTCGTCGTCGGCGCCTCGTGCCCCGACCTCCGCGGTCAGGACTGCGCGGAGGCCACCTTCGGCTCGCGGGTCGTCTCGCTCGACCGGCCCTGGGTCAGGAACTTCGTCTTGAACGACTCGGGCGTGAGACCCGGGTCCAGGCGACCCTCCTCGAGCCAGGTGTGGCGCCCGGCGATCACGTTCGCCGCCACCGCGTTCTTGCTGGCGTCGTCGTTGCGCCAGAAGTCGCGGAAGAGCCGGTCGACGCGCCGGCGGGAGCTCCGGCAGAAGAGATCGGCGAGCTCGACCGCAGACCCGGCATCGGGCGTGCGCGCGTCGCTCATCTGGCGCGCCCGCGAGATCACCGCCGACATCGCGAAGAGCTCCATCACGATGTCGACCGCGCGGAAGAGGAAGCCCTGCTTCCGCTCCATCTTGGCCTGGTAGACGGCCATGCCGTGGAAGCTCGCCCGCGCGAGCTTGCGGGCTCGCCGCTCGACGAAGCGGAGATGCCGGGCGAGCGGACCGAAGTCGCCGTAGGCGAAGGGGGTCCGGAGCCCGCGCAGCCAGAGCGGCGGGTACCACCTGGCGTAGAAGGAGAGGATCTTCGGCATCGCGGCGGCCTTCGCCCCGACGCCGTTCTGCGGGTCGATCATGGCGCCGGCCACCTGCAGGTGCTTGTCGACCGCCTCGCGCGCCATGAAGAGGTGCATCACCTCGCTCGAGCCCTCGAAGATGAGGTTGATGCGGCAGTCGCGCAGGATGCGCTCGACGGCGATCGGCGTCTCGCCGCGGCCCTGCAGCGACAGCTCGGTCTCGTAGCCGCGGCCGCCGCGGATCTGCAGCGTCTGGTCGATGAGCTCCCAGGCCCGGACGGTGTTCCACTCCTTGGCGGCCGCCGCCTCCAGGCGGATGTCGTAGCCGCCCCGGTCGGCCATCTGGCTCGCCAGCCGCCAGATCGAGTCCATCGCGAAGGTGGTCGCCGCCATGTCGGCGAGGCGGTGGCTGATCGCCTCGTGCTTCCAGATCGGCACGCCCCACTGCATGCGCGATGCCGTCCAGCCGCGGCAGACGGCGAGACAGTGCTTGGCGATCCCCGAGCCGATCGCCGGCAGGGTGAGCCGTCCGGTGTTGAGGGTGATGAGCGCGACCTTGAGCCCCGAGCCTTCCTGGCCGATCAGGTTCTCCTTCGGCACCCGCACGTCCTTGAAGCTGATGACGCCGTTGGCGAGCGCCTTGAGGCCCATGAAGCGGCAGCGATACTCGACCTTCACGCCCGGCCAGCTCGTCTCGACCACGAAGGCGCTGATCTTCTTCGTCTTGGGGTTTCGCGCCATGACGACGAGCAGCTCGGCGATCGTCCCGCCCGTGCACCAGAGCTTCTCGCCGTTCAGGATGTAGTAGTCGCCCTCGCGCTCGGCCGTCGTCGACAGACTCGCCGGGTCGGAGCCCACGTGCGGCTCGGTCAGCGCGAAGGCGGAGATCGAGCCCGCGGCACAGCGCGTGAGGTACTTCTTCTTCTGCTCGGGCGTGCCGAAGAGCTTGAGCGGCTGGGGGACGCCGATCGACTGGTGCGCGGAGAGGAGCGCCCCGAGGTTCCCGTCGGAGCTCCCGACCATCTCCATCACCTTGCAGTACTCGGCGACCGTGAAACCGAGCCCGCCGTACTCCTTCGGCACCTTCATCCCGAAGGCGCCGAGCCGGCGGAGGCCCTCGATCACGTGGTCGGGATACTCGCCGGTCGCGTCGATCGCGACCGAATCGACGTCCTCGCGCAGGAAGCGCTCCATGTCCCGGTAGAACTTGGTGAACTCGGGGCGCTCCGGAGCGGTGGGGAAGGGGTGGATGAGATCGAGCGACAGCTGCCCGAGGAAGAGCTCGCGCACGAACGCGCGGCCTTCCCACTCCTTCTGGCGAGCCTGCTCGGCGACCTGGCGGGACTCCTGCTCGGTGGTCACCCGGGCTTCGGTGGCACTCATGCGAACCCCCCTGGCGTCATAATAAACGGGGTAGACACCCACCCCGCTACACAACTACGCGAGGTCGTCCCCGATGTCTAACCGCGCGGTCGGGGCCCGAAGCGGGAGGGGCGCGTCTAACCCCGCGCCAGAGAATGGCGCGGATTCACTCGGGCTCGTCGCCGAAATGGGCGCGCGTGACCCGTTCCTTCAGGTATTCGAGCGTGCCGAGGTCCTCCACGATGTCGCCACCGGTGTCGTAGAAGAAGATCTCGCCGCTCTTGTTGCGCCCCACCGCCACCAGCCACTCGAGATCGTCGCGGTCCTCGAGCAGATAGTTGATCGTCTGGCTGACTCCGCGCCCGGGGATGATGGTGACCTTGGGCCGGGCGGGCTTCTCGCTCTGCTTCGCCATCAAGCCAGACCTCCCGCGCGGGCGAGCGACGCACGCTCTGCTCCGCGTCCGGTCGGGACAATAGAGGTGCGCTGTGTTCAAGTCAAGTGTAACTCTGCCACCGTCTCGACGTGAAACGTCTGCGGAAAGAGATCGATCGGCTGCACGCGCACGACGCACAGACCATGCGTCGCGAAGGCGCGCACGTCGCGCGCGAGCGTCGAGGGATCGCACGCGACGTAGATCACGCGTCGCGGTCGGAGCCGCGCCATGTCGGCGACGACGTCCGCCGCGCCCGCCCGCGGCGGATCGAGGATCAGCGCGTCGATCGTGTCGGGCGCGAGCGTGGCCAGCGCGGCGGCGACCGTGGTGGCGCGGAAGGTCGCGTGCCGGAGCCCGAGCCGTGCGGCGTTCTCCCGCGCGGTCGCGATGGCGAGACCGTCGCGCTCGATGCCCTCCACCGCGATCTCGCGCCGGGCGAGGGGAAGCGTGAAGTTGCCGGCGCCGCAGTAGAGGTCGAGTACCCGCTCGCCGCGGGCGAAACGCCCGAGGGCGAGCACCGTCGCGACGAGGTCCGGGTTCGCCGCCGGGTTCACCTGGGTGAAGACATCGGCCGGGACCTCGAGATCGAGGCCCGCCTCGAGCGGCAGCCGGACGGTCGGGTCGCCGGCGACCAGCCGCTCGCCAGCCCCTGCGAGCACGGCGCCCCGCACGGTCGCCCGGCGGGCAAGGAGAGCCTCGCTCGCCGCATGGTCCGGAGCTCCGGGCCGGCGGGCCGCGAGCCCGGCCAAGACGACGCCACCCGGAACCGCGAGGATGGTGACGCGGCGGAGCGGCACCCGGAGCTCCCCGAGCCACTCCCGGGCCGCGTCGAGGTGGGCCGAGACGGCCGGGTCGGCGATCGGGCAACCCGTGATCTCGACCAGCGCGTGCGAGCGGGCGCGGTGGTAGCCGGCGCGGCGTCCCTCGACCACGAGCGTCACCCGTCCGCGGTAACCCCAGTCGTGCGGGGAGGCGATGGTCGGCAGCACCTCGACGTCGCGCAGGCCGGCCAGGCGCGCGAGCTGCTCGGCGACGATCGCCGCCTTCGCGTCCCGCTGGGCGGACGGTGCCACGTGCTGCCACTGGCAGCCGCCACAGCGCGGGAAGAACGCGCAGCCGGGGAGAACGCGCCCCGGCCCCGGGTGCTCGACCGCGTCGACCTCTGCCCGCAGGTAGCCGCGATGGCGCGCCACCACGCTCGCCGTCACCCGATCGCCGGGCGCGGCGTAGGGGAGGAACACGACCTCGCCGTCGTGATGCGCGAGCGCATCGAAGCCGAAGGTGAGCCGCTCGACGTCGAGGACGAGACGCTCAGTCAACCCCGGGCTCGCCCAGCAGGAGGAGCGTCTCCTCGGCCGTGAAGAGGTCCGCGGTGATCCGCCGCATGAGATCGCGCTCGAGCACCCCGCGCGACGGGATCGGGATGCGGCGCGGAATCACCTGGAACCCCCCCGGGCCGAGGTAGAGCGCCTCGCTGCGGTCGACCGCATCGATCTCGCTCGTGATCTTGAGGCGCGTGCTCTCGTCGCCTGCCGGCAAGAGGAAGAGCTGGTATGTGACCTCCAGTTCCGAGACGCGGCCGAGGCCAGCGTCACGCGCGCCGGACAGATCGCCGATGTCGCGGAGCTTCTTCAGCACGTCGGGGCTGCGCTCCCGGTAGCCCGTCAGGATGAACCCGCGCCCCTGCTCGGCCTTGCGGAGCTGGAAGCCCTCCGCCTCGAGCGCCTGGATCACCCCCGGCCAGAGGCGGTCGGGCGGCTCGCCCACCAGCCGGAAGTGCTCGCCCCGCACGTGCTCCTTCGGATCGGGCGTGGGCCCGCGGAGACCACCACAGGCCACCAGCGAGACTGCACCCAGGGCCAATGCTGCGATTCGGGGGAGCCGCCCGCGGGTTGGCCGCGGGCGAGCGACGGGGTCCGGGGGCATCGGAGGAGGACAGCGAGTGCAGCGAGCGAGCACCGGACGGGCCCCCAGCCTAGTCCTTGGCGAACATCAGCGTCACCTGTGAGAAGGTGGAGAGCGGGGCCGTCGCGACCGGGGTTCCGTCACGGTGGGGCAGGAGGGCCACCTGGGCCTCGACGGCACGCACGCGATCCTGGGTGAGCGGATGGCTCGACGTGAACCGCTCGACCACGCTCGGCAGGCTCCGCTGCTGCTCGGCGAGCTTGCGGAAGAGGGTGCCCATCTCGCCCGGGTCGTAGCCCGCCGCGTTCATCAGCGTGACGCCCAGCCGGTCCGCCTCGGCCTCCTTGCCCCGGCTGTAGCGGAGCAGCCCCAGCACGTAGCCGAGCTTGGCGCCTTCCCAGGCGATGGGTGGGATGGGAATGGGAACGACCGAGACCGCCGCGATCAGCGCCAGCTGAGTGATGTTCGCCGTCGTCAGCATCTCGGTCGCATGGCGCGCCGCCACGTGGCTCATCTCGTGCGCCAGCACCGAGGCGAGCTGGTCCTCGGAGTCGCAGAGCTCGACGATGCCGGTGTTCACGTACACGGGTCCGCCCGGCAGCGCGAAGGCATTCACCTCGGGACTGTCGACCACGTGGAAGCTGTAGGGAAAGAGCTTGAAGGCGGGCTCGGGACTCGCCTCCTTGAGGCGTTGACCGATGGACCCCACGAGCTTGAGCAGAGCCGCGTGGCGGACGACGGTGAGCTCACCCTCGATCTCCTTGGAGATCTGCTGGCCCAGGCGGATGTCGCCGTCGACGGAGTAGAAGTTGGGATGGAAGTGGTGCACGCCGGCGCAGCCGAGCGTGGCGGCGAGACCGACGGTCACGGTGATCCGTCGCATCATGCTAGTGACTCCTCTCCATGCGAGTGAGCGTGCGCACCGTGCTCGGGTCGACCGAGAGCCGCGGGCCCGCGGCGAGCGCGAACGCGAGCCGCTCGCCCGCGAGATCGCCCGAGACGCTGTCGCCGCTCCGCAGCACGACCTGCGCCTTGTTGCCCGTCTCGGCGAACTCGACCCGGTCGATCTGGCCGGCCTCGAGATCCATCGTCCGGCCCGCGACCCGCAGGCGGAGCGGACCGAAGCCGCCGCCGACCGACAGGCTGTCACCGTTCCGCATCGCGGCCCGGAAGTTCGCGGCGGCGCTCGGAGCCGTCGCGCGGCGGAGGGAGAGCTCGGTCAGCCGCTCGGTGGCCACGGTGTCCAGGCGCGCACCGGCGGTCAGGTGGAGCTCGCTCGTCTCGAGGTAGCCGCTGAGCGTGTCGCCGTTCGTCAGCACGACGCGGCCGAGCCCGCGCTCGTCGAAGAGCATGCTGGCCACGATGCCTCGCGCGAGCTCCACCTCTCCGTACGGCGTGCGTACCCGGAAGACCGACTCCTTGAGCGTGCCGCGCATCGTCTCGCCGCCGCGCAGCCGGACCGTGTCCACGTCGACGCCGCTCCGTACCTGCTGCGCGAGGCGCAGGCGACCCTGCTCGGCGAGATCGGTGGGCAGCGCCAGCAGCCAGATCTCCCAGCCCGCCGTTCCGCGGTGCTGGAAGGCGAGGCTCCGTCCGTCGGGTGACCAGGCCGGGTGCACGGCGGGGGCGGGAGCTCCCGTCAGCTCGACCGGCACGGTGCCGTCCGCGTTGGCGAGCCAGAGCGTCGCGTTCACGCTGCTGCCCCGCGCTGGCCAGCGCGCGAACGCGATCTTCGTCCCGTCGGGCGCCCAGGCGGGCCGCGCCTCGTTGTCCGGCGTCGTGATCAGCGGGTTCGTGCGCCCGTCGTGGACGTTGATGGTGTAGAGGTCGAGGTTGCCGGCCGCGTCGGTCACGTAGGCGATCAGCTCACCGTTCGGATGCCAGGCGGGAAAGATCTCGTTGGCGGCGGTCGTCGTGAGGCGTCGCCGACCGCTGCCATCGCTGTTCACGATCCAGAGGTCGAAGCTCCCGCCCTCCTTGGGGAACGCCGCGTAGACGATCTGCCGGGAATCCGGGCTCCAGGCGGGCTGGTCCTCGATGCCGGGGTCGTCGGTGAGGGGCACGGCGTTCTCGCCGTCAGGGTCGGATATCCACACGTCGCGCGAGCCGTTCAGCTCCGAGACGAAGAGGAGCTTCCGGCCGTCGGGGGAGATGCTCGGGTGGTACTCGTCCTTCGTGCCATGCGTCAGCTGCTTCTCTCCCGAGCCGTCGGCGCTGACCCTCCAGATGTTGCGAGTGGGGAAGTCGTGCTGCTTGGGAAGCTTGCGGCGCGAGTGGAAGACGATCTCGTGCCCGTCCGGGAGCCAGGCGGGCATCGCGCTGGAGCCCGTTCCGGTGACGAGGACGTGGGCGCTCCCCGCGTCGGAAGCCTGCACCGGACGGCCGGCGACGAGCGTCACCGCCAGACCGAGCACGAAGCGCCGGCCGCCCCTCATGCGGCGCACGCTAGCCCGTCACGTGGCGTTTGAAAACGCCCTCCGGGAGCTGCGAACGCCGCTCCCGCGGACCCGGCCTCGCCCGGTTGAGGAGCGGCGCGCGAAGTGTGCTAAATGCCGCACCCCCCGATGCCCGCTCGACTTCTGCCTGGCACCGGCGTCCGTGTGCGCCGCGGCAGCCGACGCGATCTCCCGCAGCTCCGGGTGGTCCTGGGTGCGCCGGCCACCGATCGCCTCGAGCGGTTCTACCGGCGCATCCTCGACGATCTCGGTATGGACGTCTACGTCGCGGAGGATCCTGAGGGCGCCATCGTCGGCGTGGTATCGCTCGCCTACCGACGCTCGCTCGTACGGGGCGGTGTTTCGGCCTTCCTCGACGGGGTGCGCGCCCGGGAGGCGCCGGCGGTGCTGGAAGGGCTCGTCGCCTTCGCCGAGGAGCGGGCCCGTCGCCGCGGTTGCAACCGGCTGGCGGCCTGCGTCGAGACGGCCGATGCGGAGCTGCGGGCGGCCCTCGTTGCCCGCGGCTACCGCGTGGGGGAGCTGCTCACGACCGACCTCGCCACGGACGGCCCGGGAGCCGACTGATGGCGGTCGAGGCGCGCGGTGGGGAGACCAGCCGGAGCATGATCGCCGAGCGATTGCGGGACCTGATCACCCGTCGAGCGGCCCGGGGCAACGAGCTGCACCTGGTGGTGTTCGCGCGGCTGCTCCTGGCACGCTCCGAGGGCTACGTCGACCGGTTGGCCGAGGAAGAGGCCATGGGCCTGGTCACCTCGGCATATCGCTTCTACGCCGGCCCCGGTCCGGAGCTGCGCGTGCGGGCCATCACCCCCAACTACGCCGCCGACGGGTGGGATGCGGCGGTGAGCGTGATCGAGACCGCCATCTCCGACCGGCCCTTCGTGGTCGATACCATCCGTGCCACCCTCGACGCGGCGGGGATCGAGATCCGCGCGCTCCTGCACCCCATCTTCGCGGCGACGCGAGATGCGACGGGTGGTCTCGCGACACTGGCGGCGCCCGGCGAGCAGGAGCGGCGCGAATCGTTCGTGCACGTTGCCATCTCTCGCAGCGATGCCGGCCAGCTCGCGCGCCTCGCCGAGCAGGTCCAGGCGCGGCTCGAGGACCTCCGTCTGGTGACCGACGACTTTCCCCAGATGGTGGCGCGTGCCCACGCGGTCGCGACCGAGCTCGACGGGCTCGGCCGCCTGCGGCCCGGACCGGTGGCCGTGGAGGCAACCGGCGTGGCGGACTTCCTCCGCTGGCTCGTCGACGGCGGGTTCGTATTCCTCGGCTACCGCGAGTACGGGCTCACGGCGCAGGGGGACACCTCGCTGCTCGCCCTCCGTCAGGGGACGGGGCTCGGGCTCCTCCGCCGTGAATCGCGCTCGGCCTTCGCGCAGCAGCGGCACGTCGACGCCCTGTCCGAGCCGGTGAAGGCCCGGCTCTTCGGCAGCCGCCTGCTGACGGTCGCCAAGACGGTGGCGACGTCGCCGGTGCATCGCCACGCCCGCATGGACGACATCGGCGTGAAGGAGTTCGATGCCGAGGGACGCGTGGTCGGCGAGCGTCGCTTCATCGGCCTCTTCACCTCGAAGGCATCCGCGGAGGAAGCCGCCGAGCTGCCGATCCTCCGGCGCATGCTGCGGCAGATCCTGACCGCCGAGCAGGTGGTCCCGGGAAGCCACGACTACAAGGAGCTGGTCGCGGTCTTCAACGCGCTGCCGAAGTCGGAGCTCCTGGCCAGCACCCCGCCCGAGATCCGCGCCGACCTGCGGCAGATCCTGGCCGCCGTGCGCGGTGACGACGTCGTCGTGAGCGTGCGCGGGCAGCCGGGGAACGGCCGGCTCGCGGTGCTCGTCGTCCTTCCTCCCGGCCGCTTCTCGAGCGAGGCCCGACAGCAGATCGGCGCGCTCCTGCAGGAGCGCCTCGGAGGAACGCTCCTCGACGACAGCCTGAGCTTCGTCGACGGCGATCGGGCGCTCCTCCACTTCACGCTCACCGGTGGCGCCCTGGCGGCGATGCCCTCGACGGCGGAGCTCCGTGACGCCGTGGCGGCGATGGTGCGCAGCTGGGACGAGCGGCTGCGCGAGGTGCTGGTCGCGCAGCACGGCGAATCCGAGGGCGCGCGGCTCTGGGCGCGCTACGCGGGGGCGTTGCCTGACGACTACAAGGCCGCGGTCCCGGTCGAGCGCGCCGCCGCCGACGTCGCGCTGCTCGCCAGCGTCGCGCGGGAAGGTCGGCTCCGGGTGGTCCTCGAGAACCCGCCGCTCGACCGCGCCGAACCGCCGACCACGTCGCTCCGCGCGTATCTCGGGGGGCAGCCCCTCGTGCTCTCCGAGGTGATGCCGATCCTCGAGAACCTGGGGCTGCGTGTGGTGGCCGAGGATCGCGTGAGCGTCACGCCGGAGGGCGGGCCGTCGCTCTTCATCGAGACCTTCCTCGTCCAGGACCGCCAGGAACGCCGCCTGGACGTCGGGGCGGTGGCGGGTCGCCTGACCGAGGCGATCCTCGCGCTCCAGGCGAGGCAGGTCACCAACGACCGTCTGAACCGGCTCATCCTCGAGGCCGGTCTCGACTGGCGTGCGGTCGACTGCGTGCGAGCCTATGCCGGCTACGCCGCGCAGGTCGGACTGGCGCCACGTCCCGCGATCATCGACGCGCTCGCCGACAATCCCGATCCCGCGCGGCTCCTCTTCGAGTGCTTCGCCGCGCGGTTTCGGCCCGAGCGCGCGGGGACGGATGCCGCCGCCTGCCGTGTGCGCTTCCTGCAGAGCGTCGAGGCGGTGCCGACCTTGCGGATGGATCTGCTCTTCCGCGCGCTGCTCGACGTCGTCGAGGCCACGGTGCGTACGACGTTCTACACCCGCGGCGAGCGCGGCTACCTCGCGTTCAAGATCCGCTCGGCGGACCTGGCCGCGCTGCCGGTTCCGCGGCCGCTCTACGAGATCTACGTGCTGAGCCCGACGATGGAGGGCATCCATCTCCGTGCCGGCAAGGTGGCGCGCGGGGGCATCCGGTACAGCGACCGACCGGAGGACCTGCGCCGCGAGATCCTGGGCCTCATGAAGACGCAGGCGGTGAAGAACGCCGTCATCGTCCCCACCGGAGCGAAGGGCGGCTTCGTCGTGAAGGGACTGCCCGCCCGGGCGGCCGTGGTAGAGGCCTACCGGACCTTCATCCGCGGCATGCTCGACCTGACCGACAACCTGGTGGAAGGGCGTGTCGTCCACCCCCGCGGGCTCGTCATCCACGACGAGGAGGACCCCTATCTGGTGGTGGCGGCCGACAAGGGCACGGCCACGTTCTCGGACGTCGCCAACGGCATCGCGGCGGAGTACGGGTTCTGGCTCGGGGATGCGTTCGCCTCCGGCGGATCGCACGGCTACGACCACAAGGGCCTCGGCATCACGGCCCGCGGCGCCTGGGAGTGTGTGCGGACGCACTTCCGAGAGCTCGGCATCGACGCCGACACGGCGCCGCTCTCGGTGGCGGGCATCGGCGACATGAGTGGCGACGTCTTCGGCAACGGCCTCCTCCGCTCCCGCCACCTGCGCCTCCTGGGCGCCTTCAACCATCTCCACGTCTTCGTCGATCCCGATCCGGATCCGGCGCGGAGCTTCGCCGAGCGAGACCGTCTGTTCCGGGCGGGGAAGGGCTGGGACGCGTACGATCCGAGCGTGCTGTCGCCCGGCGCGGCGATCGTCCCGCGCGCGGCGAAGCGGGTCCCGATCTCGCCCGAGGTGCAGGCGCTGCTCGGTCTCCCGCCCGAGCCGGTGAGCGGCGAGCGGCTCGTGCAGGCCGTCCTCACGCTCGACGCCGACCTGCTCTGGAACGGGGGCATTGGCACCTACGTGGCGGCCACGGGCGAGAGCGACGCCGAGATCGCCGACCCGCAGAACGATGCGGTCCGCGTGAAGGCGTCGGCGCTCCGCGCCCGCGCGATCGCCGAGGGCGGCAACCTCGGTGTCACGCAGCGCGGCCGCGTCGAGTACGCGGTCAACGGCGGCCGCATCAATACCGATGCGGTCGACAACTCGGCCGGCGTCGACCTCTCGGACCACGAGGTCAACCTGAAGATCTGCCTCCAGCCGCTGGTCGAGCGCGGCACGCTCGGGCCCGCGGAGCGGAACGCCCTCCTGGCGGCCGTGACCGATGATGTGGTCGCGCGCGTGCTGGATCACAACCGTCGCCAGAGCCGAGTCCTCGGTCTCGATCAGACGCGGACCCGCACCCGCCTCGAGGATTTCCGGGAGCTGATCGCCGACCTCGAGCGCGCCGCGGGTCTCGACCGGGCGTTCGAGGGGCTGCCCGAGCGCGATCATCTGCGTGCCCGCCGCGGCACGTTCCTCGGTCTCGCGCGTCCCGAGCTGGCCGTCCTGATGGGCTACACGAAGATCGCCCTCCAGCGCGAGCTGCTGGCGTCGACGCTACCCGACGATCCGCTCGTCGAGTCCTATCTGCTCGGCTACTTCCCCTCGCTCGTGACCGAGCGGAGCCCCGAGGCAGTGGCTCGCCATCCGCTCCGGCGCGAGATCGTCTCGACGGAGCTGGCGAATACTCTCGTCGACCACCTCGGGACCACGTTCGTCCACCGCGTCACGCGGGACACCGGGGCCGCCGGTGCCGAGGCACTGCGCGCGTGGACCATCGCCTGGACGCTCCTCGGAGGCGCCGAGCTCACCCGGGGGATCACGGCGAGTGTGCAGGGGGGCGAGCTCGAGACACGCGTCTTCCTCCTGCTCGAGCGTGCGGCAGAGCGGCTCACGAAGTGGGTCCTGGCCAACGCCGACACCACCCGCTCGGCCGCTGCCGTGGCCGCCGAGCTGGGGGATGCGATCGGGCGGGTTCGCCCTCGGCTCGCCACCTGGGTGGCGGGCGCCGAGGCCGAGGCGTTCCAGAAGCTCGTGTCCGAGCTGGAGATCGCGGGCCTCCCGGCCAGCCTGGCCCGCGACCTCACCGACGCCGAATGGCTCACGGGAGCGCTCGACGTGGTGACGGCCGCACGCGACTTCGGCGTCGACCTCGAAGCGACCGGGAAGCAGTACTACGCCCTCGAGGAGCACCTCGGCTTCGCATGGCTCGAGGATCGCCTGGCCGAGGTGAGCGCGGAGGACCGATGGCACCGGCGCGCCGTCGAGGGGCTCGCGGCCGATCTGCGCGCCGCACGTCGTCGACTGACGGGATGGTGCCTGCGCGCCACGGGTACGCTGCCCGAGCGGCCGCTTCGCACCGTGCAGGACGCGATCCGCGACCTGCGGACGGCGCCCCGCACGACACTGGCCGCGCTCCAGGTGGTCGTGCGCGAGATCCGGCGCCTGGCGGAGGACACGGCATGATCGTGGTGCGGTTTCTCTTCGTACTGCTGCTCGGCGTCATCCTCGGCATCGCTGCCACCGTCTACCTGATCCACTCGGGCGCGGGGGATCTCGTGATCCGCCGCACCGAGGCCGTCCAGGATATGGAGCGGCGGCTGCATGACGTCGAGCAGCAACGCGACTCGCTCAGCCGCCAGCTGGACGACGTCGTCGGGCGGGCGGGCCGCATGGAGGCGTCGTTCGGGGCGCTCGAGAAGCGCTTCCACGAGCTCGAGCAGCAGCTGGAGCAGGCCCACCCGGGCGGCGAGCGCCCCGCCGGCTGAGACCTACCAGCGTGGACCGGCGACGGCGAGTCCGATCAGCTTCAGTACCCCCGTCACGGCCAGGGCGCCCAGCAGGGCGGGCAGGAGCGGGTACCCGCCGACCGTCGGGCCGGTGTCCCAGCCCCCCAGGCTCCAGAACCACATGCCGGCGTAGAGCCCGACCGCACCGGTCACGATCGGGGTGCCCCGCAACGACAGGCCACTGTCCATGAGCCAGTCGGCAGCAAGGCCCGTGAACGAGACCACGGCCGCGAGCTGTACGAAGCCCCACGCCTGCCCGAAGAAATCGGGCGTCAGCCCGGCGGGTGCCGCGGATGCGTACATGTCACACCAGTGCGCGCCTCTGGTGATCGGCGGCGGCCTGAATTATTAAGGAAGGGAGCAACGGGCATGCCAGGCGCGCTCGGAGCGGGGCAGGTGCCGGGACGGGGGGGCTCGACACGCGCCTGCCAGCACCGTTCAGGGGTGTGCACCGAGGAGACCAGGCGATGCGGGTGACCGTGCTCGGTTCGGGAGACGCCTATGGATCGGGTGGTCGCGCACACAGCGCGTACCTGGTCGAGGTGCCCGGCTGCACCTTCCTGCTCGACTGTGGTCCGAGCGTGCTCCAGACCCTCAAGCGCTCCGGACACGAGTCGACGGCGATCGACTTCGTGCTTCTCTCGCATCTCCACGGCGATCACTTCGGGGGCCTGCCATTTCTTTTCCTGGAGTACCGCTACGAGAACCCGCGCACACGGCCGCTCGCGATCTTCGGGCCGCCGGACACCGAACGGCGGGTGCGTGGGCTCTGGACCGCCCTCTACGAGCAGACGGCGCGCGACCCGCTGCCCTTCGGGCTCCGCTATCAGGAGATGGCGCCCGGCAAACCCGTCGATGTGAGCGGGGTGCGCGTGATGCCCTTCGCCGTCGCACACGTCGCCGACCTGGTCTGTCTCGGCTACCGCATCGAGGCGGGCGGCCGCACGCTCGTATACTCGGGCGACGCGTCCTGGAGCGATGAATTCGTCACCCAGGCGCGCGGGGCCGATCTCTTCCTCTGCGAGTGCTCGACCTACGAGACCCGTCTGTCGATCCACATCGCCTACCCCGAGATCGCCGCACGCGCCCGCGACCTCGGCTGCCGTCGGCTCGTGCTGACCCACCTGGGCAGCGAGCCGCTCCGGCATCTCGAGGAGCTCAGCCTCGAGTGCGCCCGCGACGGGATGATTCTCGATCTCTGACGAACTCGCCCGGGGTCATCACCAACGATCCCCGTCGCTCCTCCTGGGTGCGGGTGGTCTGGGCGGAGACGAGCCCGTGCAGTGCGCGCCGGACGAACCCGGCCACGAACGGCACCGTCAGCGCCTGCGCGGGATGCTCCCGGAGCGCCGTCGCGATGGCCAGCGCCTGGCGCGCCACCGGCGTGCGGCCGGTCTCCGCCAGCACGAAGGCCGTTCCCTCGAGCCGTCGGGCCATGGGAAGCGGAGCAGCGAGGCTCTGGGTGGCGCGCCGCAATACCTCGGCCACCCGCTCGTCCTGCTGCTGCGGGCTCAGGACGAGCGGGCTGTCGCGGACGCCGGCGATCTCGCTGACGAAGGGCGCGGCTTCCTCCGCCTCCGGTCCCCAGCTGGCGAACTCGGATTGCTCGAGGAGCGCGGCCGAGGTCGCGACGAGCGCCTCGCTCTCCTCCGCGTTCGGGGCCGTGATGCGGGCCGAACGCGGCTCGCGCGGCTCCTGCGGGGGATCGCTCGTGATACGCCCTCGGATGCGGCCGTAGTCCCGCTTCGGGTCGCTTCCTCCCGCGCGCGCGCTCGCCTCGACGAGCAGGGCGTCGACGATGCGCCAGTCGGTGCGGACGAGCTTCAGTGCGAGGTCGCTCGCCATGCGCTGCCGGAGCGTGCGGAGCCGCTTCTGGCTCACGTCGCCGACCGAGAGCGCCAGCATGCCGCGCGGCTCGTGGACATGCGCGTAGACGAGGAGGGATCCCCCTTCGGGCAGGCGCCGGTCGAGCCAGATGACCCGGTCGCCACCCCCACTGAAGTGTGTGACGAAGCCTTCTGCCTCGATGTCGTGCGCCTGCTGAACCGGCTCCTCGGCGACGGGTTCCGGGATGGGCACGCCCTGCTGTCGCAGGCGGTAGAGCGCCCGTCGGATCTCCTTCCTGAGCTTCCGGTCCTCGGTCCCCTCGAGCCCGACGAGGAGCGTGGCGACCGCCGGGCTCGGCAGCTCGCCCAGCGCCGCGACGAGCGCCTCGCCGTCCGCGCCCGCCAGGCGCTCGCGGATCTCCGACTCGACGATCCGTCCCGCGGCGATGGCCTCGGCGTCGAGGCCGAGCCGCGCGAGCGTCGCCGCAGCGCGCGCGCGGCGATCGCTCACGGGCCGCTCTCCGCGCGCGGGAAGGCATCGAGCCGCGCCTCGACGTGATCGTGGATCCAGTGGGCGTCCCACCACTCGACGGGGTCGACGTGCACGCCGTGGATCATGATGCTGAAATGGAGGTGGTCGCCGCCCGCCAGCCCCGTGTCGCCCGTCTTGCCGATCGGGTCCCCGCGGGCGACGCGGGCGCCGGTCGTGACCGTGATCTCGCTCAGGTGCCCGTAGAGCGAGAAGAGGCCGAGCCCATGATCGAGGATCACGGTGTTGCCGTAGATGCCGAGCGGGCCGGTGAACGCGACCTTGCCCGTGTTCCCGGCCGGCACGACGCTGCCCCGCAGCGACGCC
>Ga0307472_100000367_pt1 | contig 15288 bp, 15 predicted proteins | sample atmos_gasesAM5C__2_FD_204582 | JGI IMG/M metagenome (GOLD analysis project Ga0307472, IMG submission 204582) | Hardwood forest soil microbial communities from Morgan-Monroe State Forest, Indiana, United States - atmos_gasesAM5C_05 | ecosystem: Environmental > Terrestrial > Soil > Temperate...
CCGCATGCACCACGTGACCACGCAAATTCGAAAGAGTGACCCGCACACCCTTGCCGGCAATTCCAGGATTGCTCAAGTCCAGGAGCTGCCCCGTGACCATGAGATCGTTGCTGCCGGGTTTGGCTTCGATCTGCAGGTCAATCTGAAATGGATCCGCGCGATAGAGCATCTGTCTTGAATCGGTAGCCGCCGACCGGGCCCCTTCGACAACGGGCTGCAGAAAGCTGTCGAAGAGAACCGAGATCCGGCTCCTGGATTCCTTTCTTTGGCCTTTCAAACCAGCGGCCGCAAAAGCCGCCTTCACAACCCTTACCGTGTCTGCCGGCGGCTGATAGTTCTTTTCGGCCACCGCCGACTTCTGCACGCGCTGCCACATGGAAATGGCTTCAAGACAGCGTTTGCATCCCTCTTTCAGGTGTTTCTCCATTTCCTTCAACTCCTTTGGAGAAACCGCGTCATTCACGAAATCAATCCACTCCTCCGTCGTAAAGTGCTTCATCTTTCCCCCCGAAGTCCTTTCCTTGACCACTCCCCAGTGGTCGAATATCACCTGCCAACACTCGTCCTATAAGGGTAGGAAAGGGGTCAAAAAATAGGCAGGTAGCAACCCTAAAATGGCGTCCGGAGAACCTTTAGTCAAATCCTTTGGAATCAGTAAGTTTGCCGACGAGAACAAAGGGCGCCCAATAGAAAGGGTGGGGCTTCTTCGTGCGCAGCTGCCGCATCGCATTTTGCAGTGCTCCCGGCATGTCCCCGCTCTGAATGTAATGCCGATAGAAATGGCTCATCAGCTCAGCCGTGCTTTCGTCGTGTACGTCCCATAGCGACAGCAGCAAGGTGGTTGCTCCTGCGCAAAAAAGGCCACGCTGAAGGCCCAGCAATTCATCTCCGGCGGCCACGAAATTCATGCCTGTGGCGCAGCCGCTCAAGGTGACCAGTCGGGCATTCAATTTCATTTGGTAAAGGTCATACAAATTCAGGTAGCCATCGCCCAGACGAATGCCCGAAAACATGGGGTTGTCCTGGCGATACATGCCGTGCGTGGCGATATGGAGCAGACCGCTTTCCGGCCCCTTTTCGCGAAGCAACGAAGATGTCGCTTGCTCGCCCAGGTGGAGGGAAGAACGGGGCAGCAGAGAGCTCACGCTGCGCACTTCGTCCAGGATTTGTGGCGCGCGCTCATCGGCAATACCGAGTACGAGTGAAGCGGGAGCAGCGCTTGAGGCTTTTTGCTGACAAAGAGAAAAAACCGTTGCGCTCGGCGCATAAGAGACCGTGAAGGCATCGCACAGGAGTTCATCCCCGCTTTTCAAGGCATGGAACGGTAGAAAATGAAGAGGGCCGTGCGGCACAAAAATAAGATGGTTTCCTTGAAAAAGCATGCGCAGCGGCGCGATCAGTTCGCTGTAGAGCGATTCCAAATGGCTTTGCGTAGCGCGCAAGAGCGGCTCTTCGAATCGCTGCACATAGCTATTGCCCATACGGAATTTGGAAATCTGAAACCTTAGCAGCTGAAGGAGATGAGCCACGCGGGAAAGCATCGTAACTGGCAGAATTCGCGCGTTATCACGCGAGACAACAGCGGCAACCAATTGCTCGCCCGCAATAAAGTATTCGACGAGCGTAGCGTTCTCCGGCAAGCTACCCTGGAGTTTTTTCAGAGAACAGTCGGCAGGCGCTTCGAGGGTTGCGTTTTCGCGCTCGTGCGCAGGCAGCTCTCGCAAGGTGCGCAGCAGTTCCTTTTCGTGGGATTGCGCAATTTCCTGCAGATTTTCCAGTTTTTCGCGGGATTTCGCTTCGGGCCGCAATTGTTCGAGTTCAATGCGGTGGTAGTACCAATTCAGTTCCTCGCGCAAATCCCGAATCCGCCGGACCAGGTCGCTTTGGCCCGTCTCGCCAAATGGAAGGCTCTGTCCGCTCTGAAAAATCATCTCGATCATGTTGCGCGACTTGGCGGCTTCGATGCACGCAAAAGCCTCTTCCGTAGAGGTCTCGGCATCTCCACCGCTGAGGTAGAGAGAAACTAGCGCCTCGTAGACTTGCATCCTGTTCTTGACAAAGGAAATCTTCAGTTCCTCGCCTTGCAGGCGGCTGCGCAAAGTTTCGAGCGCTTTTCGGGCTTCGATATATGCGCGGCGCGCCGCCTGCCGTTCGCCGCGTGCCCGAGCAATCTCGCCTTGAAGGAAATGTGCTTGATAGACCAGGACGGGTGTCTGCAATCCAGAGAGCTTCGCAACTGCGGCCCGCGTCTCTTGGTCCGCTGTCGCGTGGTCCTCCACTTGGAGAGCAATTTGGGCGAGCAGAAGGTGGGCCATAACGGCTTTGCCTGAAATCGCTGATTGATCGAAGAACGCCGCGGCCGAATTGCACAGACGCCGAGCCTCGAAGTAACGCCCTTCCTGGAAAAGCAATAATCCCTGATAAAGATCGATAAGCCAGGGCCAGACGAGATTATCTTCGCGCACGAAGATTTCGCGGGCCTTCGAAAAGCGCTCCAGTGCCTGCACCGCTTTGCCTTGTTGACCGTAAGCAGTAGCCTCATTGGCCAGCGTTTTTGCGGCCTCGTAGCCCATCCCGAGCTTTTCGAACCGAAGATAGCCTTCGTGGGCCATTTCTCGTGCTTCTTCGCTAAGATTCAGCTCGAGGTAGATATCAGACAAATCCAAATGGCAAAGGGCCAGGTGGTAGGCGTCGCCGGTGGCCTCGCAGGCGCGTCTTGCGGCATAAAGTGCCTCGATCGCGCGGCTGTATTCGCCGCGCAGATAATACAAATAGGCGATGTTGTAGTCCGCCTGAGCTACTAGCAGCGGCATGTTGTGCTGTGAGCAAAAGGAACGGGCTCTCTGATAAGTCGCCAGAGCGCGCGGAAAGTCGTTCAGGCTGATCAGGCACACCGCCATGTTGCTGACTACGACGGCAATCCCTTCCACGTCCTTATAAGGCATCAAGCCCTGATAAGCGCGCTCGTAATGAGCGATGGATTCCTCAAACCGATCCTGGCGGTGATAGATGTTCCCGACGTTGATTTCCAATCGCGCAAGGCGCCGCTGGTCATCGAGGCGCGTGAATATTCCTCTGGCGCGTTCCGCGGCCTGAAACGCCTGATCGTATTCACCCAGCAAAATTAGTGGCTGGATGGAAGTACTCAGAGTGCGCGCAGCCTCCTTCCAATCGCCCAGCGATTCATACAACTGGAAAGCCTGCTGATGATGTTCCGTGGCCGCACGATTGTCCCCCGAAGAATAAAGGGCGTTTGCCTTCGCACGCAAGCTGAGCGCCAAAGCGTCTTTGCGTTTTAGTCGCCCGCCAATCAGGATGGCCGCTTCCGCGAGATGCAAGGCTTCTTGCGTGCTCACGCGAACACGCTCGACGACTTGTTCCGCAAGCTGTTCGACGAATTCTTTGCGAATTAAGCCGCGATGCCGCGCCAGAAATTTCCGGCGATCCCCTTCGGTAGAGAGTTGAGCGAGCTGAGCGATGAATTCGCCCATGGAACTCTTACTGCGCGTTGCCGGCATCAGGAGAAACCCAAGTCCTCGAGTTGTCGTCGTAGCCGCTCGATGCACCGCTGGCGCGTGAATCCAATGGAACCGACGGCTAGCCCCAGTTCTTTGGCGACCTCCGTGTACGGCCGCGCGGGAACTTCATAAAAAAGCAGCTCCACCAGGCGGCGGCACTGCGGGGTCAACGAGGCCATGGCTTCGCGCAGCATCTGCTCTTCCTGCGTCTGCTGCACCAAGCTCTCCGCGATGGGCGCGATTTCCGGTTCAGGGAGGTCTTCATTCCCGTCGCGGCTGACCACGCGCTGGCCCTGCCTCTTCCAGCGATAACTCTCATGATGCGCTACCTGCATCAACCATTTCGGAAGTGCGCGCGGCTCACGGATTTCCGCGAGGCGCACCAAAAGTTCCGTACAAGTTGCCTGAAAAACGTCTGCCGCTTCCTGCGGCGGGAGTCCGTATTTCACCGGAATCGAGTAAATCAAGGCCTTGTATTTTTCGATGAGCAAAGACCAAGCCTCTTCGCTGCCGGCCAGGCACTCCTTGACGAGAAGCGTGTCATTCGAAACGACACCCTGAGTTCTTCCGATTTTTGAGCTTGTGGCGCTCATCGAGTGGCGTTGACCGCATCATTTCTGAGATAGAGTTGTTCTACGTTCCAAAGCACGTAAGGTTCCAGCACCGCTGGGCGAAAGTTGCCGACCGTCTTTCTGGCACCCGTTAGGATATCCGGGCTGGCAAGAAAAATCATGGGCTGATTGTCCCAAAGGATTTCCTGCGCACGGTCGTAGAGCTTCTTTCGCTGTTCGAAAGTGCGGGCATACATTTGCTCGTTGATCAGCCGATCGATCTCCGCCTCCCAAGCGGTCGCGGGATGGGCCTGCGAGGGATTCCATAGATGTGTGCCGCCGCTCGACAGCCAAACGTTGATATCAGAATTCGGGTCTGCATCTCCGCCGACAATTCCCAAGACGCAAGCATCGTATTCCCTCGTTTGCGTGACGCGATCGAGCAACGAGCGGAACTCCAGAGGGACAACCTGAACGCGCATTCCAAGCTGCTTTAAATCATCTTGAATCAAGGCGGCCATCTTGGCCCGATCCGCATTGGACGAATTCGTGATAATGGAAAACTCCACAGGCTTCCCGCTCGAGTCGAGGAGTGTCGATTCGGCGCTCGAGCCTGCGCCCCAGGAGAAACCGGCCCCTTTCAGAAGCGCGCGCACCTGGTCGAGCGAGCGCGCAGGGTGCGGCAATTTGTCGTCTCTCCAACGCCGATTCCCCGGGGTGACCAGCCCCCACAGCGAGCTACCTCGGCCTTGATAAACCAGACGCACAATCGCTTCGCGGTCGATGGCGGCTGACACCGCTTGCCGGAACTTTACTTCCCGGAACCATTTTTGTTTCTGAGCGGTTTCCGCGGAGGTCTTCTCTCCGGGCTCGCTTAAATTGAAAAAAAGAAAGTTGTACTCGAGTCCGGGTCCGGCGTCTACCATCGTGTAGTCTTTTTGCTCCCGCGACAGCACGGAAAAATTTTCCGCGCCCAACCGGCTGATTAAATCCGTCTCGCCGGATTGGAACCTTAGAACTTGAGCATCCGCGCTGGGAACAAAGAGAAAAACCAACTCATCTAGGTAGGGCAGCCGGTTCGCCTTCACATCCGTTTTCCAGTAGTAAGGATTCCGCTCTAGCACCAGTCGTTGTCCGGCCACATATTCCTTCAACCGGAAAGGACCGAGGCCTGCCCACTGATTTGGGGGAGTCGCCAATGTTCCGAGCTGGCCAACTTTCCCTTCTTCGTACGGCTTTTCCAGAAGATGCTTAGGCAGAATCGCCAGCCCGTCAAACAGTCTTTCAGCCACGCCATAAGGCTTGGGGAGCTGAAAAATGATGGTTTGCGAGTCTACTTTGCGGACGTTGATCGGCTTGCCTTCAAAGAGCAACAGATCGCGTTGCGGCGCGTGTGCTTTTTCGTCTAGATACACTTGAAAAGTAAACAAAACGTCGTCGGCGTCTAGCGGATGGCCATCGGAAAACCTCACGCCGCGTCTTAATACCAGCGTGTACTGCAATCCATCCGGCGAAATTTTCCAAGACTTCGCGAGGGCGGGTTCCGTCAACTGATTCACACGGTTGATGTGAACGAGGTCCGCCTGCATCGCGCCAATGACCTCCCGCGAGTTGGCATCGACGGAGACCAAGGGGTTCAGCGTTTTGGGTTCAGCCCGCAGAGCGACAACGATTCTTCCTCCAGAGTGGCCAACGTCTCCAGACAACACAAGAAATTCTTCTTTGGCATTCTTTTGTTGAGGAAGTGCAACCAGGCGCCGAGCAAGCATCCAAATAAGGGCCAAGAGTAAAGTCTGTGAAACCCTTCGCAACGAGCAATTTGCCCTCGCTGTGCGCACCTTTTAAGCTCCAGAGTTACTTCCCTATCTTGTACGGCTCTCCGTACTCCTGCAACCTGCTCCCCAGACCGAGGTATCCCAGAAAGAAAGGCATCATGATAAACGCCGGTAAATACATCCACCAGTAGGAAACCAGAACACTGTACTGCTGCAAACTGGACAGAAGATTCCCCCAGCTGGGAACCGGTTCAGGAACACCCAGGCCAAGAAAAGAAAGCGTCATTTCCGCGAGGACGAACTGCGGCACGAGAATCGCAGCCTGCGTCAACAGCACGCCCGACGCCTCCGGAAGGATGTGGCGCCGTAACAAATATCCCCGCGTGGCTCCGAATCCGCGCGCCGCACGCACGAAGTCTCTCTCCTTGGCGCTCAACACGACTCCGCGAAACAGGCGAGCCGGCCGCGCCCATCCCACTGCCCCCAGCACTGCGATAATGAGGAAAAAAGCCTGGAGTGGGCTCACAGCAAGCGGCAAGAAAGCGCGAAGCGCAAAAAGAAGATATAACCACGGCAAAGCCAAAAAAAGTTCCGCAAGACGCATCAGCAAATGGTCTCGCCAGCCCCCATAAAAGCCTGCTAGCGCACCAACGCACAGGCCGAGGATCAGCGTGATCCCGGCTCCCAAAAGACCGGAAAGCAAGGAAACTTGTCCGCCGTAGAGAAACCGCGACAACTGATCGCGCCCATACGAATCGCTGCCCAGCAGATAAATCCTTTCGTTTTCGGCGCCGAATAGATGCAAGCGCGTGGGTACAAATCCTAGCAACCGGTATCGGGGACCCTGCACGAAGAAGCTCAGCGGAAGGACGCGAGCCGTGTTTTCCTTGTATTGGTCAAATGTGCCTTCGCGAAGCTGCAACGAGTTAACAAATGGCCGTGCATGAAAGTGGCCTTGGGCATCCACAAAATGAACCCGCATTGGTGGCAGGTAGGGGTTCTTTCGGTCTTGCTCTGCCGGATCGTAAGGCGCAAAAAATCCAGCAAAAATCACAATCGCATGGAGCGCGAGAAGAAGAACAACCCATTTCGAGATGGTGCGCTTCCCTTTCAAGTGCCGGCCTCCGTTCGAATCCGCGGATCGGCCCAATACAGAAGCAGGTCCGCCAGGAAATTCCCACCGACAAGAAAGAGCGTGGAAAGCAAAACGCCACCGATGACGACGTACAAGTCGCGCGCCAGGATAGCTTCGAGCAAAAAGGGCCCGAGCCCGGGCCAACTCATCACCACCTCAACGAGCAATGAACCGCTCAACAATGTCCCGATACTGAAACCAAACAGAGAAATCAGCGGATTTGCCGCGGCAGGAAGCGCGTATTGGTATAGCAAGGTTCGTCGCGAAACGCCGTGACCCTCCGCGGCCAAGAGAAATGGAGCGTCCAACACTTCTGCGACGGCCGCGCGCACGTGGCGAACGAGCAGCGGGAGAACGGAAATCGCGAGCGCCGCAATCGGTAAAGCCATGTGAAGAAGCAAATCGCGAATCTTCGCGAGAAACGAAAGGCTTTCGAAAGAAAGCGAAATCATGCCTCCTGCCGGAAACCACCCGCTCTTGACGGCAATGACCAAGAGGCCAAGCGCAAGAGCCAGGTCCGGAATCACCATGAGCGCCGCGGTTCCCGACGAAACCAGGCGGTCAGGTACGCCGCCTTGATGTTCGGCGCTCCAGACGCCCAACGGCAGCGCTATCCCCCAGGCAAGAAGCATGGCCGTTATCGTCAAAAGCAAAGTATTTCGCGCGCGAATCAACAGCAGAGGCGCCACGGGACTGTTATAGGCAAACGAGAATCCCATGTCGCCGCGAACGACTGAACTCACCCAATGGGCATAGCGAATTGGCAGTGGGCGGTCCAGTTCATATTGGGTCCGCAGCGCGCTGATGGTTTCTGGAGCAATCTGAGGGTTCAGGCGCATTTCGTCAAAATAGTTTCCCGGAGCAAGGACCGTGAACAAGAAAGCAAGCACGGAGACACCGATGAGCAGGAAGACAGCGTGCCCCAATCTGCGCAGCAGGTAAGGCATCAGGACTCCGGTACCTGCGGTCGACCAAAGTCCAGGCGAGGCATGGCAGCCAGAAGCTCGCGCGTAATCCCAGTCTGAGGTTGTTTCAGGATTTTGTCAGCCGGACCGTGTTCCACAATCCGCCCCTTGCTCATCACTGCGATTTCGTCGGCAAGATGCGCGGCCATAGCCATGTCATGTGTGATGAAGAGACACGTCATGCCTCGCGAGCTTTGCAGTTCCACGAGAAGATTGGCAATTTGCGCCTGCACAGAGCAATCGAGCGCCGAGAGCGCTTCATCGAGAATGAGCACCTTCGGCTCGAGCATTAATGCGCGCGCAATCGCAAGTCGTTGCCGTTGCCCTCCGCTCAACTCCGAAGCTAGTTTCCCTTCCATAATGGACGAGAGACCAACTTGCTCCAGTAGGGCGTGAGCCCTCGCCCTCATTTCGTCGCGGCTGAGATTTCCTTGCAATGCCAGCGGCTCGGTCAGAATTTCGAAGACTTTCCATCTCGGATTGAACGAGCCCGCCGGATCTTGGAATATCAGCTGGACTTTCGGCCGAACTGTTCGAAGATCCTTTTCGCCGATTTGGAGCATGTCCTTTTCTTCGAAACGTATGATTCCCGACGTAGGTTTCTCCAAACATGCCAGGCAAAAGGCCAGCGTGCTCTTCCCCGAGCCGGATTCACCCGCAATTGCTAGCGTGGTTCCGCGAAAAATGGAAAAGGACACTCCGTCGAGCGCCCGCACCTCTTCTCGCGGCCCGGTGAGCCTCTTTCTGGGGTAAGTCTTTACCAGGTTCTTAACGTCGAGCAGGGGCTGCATATTCTTATCTTGTCCGGCAGCGCTCATTGGTTTTCATTCCGGAAACAGGAAGCCAAATGCGATTCGCTTAAGTTCACAAGGCCCGGATTCTCGGATTTGCAGATGTCCATACGCTCCGGGCATCTGGGCTCGAAGGGACATCCTGCTCGGGGCAAGGACGACAAATTAGAGTCGCGAGGAATCGCGGGAAGAATTCTCTTACGCCCATCACGCGGCTCATCGAGAGACGGAATCGATCGGAAAAGTGCATGTGTGTAGGGATGTTTAGGGGAAACCAGCACTTCGCTGGCCACGCCCAATTCCGCAACTCTTCCGCCGTAGAGAATCAGGATTCGATCGGCAAAGCCCGAAAGCAGGGCTGGACTATGTGTGATGAAAATCATCGTGAGGCCTAAGCCTTTTTGGAGCGCTCGAAAGACACCGAGGATTTCCATTTGCGTTGTAGGATCGAGCGATGCCGTTGGTTCATCAGCGACTACCACGGACGGCCTGCAAACAATCGCCTGGGCAATGAGCACGCGTTGACGCTGTCCGCCGCTGAGCTGGTGGGGGTAAGACCGTGCGATGCGCTCGGCCTCCTCCCCAAAAAGAGCTTCAAAAACTTCGCCTGTTCTCCGAACCAACTGGTCGCTATTCCCCATTCCATGCGCGTCCAATATTTGGCGAACCTGCCGGCCAACGCGCATAGTCGGATGAAGAGCAACGGACGGCTCTTGGAAAATCAGCGAAATACTTTTCCCGCGAATTGCCTGAAGCTCGCTGGGCTCAACTTTGAGAAGATCCCTGCCATCAAATAGAACAGCTCCGCTCACCACGACCGAATTCCTGCGGAACAGACGCAGCAGCGATACCGCAAGCGTACTCTTTCCCGAACCCGATTCTCCGAGGACGCCCAGAACCTCGCCAGATTCCAGGCAAAAACTGATTCCGGCCAGCGCACGAAAAAGATCTCCGCCGCGCGAGCGATATGCGACTTGGAGATCGCGAACTTCCAGAATCGTCCCCATGCTCGCATGTTGAAGCAGGAAGGCCGAGTGAACAAGACAAACGTGCTTCCAAGCGAACCAAAGGTAATTTCCAGCCCTCAGGTAAACCCCTGACCGGCTTCTGCAGTCTTAGCCCGAGTATTTGTACGGCTAATTGCCTCCCCTCTTTGTTCTATAGAGGAGGCTAAGCTACAGAATTTATGGGAGATAGTTCCAGGGTTGCCATACGCACACCCGCATTTCTGTATCTCAAGATGAGAAAAGAGATTGATTTCGCATCCAGTGGTGCCAGAATCGGTGCAGAAACTAGGGTCTTTACCTGAGGCCGTTTCAGGCGTTTACTTGCTTGAGGTACCGGGTTTGAGGTGCTATTGACCATTCCGGCTTGTATAACTGCGGGGGTGTGAGCCGCCGGTTCCCGTGCGGCTTCAGCGAGGAGAATATCTATGGCCAAGCGAGACGAATCGTCGGAGCTACTTCGAGAACTGGTGGCACACCTCCGCCAGAACCGAACTCAATTGCGCGAGGAGTGGGTCGCTCGCATTTCAGAAACGCGATTGTTGACGGCCATGACCAAGGAAGAAATCTTCGCCGAAGCCACGTCGGTGTACGACAGCTACGTGGAAGCTCTTGAGACCGAGACCTTCGAAGCGCTGCAGGCTTACGCGCGAAACCTTTCCGAACGCATCATTCCGCGAGGCGTTGAAACGCACGAAGTCGTCGGAATTGTTCTCCTCCTCCGCGACGTATTGGCGCGCTCTCTCTTCGCAAAATACCAGACCGATTTCAAAAAATTAAATCGCATTCTGGACGCCTACGAACCCGCGGCAAACCGCATCGCCAACACCGTGGCCGTCGGTTTCGTTCAGGAACGCGAACGCGTCATTCGCCAGCAGCAGGAGGCCATCCGCGAACTCTCTACGCCGGTCTTGCAGGTTCGCGAGCGGCTCCTGATTCTCCCGATCATCGGCGTGATCGACCCGCAGCGCGCTCGGCAGCTGACCGAACAACTGCTCCGCGGCATTCGCACGAATCGCGCAAAAGTCGTGGTCATCGATATCACCGGTGTGGCGGCCATGGACGTTACCGTCGCAAACCACTTGGTGCAGACGGTCGAAGCTTCGCGGTTGCTTGGAGCAACGGTCATCGTCACCGGGTTGTCTCCGGAGATTGCCCAGACTCTGGTCACCATCGGCGTGGACCTCGGCAAAATGAACACGGTCGGCGACTTGCAAGGTGGTATCGAACAGGCCGAGCGCCTCTTGGGCTACAAAGTAGCGGCGTTGGCTGAGCCAAGCTAAACAGCCGGAGGAAAAGGGCAACGTGGAAGTTCCCATTCTCAAGCAGGGGGCCGTCCTGATCGCGACGTTTCAGGCCGCCCTCTCCGATGCGGACCTGAATCAACTCCGCAGTGCCCTCGTCCAGCAAGTCGTGAGATTCCGTTCTCGCGGTGTCATTGTCGATGTAACCGCGATGGACGTCATGGATTCGTTCGCCTCACGAACGTTGCGTGAAATTGCCCACATGATCCGCTTGCGCGGGGCGGAGACCGTTATCGTGGGAATCCAGCCGGAAGTTGCTTTTGCCATGGTGCAGCTCGGTTTGACTCTGGAAGGTGTCGCCACAGCCCTCGATTTGGAGGAAGGTTTGGCTTATCTGAACCAGAAGTTTAAAACCGTGAAGTGAGAGTGAGCTTTTAGTGTCCCGCATGGAAATCCGAGTGACCATCGGTTCGGATCAGGACATCGTCTTAGCTCGCCAAAAAGGACGGTCCCTCGCGTTAGAGCTCGGCTTTTCCTCAGGCGACGCCACGCTCATTGCCACGGCAATTTCGGAGCTCGCGAGAAACATTGTCTCCTATGCTCGCAATGGCCAGATTATTTTGAAAGACATTCAGGGAAGTAACCGCGTCGGGATCGCCGTCACTGCCTCTGACGACGGCCCGGGCATTCCCGATGTCGGGCAAGCCCTGCGGGATGGCTTTTCTACTTCCGGGAGTCTTGGTCTCGGATTACCGGGAGTTCGGCGGTTGATGGACGAATTTGAAATTGTCTCCAAGCCCGGCCAGGGGACAAAGGTCGGGGTGAAGAAGTGGAGACCATAAAAAGCCCCATGGCCGAGTATGGAGTCGCGAAGTTTGTTCTCCCTGGCGAGAGCGAGTCTGGCGACCAGCATTTGGTATGCTGCCATCAAAGCGGGATTTTGATCGCCGCCATCGATGGAATCGGGCACGGTGCCGAAGCTGCCAATGCCGCCAGGGCTGCGCTTGCGGTTCTAAAGAATGGCGTTGGAGAGCCAATCATTCCTCTGGTGGCTGCGTGCCACGAGAAATTGCGGTCGACGCGAGGAGTCGTCTTGAGTCTTGCTTCCATTGATATAAAGCACGGGTTGATGACCTGGCTCGGCGTCGGAAATGTACAAGGCGTCCTAATGCGCGCCGACAAGAAGGCCAGCTCGCAAGAGACCCTTCTGCTGCGAGGGGGCGTCGTCGGCGACCACCTGCCTCAACTGCAAGCCGCTGTTCTTCCCGTGGCACAGGGCGACTTGCTGGTTTTCGCCACTGACGGCGTTCGCGCTGATTTCGTGAGAACCCTTTCCGCCATGGAAAATCCACAGAGAGCCGCGGAAAGAATTGTGAAGAGTTTTTGCAACCAGAGCGATGATGCCCTCGTGCTGGCCTTGCGCGTAACGGGGATTCACCCATGAAACCGGAACTCGGACGAAAGAGTATACAGCATATAGAGTTCGAAGCCGAATACGCTGCGGCACTCCGCGAATATGCGATGGGCGGAGGCGAAACAGTCTTGCGCCGCGCGTACGAGCTGGGACGGCGCGCCATTGTCGAACGCAAAAGTCTGCTCGAGCTGGTTTCGATTCATCACCAGGTTCTCAGGGAATTGTTCCAGAGCCCTCCTGACCAGAGGTCCCAAACGCATTTGGTAAATGCGAGTTGTGATTTCTTATCGGAATGCGTGTCTCCTTATGAGATGGCGCAACGGGGATTCCAAGACGCCCTAAAGGCTTTGCGGCAGCTGAACGAAACGCTCGAGGAAGAGATCAAGCGCATCGCTTATTCAGTCCACGACGAGGCCGGGCAGTTGCTGGTCGCTGTCCACCTTGCTTTGGCGAACGTGGCGCAGGAGTTGCCGCAAGCTCAACGCGCGCAAATCACACAAATCGAAGACCTGCTCAACGAAGTCGAAAAACACCTGCGCCGCTATTCTCACGAACTTCGCCCGACGATTCTGGATGACCTGGGCTGGATTCCTGCCATTCGTTTTCTCGCTGAGGGAGTTTCAAAGCGGGCGAACCTGGCGATCCACATCGAAACCAAGCTGACCAGCCGGTTGCCAGGCACTGCCGAGACCACGCTCTATCGTATTGTTCAGGAAGCATTGACCAACGCCGTCAAGCACGCCCAGGCTAAGAACATCTGGATTCGAGCTTGGCTCAAAGACAAAGTGCTGCATTGCTCGATCCGCGATGATGGCGCGGGTTTTGATCCGCACGCCGTCCAGGCGTCCGGCAGCCGCAAAGGACTGGGGTTGGTTGCGATGAGAGAGCGTTTGAGCGCAGTCGGCGGAACCCTTTGGATTGAATCTTCGCAGAGACGTGGAACCGAGATATTAATCAGACTTCCCATGGAGGACGATCATGTCAATCAAAGTAGTGCTCGCTGACGATCACGCCATAGTACGTCAAGGCTTGAGATCCTTGCTCGAAAGGGAAAAGCTTCAGGTAGTTGCTGAGGCTTCCGACGGCCAGGAAGCGGTTCACTTTTCCGAGACGCTGCATCCCGATATCGCTGTCGTGGACATCAGCATGCCCACGCTGAACGGCATTGACGCCGTCCGCGAGATGAGTCGTTCCTGCCCAAAAACAAAGACCATTCTTCTCACTCAACATGAAGAGGATCAATATATTCGAGAAGCCCTCGAGGCCGGTGTAAGAGGATACGTCCTGAAGAGTCAGGCGGCCAACGATCTGGTCCACGCCATTCAGCAGGTTTCCCGTGGCCAGTTTTATTTGAGCCCCGGCGTCTCACGCGCGGTGGTGGAAGCCTACCGCACGAAATCCCAAATGCCCGCGGACCCCTTGACGGTCCGCGAAAGGCAAGTATTGCAACTCATCGCTGAGGGAAGGTCCACGAAGGATGTCGCCTCTCTCTTGGGAATCAGCGTGAAAACAGCTGAATCTCATCGAACGAGACTCATGCAGAAATTAGATATTCACGAGACCGCGAGTCTTGTTCGGTACGCCGTCCGCCGAGGCTTGGTTCAACCCTAGACAAGCAAGGAAGACTCTCTGGCAAGCGTTGCAGGAAGTATTCCGTCTTGTTCATGCTCTGACGGAGCGGCCGTTCTTCAACCTCGGTGCATGCTCGTGGTACAGCCGCCGAGTGGGGAATACTTGCATTCTGCCGGTGTTCACGCCGCAGGTCACCGAGGGCTAGGGTTGCCCAAGCAGGCAGGGGAAATCCCTCCGAAGAGGAAGACACTTCTGACTCCTCCTGCTGCCCAAGCCAGTTGCCTATCTTCTTGCTGCTATCCGCGTCAGCTTCAACGAACCGCAAACCGCCTGTTTTTTCTGAGCTATCCGTCCACACTGCGTCGCCCGCGAGTTCAATACGCTCCTCTGGGCGAGGAGAAATCCAAATACGCTCATGCGCAGCTGGACATCCACGAGACCGCAAGCCTCGTTCGTACGTTATCGCCGCGGGTTAGTCCAAGCCTGACCTCTTGCGAATCAACTATTTCGTCCACGGGTTCTCAATCTTTCTCCTGGGGCCCTTTGGGTGATTCACCGGATTGTTTCTAGAACCCAGGAAGTTATTGTGCACGCAGGAGGGGGGCTGCCTCCAAGTTCAGGGCCCCACCTGAAACACCCCAACATCCCTTTGCCCTGAATGGAGGCAGCCCGTCCCCAATTTCTGGGAGGTCGCAGTTCTGAAAGTGCATTTCAGCGGGATACCCGGGAAAGGATTCAGCGCCTTGGACACGCTGGCAATCGAAGGCGCCTGCGGCAAGTCGTCTGGACCGCTCGGCGAATGGGTTGCTCCCCTTGCGATGAAGTACAGGCGCGCTTGTTTATTGGCCTCCCGTGGCTTGGAGAAGGCGCTAATTTGCCGAGGCCTTCCGGATGACCCGACCGAACTTGGTGATCTTGCTCGCCGCTATCTTTTTCTTGGAGACGCAGGAATGCTGTTGGCTGAATCGCGAAAACGGCCAACTCCCATCGCGCATTCTCTGGAATTAGTAGAGCAGTTAGTCACAGAAAGACAAATTCAAATCGGAAACCGGGGTTAGATACCAATGTCCTTTCACTCCCCAGGAAGAAACAAAGCCAGCAAGAGCCGCGCGGCAAACCCTTCAGCCGCAAGCCGGCTGAATGACTTTGCCAAGCCGATGATCGCGATGGACAACTCCAAAGCGCCTTTCCATTTTCCAAAGCGGAAACGGCACCATCGAGGCGCCGACGAGACTCTGGACAAAGTATTTAAGGGCCTGCTGAAAGAGGCCAATCGAGAGCTTGCAAGTTTGCTAAAGGATGTGCGCGCGGGGTCGGAA
>Ga0307472_100000368_pt1 | contig 15283 bp, 20 predicted proteins | sample atmos_gasesAM5C__2_FD_204582 | JGI IMG/M metagenome (GOLD analysis project Ga0307472, IMG submission 204582) | Hardwood forest soil microbial communities from Morgan-Monroe State Forest, Indiana, United States - atmos_gasesAM5C_05 | ecosystem: Environmental > Terrestrial > Soil > Temperate...
CCCCGGCCCGACGGAGAGTCCGAAAGCCGGGGCCGTTCTAACCACCAAGCGGGCAGTGGTGCTCGATGGCTGCAGGGAAAACGTTGGCCGCTTTCGCACGGTTCCACTCATCGCGCGATGATTGTAAATTCGCCGTCACGGTTTCGGAACCATCGTCGGTCGCTTGCAAAGGCGGAGACCAGGCGACGACTCACGCCGGATCGGAAGAAGCTTCGGCCGGCCCCTTTTCAAAGCGTACGCCCATTTCGTCTCGTCCTCGCCACACGACTGTGCAGTGCCGTTGCGTTTCGCCGCCGCGCGAAAGCAGGAGAACGACCTCGTCTGGCACAGCTGCCGCATCGTCGATCTTGAGCCGCGCCCCCATTTCCGAAATGTCGAGAACCACGCACTTGCTCCCAAACGATCCATCGCGCGCCACCAGCCGCCCGCCGTACACGAGGGCGACGCGCGAATGCTTGCGCTTGTTGGTAAACGACTTCTTCTTGTCGTTGTCGATGACAGCCATGGCTCATCCCGCGGCGAGGAAGCGTTCAGTAGGTTCATGGGGATTGTAGCGCAGATGGACCCCGCGTGTCCGGTCTGCCCGGCGCGTGGCCGACCAACAGGCGGCCCAGCCATCCGGACGCCACAATCGTCCGATGTTGAGGACCGGCGCTTTCATCGTTTACGCAGGTCCCCAGCCATGAAAATGATTGTCGTCATCATGCTGATTCTCGTCTCGGGCCCAGCTTTGGCCCAGGGCGGGGCAGCGCAGACTATCTCGCAGTATCGTCAACGGCACGGCCTGTCGGCCGTCAGGTCGGATCCGGTGTTGACGCAGCTGGCACAGCAGCAGGCCCGCGCAATGGCTGCGGCCGGCGTCATGGACCACAGCATTGCAGGGTCTTTTTCCTCTCGGATCGCGGGGGCCAATGCCAGCACCGCCGCGGAGAACATCGCCGCCGGCACCAGGGATTTTTCGTCCACGTTCGATTTGTGGCAACGCTCGCCGGGGCACAACGCCAATTTGCTGCGACCCGGCGTCACGCGAATCGGTATCGCCTCCGCCTCGGCGCCGAACACGCGGATGAAGATCTACTGGGCGCTGATCCTAGCGGGAAACGCCGAGCGCGGACCTGCGCCCAAAGGTCGGCAATCGAAGGGGCCCTCCGGACTGCGTCTCTTGGTGCCCCAATAAGCGCCCTTGCAGTGATGGCGTCGGTGGCCTGAATGTCTGTCCAAACAGATGGGTCGCGTCTGTTTGGGTGGCATCATGAGGATGTAGGTTGGGGAGCAACCCATGATCGATCTTGCCTATGTCCGACGGATGGCGCGTTACAATCGCTGGCAGAACGAAAACCTGTACGGCGTCGCCGACCGCCTTCCCGACAACGAGCGGCGGCGTGAACGCGGTGCGTTCTTTGGCTCCATCCACAAGACCCTAAGCCATCTGCTATGGGCCGATCGCGCGTGGATGAGCCGATTTGCCGACCTGCCGCGGCCCCAGGGTGGCATTGCGCAATCGGTATCGCTCTATCCCGATTGGGACCCGCTGAAGCACGGACGTGCCGAATTTGATCGAACAATGCTGGCGTGGGCCGAGCAATTGGATTCGTCGTGGCTGGTCGGCGACCTGACATGGTACTCCGGTACGGTCCAGGCCGAGGTCACGAGGCCGAAATGGCTGCTGGTCGCCCACATGTTCAATCACCAGACCCACCATCGCGGGCAGGTTCACTGCATGCTGACGCAAGCCGGCGGCAGGCCGCACGAGACCGACTTGCCGTTCACGCCGGATTGACGCGGCTACCTGCCGGTGGTGCCGGTGATTGTCGTGTCAGAACGGTTGGCGCCGCCGTGGCGCCCGATATCGCCAATGATCAACAGCATCGCAACCAAGACGAGTGTGGATCCCAGCACGTATCCCAGGAAACCGTCATGATCGTTCATAGTGCCCCCAAGCCGTCTTCCGACGGCCGTCGATCCCGACACTGGTGCCGGCGCGTCCCACGCGGATCGGCTGATAAGGCTAGCGCGCAGATACGCATGGCCGTTTAAGAGATTTGGTTAAATTTTTCCGGCACCTCCGCCGAGACATCCGATGTACGACCCGCACCGCCCGCGCGATGCCCTGGGCCGGACGGGCCATTGGCCCGATGATCCGGGAACCGGCTCGCCTTCACGCACGCCTGCGCTTATCCTGAAGGGGGTTAGGGTGTTGTGCTCGGTCATGCCCGATCTCAAAGACGGTCAGATTTGGGACGAGTGACCTTGCGGGTACGGCGATGGCGATAAAGGGTGTGAGCCGGCTCACAGTCTGCGCGTCCGGCCGATGCTATAATCCCTGAAGCAAACAACCTTTCTCGACGTGTCAACGAAACGGTCGTTCCGCAATGGCTGCGTTCAAACTATCGGGCACTGATCACTGGCCGGAGCCACCCGTGCTCTACCAGGCAGTCGCCATTGTCATCTTCCTGTTGATTATCGGGATGATGCCGCTCGTTTCCCGTTAGCACTAACCTCCGAGTGCCGGCTTGCGTGCGCCGGCACTCGGCCTGTTCACCTGCGGCCGCAAGAAACGACCGGCGCAACCCATCGGTCACGCCGGCCCGACAGCGTCAAGCCTGCACTCATGCACAGGCCTGCGCGCTCACAGATAGACGATGTGGCTGAGGACCCAAGCGAACAGGGCGATCCCGACCGGGGTCAACACCAGCCAGCTAATGACCAAGACCGACGCGCCCAGTCGGGTCGTCCGGCCTTTGCTTTTTTCGCCGCCGAACCGCGAGGTCGAACCAATTGCGACCGGGTCAGCAGATTGGACTCGTATGTGCGCGTTCATGGGCGGTACTCCGAGATAGAACCGACACTCCACACACCGCCACATTTCCCTAGGGCGCTGCGTTATGTGTCATATTGGTACACGCCGTGCCGGGACTTGGCTGTGATGCGGGTCACAGGCCATAACATATTGAAAATGAATTCATATTTCTGATTTCCGCAAGGGCAGACAAGTGACAAAGGGGCTGACACGCGCGAGGTCGCGATGCAGCGCAAGGGCAAGCGCCTGGGGCCGTGTCCACGTCGCCGTATTCGTTTTCAGCGCCACGCATCAGCGCGAGCATGTCGCCACCCACATGCGCCCCCTGCGCAGCGCCTTCGCATGCATCAGCGCTTCGGCAGCATCGCGGCAGATGCGGTCGGCATTGCGCGCCGCAGTGACGCGCCACGGTCTCTCCTGCGGCGCCGTGCTCGGCAAGGTGCGCATCGTGACGATCTTCCCGGTCGCCTGGTCGTTCGGCGCGCGCCAAGAACGGCAGCCTGTCGCGGCAATTCGCTCGGCGCGTCCGGACCTCTTGTCCCAAACATTCCGCCGGCGGCGGCAGCGTTTCGCTGCTCGCCGATTGAATTGACGGCCGACGCTTGTCGCTGGCCTCACGGTGATCCGACAGGCGAGGATTTTGCCTTCTGCTGGGCGCGCACGCTGTCACGCCGATGCTATTGCGCCTAGGGCAGCCTGCGGACTGAGCTCAACGCCTCGGTCAAGGTGTCGGTGGCTGCTCTCGATATGGATGACGATCGCCACCGGGGGAAGGCGGGGCAGGGGCGGTCCCGATCCGTTGGGGACTGGGGTGGGGACGGGGCGGGATCGGGACCGTGCTTCCAGAAGCAAGCCACCGTAGGCCCGATCGCCGGCGCTTAGGTGAGGCCTAGGTCACACCTCATGTTATTTCTTAACTTATTGTCAACGATGATTCTCTCATAAAACCAATAGGTTGCGAGATATCTTGAGGAAGGCGCAATGAACCCAAAGGATCCATCCTCATCGCCTCCGCGCAGCGTGTGAGGGAACTTGCCTATCGCATGCTACCGCCAAAGGAATTGAGCGGCAGGAGCCGCCGCTCCGAGGATCAGTTCGGGCAGATATAGCCGGGTCCGCTCGGCGACTTGAAGCAGCCGACCGATGCGGGGATGACCTGTTTCGGCAGCCACAGGACGGCCTTCGGAAAATAGATGGTGAAGGCGATGGTGACGAGGAAGACGACGTAGATCGGCAAGGCGGCGCGCAAGGCCTGGGAAAAGCGCACGCCGACGAACTTCGATGCCATCAGCAGGACGAGGCCGTAGGGCGGCGTGATCAGTCCGAACGCGAGCGTCGCGATCAGCACCACGCCCATGTGCACGGGATTGATGTCGCCGGCCTGCACCAGGGTGTTCACCAGCGGCATGAAGATGATGATGGTCGGCACCGGCTCGATGAAGTCGCCGATCACGGTGAACAGCAGCACCATGAGCAGCATGATGAGATGGGGATCGTTGCCGGCGATGCCGGTGATCCAGTCGGCGATGACGATGGCGCCGCGAAGGTAGGCCAGGAGCCAGCCGAAGGCGGCGGCCGCCCCGATCGTGATCAGCGGCAGCGAAAAGATCAGGCCGGCGAGGCAGAAGTCGTAGGGAAGCTGCCACACGTGCTGGCGATTGAGCGCCGGAATAATGACGATGATGATCCACAGGACGGCTACCACGCCGGCTTCGGTCGGCGTGAACCAACCGGTGAGGATGCCGCCGAGCAGAATGATCGGGATCATCAAGGGCAGCGCCGCGTCCTTGGCGGCGCCGGCGATCTCGCGAAACGGCGCGCGCGGCCGCTGCATGCCGAGCGGTCCGAAGAAGTAGCAGTAGATCATCAGGCCGACGCCGATCATCAGGCCGGGAACGACGCCGGCCATGAACAGGCCGGCGATCGAGACGTTGCCGACGGCGCCGTAGACCACGGCGGTGATGCTGGGTGGAACCAGCGCCGCGATGGTGGAGGCCGCGGCGATGATCGCGGCAACGAACGGCGGGCTGTAGCCTTCCCGCTTCATCGGGCCGCCGAGCGCACGGCTCATCACCGCCACGTCGGCGGTGGTCGATCCCGACATTTCGGAAAAGAACATGCTGAACACTGTGACGACCTGCGACAGGCCGCCACGGATGTGACCGACCAGCGCGAGCGACAGCTTGGCGATCCTCACGACCACGTTGGCGGAGCTCATGAGCTCGCCGACCAGAAGAAAGAAGGGGATGGCGAGCAACGCCTCGGTATCCACGCCGTCGAACACCTTCTGGACAATCGCGGCGAGCGACACGTCGGTCATCGTTGCGCCGACGAACACGCCGGCGAGCAGCGCGAACGGCACGGGCACGCCGAGATAGCCGAGCAATAGGAAGCAAGACGTCATCAGGCCGAGGACGAGCGGAGAGCTCACGAGCGCCCCCCGAACGGCGCGATGGTGTCGCCGGCAACGACGACGATCGGCTCTTCCGGCTCGTGATGATCGAACCCGTTGCGCCAGCCGTTGACGATCTGCTCGATTGTGAACACGGCGATCAGCAGGCCGGACAGCGGGATGGCCGCATAGAGCGAGGCGATCGGCGTATTGGACGGCAGCCGGAAGCTGCCGAAGCCGCGCAGATAGTTGAGATAGCCGTACCAGATCAGGCAGCCCGCGACACAAAGCACGACCATGCGCAGCACGATCTCGACGATCAGCCGCGGCGTGCCATGCATCGCCTCCGCGATCGCGGTGAGATAGAGATGATCGTTGCGGCGGGTGGCAACCGCAGCGCCAATGAAGATCGCGTAGATGAACAGCGTCGAGGTCACCTCCTGCAGCCACAGCCACGGGTAGCCGATCGAGCGCGTAATGATGTCGAGCGAGACCGACAGCGAAAAGCCCAACAGAGTGAGCCCGCAGGCGATCATGAGGATCATCTCCAGCGTATCGAGCGCCGGCCACTTGAGATGACGCTGCCGCTGGAGGACGAGTTTTTCGGCGATACTCATGGGTCGTGACCGTTCGGTCGACAGGTTGGTCGCGCAACCGGGCGACGGAGCGACCGCGCTGGTGACGGGGTCAATGTAAACAAAAAAGACTCTAGTCGATCGCGCGGATCAGCGTCTTGATCTTGTCGGCGTGCGGCCCCAGTCCCGTGGCGAGTTTGTCGAGATAAGGGTCGGCGATCGTCCGAAACCCGGTCTTGTCGACGTCGCTGATCACCTTGACGCCCATCGACTTGAGCTTGACGGCAGCCTGCTGCTCCATCTCGAACGCCTTCTTGGGCTCCTTGGTGCTGACTTCCTTGGCTGCGGCGAGCACCCATTGCCGCTGCTCCGCATTCAGGCTTTGCCACAGCTTGTCGCTGATCCACACGATGGCGTTGTTGGCTTCGTGCTCCGACAGCGAGAGCACCGGAGCGACTTCGTAGTGCTTGTTGATGAGGTAGACGTTGACGGCGTTCTCGGCGAAGTCAACGACACCGGTCTGCAGCGAGGTATAGACGCTGCCGAACGGCATATGAACGGTCTGCGAACCATAGGCCGGAAACATGGTGTCTTCGGTCGCGGTCGCCTGGACGCGCACCTTCAGGCCCTTGAGATCGTCGACCTTGTGGATGTCCTTTTTCCCGTAGAGATGACGCAGTCCCTGCGTCCCGAGCCCGATGGCGTGGATGCCTTGCACGGTGTCGTCGATCATGTCGCGAATTGCTTCGAAGACCTTCGGCTCGCCGAGCGATTTGACGACGTGATCTTCCGAGCGGAACAGGAAATGCAGCGACATGACGCCCGCCTGCGGCGAGATCGTCGCGGTGTTCGCCGACGACACGATGGCGAAATCGATGTCGCCCGATTTGACCAACTGCAGGAGCTGGGGCTCCTGCCCGAGCTGCGCGCCCGGATATTGGTCGACCAACATGGTTCCCCTGCTGAGTTCCTTGAGCTTGTCGGCAAACAGGTCGCCGGCCACGCTGTATCCGGAATTGCGCGGCTGGTCGTAGGCGAAGCGGAAGTGCCGGACGTCCTGGGCATTGGCGCTGACGCCAAACATCGCTGTGGCCGCGGCAATCACGGCGCCGGTCATGGTGATTGTCATGATCCTGCCCATCGTTTCCTCTCCCAGGTCTTTTGATCTGATCCCGCCCGGCAACGCAGCGTCGTGAATGGTAGTTGAGTGCCGCATCGGACGCCACCATGCGTGCCACGGCGCACAGGCATCGCATGTGGCCGCTCCGGTCGGTTGCCGAAAATGATCGCGCACGCTGGGGGCCCTGACTCGAGCGGCCGCGATCACTGATTGGGTCTTCATGGTCAAACCAGGGCAGGGGGCTGGTTACCTAAGGGCATGAGGTTGCCCGCAAATCGACCTAATCCGGTCACAATGCGCACCCACCCTCGCCTGTCGCAACGATTCGTTGGCCTGTTCATGGAGGGGGGATGCGACATCCGCTCGTGACGGCGGCAGCGATCGCTGGGGTCATGGTTGTCATCGGCCCGCGATCGACACCGCAATGCGCGCCCGAGCGCGAAATGGTGTGTGCACCAGGCGGCGTCACCGATCTGTCGGCGCGCCGGGAGGCCAAGCCGCGCAAGCTGAAATTCCGCAAGCATGCCGCGCGTCACCAATCGGCGCGCCGTCATCGCGCCAAGGTCAGGGCGGCGCAGTATCGCGCCAAGGCGAAGCTGCTGCGCCGCAACGGTGCACGTGGCACGGTGGTCGCGCGCCGGTCTTCCGGGCGCATCGCCGGACCGCCGGCAATACCGCTGACCGCGCAGGAAATCGCCGCGATCAAGGCCGCCCCCGAGTTCGCGATCAAGCCGCCGTTGCCGGTTGCGCGCCGCCTCGCCGAGACGTTCGATGCCATCTACGACCCGCGGCGCCTCGAACTCGACGATTCGCTTTTCGCGCTTGCACAGAGTGCGGACAGCACTGAGACCGTCGATGTTCCGGCGCCCGAACCGGGCGAGACCGTTCAGATGAACAGTCCGCCCGCTGTCGATCCGTTGCAGGTGATGCCTCTCATCGCGTTCGGCGTGTTGGGCGGGGCGTTCATGGCGGGCATTGCGATCGATTCGGTGCGCCGGCGGCCGCGCCGCCGCCGCAAGATCCGGAAGGATCGCTGGCAGGTTGCCAAAGACGAGGCGGAGCTTGACACTTTGCCCGCCTGGATAAGCACGCGACAAGGCGAGATCGGACCGCCGTCGTCGGTCACACGGCGCCGCGCGTCATTGCAGCGGCGGATCTGGGCGATACGACCCTCCCGTCCGTATGGGCAGCCCTTCGGGAATTTGCAGACGGTATCCTAACTCCCGTTCCGTTGCTCGCGCCAGCGTACGAGGTCGCCGGCGATATCGCCGAGCGCGGGCGGCGGCAGCGCCGCAAACGGCAGCGGCCGCGTGACTTCGATGGCGGCGAGGCCGAGCCGGGCAGTGAGTAGCCCGTTGAGCACGCCTTCGCCCAGGCGGGCGGAGAGCTTGGCGGCGACGCCGTGTCCCAGGACCTGCTGAAGCACGCTGTCGGCCGTGGCGATCCCGCCGGTCACCACCATGTGCGAGATCACATGGCGTGCGAGGCGAACGAGGCCGAGCGTGCCGGGACGTCCGCCATAGAGGTAGGCCAGCCGGCGCATTAACGCGACCGCGGTCAGCAATACGAACAGCATGTCGATTGCCGCGCGCGGGCTCACTGCCGTCACGATCGACACGCGTTTGGCTGCGGCGCCGACCAGCCGGCGCGCCTCGCGATCGAGTGGCGCCATCAGATCCCGCTCGGCGAGCCGCACCAGATCGGCGCCGTCGATGATATCGCCAAGATTGCTTTGCAGTGTCACGCGTGCGCGGGCGAGGCGCGGTGACGTGCGCGCCAGCGAGAGCAGATCGCCGATGATCGCGCGACCTTCGACACGATCGTCACTGATCAGGGTGGCGGCGGCGCGTTCGCGCAGGCTCTCGATCATGGCGAGCCGCCTGAGGCCGGCGATTTCGCGGGTGAGCACCGCGAGGAGCGCGAGGGCGGCCGCGGCCGTCAGCATGAGGCCGAGCCAGCCCAGCGGTTGGCTGCGGGTAAAGAGGGTTTCCACAAGATCGGTCAGACCGAGGCCGAGCGCCAGCACGACGAGGCCGCTTGCGGCCGACCAGAACAGCGCGCCCCAGCGCAAACGGCGGCGCGGCGGGTTGTCGTCTCCGATCGCGATCGGCGATGCATCGGATTCTGGCACGACACGCATTGCATGCGGCGCCGGATCGGCGGGCGGTCCGGGCGCGGTGACGACGATACGCGGATCATCGAGGCGGAATGCCGCCGGCCGGCGTTGTTGCGGCTCGCTCATGCCAGTCGGTCTCCGATCAGGAATTGCAGCGCGCGGTCAAGGCGAATGTGGGGCAGCGCGACCGTTCCGGTTGCCGTCGTCTCGAGCGCAGGGGGACGAAAGCGCAGAAATTTGACATCGGCGCCGTGCGGTATGTCCGCGGCCGCAGCCGCGGTCGTGCGTTCGAACAGCATGCCGGGATCGGCCGGCAGATCGCCGGGAAACACCGCGGCTTCGGTCGCGCCGTCGAAGGTCTGCCGGCCGATGACCTGGCCGGCGGCAGGAATGCCGAGGATGGACGGCAGCCGTTCGCCGGCACATTCCACGCTCGCTTCGCGGGTGGCGCGAACCGCCGCAAGCGCGATGACATCGACCTGTGCGCCTTCGAACTTCGCCCGCGCGATGGCGCGGTCGGTGAGACGTTTGAGGATTGCTTCGAGGCGATCGTGGCTGGCGTGGTGCAAATGGTCGGCCTTGGTGGCGGCGAACAGGATGCGATCGATCCTGGGGCTGAACAGCTTGCCGAGCAGGGAGGTCCGCCCGACCCGGAAACAGTCGAAGATTCCGGCCAGCGTGCGTTCGAGATCGCACACGGCTTCGGTCCCGGCATTGAAGGCTGCAAGTGCGTCGACCAATACGATCTGGCGGTCGAGCCGGGAAAAATGTTCGCGGAAGAACGGGCGCACCACGACGTTCTTGTAGGCTTCGAACCGCCGCCGCATCATCGCCCACAGGCTTCCTTCCGCCGCCGCACCATCGTTCGGTACGTCGAGCGGCGCGAACGTCAACGCCGGGGAGCCGGCGAGCTCGCCCGGCATGAGGAACCGGCCCGGCGGCAACATGCTCAAGCCATAGGGCTCGTCACGGCAGGACCTCAGATAATCCGTGAACAGGCGGGCCGCGGTGAGGGCCGCCTGCTCGTCGGCCGGACCGGTGGGGTCGAGCGTGCGCAGATGCGCCTGCCACTGCGTGGCGGCCTGCCGGCGCGGGTGCTCACGCGACAGTGCCAGGCTCTCCGCGGACCATTGTTCGTAGCTCCTGGCGAGCAGTGGGAGATCGAGCAGCCACTCGCCAGGATAGTCGACGATGTCGAGGGTGAGCGTACGCGCCGCGCCGTTGTATGATTGATACTCGATGACGACACGCAACTCGCTAATGTGGCGCGTCGACGCCGGCCAGTTGTGCTCCTCGACGAGCGCGCAAACATGCGCCTCATAGTCGAAGCGCGGCACCGCGTCGTCGGGCTGAGGCGCGAGGTGGGCGCGTGCAAGCCGCCCGGTCGCCAGCGCTTCGAACACCGGGAAGCGTCCGCCGCGCAGGAGGCCGTGAACGAGTGCGGTGAGGAAGACGGTCTTGCCGGCGCGCGAGAGGCCGGTGATCCCGAGACGGATCGTCGGCCTGAAAAGATGACCGCCGAACTCGACCAGCGCCTGGGCCGAAACCCGGGCCTGTTCGATGAGCTCGGAGATCGAGGGACTGGTCACGGCAACCGCAGATATAGTCGCCGCGATGGGAATATGAAATGCGTCGGCGGCGGCCCCTCGGGATCAAGTCCGTCAGGTCAGTAGGATGGCCGCCCGGTCCGCCCGATCAGCCAGCCGACGGCCAGCGCGGCAAAGACAGCCGTGTAGGGGCGCGTCTCGATGGTGTTGCGGAGCGTCTCTTCCAGCGAGGAGGCACCCTGGCGCATGGTGTCAATCGCCTCTCCGGCCGAATCTTGGGCCTGGCCATAGAGATCCTGTGCCGTGCCGGACATCTGCTTGAGCTTGCCTTCGGCCTGGGTCTTGAAGTCGCCGACGGCCTTGCCGAAGCCTTCTTCGATCTTGCCGGTGGCGCTCTTGACGGTGCCGGCGATGCGATCTTCGTTCACGGGTAGCCTCCATTGGTTGGGTCGCTACCACAACGCCGGCGCCCGCCCTTTGTTCAAAACATTCCCGGGCCGGGCCCGATCCCGCCCGCAAAGCCGTTATTGTATCTGCAATTCGCACTTGATGAGGACGACGAAACACGATGCAGTGGAAGGGCGCGCGACGGGTGGAGGGGTGAGGGCCGCCATGAGCCGAGCTTTTGTCAAGGACGGCGATGATATCCCCGACCACATCGCGGAGCGGCCGGTGTCGCCTCACCCCAATTTGGTGACCGCCGAAGGCCTTGCCTTGATCGAAGCTGAGCTGGCGCGTCTGCACCAGGAGCAGGCCAAGGCGACCGATCGCACCGCATCCGCCAAGATCGCGCGCGACTTGCGATATTGGGTGTCCCGCCGATCGTCGGCGCAGGTGGTCGCGGTGCCGTCGCACCACGCGCGTGTCCACTTCGGCAGCACGGTAACGATCCGGCGCGACGACGGCCGCAGCCAGACGTTTCGAATCGTCGGCGAGGACGAAGCCGAGCCCGCTCGCGGCACGATTGCGTATGTCTCCCCGGTCGCCCGCGCCTTGATGGGCAGAGAAGTCGGCGAGGTCGTGCGCGCCGGCCCGACGGATGCCGAGATCGTCGACATCGCCTGAGTTCTATCCGCCATGGCGACGGCAGCGTCAGACCCGGCGCGCCATCTCGCGGTCTGTTGGCGCTCGGCCCGCGAGCCGCCGCCGAGTGCGTCGGCGAGGCGGCCCTTGACCTGACCGATCGTCCGATAGGCGAGCAGGGCGAGTGTCACGGGCGACAAGCCTTCGTGACAATACCGTGCGCCGTTGGCTTTAAGACCAAGCCCTAGGCCGAAACGAGCCGGCCCGAGTCGTACGAAAACCGTCAATATCGGTTGAATATGTAGGCCGCGCGTGAGCTTAAGCGGACCCATTCGGTGTGGGACAATCGGTAGGATACAGCACTAAGGGAGTGCAGTACCCCGTTGGCACCTCGGGCGCCGTGGGCTATATAATCGCGCTTCGCAAGTGGAGATCGAGGAATGGCTAAGGGCACTGTCAAGTGGTTCAACCCGACCAAGGGCTACGGATTCATTCAGCCTGTTGGTGGTGGCAAGGACGTATTCGTTCACATTTCAGCCGTCGAGCGCGCCGGACTGAGCACCCTCAACGAGGGTCAACAGGTCGAATATGAAGAAGTCGCCAATCGTGGAAAAACCTCGGCCGAGAATCTGAAGGTCGGGTAGGGCGGTCACCGGCTCGGTTGCCGGCCCGCGTCGGTTGTTCTTCCCGAACTCGGGGCAGCGGATACGCAAGTCGGCTCTTGCCGACTTGCGCGCATTTTGGGGGGCCGATCTTGCAATTTTTTCCGTGAAGCGACGTCGGCCGGGGCTGACCCTGCGCGTCTTCACCTGAACAACGAACCGCGCTGTGCCGTGGACGCCGAAGCGGTGGCGTGGCGCAAGACGTTCGTCAGGGGAGTTTCCGATTCGGGAAAATCGGTTCCATCCGGCAGGACAGTAGCCCTGGCGCGTTTGTGCATGCCTCACCGCGCATCGCGGAACCGTACGGCCGGCACCTTGTTGTCGGTCCTGGAACAGCGGCGGTTTCACCATCGCCACGCATTCCCTTGATTGGCCGCTCCGTCCACCCGCGGGCGGCCTTTCTTGCCGCGGCGGAACTCCCAGCGCGCCGTCGTCGCTAACCTCATGGAAACAAAGCTAAATCATTGCGATAGGGAATTGTTAGCCAACGGGCCTGATACTTCGGCCATGAACATTCTTGAACGTCTTCGCAATCTCGACTGGCGAAGTATTCGCAATCTCGACTGGCGAAGTATCAGTACGCGCCAGGTCGCGGTTGCCGTGGCTTGTCTGGTGCTGGTGTTCGCGGTCGGCTTCTCTCTTGTGCATGCGGGTCTCGCTCCCGAATGGTTGGCCTATGCTCGAGAGAAAAGTGCGTTGCGGACCGGGATGATCCGGGTGGTCAACAAGGACGACAACGTCTGCAAGGAAATGAAATTCGACAACGAGACATCTTTGCTGACCGCTGTCACGACGGCAGCCTGCTACCGTCCTCCGGTCGACACGCGGACGGAGCAGGAGAAGCTGCAAACGGGCAGTCATCTCGATTCCATCCGCGAGGGCTTCAGAAAGCGCTGATCCTCGTCGCTCTGCGACGAGCCAACAGATGGTTCCCCATCTGTTTGGACAAGTCGCCCCAATCGCGCGCCGTCCGGCGTCCCCCCCCCGCCATTCCGCTGGTTGATAACGTGCGTGGCAGGGTGTGCGGCTGCGCAAACCGGGATGCAACGCCAGCGGCGGAATGCTAGATTCGTCAAATCATGACGGCACGGCATGCCGCCGGCATGTGGAAAGATGTGCCGAGAACACCCCACATGACGGCAACACTGAATGGTCTGCAGGTCCTCGTCGTCGACGACGAGATTCCGGTCCTGCTCATGATCGAGGACATGCTCACCTCCCTCGGATGTGACGTCGTCTATTCGGCGACACGGGTCGCAGAAGCGTTGGACTTCCTCAAGACCACGCTGCCACAGGCGGCGGTACTCGACATCAATGTCGCGGGCGTCAGTGTCTATCCGGTCGCGACGGAGTTGGCTGCGAGGAACGTGCCGTTCGTGTTCTCGTCCGGCTACGGTCTGGAGGGCATTAGCCAGGAATGGCGCAGCCGCCCCGTCCTGCACAAGCCGTATCTGATCGATGAACTCGCTCGAACCCTCGGCAACGTTGTGGACAGCTCGCGGACGGCGTGAGCTGACATTGTGTTGTCCTGCAGAGCGAATCGAAGGCGGGAAGCCCCGATTGACCGCGTCCAGCAAATTACGGACGAGCGACGAAATTCGATATGTAGCGGTACGTGCGGCCGCGGCCGGGCAGCGGGAGCTTCGCGCTAAAATGGTTTCGCATGGTTGTCGCCATGGTCAATTTCATGACACTGTTCTCCGTACCATGATCGCCGGCCGGCCGTGCGCAACTGGTTGACATGTCATCAGTCACGCAAGCGCGCATGTGCGGTCGGAGTCGGGCCAAACAGGGAGAATCGTCATGAAACAACTCGCACTAGCCGCTATCATGTCATTGCTTGCGTCCAGCGCGTTCGCAGCCACGTGCAAGGAGCAGGCGGGCGAGAAGAAGCTCGCCGGTGCCGCGCTCAACAGCTTCATGGGCAAGTGCCAGAAGGACGCTTCTGCGTCTTGCGACACATCGGCAGCCGACAAGAAGCTCGCCGGCGCAGCGAAGACGAGCTTCACCAAGAAGTGCGTCGAGGATGCTGTCGGCAAATAACGCGTAAGCGCATGGTCCGTTTCTTCGGAAACGGACCATCTCCAGAGTGCCTGTTCAAATGCATTTTTGATCGTAATTGCCGAGTGTGAAGCACCTCACAAGCCTGCAGCGGCGAAGCCGCTAAGCTCTCCCGGTCCTTTGTGCACACCGGACTGGAGGGAGAGATGCGACGTTTGCCGATCGACGAGATTTTGACTCCGGAGGACTTGCAGACGGCCCGGCGCTTCCGCCGCAAAATCGCGATGGTCTATTGCTGCATCGCTCTCGGCTTGCTGCTCGAAATCCTGATCCGAGGTGCCGCCGTGAGTCCACAACCGGATGTGGCCGCTGCGATCGCGCCGGCCGTTGCGGCGACAGCGACAATTGCGCCAAGCGCCGTCGATAGTCAGTCCTCCCGCACGCAGGTGGCTATCTCGCCGGGATCGTCGTTCTCCCCTCTGTGCGCCGCCATCGATCTGCAGCTGGTGACGTCCATCGAAGCGCACGGCGAGGCTGAGGATATCGCAAGCGAACAATTGGCGAAGGCCACCTTCACGCTGCTCGAAGCGCGGAGGGTTTGCCGCGAAGGTCGTGTCACGGACGCCGTCGCACTCTACGACCGCATCGATCTGAGACCGCCGCGCGCAGCTCGGACCAATTGAGAATTGCTGTGCATTCGAACCCTCCCCTGTGTGGGGAGGAGGGTCGCCCGCCGGAGCGAAGCGAAGGTGGGCAGGGTGGGATGATTTTTTGTCATCCCACCCTCGCGGCGTTTATGCGCGTCCCGCGACCGCGGCGCCGGATAGAACATGAATGTCTCCCAGTGACACAACGCCGTCGCTTCGCGGCGACCGCGCCAGATCTCCCCGCTTTTCACAGGGGACTCGCGGCGCTTTGCCGGCGGCGCTTGGCGACGATCAGCCGTCCAGCAAGGCCAAGCAAGCAGCACGCCGTCGTCGACGCCTGGATTGAGCTTGCCATCCGGCGGCAACATGTCGCCGATCAGCGCGCCGGCCGAACGGATCG